>Ga0208813_1000030_pt1 | contig 179716 bp, 168 predicted proteins | sample MalvireepMed_904_FD_184250 | JGI IMG/M metagenome (GOLD analysis project Ga0208813, IMG submission 184250) | Marine viral communities from the Global Malaspina Expedition - Malaspina viral metaG DeepMed_904 (SPAdes) (version 2) | ecosystem: Environmental > Aquatic > Marine > Oceanic | place... | reverse complement strand
CGCTAATCATTAGTGGCTTTGACTCGTTAGCACTTTCATCCTGCTTGAGCCGCTCAACGGCCTGTTGAATAACCCAGCGAGTTAATTGCTTGATACCGCCGGATTCTTCTAACAGCGGAATAAACTGATACGGCGGAATTAAGCCTAATTCGGGATGTTGCCAACGAATTAACGCCTCTACGTGAGATACGGATTGTTTGGCAAGATCAAGCTGTGGTTGAAAATGCAGCACGAACTGTCGGCAGCCGAATTTTTGAAAATCGTTAAGCAGGCGCAGGTTATTGGCGTCTGGCTCGATCGAATCACGGTAATGCGACACTTTCACTTTTTTACGTTGCGCGTAGGTTAATGCGGTTATTGCCCGTCGTACCAGTTCAGCCGCTTTTATCGGCTCAATGGAACAAAGAGTGTCCGCGTAACCAAACACAAGTTGCGGTTCGATATCGGTTGCATCTGCAAAAAGTGGTTCAAGAATATTATCGATGGTGTGTTCAACTTGTTCGGAATCATTGACGGCAATCGCAAACAGGCCTGAGCCAAAATGCGCACTGATTGCATTAGGCAGCGTGTTTAAACGCTCCCCAAGCCGGGCAACCGTGGTAAATGCCGTATCATAACCAAATACCGTAATCATCGATTCCAGGTTACTGATTTGCGTGATAATTAAGGTGACTTCAGCGTTGTCTTGCTGAGCCTGAAGTTGCTGGTCAATCTCATTAAAAAAAGCGGTGCGAGTGAGCAGTCCGGTTATGTTGTCATGTGCTGCATTAAACTCGATTTGCTGTTGGAGCTGGCGGTTATGATCAAGTTCCGCTCGTAATGCCCGGGTTTTTTGTGCGACTTTTTTACGTAATGTAAATGACCAACACAGTGTTAGTGTGGCTAATAAGGCCAGTGGTACAAAAAACCAAAGGGCATGGTAAATGATATCGAGCAGGCCATGCGGTTTCGATTCAATCTGATGTGCCCACTGTTTATAAACTCGCTCATAATCGCCATTAACAATAACAGTGGCGAGTTGCTCATTAAGCTGAGCCAGTAATTTGGTATTGCCTTTTTTTACCCCGAATGCATAAGGCTGAGGCCAAAAAGGGCCGCTGGATAATTGCACTGGTAGATCATACATCGCAATCAGTTCATCAGAAGTTGTTGATACCTCGATGCAGGCGTCAGCGTTCTTTAACGCCACCTGTTTTAAACAGTCAAGCTCATCCGCGGTGTTGAGCAATTGATAATCGCCCGCCATTGTTTGTAGTTGTGTTTGGGCGTAGGCACCGCTGGCAACGGCAATGATTTTATTGGTTAGCTGATCAATCTGGGTATATTGCACGCCATCGGTGTGTGAGAAAATACCATGAGGGACGTAGTGAAAGGGCTGAGTGAAATCAAAATCCTTTGCCCGGCGCTCAGACGGGATCAGTGCTATTGCGTCAGCGTCACCACTTTTGACTGCGTCAAGCGCATTTTGCCACAACATCAGCTCAAATGTGGCCGAAGAACCGTCGGTGGTTGCCATAGCGGACCGCAAGTCAGTGATAAAGCCTTGCGGTAAATCGTTACTGTCTAGCCATTCAAGCGGGGGATAATATTTTGAACCAGCGTAGCGGATGGTTTTGTAGTGTGGGGCAGGTTTGATAACCTGCGTCTGCGACACCTCACTATTATCTGTATTCGCTGAGCTCGGTACCACAAATGCCGTTACTGCAACGATAAGACCGACTGCAAAAAGTGATCTCATCTTATTGATTCCGCGTAAAACTATTGACTCATATCAAGAGAGTTGCACTGATGATTATATGAGTCAAGCGGTATCTCATTGAGTGTTCTATAAACAGGCTTTTAATGTCACTATAACTATAGTTTATTTCTATATTTCATTTTATGGCAATTGATATTAAGACAGCTTTTGGTATGGCGGTAAAAGTTATGCGTGTCGAGCAGCGTTTGTCGCAGGAACAGCTCGCAAACGGTGCTGACATGGCGCGCTCGTTTATTTCCCGGGTAGAGCGGGGCACGGCTAATCCATCCGTCTCGTCAGTGATGAAAATTGCTGATACGCTGGAGTGTCTGCCGTCCGAACTGTGGTTACGGGCCGAGCAGTATTTGTCTAAAAAGCCTTAAGACAGGCGTACAACCATAATGACCTCAAATGAATTATGCCCATGTGGCAGTTCAAAGGGCTATTCAACATGCTGCCAACCCTTGCACCAAAACACCCAACTAGCGCAAACACCCGAGCAATTAATGCGTTCGCGTTACTCTGCGTTTGCGCAGAAACTGCAGCAGTATCTGCTTAAAACATGGCACCCGAAAACTCGACCGACAACATTAAACCTTGATGACCAACCGCACTGGGTAAAACTGCAGATACTCAGCAGCGAACAAAATGGCGATAGTGGAAAGGTTCACTTCCGTGCATTTTACAACGAACAGGGCGAAGTCGGGTTTATGGAAGAACTATCTGATTTCATCTGTGAAAACGGTCAGTGGTTTTATGTTAGTGGCAAAGTGAAATAAGAATAATTCCTACTTGCAAATATAAATAAGAACGAATAGCATTTACGCAATTTCAGATTGTCTTCACGGAGTTGTGTCATGTCATCCTTTGGTTCGTTTTCATTGTCACGTTTGTCGCTTGCCCTTGCTGCTAGTTTGTTGTCGTTGACGGTCGTGGCACAGGAGTCGGAACAGCCCACAACAGAAACCGCTGATGATAGCGTTGCGATTGAGCGTATCAAAGTTGATGGCTCACAAGTGCAACTGAATGATGTGTATCCTGGTGGTCAGGTTGCGCGCGGCGGTCGCGCCGGCATTCTTGGCAACTTGGATATGATGAGCTCGCCTTTTAGTGCATTAAACTTTACCGAAGAGCTAATCCGTGACCAACAGGCGGTTAGCGTGGGCGACGTGATGAAAAATGACCCGGTAGTCAGAGTCGCTAAAGGCTTCGGCAACTTCCAGGAAGTTTATATTTTGCGCGGCTTTCCGGTCTATTCGGACGATATGACTTACAACGGATTGTATGGCATTTTGCCGCGGCAGTACGTTGCGGCTGAGCTATTGCAACGCGTAGAAGTTTTTCGTGGTGCTAACACCTTCTTGAACGGCGCCGCACCCGGTGGGAGTGGCCTAGGTGGTTCGGTAAATGTGGTTCCGAAGCGAGCGGGTGAACAGCCTCTTACTCGCTTAACCACCGGTGTTGAAGGCAATGGCCATGTTTACGGTGCGGTTGATATTGGACGCCGCTTTGGTGATAAAAACGAAAGCACGGGCGTGCGGGTTAATGTTGTTGAACGCGATGGTGAAACAGCGATTGAGGACCAGGATCGGGATTTATCGGTGGTATCTCTGGGTGTTGATTACGATAGCGAGAAATTGCGCTTATCGGCGGACCTGGGCTATCAGGATCACCAAATTGACGCGCCGCGCCCAAGCGTGACGCCGACTGCAGAAATACCTGAGCCACCGGAAGCTGACGTTAACTTTGCGCAAAGCTGGACATTTTCCACTGAACGCCAGCTGTTTGGTGCGGTGCGAGCGGAATATGACCTAACACCGGCGATGACGTCATGGGTGGCAGCCGGTTTTCGAAACGGCAAAGAGGATAACGTGCTTGCTAACCCGACAGCCACTGCTGACGGAAACTTTAGCGCGTATCGTTTCGATAATGTGCGAGAAGACAATGTCCGCTCATACGAGCTGGGTTTGCGCAGTGAATTTGTGACCGGGGCTATTAACCATCAACTGGTATTGTCCGGCTCCTGGTTTTCGTCCGATTCTGAAAACGCTTATGCGTTCTCTTCCTTCGCAGGATTTGCCGGTAATCTCTATCAACCACAAACGGCGCCACAGCCGGCCGCTGACTTTTTTGTTGGTGGTGACCTGGCGGCGCCGTTAGTTACCGAGAGCGCGGATAATCAAAGCTTTGCGATTGCTGATATTTTATCGTTTAACCAAGATAAGATTCTGGTTACGCTAGGTGCAAGGCAGCAGACGATTGATACGCAGAGCTATGACTATAATACCGGCGCGCCGCTGTCTGGCTACGATGATTCGCGCTTAACACCAACGGCCGGTATCGTGGTAAAACCGAGCGAGCAATGGTCGTTATACGCAAATTACATCGAGGGTTTGCAGCCGGGCGCTATTGCACCGGCAAATAGCGGCGGAACGGCTATTGAGAATGCCGGCGAGGTGTTTGAGCCGTTTCGCAGCAAACAATACGAAGCGGGCGTTAAATATGATGGCGGTCGGTTTGGTGGCACGCTGAGTGCCTATTCGACCAAAAAGCCCAGCTCACTGATTGTGGATAATCGTTTTACGGTAAGCGGCGAACAGACCAACCGGGGTATTGAGTTTTCGGCCTTTGGGATGCTGACCGACCACGTACGATTATTGGGTGGGGCGGTGTTCACAGATGCGGAACAATCGCGCACCCAAAATGGTATTTATGACGGTAATGATGTTATTGGTGTGCCGGATCTTCAGGTCAATTTAAATGCCGAGTGGGATGTACAAGCCCTACCGGGACTTACGTTAGATGCGCGTGCAATATACACCGGTGAGCAATATGCCGACGCGGCTAATCAGTACACTGTTGACTCATCGCAGCGCTGGGACGTAGGCGGGCGCTATAGCTTTCTGGTTGGTGTAACCGAAATCGATGTACTGTTGCGGGTAGAAAACCTTTTTGACGAGAATTACTGGGCATCGGTTGGTGGCTTCCCGGGCTCAAATTACCTGGTGTTAAGCGAGCCTCGTAATGTTAAGTTATCGGTCTCAGTCGATTTTTAATTATTACTTTAAAGATTAAGGAATGTCAGTGTTTTCACTGCTTGCCATTACCCTTGCAGCAGCGTCAGTGACGCTGCTTTATTATTGCTGGCGCCAATCACGTTCATACCCATTACTTACGTTATTGGGCTGGATACTGTTAGCAGTCAGCGTACCGCTATGGGCAGTTTCACACGGGATTATCTTTGCCGTATGTTTTGCGCTGTTAGCGCTGTCGCCGTTAGCCTGGTTGTTGGTAGTGTTAAATCGCCAGAATAAGCCACTGAAAGCAGCTCCCGGCAGACCCCGCTTACCGTTAAACTTTGGTGCGGCGGCCAAAGCATTACCTAAACACCTGGTGTTGGCATTGGCAACGATACCGCTGGCTGGCCTGACTGCGATGCAGTCAACGACACTTGTGACGGGCTTATTGCCGTGGGCTCGCGTCGACTTGATGGCGCTTGGAATTTATATCATGCCGGTTGTCTGGGCTGGCTTTAGCTTTTGGGTGCTGGCAGATAGTCGCTGGCGGCGGCCGATACTGGTAATGGTAGCAATTGTTGCGTTGTGTAGCTGGGGTATTTACCGATGAACTTTTCGATAACGCGAGCATTTAGTCAACGTTCACTTAAAAGCCACTCCTGGCTCGGGCTGTTAAGTGCGGTGTTACTATACTGGATTTGTTTATCGGGTACACTTGCGGTGTTCAGCCAGGAGCTTACTCGATGGGAACAGCCTACCATTGAGGAAACCCTGGAGTATGATGCCGCTGCATTGCAGCGCGCCTACGAACAGGTATTAGCTGAGCAGGATCAATTTCAGGGTCTGACCACGATGCGCTTACCGACCGTGGATATTCCGCGGTTATATATTAATGCCAATGGACAGTCCTGGTATATCAATGAAGACGGGACCTTAGGTCCACCAAAGCAGCATCCGTTTACCAACATGATTGCTGAGTTACATGCGGAGCTGCACTTACCCCACAGCTTCGGCATGATCGTGGTTAGTGTATTCGGAGCACTGCTGACAGCTTTGATCCTGACCGGCGTGTTTGCGCATCGCCGTATGTTTAAAGACGCGTTTCGTTGGCGCCGGGGCGGTAACGGCCAGCAGGGTGAAGCGGATTTGCATAATCGACTGAGCGTTTGGGGGCTGCCGTTTCATTTGATGATAGCCTTGACCGGAGCCTACTTTGGCTTGGCCTTATTGATGACGAATTTTTATGCTGAGACACAGTACAAAGGCGATGAAATGGCCTTATTTGCGGATGTGTTCGGTGCTACGCCAGAGGTCGAAAGCTATAACGGGGAGATGGATTTACCGCGTGCGTTGACAGAACTTAAACGCGTAGCGCCGGAAGCCCAGCCGCTATTTATTACCTTTGAGCGTCCGGGTGAGGCTGATCAATATTTGCTGATGGGTGCTCAACACCACGACAAGTTAATCTATTCCGAACAATATCGGTTTGACGCCATGGGTAACTATATTGATGCGGTCGGTTATGCTGATGGTAAAGCGGGTCAGGAGGCTATCTTCTCGGTCTACCGCCTGCACTTCGGTCATTTTGCCGGCGAATGGATGAAGATTGTTTATGGCGTATTGGGTCTGGCACTGACTGTTATCTGCGTGTCGGGCGTTAATATATGGCTGAAAAAACGTCAGCATCAAGATGCCTTAAATGATTACTGGGCCGCGATAGTTTGGGGTACACCGATGGCAATGACGCTGGCGGCATTGGTTAGTTTGCTTATCGGTTTTTCCGCAACCATAACGTTTTGGGTTGCACTGTTGTTAACTCTGATTTACGGGGGCTGGCGCAAGCAGCCTCAGCGCGTTACTCAGCAACTCGTCACTGCAAGCGCAATAGGTCTGGTCGCTTTGGTTGTATCTCATATCGTGACATTTGGTGTCAATTTGTCACAGCCCGCCGCGGTTTGGATTAATGGCGGTTTATTATTAAGCGCACTGCTATTATTCGCTCGATTGCGACGAATTAAATCGTGATTTAGTAGAAAAATGCCGGCGGTTGCCGGCATTTTTTATTGCTCGTTACTCGCTTTATCCTCGTTGTGCTCAGGCTGAGAATAGGGCATCAGTCCTGTCTCATTATCCAGGTCAGCGCCAGCGCAAGGTGGTTGTGGGCCAATTTCATTGTGTGTATCCCATGAGTAGCGTTTATCGCTTGTTGCCATTACGGTTCTCCTGCTAATGCATATGAACGAATGACTACCAAGCCATCGGCTTGCATCCGTAATTTTTAATACCGTGACTATCAGCGAAAAGGTTTAACTCGAAAAATCGAACGTTGCGCACAAGTGTTAGCGGTGATACAACATTAGGTAACGATTATTCAAGAACTCACGCCGATGGAACCTTTATTTCAGCAGACGGAACAGCTTCAGCATTTTTTCGAACAGCTCTATGAAAAGTCGCTCAACCCCTTTTGGATAGCGGAGGTCGTTGATAATGATTTTATCATCGTTATTGCAAACCCGGCTGCACAGCGGGTCGAGCCAAGGCAGGTGTCCGGTGCCTCTATTCGGCAATTAGCCGAGAGTATAGGTGATGCTGATGAGCTTTTAGCTGGCTACTATCAGGCGGTAAAAACTGGTGAATCCCTGCAGTTTGAACAACGGCCATGGATAAAAGATAAAGAGTATTTGTTTCGCACACTCATCGTGCCCATAAAGAATACCTCAGGTGATATCACACATATCTGGGGAAGTGCACATAATTTGACGGATTTTCTTGATCCGCAGAAAGAGTTGCTTGCAATGAACAAGTTGTTGGATGAAAAGGTAAAGGAGCGCACGCAGCAGCTCAACGCAGCGGTCGAAAAACTCGAACGGCTGTCGATTACCGACGACCTGACCGAATTGGCGAACCGGCGCCATTTTGATCAGCAGTTTAACCAAGCCGTAGCGCAGGCAAATACGACTCAGGAACCGCTGTCACTGGTTTACTTGGATATCGACTATTTTAAACAGTTTAACGATCAATTTGGTCATAGTTTGGGCGATAAATGTTTGCAGCTTGTAGCTGGCCAACTAGCGGATTTTTTTAAGGCGCAAGACGTGTTGGTAGCCCGCTATGGTGGTGAAGAGTTTGTGGTATTGCTGCCTAAAATGGAAGAGGTGGACGCCCAGCAACAGGTAAAGCGGCTGTTAGAAAATATATCTGCGGCACATTTTCACATCGATAACTATGACCATCGAATTACAATCAGCGCAGGCGTTGCGACCGCAACAACCTTTCCGGCAAACGCAGATGCCTTATTAAAAGCGGCTGACGATGCGTTGTACGAAGCCAAACGCGCGGGTCGTAATACTTACATGACTCGTGCAGTATAATGAACATAAAACACGAAGCCAACGAGTGCGGGATTAGGTAAGGAGTGTCAATCACCACCCAACCCCACACTCGTTGGCGGTAAGCCTGCTACTTCCGCTTTAAGAAAAACGCAATGACGGCGCTGGTAATCACTCCCATACCAAAGGCGAATACTGCCGATTGAAACATGTAAGCGACTAACGAGAAGTACTCGTTGGCGCGTGTTTCACTCATCATGCCAGAAGTAATGGCGTACTCACGCATGTTGGGGAAAAACTCCGGCGAAATAACCGAATGGATGAGAAATTGTGTTGGTGGTGACAGTACCGCAATAACCACCGATATTTTTACCCCGGCCAGGAATAATTTTAACCAGGTTACCGGACCTTCAGGCTGCGCCCGGCGAATATCGCGCAGTGCAAAAATAAAGATAACAATAGCAACAATAGCGAAGACATTACTAAATACCGCATGATATTGAATGTGTTCGCCGTGTAATCCGGTTGCTTTTTCGATGACCATCCAAATGATGATGGCGACGATAAAAACTAAACCCCATTTTATTTCTTTCATTGTGCTTACCTATAAATTATTGTTATTTTTATGTGTATGATAGCATCAGCTTAAAACTTTTGTTAAATTAGTCGAAAAATAACGATTGCTCTAAATGGAACGACGTCACCAACATCGACGATTACAACGGCATGAGCGACTGACCACCGCATTACTGGTAAAAATCAGCTTGTGGGCAATCTCAATTGTAATTATCGCCTCAGCGGTTACTTTTACCGCAACCTACCAAAACGCCCGGCAACGCGTCATCGACCTGATGCAACAGGATCTAGCACCGACGTTAGAGCGCAACCAGGTGCTGTTTGAACGTATCGAAAGGCATGCTGAAGTGCTCAGTGAAGAGTTTTTAGAGCGCTACCAGCTGATGCAAAACCAACCTGAACGAATTGCACAGTTTGATCGTTGGTATCAGGAAACATCACCAGGCGTGCTCAGACTTAAACCTGAATTTGACCAGGGTACCTTGCAAAGCGGTGAATATTTTCAACATTTAAGCGCATTTATAGGTCCGCGCACGCAGCCGATAACGGATGAATTGAAAACTCGCGTGATCGCAGCGCAGCATACCCTTGATGCGGTAGGGCCGGCATGGCAGAACGTGGTCGGTAATACGCATTTTTCGATGCCTGAAAATATTATTGTCATGTACTCAAAAGAGTCGCCCTGGGGGTTATTAGCCGACAAGGACTTGGTTATTACGGACTTTTCGGTAGTGGAGTCGACCTTACAAATCAAGCGGTCAGTGAGGTTATTAATGCAAATTCATTTACCCAATTGCCGGTTGTTATTGAGCGTGGTGTTGAAGAGCAGCTGTTGATCATCGATCAGATCGAAGGGCCCGATTGGTGGCATGTAACACTCTATCCATTAGCAGAAATTCGTGCCGAGGCAATGGTATTGCCCGTGCGTTTAATCTTTGCCGGGGTTGGCCTAGTCTTGTTAATCCTGCTGATGACCTATTGGCTGATTCGCCGCGAGATAACCAAACCGTTACAGGAAGTTGCAACGATGGCGTCGATGATGGGGCGCAGCGACTATCAGCAAGCGCTGCAGCATCGCTCTGCTGATATTAACGCACGCGGCGAAGTAAAGCAGGCGCTGGATGGCTTTAAAACGATGGCATCACGTTTTATTAAGGCGCAGAACGAGCTTGAACGAAAAGTCGAGATGCGCACAGCAGAATTGGCCGAAGCCAACAAAAAATTAGATGCCCTGGCGCATTTAGATGGCCTGACCGAACTGTTTAATCGTCGCGCATTTGACCAGGATCTTGCCGCAGCTATCAGAACCGGGAAACCGGCCTACTTAATGATGGCAGATATCGACGAATTTAAGCCGTATAACGATAACTATGGTCACGAAGCGGGCGATCAGGCATTAAAGAAAATTGCCGGTTGCCTGAGTAAGAACGTTGATTTTAGAGTTTACCGATACGGTGGTGAAGAGCTTGCTGCGATTATCCCCACGAGTGACATCAATGAGGTTCGTGAGCTATTGGAGGCTTGGCGCACATGTGTCGTTAACCAAGCTATTGAACACGAGTTTAAAGCGACTGAACCCCATGTGCTTACAGTCAGCATGGGCGCAGCACTTCTGGCGGCAGATTGCTCTGCCGAAGATGTTATCCGACAGGCAGATCGCCAGCTATACCGTGCTAAGCGCGCCGGCAAAAATTGCTTTTTTATTGACTAGCAATTGCCGTTTCGGGAACAAAATAGGCGCGCTGTTGGTAGAGAATTGACGGTAGCATGGCATACGCGGTGATTTTTTTTATTTGTGTTGTGTCTGGACGTTGCTTTATCGGCGTTAACCTGTGTGACGATGGGCTATATTCGAATTGTTGTATCGAACGATCAACTTGTAAGACGGTCAACTGCTCACCGCTTTTAGTCCGTTCGAGCCAACCATAATTATCACCAAACTGCATCATTGCGCGGTTCGCCGGCTGCATCGTTGGCGCACTCAGGTCTTGCCCTACGGTTGGCACATAAGCAGAAATTCCTGCCAATGATAACATCGTCGGTGCAAGATCTATTTGACTACTAACAGCGGAAATTTTTCGGGGCTCGATGTCTGCACCTAAGATTAATCCCGGAATGTGAAACTTGCTAACGGGAACCAGTTCATCGCCGTAAACTCGCGTGTCATGGTCGGCAACGACCAAAAACAAGGTGTTCTCCCAATAGTCACTTTGTTGTGCGCGATTAATAAATTCGCCCAATGCATAGTCGGCATATTTAACCGCATTATTCACCGTGTTCCTGGGTTGTTCAGCAAGTACAATTTGATCATCAGGAAACTCAAAAGGCTCGTGGTTGGAAGAGGTAAAAGCCAGGGTAAACTGAGGTTTATCAGCTGACGTTTGCGATAACCGTTGGTGTAATTTATTCAGTAAGTCCTGGTCACTGACGCCCCAACTACCAACAAATTTAGGGTTAGGGTAATCATCTTGATCAATGATCGAGTCAAAGCCGTTGCCAACAAAAAAATTGGCCATATTGTCGAAGTGTGATTGGCCGCCATAGATAAATTCGGTTTGATAGCCTTTGCGCTTAAGTAAATCGGCGAGGGTGAAAAATTGCCGTTGTGAAGCCGATAGTTTAACGGTTGAGCGGGCCCGGCTTGGCAAAAATCCGGAAATAACGGCCTCGATACCACGCACCGAACGAATCCCCGTCGCGTAGAGGTTCTCAAACCACCAACCTTGCTGTTTTAAGCGCTCAAGATTAGGAGTGACGGGCAGACCACCGAGCGACTCAACAAAGGTAGCACCTAGACTTTCCTGCAATATAATGACGATATTCAAGGGGCGCGAGCGCGTGCGTGACGCCTGTTGAAAGTGCACCGTAGGGTAGTCAGTAAATGGAAATTCTAGCTGTTTTAAATGGGGGGGCTGCCTGATTTCCTCGACCACCTGCTCGGGCGTTAGATCGCCATAAACCGTGTTTGCTGCGGCTTCGTGCTTTAAGTTATATAGCGCATATTCAACGGTGTAGGTTGAGTTCAGGATAAGTGAATTTACCATCGCATCTGACGTTACGGCAAAAAAAGCGGGGTTTGCAGGGCGGTGGGCCAAAGTTGAGCGAATACCCAATACCGAGCTGACAACGAGTATAGGCAATATTAACATGACATATCGACGACTCACTGCACGCGGTTTAAAGCGATACTCTGTTGTTCGGAAGCAACGATAGCTAATGACAATAAATATTAGCGTTGACATAATACCGGCAGCAAGCCATCCGGCAAAGCCGTGCATTAGTGTTGAAAAAACTTCTTTAGGATACGCAAGGTACTCAAAAAACAGACGGTTAGGGCGGGTATCATATTGCGCCACAAATGCCGGCGTGGATACTTCCATAAACCATAAGATGAGTGTACAGAATAATACCCAAAGGGTAAGCAGCCGTCGCCACCAGCGTTGCGCCGCAGGTTTGTGCAAGATCGTAATAAACGGCAATAAAACCAGCAAGGGGATGAGGGTAAAGTAGCCGACTTGTATGATATCGGCACGAAGGCCCAATAGAAAAAACTCTGACCAGCTGACAGCATTTTCGACACGATTGACATAAAGGCTCGCGAGAATTAGGCGCGATACGCTTAACAGCACCAACGCGATTACGGTGAAATAACCTAGTGGTTTAAATATTGCCAGCGAGCGGCTTAAGTTTTTTATTGCGCGCATATAAACAAGTCTTTCTCTTTATTAAAGAAAGAAGACGCTAACAGGCAAGTCTTAAGATAACCTTAAGACTGTTTTAATAATATCTATACGCCCTGCAGGTAATGCAATTAAAGGATAGAGCATGAAATCAGGTTACACCGGTGTGACGCGCATTTGGAAAGCAACATTTAACTCGCTAAGAGGGATTAAAACCGCCTGGCGCTATGAAGCAGCGTTTCGGCAAGAAGCACTGCTTTGTGCGTTACTGGTTCCGGTTGCACTCCTCGTTGATGCATCAACCGCTGAGCGGTTATTACTGCTCATGACGTTATTTATTCTGGTGATTACTGAGTTATTAAACTCTGCAGTAGAAGCCGTTGTTGACAGAGTTGGCGCTGAATTCCATGAACTCAGCGGGCGTGCCAAAGATATCGCCTCAGCAGCGGTATTTTTTGCTTTGTTACTGTTGATGATAACCTGGATAAGTATTTTGTTTTTCTGATTTAATAAATAAATTGGAACTTTTAACCCACTACACAAACCACAATTCTTAAACCCAATTTAAGTTTTCCTTAAGCCTCGATTAATAAAGTGATGCCATTGACGCTGTTGCAGTCGCTCGACTGACTTAAGGAGTATCGCTATGCATCACTGCTGGATCTTGCCGGACCATCCGTTACGTGAGCAGGTAGAAACGTTTATTTGTAACCGTTATTGGTTGAACTTTAATGCCTGCCTGCGAACACTGCCGCGCTTATTGGTTGCCGTGTTTGATGATGAGGTGCTGGTAGCCGCATGCGGGGTGCAATTAGCCGATGAGCAACGTTTATTTTCGCAAACGTATTTGAATCAGCCACTGCACGCGTACCAAGTGAGCAGCCGACCATTACCTGCAGCAGAAAAACTAGCCGAAGTCGGCTCCATGGCGGCACTGGCAGCAAGTTACCTACCGCATTTATTTGGCGCAGTGGTTAAGCTATTGGGCAATATCCAGCGCAGCGCGGTTATTTTTACTGCTACCCGTGCTTTGCAGAAATATTTTCGCCGCATGGGTGTTGCCTTGACTGCATTGGAGACAGCACAAATAAGTGCGTTACCAGAATCAGTAAGAGAACTCTGGGGAAGCTATTATCAACACCAACCGGTTGTGCTGGCCGGCTGGTTAACGCAAGGCAGTGCGTTTGAGCAACTGGCGACAACACCAGTGGCTGTTGCGACCAAACTGCCTGAGGCCAGAGTATGAACGCGCTATTTGAACGCTTGCACTCTCAAGCGCAGGCCAAACCCAACGCCATTGCAATTCGCTCAGAGACTAAACAACTGAGTTATGCCGAGTTGGTAAGATTGGTTCAACTGCGGGCGCAGCAACTACATCAACAGTCGCAGCAAATATTCCTGCTGGACGTATCTGAACCAATGGCTTGGGTGATAGAAGACTTAGCGCTAATGCTGGCCAATAAAGTCTGTATTCCGATACCGCCATTTTTTAGTCAACGACAACAACAGTATTTACAGCAACAAGCCAATTCCGCTAAGCCGCTGCCACCTGCTACCAGCAAGGTTACCTTTACTTCCGGAAGTACTGGAGATCCTAAGGGCGTGTGCCTTTCGGTCGAGAACCAATTAACCACGGTGGCAGCGCTAGCCGAACGAGTTGCTGGTGCTGATGTTAAACGGCATCTGGTTATTATGCCGCTCGCAGTTTTACTGGAAAACGTTGCGGGCGTTTATCTGGCGTTATGGCTAGGCGCCGAAGTGGTGCTGTTAAGTAGCGAGACACTCGGTTTAAAAGGATCGTCATCTCTGCAGTTAGAGTCCTTTTTCGCGGCGCTTAAGCAATATCAGCCCGATAGTTTAATCCTGACGCCGGCCTTGCTGGATGCCGTGGTTACCGGTGTGGAGCGCGGCTTCATCAATGCCAAATCGTTTAAGTTATTGGCCGTAGGCGGTGCGCGTTTAAGCCGCACGTTGGAGCACAGGGCATTAGCGTTAAAACTTCCCATCGTACAGGGCTATGGCCTGTCAGAGTTCGGTTCGGTGGTGGCACTTAATGCACCCGAGTCAATTGCTCCGGGAACTGTCGGTAAACCGCTAAATCATGCTCAGGTAACGCTGAATAACGGTGAATTGGTCGTGCAAGGCAATGCCATGTTGGGTTACTGGAATGATCAAAGCAGTTGGTTTCCGAACCAAATTTATACCGGTGATCTGGGCGAATTTGATGACCAGGGCCGGCTAACAATATTAGGCCGGCGCAAGCATATTATTGTGACCGACTATGGCCGCAATATTGATCCTGAGTGGATTGAGTCTGAGTTGTGCAGCCAGCCGGGTATTTATCAGAGCGCTGTTATAGGCGATGAACAAATGCCTTTGACCGCCTTACTGGTATTAATGCCTTCCACTACCAAAGCACAGGCCGATGCTGCGGTTGATCGGGTTAATCGACTGTTGCCGGATTATGCCCGTGTTCAGCGCCACATAGAACTGACTGAACCTTTTACTGTAACCAATGGCTTGTTAACAGGAACCGGGCGCCTGCGGCGTCAGGCTCTCCAGACATTAGCGCAACAGCTTTTTGGTGCTCAACATAACTCATCGATTAACGAGGTACGTGATGAAATTTTTTAACACCTTATGTGACCAAACGCAGAATGAACAACGCTATTTACTGAACGCACCGGCAATTCAGCAGGCCTTGCAAGGTGACATTACATTGGATCGCTATCGTGCGTTTTTAACGCAGGCCTATCATCATGTTAAGCACACCACGCCGCTACTGATGCGTTGTGGTAGCAGACTCTCGTTCAATGATGAGTGGTTACGTAAAGCGGTTATTGAGTATATCAATGAGGAATACGGTCACGAACGTTGGATCCTCAATGATATTAAAGCGGCTGGTGGTGATGTGCAGCTTGCCCAAAGCAGCGTACCGCACACTGCAACACAGGCGATGGTGTCATTGGTTTATCAGGCTATAGATAATGATCATCCGGCGGCGTTTTTTGGTATGGCGCATGTACTGGAAGGGACCAGCGTCAAGCTGGCGACACAAGCGGCGGGTAAAATAAAATCAGCGCTGGGATTACCTCATTCGGCTTTCAGCTATCTGTTATCCCATGGCGACCTTGACCTCGAACACGTTCACTTCTTTGAACAGCTGATGAATAAAATCACTGATGAAAAAGCACAACAGGTCATTATCCAGACTGCAAAGCATGTCTATAGACTTTACGGTGACATGTTCCGGGCGTTACCTGAATTGGCCGGAGAGTCAGCATGAAAACCATCGACTGGTCCCGGCAAACGATCGTGTTAACGGGGGCCTCCGGAGGGCTGGGCGAAGCGCTGGCAGAAGCGCTTGGCAAGAAGGGGGCGCGCTTAATTTTGGTGGGGCGGTCTGCGGAAAAGCTAGAGGCATTGGCATCCCGGCTGCAACAGACTCCCTTTGTTGCTGACATAACCGCACACGGCGAACGGCAGCGGCTATACCAGTTCATACAGCAACAGGCGCGCCCTCTGACCGGGCTTATTAATAATGCTGCAGTAACGCATGAGGGATTATTCCGGGATGCGTCTGCAGAGGATATCGAGCTAGTTATTAGTACCAATTTAACCGCGCCCGTGGCGCTGACCCATCAGCTGTTACCGTTGCTTAGTAATGAGCAGGGCTGGGCATTAAACGTGGGCTCGGTATTCGGTGCTATAGGTTTTCCGGGGCAAGCGTTGTATTGCGCTAGTAAGTTTGGTTTGCGTGGTTTTACGCAAGCCCTGCAACGCGAATTAAAACCATCTGACGTACGCGTCATGTATGCAGCGCCACGAGCTATCAAAACGTCGCTTAATCACGGCGTACTAAATCGCTTAAATCAGCGTCTTAATACACCACAAGATCAGCCGCAACAGGTTGCGCAGCAATTAGTTAAACAAATTGAGCGACAACAGTTACTGCAAACTCTCGGTTGGCCGGAGCGGTTATTGGTGCGTTTAAACGGGCTATGGCCGGAACAAGTGAGTCGCAGTTTAGGCAAAACACGAAATATGTTGTATCAACTCATCGAGGAATACCGTCATGAAAAAAATTAACTTTACTGCCCTGGTCGTTGCCGGCTTCTTAAGCTTGCCGGTATCTTCTACCGCGTTGGATCTAAGTGACAACAGTCAGCAACGGTTGCATGACCTGCAACAACGCTGGGCAACGGTCAATTATGAACTAAAAGACGATGCTCAGGAAAAAGCGTTCGAGCAATTAGTTGCTGATGCCCAGCAATGGGTAACACAGGAGCCCAATTCAGCGCCTGCACATATTTGGCTGGGTATTATAAAAAGTACGTATGCCGGGGTTAAAGGTGGCTTAGGCGCATTGAGTCTCGCAAAAGAGTCGCGTAAATCGCTGCAGAAAGCCCTTGATTTAGAACCTACTGCACTGGACGGTTCGGCCTACGCGTCGCTGGGCACGCTGTATTATAAGGTACCGGGATGGCCGTTTGGGTTTGGCGATGAGGACAAAGCGCAGGAACTGTTAGAACAAGCCTTAACAATAAATCCGGATGGCATTGACCCGAATTACTTTTACGCCGATTATTGGTTCGAACAGGGCGATTATATAAAAGCTGAAAATTATGCTAATAAAGCACTCGCAGCAGCACCGAGACCTGAGAGACCGCTCGCGGACGAGTTTCGGCGAGAGGAAATTAAACAGCTGTTGGTGCGAATTAAAGGCGAAAAATAATAGCAAGGATAGTGCATGGACTTATTGTTGGTAGAGGACGATGCCATGTTGGGACAGGCCGTTGAAATCGGCTTGTCTGAACGGCAATTTTCAGTGCAATGGGTACGAACCGGTGCTGCCGCTATTAGTGAGAGCCAGCGCATACCTTATGACGTGGCGGTTCTGGATTTAGGGCTACCGGACTTAGATGGTAGTCGGGTGCTGTCGGCACTGCGTAAAAAGGGGCAAGTGATGCCGATATTAGTGCTGACTGCCCGTGATGACAGTTCGGAGATCGTCAAACTGTTAGATCTCGGCGCGGATGATTATATGGTCAAACCCTTCGATATGAATGAACTCGGGGCACGTTTGCGCGCACTGGTGCGACGCCAACGAGGCTATGCTACCCCGGAATTAGTTGTCGGACCTATCCGCGTTGATGAGTCAAACTTTCAGGTATGGGCACAAGAGCAACCGGTTAATTTATCCCGACGGGAGTTTGAGCTATTACGCGCATTGATGGCGTCACCTGAGCGCGTGCATAGTCGTGATAAATTAGAGCAGGTTGTGTTTCGTAACGAACAACAGTTAGAGAGCAACGCTCTGGAAGTGCATGTCCACAACCTACGAAAGAAACTAGGCAATAAAGAATGGATTCAGACCATTCGCGGCGTAGGATATCGTTTAGCATGTGGCTAACGAGTAGGGTAAAAACGAAACTTAACTCCATACGCCGGCGAATCCTTGTTGCTGTCTCTGCGGTTTACTTGTTAAGCGCAACGGTGTCTGCCATATGGATTTACGCGGAAATAAGTCACGAGGTTGATGAGTTATTTGATGCAGAGATGGTTCAGCAGGCAAAAACCCTATTGGCATTATTGTCAAGTGATGGAGCTAGTGTAGCGCGTGACATAACCATTAGTCGTATCAATGCGCATTCATACGAAGACAAGCTCTCCTATCGTATTGAGACGATTAACGGCAAGCGCATAATGCAAACGGAAGGTTCGTTGGACCCCTCTGTTATCCCTTTTAAAGAAGGCTTTTCAGTTAAGACGGTAGATAGTGAACTTTGGCATAGCTTCGGTTTGAGTTCGCCGGCTAGAGACTATCGCATTCTTCTTTTGCAGCAAGATGAATTTCGTTCTGAAATACGCGGTGACCTGACGACCGATATGGTTGTGCCTATCTTAACTTTATTGCCATTAATGTTGTGGTTAGGTTGGTGGACCATAAACCAAAACTTTGCCAGCTTCAGAAGGCTGGCAGAAGCACTTAGGCGCAAGCGCTCAGACGATTATAGGCCGTTCGTTGAGTCGAATGACACTGAGGAAGTGTCGTTGGTGAAAGGCGCGTTAAATCATTATCTGACGCGTATTGAGCAAACATTCCTGCGGGAAAAACAATTTTCTGCAGATGCCGCGCATGAGCTCAGAACCCCTCTGGCAGGCCTAAAAGCGCAGTTGCAGAATCAGTGGCAAAAAGCTTCAACTCAGCAGCAAAAAGAAGAGCTGGAATCGCTGTTAGCCAGTACGGATAGATTAGTAAGTCTGGTCGAAAGTCTACTTTTACTCTCCAAGACGGAACTACCGCCGCAGCATTGGAAGCAGGTTAATGCTGCCGCTATTCTTCGGCAGGTTATTTCAGATTATTACCAGTGGGCTGATTTGCGGCGGTTAGTGATGGATGTGAATCTTCCCGACACCGTCTTATGGCGCTCAGAAGAGCGTTATCTAACGATGTTATTCAGTAACCTTGTTGATAATGCGATTAAATATGCAGCACCTCAGTCGTCGATTGACATTAACTGTGATGGCTCTCTTTTTACCATACGCAATCGTATTGAAAAATCTCACCACGTTGACGCTAAGCGGCTGACCGAGCGTTTTTATCGTGGTGGTCAGCTGAGGGAAGAAGGCGCTGGGTTAGGTCTGAGTATTGTCAGTAATTTAGCCAAACAGTTAGGGTTAAAGTTGACTCTTGCGTTTGAAGACGATTGGTTTGTTGCAAAAGTTGAGGTTGATCAAGCATCGGTTGAAAAGCCTGTAATCTCCAGACAGCCTTAATGTTGGCTTAATATTGTCCTGTTACTCTGAAGTCAATGACTAGAAGGAGTAACATTATGGATAGGCATTATTCGCCATTGTCGCGCACAATGCACTGGTTAGGCGCAATGGCTGTTATTGTCATGCTGACACTCGGGTTTATGATGTTTTTTGCCGACTCTCGGGAGGTAAAACATTTTTCTGAAGCGACCCACATCGGTGTTGGCTTTTTTGCCTTCTTATTAATAGGCTGGCGCAGTGTATTACGACTGTATCAGGGGTTCCCTGAGCCGGCCCACACTCTCACCGAAAAGGTTGCCAGATATCTTCATTACGCTCTGCTATTAACAATGCTGGTGTTAATTGTAACGGGACCACTGTATTTATTTACTGAAAATGAGTCGCTGTCAGTTTTTGGTTGGTTTGCCGTATCATTTGACTTAAGAGTTATCGAATGGATTCATGAGCCGGTAGAGGAAGTGCACAAGGTGTTGGGTGCTTATATACTGCCGTTGCTATTGATACTACATATTGGTGGCGGGGTTCGCAACTTCTATAAACAACGTGCTTAACTCGCGTTACTTTTCACGAGTTAAGCCGTTATCAGTAGTAAGAAGGCTATCATTTTAACGCTGAGATATTTTCAGCCGTTAATTCAATAATGCGTTGTCGTGCCTCCGGAGAGGTCCAGGCGTTATGCGGCGTTACAATGAGGTTCAAGGGCTCATTTAACGCATCTAGCAACGGATGACCGTCTTTTGGCGGCTCTTGCGGAAGAACATCCGTTGCATAGCCGCCAATTTGGCCTTTCCGTAATGCCTCCAGTACGTCGTGCTCGTTAGCAACGCCACCCCGGGCATTATTAATGACTAAAGTATGAGGCTGGCAATGCTTGATATTATTGCGGTTAAGCAAGCCTTTTGTGTCCTCGGTTAGCGGGCAATGAAACGAAATAACGTCAGCTTCAGGCAAAAGCGCGTCAAAACTTGGGCGCGAGTCGTCTGTTTTACCCGGTCGAGCGGTAAAGGTCACGCGCATACCCAATGCTTCGGCTTGTTTTTTTACTGCTTGTCCCAGTTCGCCTGAGCCCACAATAACTAAATGCTTGCCGGCCAGTTGATAGGTCGGCGGATCCAGCAAGGTAAATAACGGTGACTGCTGCCAGTCACCCGCCGCCATACGTTTTTGCATAACCGGCATTTTTGTTGCCAATGACAGCATCATCATCAAGGTATGCTGAACCACGCTGGGAGTTCCGTAAGCTTCGACATTCTTTACTGCAATACCGAGCTCGTTGGCGGTGTCGCGATCGATGTTATTCATCCCCGTCGCGAGCACGCAGATAAGTTTAATTTGGTTAGCATTGCGCAGCGTATCGCCGTTGAGCACCACTTTGTTAGTGATAACGATATCTGCATCAGCTATGCGCTGGTTAACTTCGTGCGGCGCGGTTAGTGGATGACATACCAATTCATCAACCTGTTGTTCGAGAGGCGACAGATCAATGCCTTCACCCAATGAGTCGGCGTCAAGAATGACTGCTTTCATAGCAACGTCCTCTAAAATATGTGTTTTGGTTACACCAAGCTTAAAACAACCGCATAACGAGCGAATTTACCTAGTGTTACCAGCATGATAAACAAACTGATTGGTGTTCTTAATACGCCCGCCACCAAGGTCAGTGGATCACCGATAATGGGCAGCCAGGCAAAAAGTAATGACCACCAGCCAAAACGATTGAAAACCTTCTCGGCTTGCTTCAACCGTTGCTGGCTCTTATCTGCAGGGGAGTTAACCAGTCGGTTATGAGCCCAGCGCCCGATGGAGTAATTAACACAGGAGCCAAGTACATTACCGGTGGTGGCAACTGCTAACAGGCTTAATGGCTCGCCGCCCTGGTAAGCCAGCGTCAACAGCACCGCTTCTGAGCCCATCGGCAATAATGTGGCAGCAATAAAGGCCGACAAAAACAGACCTAGGTAGCCAAATGATAACAAGGTATCTGTAAATTCCATGCAAATCCGTGGTTTCAGTGATAGCGTTTAGCTAGGTTTATAGTAACAGCAACTCGTCAGAGGACGGACTAATTGCCATGAAAATTATTATTCAGTCGTTATTAAAAGGACTTGCGATTCTGTTGCCGATTATTGTCACCGTTTACCTGGTGCAGTGGCTATTGGTAACAATAGAAACCTGGCTATCACCTATTTGGAAGGCGGTACTGGGCGAGACCTATTACTTTCCGGGACTGGCATTTATCAGTTTTTTGGTGTTAACCGTATTAATCGGTTTTAGTACCCGTTGGCGTTTTATGAACTGGGTATGGCAACTGCCTGGTATGTTGATGAACAAGTTGCCTTTGCTGCGTAGTCTATACGGCACCGTTAACGATGTCTTTGAGATGATGTCGGGTAAAGATTTTGCTGAAGAGTCGGTGGTGTTGGTGACATTGCCGAACAGTGAAACTCGTCTCATTGGCATTGTGACGAAAAAAAGTGGTGACGACGATGACCGCCTCTCGAAGATGCTCAACGATGATCAAGTCGCGGTATTTTTACCGATGAGTTACAACGTGGGTGGCTATATGATTATGGTGCCGAAAAATTGCGTCGAATCTATCGATCTTAAGCCTGCGGACGCGCTGCAAATGACAATTAGTGCCGGGTTAGGCAAAAATCGCGATCATAAATCAAACTAATTTCCTTTAACCGCTGATCTAAATGGCAACCGTTCTTCTAAAAGAAGGTGAGCATTCGCAAAATTAGGAGAATTGAATGGAAATCGTGCAGTTTGGATCTAACGATATCGAAAATAAACTAGCGTCGATGGATAACGGTCAGTTAGATGACGTTGCATTTGGCGCTATTCAACTGGATGGCAACGGCAAGATTATTCAGTACAACGCTGCCGAAGGTGATATCACCGGCCGTGATCCATCAGCGGTAGTGGGCAAGAACTTTTTTACTGACGTAGCGCCGTGTACGAACAGTAAAGAGTTTAAAGGTAAGTTTGATGAGGGTGTTAAGAACGGTGACTTAAACACCATGTTCGAATACACCTTCGATTATGAAATGAAGCCGACTAAAGTGAAAGTACACATGAAGAAAGCCTTGTCAGGCGATAGCTACTGGGTTTTTGTTAAGCGTCTGTAATGAGTACCTTATCGCAGGCTTCAATTATTGCCATCATCGGCGCGCTGACGGCCGATGAACTGGCAAAGATCCGTAAAAAAGACAGCCAGCTCTGGAAGGGGCGTCAGTGGAAGTCAGATACGATTATCACTACCGCGTCGCGTGCTCAGGGCAATGATAACGAAGTTAAAGTAGACTCATTTGAGTGGATGTCGATTGCCAGTCGCGTGGTTGACTTTTTTCAGCTGGATAGTACTGGTTTGGAAGATTACTTGCTCCGTGTGTCTAGTTTGGGCGAGTGGGCTGAGGTGGTACAGACCAGCAGAGAGCAGGGCAGCAAGGATATTACCTTCTCGTCGTCAGGTTCGAGCGGACAGCCTAAGAAATGTAGCCAGCGCTGGGATGACCTTTACCGTGAAGCTGAATATTTTGCGAGCTATTTAGGTGATAACTTAGGTGACAACGATGCACAGATAAAGCGTGTTATAAGTGCCGTTCCCCCTCACCATATCTATGGCTTTATCTTTTCTGTGTTATTACCGGAAGTGATGAGTGTACCCGTCATCAGAGGGTTAAAGGCGTTCACGTTAACGCAGGGTCAGCGACTCGCTAACGGTGACCTTTTAGTTGGCTTCCCGGGTTGGTATCGACAGTTAGCACAAGCCAATGTGGGCTTCCCGCAACAAGCACATGCGGTTTGTTCCAGCGGGCCGGTGGCGTCAGATGTTTTACAACAGTTACACCAGCAGGGCTTGAGTCAAATAATCGAAGTCTATGGCAGTAGCGAGACGTCGGGCTTGGGCGTGCGCATTATGCGCGACGGTTGGTATGAATTATTGCCACGTTGGCAGCGCCGTGATCTGGAGCATGTCGTCGATATTTCGACCAATGACAGCGTTGCAGTTCCGGATGACCTTGAATGGCGTGACGAGCGTCATTTTAAACCGCTAGCGCGCAAGGACCATGCCGTACAAGTTAACGGCTATAACGTTTACCCTAAGCGCATCGCTGCGCTGATGGCAGAGCATCCGAGTATTAAAGAGGCGCGGGTTCGATTAATCGAAAGTGACAGTGACAGCGGTTTAAAAGCGCTAATTGTGGCTGAGCAACAAGCGTTGAATATGCCGACGGAAGCATTGATCGCCCAGGTGCAGTCGTGGCTTGCAGAAAAGCTTGATGATGCTGAAATGCCACGCAAATTTGCAGTCTCCGGCGATGTGCCTGTTAATGACATGGGTAAAGAGATTGACTGGGATCTGCAAGCGGACCTAATGAGTCGCTAAGTAGCGCGTGACAACGACTAAAATTTAATATCTGTAAAGATGCTGTAAACCATTACAGCGAAAATTTTTGATTATGCTAAAGTGATTATCAGTTTAGGCAAGAGGGAAGTGTCGCAATGAAAAAACTGATTTTAGTAACTGCATTATCGTCGTTTGTTGTTGCCGGTTGTGCCAACATGAACAATACTCAAAAAGGTGCGGCAATTGGTGCGGTAGCCGGTGCGTTACTTGGTAAGGGTACTGGCGACCATGATAAAAGCCGCTATGTATGGGGTGCTGCAGTAGGGGCCTTGGCCGGCAGCGCCATCGGTAACTACATGGATAAGCAGGAGCAAGAGTTCCGCGACGAATTATCCGGTAGTGGCGTACAGGTTATTCGCGAAGGTGACAATATACGCCTGCAGTTACCCGGTAATATTACCTTTGCAACGGACAGTGCCAGTATTTCACAGAACTTTTATCCGGTATTGGATGACGTAGCTAAAGTGCTGAAAAAATACGAAAAAACCACCATGATGGTTGAGGGTCACACCGATAGCACGGGTGATGCGGCCTACAACCAACAGTTGTCGCTAAATCGCGCTATGGCAGTACGCAACTATCTGGTCGGTAATAGTATCGATCAGCGCCGCTTAACGACCTATGGCTATGGCGAAAATCAGCCGATTGCTGACAACAATACGGCCAGTGGGCGTGAGCAAAACCGTCGGGTCGAGCTGAAAATCATTCCGAATACTCAGCAATGAGCAGTTTAATTCGGTTGGCGGAGGTTACAGATCTGCACAAGCTGTCGCTTTATGAGCGGCAGCTTTATGGTGCCGAAGGGTATCCAGAACTGTTGTTTTACCAGGCTTATCGGCAGTGGCCGCAGTTGCTTTTGGTATCGCAGAACGATGACGTTGCGTCGGGGTACAGTATGATGGTGCCACTGGATCCACAACGCGTGATGCTGATGTCACTATTGGTAGCAACAGACTTCCAACAGCTGGGGCTGGGCAAAGCGCTGTTGCAACACAGTATGGTCGTTGCCAAACAAGAGGGCTATGAGACTATGGAACTGAGTGTTGCGCCAACTAACACCAAAGCGGTAGCTCTGTATCAAAAAGCCGGCTTTAGTGTGCTTGACGAAGTTGCTGACTACCTTGGCAAGGACGAAGACCGCTTAATAATGAGTAAACAGCTTTAATTCGTCTGCTTGTGGCGTTGTCGTCTGCAACGTTCGGAGCAATACTTCACCTCGTCCCAACAATCCCGCCATTTTTTGCGCCAAACAAAAGGACGCTCACAAACCGGGCAAATTTTACTGGGTAAATTTTGTTTTTGGTGCGGCATGGCGATTGAGTATCCGTTTTTTATGCGCAAGAACTTGTGGTTTTTTACGCCAACTCCAGAGTCTGTCGCGGGCCGTTTTTGCCGCCGCATCGACATCGATAATGGGGGCAGGATAATCCTTACCCAGGCTAAAATCATAGAGTTGCTGTTCCATGGCGGTAAGTTCCCACGGCTGGTGAATAAAGTTTACCGGTAACTCTGCCAGCTCCGGGCACCAGCGACTGATAAATTGCCCTTCGGGATCTTTTTCCTGCCCTTGTTTAATGGGGTTATAGAGCCGAATGGTATTAATACCGGTAACGCCCGCTTGCATCTGAAACTGGGCATAATGGATACCGGGCTCAAAATCCAAAAATAATCGTGCCAAATGGGTAACCCCCAAGCGCCAGTCGAGTGCCAGGTGATGAGTCAAAAAGCTCACCAGCATGGCGCGCATACGAAAGTTAATATACCCCGTGGTCTGCAGGCAGCGCATACAAGCATCAACCATTGGTATACCCGTTTGCCCCTGTTGCCAGGCTTTCAGGTGCTGTTGTGCCTGGTCGCCGGTGGTGAGTGGGATATCGTTATAGCCGGGATTAAGATGACGAAATTCCATTTCGGACTCGCTCTCAAATTTTTGAATAAAGTGGCAATGCCAATGCAGTCGGGAGCTGAAAGCCATGAGCGTGCGCCGCCAGCCCGGACGTTTCCATGACTTGAGCACAGTATGGTAAACCTGCCGTAAACTGATGTTACCCCAGGCTAAATAGGGTGACAGCCGCGAGCAGGCTGTTTCGGCGGTTAATGGGCTGGATAACTGACGGAAGTAATGCTGGCCACGGCCGGCATAAAAGTCGTTAAGCGTTGCCCAGGCGCTAGTTTCGCCACCGGTTTGAAAATTTTCGTCGGGTTGCTGCCATTCGTTCGGCAGAGTGTCTGATGTCGGCACATCAATTAACCATTGGGCATTATTTACATCGGGATGCTGGGCTTTAGCACGCATCACCTGATGCCAGTGTTTATCCCAATTTCTGCGATGAGTTAAGCCGCGGACAACGGCGCCGGTTGGCGACTCTGACCAATCAATGCCGCGGTTTTTGCACCATTCAGCAACCGCGAGATCACGTTTAAAGGTGTAATCCAGGCCGACTTCCTGATGGCTAAATAGTGCTGAGATACCGAATTCCTGGTGCAGCGCTTTTAACACCTCTAAAACCGGCGCACGTTTTACCCACAGCGCGATATCCGGACACTGACGCCTGAGGTCATCCAGGCTCTGCGTAATAAAACGAAAGTGCCGCTCGCTTAAGTGCGGATCATTGACCATGTCAGGTTCAAATACGTATACCAGTAAAACGGGCTGACCGGCTGCTATAGCCCGCTGTAGCGGCTCGTGGTCGTGCAAACGTAAATCGCGTTTTAACCATACAATAGACAGTGGCATGAATAACATGTGTAGTAAAAAAAAATTTAAACGTGTCTAAGTGCAAAAAAGATCATGTTGATGAAGGTTGGCTCAGATAGTAGGCTTTACTCCACATATTTTTTACATAACAACCATAAATCCCTCGGGTTTAGACAAAAGGCGACTAGATGAGCAGGACCAGATTGACGAATACACAGCGTGCGTTGATACGCTTTATTCTAAGTTATGTTGCTATCTTAATAGGACTTGTCATTTTTTCTTTATTTTTGGGTGTTCAACTTTCTGGCTATATGTTGAGCCCGATGTTGGCGGCTGTTTATGGTTATAATCACTTGGCATCACTCGTTGCACGTAAGCCATCGGGCGAGGAAGAGACGCAGTTTATTTTTTATGGCATTGGCTTCTTGTTACTATGGAATATTTTCTTCATATATATAGCGGTCGTTGACGACGGAGTGATGGATTGGTTTGCCTATGGTGTGACGGTTACGTTACAAATGGTTTTGGATATTATCGGTCTACTAGTCGGAATTTTTATTGCCACGAAATCTAAACATATCCGCCAATTATCGACATAGACTTAAATCGCATTAAAATGCGCCTTTAACAGCTTAATCGCGGTTTGTGTTTTAGCCGGAATAAAATCGCGTTGAGGCGTCACTGCATGCACAGTATAGTTAGGTACAGTCCAGTCAGTCAGTAACTCAACCAGCTCGCCGTCAGCAAGCGCCTGTTCAACCTAGATCTTTGGCACTAAGCCAAAACCAACGTTATCTTTTATCATTTGAATAAGTGACTGCATATTATTGACCATCAGTCGGCGTTGTTTTAATTCAAATAACTCGCCACCCGGGTGCGATAGCTGACTAATTATGTTTTGTTCGCGAATATGACTAATGTAATCATGAGCGTGCAACTGTGAAGGATGTTTAGGCGGAGAGTCGGCCAGGGGGTGTTGGCGGCTCACACACAAGCACATCTGCCATTCAGCTAATTGTCTTGCCACCATCTGCGAGTCACTTAACGGGCCGATACACAGGCCCAGGTCGGCTCCCTGGCGTACTAAATTACAGGGCTCATCGGTTAATGTTAAATGCACACCCATGTCGGGAAACTCGCTCATCAATTGCTTTAACGGCCCACTAAGCAAGCCGCCGCCAAAACCGGCCGGAGCGACTAACTTGATAACGCCTTGCGGTTGTTGTTTCAGCATCGCCAATTTTGACTGCATCAACTCGGCTTCGTCTGCAATTTTTCGGGTGGTTTGGTAATACAGTTCACCGGCCTCGGTTAATGACATCGAGCGGGTGTTACGAACAAAAAGCGACAGGCCAATTTCCTCCTCCAATTTTTGTAACTGTTGACTGACGGCAGATACCGTCATATTGAGCTCGCGTGCCGCTTGGCTCATGCTGCCGGTGCATGCTGTTTGGTTAAATACCCGTACTGCTTTTAAGAGGCGCTGGTTCATTCCTTTAAGTGTTCCTTAATCCTGAATTTAACAGATTGCGATGGTTTGCGCGTTTACAATGCGTATTATAGCAAACACGAATAATTCGCATTAACAATTTATCAGGAGAATGAGAAATGTCAATTGCGCGATGCACGCAGACAAGAATTGCTGCAGCAATAACCATGGCAACGACGGTAGCTACTTTGGCCTTACCGGCTCATGCCCAGGATAAGCGGCATCACCACAAGCAGGAAAAGGTCATGGAAACCATGGTGATAACTGCGTCGGCCGGAGAGCAGTTGTTAAAGGATGCGCCGGCATCGATTAGCGTTATTGATAAGCGTCAGATATCTAAACGCTTTTACCGCGATCTGACCGATGCACTAACAGACGCACCTGGCGTTATCGTAACCGGAGGTGGAGACCGTCAGGATGTCTCTATTCGCGGTATGGGGCGAGATTACACCTTAATATTAGTGGATGGACAGCGGCAAACATCGCGTGAAACGCGCCCCAATAGCGATGGTCCCGGGGTAGAGGGTGCCTGGACGCCGCCGCTGGCTGCTATCGAACGAATTGAGATTATACGCGGACCGATGTCGTCACTTTACGGCTCTGATGCCATTGGTGGCGTTATTAATATTATCACGCGTAAAACGCCTGACGAGTGGCGCTCAGAAGTTCGCTTTGACGCCACCCTGCAACAACGTGATGAGTCGGGAAATATTTACCAAACGAACTTGTTCACTTCTGGCTCTCTGATTGATGACGTGCTTGGGGTTCAGTTATACGGGCAGTTCAGCAAACGTGAAGAAGATGCCATATACGAGGGTTTCCGCGGCCGCGAGGCAGATAATATTACGGCTAAACTGGCGTTCACACCGAGTAAATCACACGAGTTCTTACTGGAAGCAGTCAGCCAGAATCAAACCCTGGATGCAACCTTGGGTAAAACCGTTGAACCGCTGGCAGCAGGAGAAGAGTGTGGTCGTCGCGGTTGCCCTGAATCATCGACAACCGATTATCAGGGGCAGTCAATTTCTTTAGCGCATAATGCATTTTGGGATTTTGGCAGCTCACGGAGTTACCTTAAAAAAGACGAATTTGATAATAAGTCACGCTTGATCAGCGTCGACAATCTGGATTTTCAAACACTCTGGTCAGTACCGCTAAATGATCAACATAGCCTGAGTTTGGGCGGCTCATACTATAAAGAGGAGCTGACCGATTTAACCACCAATCAGGTTAGCGATTTAACCTTTGTCGAGGGTTATCAGTGGTCGCTGTTTGCGGAGGATGAATGGCGACTGGCGCCAGCGTTTGCAGTAACAGTTGGCGCGCGTTACGACGAGGATAAAACCTTTGGCGGTCATTGGAGTCCGCGTATTTATGGGGTTTGGACGGCAAATCACCGCAGCACGCTTAAAGGCGGTATTTCGACCGGCTTCAGAGCTCCCGGACTGCGAGAAATTACGCCGCAGTGGGGACAGGTCAGCCGCGGTGGTAACGCCTACGGTAACCCGGACTTACAGCCGGAAGAGTCGATAAATTATGAATTGGGTTGGTACCAGCAATGGCGCCATGGTAGCGGTAATATCACCGTTTTTTATAACGAGTTTAAGGATAAAATTACTCGCGTTGCGTGCCCTCAGACAATTTGTGATGCCGGGCCGAATGAATTCGGTAGTTTACCGACTACGCGAGTTAACGTGGATGAAGCGGTGACGCAAGGGGTGGAATTGAGTGCCAGCCACAAATTTACGCGTCGCTGGAAGTTATCCGGTAACTATACCTATACGGATTCAGAACAAAAAACCGGCGAATATGCCGGTAGTCCGTTAAATCAATTACCGAAACATCTGATTCAGTTATCTATGGATTATGCCTGGAATAAGCAGACCAACAGTTGGATACGTGTGCATTATCGCGGCGAAGAGAGCCAGCCGGTGACCGGGCCGTCGCAAGATAGCTTGATTGCGCCATCTTATACGTTGACTGACCTGGGAGTGAATTATGCGCTAACGCCCGCAGTAAAATTAAGCGCCGGTCTTTACAACGTCTTTAACGAACAGATCATGGTTGCGGACTATGGATATGTTGAAGACGGGCGGCGCTTATGGCTGTCGGCTGCGGTAAGTTTTTAAGGTAACCTTATTGATCTAAAAGCGGGTCACGCAATTATAGTAAGGCGTGACCTTTTTATGCGATGGGGAGAACCTAATGGCTGAGCAAATTACTGCGTTAAAACTTAAACAACCCTTCGGCCTGGATAATATCGAAGCGACAAAAATAGACGATCCCGGCCAGCCGGGGGCGGGTGAAGTTCGCGTCCGTATCAAAGCGAGCTCTTTAAATTTTCACGATTTTGGCGTCGCTGCCGGATTTATTCCAACCGAAGAGGGGCGCATTCCACTGTCAGATGGCGCGGGTGTGATTGAAGCCGTCGGCGAGGGCGTCGAGGATTTTTCCGTTGGCGATAACGTGGTATCGACGTTTTTCCCATACTGGCTCAGCGGGCCGGCGCCGATTGGTGATTTTCGCACAACGCCGGGAGATGGTGTCGATGGCTATGCCCGCGAGGTTGTGGTTTGCCCGGCGCACTTTTTTACCGAGCAGCCGCAGGGGTTTAGTCACGAGCAATCAGCGACATTGACCACGGCCGGATTAACCGCCTGGCGTGCCTTAGTGGTTGATGGCAATATCAAACCCGGCAACACGGTACTGGTCTTAGGTAGTGGTGGGGTGTCGGTGTTTGCCTGTCAGATTGCAAAAAGTCTGGGCGCCACCGTTTTTGCGACCTCGTCGTCGGATGCTAAATTAGAACAGTATAAAAAGCTGGGCGCCGACCACCTCATCAACTATAAAGACGATCCCGAATGGGGCAAAACGGTGCGTAAGTTAACTCATGGTCGTGGTGTTGATCATGTTATCGAAGTCGGCGGTCCGGGCACCTTGCCGCAATCAATAAACGCCGTGGCGATTGGCGGTCATATCGCCCTGATTGGTGTGCTAACCGGTAACGAGGGTGAAATACCGACGACGCGGTTAATGGCTAAGCAAGCACGCTTACAGGGACTTATTGTGGGCAGTCGTGACAATCAGAAAGAGTTTGTGCGGGCGCTTAACGTCAACGGTATAAAGCCGGTCATTGATAAGACCTTCAAACTGGATGAACTAGCCGACGCATTTCGTTATGAGGAAGCGGGCAAACACTTTGGTAAAATTTGCATTTCGTTTTAAAACAGATCGTTAATTAGTGATAAGCTAGGCCACAACAAGTGCACTACAGGTAGTTGGAGTTGTTTGTGGCCTTTAAAAATTCAGTATGGGCTAAACGCATCGCTAAAACGGTGGGTTATTTTGTTGCGATATTTATTATCGCGATGCTTGTCGACTGGTACCGCTCTACAGATATAGAGACCACAGTCCCTGAGCAAAGCGCCACATTGAGGACATTGCAGGGCGACACCGTCGATATTATTGAACGCTCAAAGGAAGCGCCTGTGTTGGTTTATTTTTGGGCGACCTGGTGCCCTTATTGCAAGGTTGTTTCACCGATGGTTGATGGTATTGCGGAGGATTACGACGTTGTTACTGTGGCTTTTTCCTCCGGTGCTGACGAAAAAGTTATGCAATTTGCGCAACAAAAAGGTTATGAGTTTGCCACGGTTAATGATCAGACAGGTGTGCTGGCAAGGCGCTGGGGCGTATCGGTAACACCCACCATACTGATTATTCGTGATGGTGAGGTTCAGTCAGTAACGACCGGGCTAACCACGTCGTTAGGCATGCGAGCCAGACTGATGCTGGCTCGCTAATACAGCTATTACTCGTCTTAATTACCGCCGACAACAATATCGTTTTCGACGTCCTCAACACCTTCAACTCCCGCAGCCAGTTGCCCCGCGGTTTCTACAGCGTTATCACTGGCAAGCGTGCCGGATAGGTAGACCGTACCGTCGCGGGTTTCTACCGATACGTTGGCGCTGTCAATACCACCGTTATCGAACAGTGCGGTTTTAACTTTTGCAGTAATTTGCGCATCGCTAAGGTAGTCACCAGCTTGCTCCATTTGTGCTTTTGCCGCTTCGCCCATATCCTCGGCAGCCTGTGACGCCGAATCCATTGCATCTTCGGTTTTGCTGTCAGCAGATTCCTGACTGCAACCGGCGATAGTAAATAAACCCAATAACGTCGCTGTCGCTAAAGTCATCTTTTTCATTACAAATTCTCCTTTCCTTGAAACCCAATAAAAACTATAGTTCAAGTCATTGAATTCGCCACCCTCTTTACGACAATTTACTTAGAGAGTCATGAACTTACAGCAAATCGTTAACCAAATTGTGGAGCAACTTCAGGCTTCAGATTCCCTTTTACGGCTATTACTCAGTACATCGGTTTTAATCGCTGTGGTGGTGTTTGCACGCTGGGTATTGCGCCGCTTTATTCGCCGTAACGTCAATTCCAGTGATTTACGCCGCCGCTGGCTGGTGCAGTTAAGGAATGGGCTATTGTTGGTGCTGTTGTTCGGGCTGTTCATGATTTGGAGTAATGAACTCAGAACCTTTGCGTTGTCATTGGTTGCGATTGCGGTGGCTTTGGTTATCGCGACCAAAGAGCTGATTATTTGTATTAGTGGTACTCTGATCAAAGGTGGCGCGCACGCGTTTCATTTAGGCGATCGTATTCAAATAAAAGAATATCGCGGCGATGTGATTGACCAAAACCTGTTAACGACTACGATTTTAGAGGTTGGGCCGGGTAAATACATGCAACAGCGCAGTGGCCGCATGATTGTTATTCCCAACTCTTTATTTGCTACTGAGCCGGTGATTAACGAAAGCTACAGTAAAGACTATGTGCTGCATACCTTTACCGTCCCTTTTAAGCGAACCGATAACTGGCAGCTTGCACAGCAGGAGTTGCTGCGAGTGTCACAGGCTTACTGTAAAGACTATATTGCCGACGTAAAACGACATTTTGACCGCATTAGTTACCGTACCGGCCTGGACACACCGGCAGTTGAACCACGGGTAACATTGCAGGTTGAGGACCCGGAAGACATTACTTTGGTAGTACGTGTGCCCACCCGGGCAGAAGGACGCAATTGGCTCGAACAAAGTATTCTCAGCGATGTTTTTAGTGCTAATGATTTTAGCCGAATTATTCCGACAACTTAATCGTCGTTGTTATCCTTAGCCTTTTCTGTACTTTGTTTGCGCTTAAGGGTAGCCCCATAAGCCACACCAAAAGCTATGCCTAGCGCGACACCTAAAGCAATTTGATCCATCACCACGCCAATGGCGGTGCCGACGGCCACGCCAACACCAATAGCAACGCCCATAGGGTCGGTTTCACTGGGTTTCTGTTCGCTCATAAGATTGATCCATATCAATTGGTTAAGTGAGTAAGTTTTATAAACTAAAACCATAAACTCAATAGGGTAATTTACAAGGAGTACCGTCATGAGCTTATGGCAGGAATTTTTTAAAGACCCGGTAATCTTTATCTCTTTTGTGGGCCTTGGAATCGTTATTGGCCTTTGTATTTTTTACGCTATTTTCTTTTATAAGAAAATGGTTGCCGCAGAAAATAAACAGCGGCACTCGTAATTTTAAAGGCTTTCGGCGTAATTAACTTTACGGCTGTGATGTTTAGTGACAAAAAATACCAGCAAACCCGTTGCTGCCAGCAGGCACCCGACCCATCCGGTACCCTGCCACTGCAATGGCGATACAATGGCGAGGCCGCCTAAATAGGCGCCCACGCCATTGGCGATATTAAATGCGGCATGGTTAAGTGACGCCGCCAGAGTTTGCGCTTGTCCGGCAACATCCATTAGCCTAACCTGCAAGGTTGGTACTAACGCAGCGGTGGTGCCAAGTAAGAATACCATCGGTAAAATAGTTACCAGCTCATTGATGCTGAACGGAAAAATAAACAGCACCACGGTTGCCCAGGCGAGCGCACCGCCAATAGCCCACTTCATATTGACGTCAGTAGCCCAGCCGCCGACTAAACTGCCAACAAAAGAACCCACGCCGTAAATGAGCAAAGCGATAGGTATCCAGCCTTCGTTAACCTGAGTCGCTTCTAACAAGGTGGGGGCCAAATAGCTCAATACGGAAAACATGCCGCCAAAGCCAATACTGCCAATAGCCAGAGTCAGCAGCACTTGTTTATTTTTTAGCGCAGTTAACTCAGTTCGCGTGCGCGTGGACTCGCCGGCATTGATAGCGGGCACGGCCAAAACAATTAGCATCGCAGCGGCCAGTGCGGTCATACCGACGCCCTGGTATACAACACGCCAGTCGAGCAGTTGACCAAACCAGGTTGCCAGTGGGTTGCCGACTAAAATGGCAATGGTTAATCCCATCATCACCAGAGTCACTGCCATACCGCGCTGATCTTTTCTGACCATTGCGGCTGCTAACAGGCATACGATGCCGCCGTAGGCACCGTGTGGCAAACCGCTAATAAAGCGTAACCACTGCAATTGCGTAAAGCTTTCGGCGTAAGCGCTGGCGATGTTACTGACGGCGTACAGGCTCATTAAGGCAATTAGCAGCGGCTTTTTGGCAAGCCGGGAAAACAACAGCGTGATTACTGGCGCGCCAACCACAACACCGAGCGCGTAAAGACTGATTAAATGCCCGGTTTGCTGGGATGAGGTGCCGAAATCAGCGCCGATGTTGGGCAACAATCCCATCATTACAAATTCGCCAATACCAATAGCGAACGTACCGATGGACATGGCGAATATTGCAGTGTAAATTTGCAATCTGGAATACGACATTGGATTCGAGGATCTCTTTGCAGCTGAAAGAAACAAGGATAATCAGATCTTGGCATAGTACCTTAAGCAGCTAAATATCGCTATCACCAAGGTGATTTATGTTAGTCTGGTAGCATGCTAACGTTGTTGAATAAGGAGTGAACATGACCGAGCAAAACCGTATTTATCCTATTGGTACGCCAGGCAAGCCCTGGGGTGAAGAAGAAAAGATGCAGTGGTTGCAAGCACAAACTAAAAAGCGCGATTATCGCGAGCAGGTACTGACAAAGCTGGAGGCCATGGCGCCACGCTTTGATATTCAACAATATGGCAGCCTGGAGTACTCGGTAGGGCAGTATCCATTGTTTGTGGTGCGTAATAAAAACTGGAATAGCGAAAACCCAACGGTGTTAGTTACTGGCGGTGTGCACGGTTACGAAACCAGCGGTGTACAGGGCGCGTTGCAGTTTATCGATACAGAATTGGAAAACTACAGTGAGCACTTTAATTTTGTGGTGTTTCCCTGCTTGAGTCCGTGGGGATACGAAACCATTAATCGCTGGAACCCTGATGCCGTCGATCCAAATCGCTCGTTTATTGATGACAGTCCGGCGCAAGAATGTGCACTGGTCATGGAACATTTGGAACAAGCAGACATTGATATTCTTGTGCATATCGACTTACATGAAACTACTGACAGCGATAACTCAGAGTTTCGTCCTGCTAAAGCGGCACGCGAAGGCGAAGTCAATACGAACTGGAATATTCCGGATGGTTTTTACCTGGTGGGTGATTCAGAAAACCTGCAACTGGATTTTCAGCAAGCGGTATTAAACGAAGTCCGGCAGGTCACCCACATTGCCGATGCCGATGAGGATGGCAAACTGATTGGTGCAACGGTTGATACCGAGGGTTTAATCAGCTTTCCGGTTAATTCGTTGGGTTTATGCATTAGTATGACCAATGCAATGTACACCACCACTACTGAGGTTTATCCTGATAGCGCCCGTGCTACACCGCAAGAATGCAATCAGGCGCAGGTTGCAGCGGTAGTCGGCGGGTTAAAGTTTTTACAGTAGGTCGCAAATAGGCTGAGGAGGCCGGTTATGAAAGTTATTTTTTTAGGTGGTACAGAAACAGTCACCGGCTCCAAGTATTTAGTCGAGACCGAAAACACGCGTATTTTAGTCGACTGTGGGTTATTTCAAGGCTATAAATGGCTGCGCAAACGTAATTGGCAGCCTTTGCCAATGGGCATAAATCACGTCGACGGCGTAGTGCTAACACATGCGCATCTAGACCATTCCGGCTTTGTCCCGGTGCTCTACAAAGAAGGCTACCGAGGCCCTGTGTTTGCGCATCAGGCAACCACCGAACTTTGCCAGATAATGTTTGCTGACAGTGGTCGGATTCAGGAAGAAGATGCCAAATTTTTGGGCAAGCATGGCTTGAGTAAGCATAAAGATCCGCAGCCGTTGTATGATGAAGCAACAGCCAATGCCAGTATAAAATTATTTAAAAGTGTTGAGTTCCATCAGCAGTTTGCGATTGGTGATATCCAGGTTACCTTGCAACCGGCCGGTCACATCCTGGGTGCGGCCAGCGTTATTATCGAGGCAGAAGGTAAACGGGTTGCCTTTTCCGGTGATATAGGTCGGCCCAACGACATCATGATGTATCCTGCCGAAAAGCTACCCGCAGTTGATCTGTTATTACTTGAATCGACTTACGGTGATCGTCGCCACGAAGCTACAGACAGTGCCGAGCAACAGCTGGCTGAAGTCGTTAACGAATGCGCATCGGGCGGCGGGGTACTGATGATACCGGCTTTTTCTGTTGGCCGTGCGCAGCTGATGCAACACTTATTAGTTAAGTTGATGGCAGAAGGGCGGGTTCCGAAACAACCTATTTTTCTTGACTCGCCAATGGCCATTAACGTGACTGAAATCTATCGGCGGCATCACCAACTCCATCGATTAAGCAATGATGACTGTCAACGTGCCTTTAACACCGTTATCTATACGCGCAGTGTGGATGAGTCAAAGGCTATCGCGTCGCAAAATGGACCGCATATTATTATTGCCGGTAGCGGCATGGCCACTGGTGGTCGCATCTTGCATCACTTTAAGCGCTGGCTGGCCGACCATCGCGCCACCGTATTATTTAGTGGGCATCAGGCTGGTGGCACACGCGGTGCGAAAATGTTGCAAGGTGTGGAATCAATCAAGGTTCATGGCAGCTGGCTGCCGGTTAAAGCACGTGTACGGCAACTTGACGGTTTGTCAGGGCATGCTGACTACAGTGAACTCGCCGACTGGCTAAAAGCCTCTGAATTGCGTGCTGATACGCCGATTCAACTGGTGCATGGCGAGCCTGATGCGATGGAAGCGTTTCGCGAACATTTGTCGCAAACAACTAACTTTGACGTGGATATTGCCGACTATCAGGGCGTTTATCACCTGTAGTGAAAGGCGTCGATTGCGTATGCAAAAATTAGCCTGATGTCCCTTTTTTGCAGGTTCAACTTTGCTAGCATAAAGAAACTTTTTAGTCCCTTAAGGAAGAGGAAATAATGAAACAAACTGTAAAAACACTATCACTTTTAAGCTTGTCTATGTTTGCATCTAGTGCGGCTTTGGCGCAACAACCGATGCAATGGAATGATTATTACATGGCGGTGCAGGGTAGCCAGTTTAGTGCGGATTCAGGAGCGGCGGACATTCCGACTGCTAAACCTAATGTGCTGAGCTTTGCGGTTGGGCAGACGATTCATCCTAATGTGGCGGTCGAGGCGCGTTTAGGTTTTGGCGTAGCCAGCGACACCATTAGTTATGAAGTTATGCCGGGTACGTCGATTAATAGCGAAGTGGAATTAGATTACGCGGTCAGTTTATTGGCAAAACCGCAGGCGCAGTTAACCAATCAATTGTCGGTATATGCGTTGGCTGGTTGGTCACGCAGCGAAATTAGCAGTGGTGGCGCATCGGGTGCAGAGAGCGGCTTGAGTGTGGGTGCCGGCTTTGAAGTAAAAACATCACAACAGCTGGGTTTTTACTTGGATTGGTTGAGGCTAATGGACGAAGATTACTTTGAATTGTCGTCCATTAACCTGGGTATGACTTATCGCTTTTAGCTTAAAAATGCCACTTTAGCAGCAAGTTCGGATTATGCTCGTTTACTCCGTCAATATAAAACTTGTTGCGCCAGTAAACATATTCCAGGCCCACGTAAAGTGGGCTTTTTAAATCCAGGTAGGGGGCTATATCCAGCTTCAGCTGCGAGGTGAAGTTAAGGTTTGCCGGACCAACGCCGGAAATTCCCGAAGCATAGTCAATAAAACCATCATATAACCAGCGGCTATTACCTAAGCTAAAGGAGGTGGCCCAGGTTGCCGTTAACTGGTAGTTATTGGCGAACCCGTCGTTATTGCGGCGATAAGCGTCCAGCTCTAGGTAGTCGAACCCCGGGGCATTGAAAGCGACACCCAAACCATAAAGGTAGTGGGTAAAGCCATCTCCGATTTCTGCCGTGGTAGTAGCGCTGATGTTACTAACCCAACTGTCGCTGTACTCAGTAAGATAAACTTCGGGTGAAACCTCGATATAGGTTTCGGTATCACCATTTCCCGATTCTAACCGATCAGCGAAGCTAAACAATTTGCCCCAGCTATAGCCCGAGACGTATTCAAGGGTAAGCACTTGCCGATCACTATCGCCAACCTCGTAATCGTCGCCGTACAAGTAAGTTAAGCTGGTATCAGACCAATATTGTTCTGCCGCTATCGGCGTGGTGGCCAACAAAGCCGACAGAGCGATTGACGGGGTTGCGATGCGCTTAACTATTTTTGAACGTTCATACATAAAAAAGTGGCCAATTGTCTAAAAAGGCGTCATTATATTTATCTCAGACGATTAATCCAGTCACAGAGTGATTAACGTAATAGCGTCTGTCTTTGTTGTATTAGAGGTTTTCATGGTCGCCTACCCCTGGGTTCTTTCCGCACACCGCGTGTTTACCGGTGTTTTGCTTGCGCGAGGTATCCGATCAGGAGCAACGTTTGGTCGATAGTAACGATCGCAAAGCGCAGCAAATGGCCGAGGCGGCAGAGCGGTTGCGTCAGCAGGTGGAGCGCTTTGCTGTCTAAACGCTGGCGCCAGCGCAGCCTGTGGCTGTTGATCATAGTTTGGTTTGGTACCGTTCTGGTTGGTCTTTGGTGGCTGCTGGAGGCGCGCTTGGTATGGTTCGATGGCGAGGGCCGTTTACAACAGCAGGTTAGTAGTAATGACTTTGAGCAGCGGCTGGCTAGCCAATTGCAACACATTGCGCCGGACCTGAGCTCATCGGTTTTTCACGTATTCGCGGAGAGTTGCCAATGCAACTGGCGTACACGCGGGCACCAGCAAGCTATAGAACGTTCAGTCAAGGTGCAAGGTGGTCACAATATCACCATTGATATCGATCAATACCCCGAATTAAAAACACTGCTACCGTCAACACCAGCGGTGATTATTTATAACGCGAACCAGCAGTTAGTGTATTTGGGACCATATGCTGATGGTGCGTTTTGTACTACTGAAACGAGCTTTGTCGAACAACTGCTACCCGAAATCAACAGCAACAAGTTAAAAGCCAACGGTGGCTGGGTAAACACAGTTGCAAATGGTTGTTATTGCAATGTCGCAATTTAATTCCAGTCGGGTTAGAGTAGAACGATAATAATAAAAAATTCACATTACAGTCGTTGTTAAGGGGTCGTTGGTGCATAATCAACAATTGCTCTCGCAATATGTTGCGGCATTAGAATCTTCCGCATTGTGTGCACGCTTGGATGCGCAAGGGCGAGTTGTCTTTATCAGCGAGTCACTTCAAAAGCAGTTACACACTGATGCTGCCGTTATTGGCACACGTTTTACGCAATTTATTGATCCGTCCAACCGTGACCAATTAACCGATCGGATAAACTACGCGATTGAGTTTAAGCAGAGCTGGAATGGCATTGTGCGGTTGATGTCAGCAAATAACAAAGGCAAAGACAGCGGTGCCTGGTTTAAGTGTTTGACTATTCCGTTATTCGAAAATGAACAGTTGTCTGAAATTGTCTTGTTGCTACAGGATATCTCCCGCGAAGTCTATCTGGATGAACTCCTCAACGAAACGCGTTTTGACGCGGTAACTGGGTTGGCAACTCGTGTTGATTTGCTTAATGACCTGAAAAAAGCTCGGGCACAATGTTTAGCGATATTAGATATTCGCAAATTTCGTTCGTTTGTTGACTTTTATGGCCTCGAGTTTGGTGACCAGTTACTGCGCGCATTCAGCAATTGGTCAGCTCAGTACTTATCCGAGAGTCGGTTGAATATTTACCGGCTCTATGGCGATAAGTTTGCCATTGCCGCTGATTTTAGAATGATCCCAAACCTGTTTGAAGCTCACCTGCAACAATACTACGATGCACTCGCCAAAGCGCAGTTCACAGTCGATGGCGGCGATGTTGAAATTGATATTGCATTAGGTATGGGAGTTGGCCGTAAAAAGCTTATTCAGCTGGCGGAAAGCGCTCTGGCAAAAGCTAAAAAGGTGTTTTCCGGGTACCAAATAGAGTGTGTTAAAGAGCGTGACTTTAGTCATTCGCACCAAATTAACTGGATGCCGAAGATTCAGGCTGCGCTGGACAATGATAATTTTGTTAATTATTACCAGCCGATAAAGAGTAGTAATGGTCAGCACGTGGATTATTATGAAGCGCTGGTACGCTTACGTGACGGCAAAAATGACTTACCTCCAGGCTTGTTTTTAGACAAAGCGAAAACCACGCGTTATTACAGTCAAATCACCCGCTCGGTTGTGCAACAGGCGATGGTGCAATCGGAACGTCACCAGGTCGCGATATCGGTTAATGTTTCTATCGAGGATATCCTCAATCCGCAGACCGTGGAATTCATCCTGACAACCCTCGACCAACATCCCGCAGCGCAACTGATTTTTGAAATAACAGAGACCGAATCGACCGAGGATTTTTCGGCGGTCGAGGAGTTTGCACAGCAAGTCCGTCAGCGTGGAGCTAAAATAGCCATTGATGACTTTGGTGTGGGTTATTCAAACTTTTCGCGTTTAATTCAACTGCATCCTGATTATTTGAAAATTGACGGCAGTATCATCAAGAACATTCTGGAAGATAAAAGCAATGCCAGTATTTTAAATGGCATGATCAGTATCTGCCGCGAACTGAATATCCCGATGGTGGCTGAATTTGTCGAAAACGAAGCCATTAACGGCTATCTGACTCAGCAACAAATCGAATACTTGCAGGGTTATTACATCGGTAGGCCGGCGCCGCACATATCGCAGTGGTTGAATTAATATGGAAATTGAAAAGACCTTTTGTGAATTCTTAGAAATCATTCCGGATGGTGCACTGGTAATTGACCAGACAGGGACTATTGTCGCCGCCAATATGGCCGCAGCAACTATGTTTGATTATAGTTCAAGTGGCTTGATTGATTTGCCGCTTGATCAACTCATTCCGGTCGAGTTTCGACAGGCGCATGCCGGGCATTTAAAGCACTTTTTTGAACACCCGGGTAAACGCTCTATGGGCAATGGCTTGCGGTTTCCTGCGGTAAAACGCAGCGGTGTCGCGTTTTACGTGGATATCATGCTTAATCAAATGGATGTCGACGGTGCGCTTTACGGCGTTGCCATTGTTCGCGATTATACCCTCCAGCAACAAGCCGAAGAGAAGATCCGCCGCGAGCTGGAATTTGAAAAGCGCCAGGCCTCAACCGACCATTTAACCGGCGTGATGAACCGCCGTGCGTTTGTGGCTCAACTGAATGAAGAACTGCAACAGCTAGCTGAGCATGGCACGCCTTTCGCGGTCGGTTTTATCGATTTGGATGACTTTAAAGAGGTGAATGACAAGTTTGGTCATCAATATGGCGATGAGGTGTTGCAGGCTATTGGTAAGATTATTACCTCGTGCAGTCGTCACTCTGATCATGTTGCCCGTATTGGTGGCGATGAGTTTGCCACTATTCATCCGATGATTTCAGCAGAAAATGCCCAACAGATGATGGAGCGGTTACGCACACAACTAGTCTCGGGTATCGCGTCAGAACACTTGCCTGTTACTTTATCTATCGGCTTATGCCAGTGCGACCAACTCTCTCAGGGGCATACGGTCGAAAGCATTATCGATATGGCTGACAAGGCTATGTATCAGGCAAAAAGCGCAGGTAAAAACGCGGTGGTGTTGGCTAAGCCGGCTAACTAACCGGCCAATCTGCAGCGTCAGTACTGTCCATCGAGCGCGTGGTATTGCCTTGCCAACGTGCAATAAACTCGCCATCCGGGTCAAACTGATTAGTCTGCTTGTCCAGGTTAAAATGCCTACCGCCGCGTGGGTCAGCGCCAACTCCCGCAATGTATTGCCAGTTGCCCCAGTTTGAACCGATATCATAATCCAGTAATTGTTGTTCAAAATAGGCGGCACCATAGCGCCAATCAATAGCTAGTTCGTTAACCAGACAGCTGGCGACGATCTGACGGCCACGGTTGGACATATAACCGGTCTGGTTGAGTTGCTTCATACAGGCGTTAACTAATGGGAAGGGGGTAGTGCCGCAACACCATTGTTTAAACCGGGCAGGATAAAATGTCGTCTGCGGCTTGATATTATTAATGCCACCGACGGCGAAAACACGCTCTTGATAATGTCGTAGATACCAGAAAAAATATTCCCGCCACAGTAATTCAAAGGCAATCCAGTAGGTCGATTCGTTTTCGCCGTGCTCGGCTTCGTATTTGCGCAATCGGTTAATCACTTGCTGTGGCGAGAGATTGCCGTGAGCAAGGTAGGCTGACAACTTGGTCGATTGATCAAAACCGTCCAGAGCATTACGGGTTTGTTTATAGGTTGCCGGTGCCGCGCTGCTAAAATAGCTGTGCAGGTGACCTTGTGCCGCTGACTCACCCCCGCTTAGCCAGGTGTTAGACAGGTTTTGGGTAAGCTCAAGTGGGGGCGCCGTCGGGGCGCCCATTGCTTTGTGGTCAAAACTTGTTGGCTGCTCCGGCTTCGCAGTAATGCTTGATGACAAAGGCTCGAGGCGCCGCCGGAACTGGCTATAAGAAGCGGGAAACTGTTGCTCGTCAAAGGGCAGGTGGTGTTCACTCAACAGGGTACTGTTGGCTGATGCGTTGAATGCAATAAACCGAAACTGCTTTTGCAGTTGTTGCCACCGGCGTCGCTCATAGACCCCGTTTTGAAGCCCGGCGAATACCGCTTCTGGTTGGTATTGGCTGATTAACTGGCTGATTTCGTCCAGTGGTTCTCCCACACGAATCAGCAGTTGGTGGCCGGCTTGTTCTAATTGGTGCTTTAGATCTTGCAGTGACTGCCAAATAAAACTGAGGCGTTGCTGACCAAGACTAGGCATACCATAGCGGCCGCGCGATAGGCTATTTTTATCAATAACATAGCAGTAGCACAGTGCGTCTGATTGACGTTGTGCGGTTTGCAAAGCGATATTATCCGATAAGCGCAGGTCATGGGTAAACCAATAAAGCGAACGGGAATAAGTTTTACTCATCAACTAAACTTAACCAGGTTAATTCTCGTTATAACAGTCAATTACGCAAAAACTAACAAAATGGACGTGTTCTGATGGAATCTGCAAAAACAAAACTGATGCAACTTTTGGGTTATGCCGGGCTTGTTCCGTTCTTGATTTCTGCACTGGCCGAATTAATGGCACTAAACCTACCGATACCGGTGTCACCGATGACGCTACTACTGACTTATGGTGCCATCATTTTAAGCTTTATGTCGGGCACGCTCTGGGGAAGAGCGATTCACAGGGCGGATAGTGAAGCGACTAATAGTTTGTTGTTACTCAGTAATCTATTTGCGTTGCTGGCCTGGTTAACATTATTGCTCGACAGCGTGTTTTGGGCATTGTTGGTGCAGATGGTCGGTTTTGCGTTGGTGCTTGTGTTTGAGCGTACATTGGCCCGAGGCACACTAATGACAACGCAGTCAGGCTATTACCCCATGCGTCTTATTCTTACCACCGGCGTTATTGTTTGTCAGCTGTTGGTGCTGGGTAATCATATCTTTTAGGCACAAAAAAAGTGCAGGACACGGGTCCTGCACTTTTCAGTTTTAAGGTGCTGTTATTTTACGTCGTCAAGAATCGTGACTTCGCCCAGATTTAGCGATCGGACTTTCTCTTCGATTTGCTCTAAATCACCAACGATAACCCATGTCATGGCGTCGGGACGCAGCACACTATCAGCAGTTTGCTTAACGCTATCCAAATCGATATTTGAAACACGTTGCGCATAGGCTTCTAAGTACTGCATGTCTTTACCTTTGTTCAATGTGTCACTGACTGCATTGATCAATTGACCTTTGGTCTCGTAAGCGCCCGGCAATTTAGCTACTTTATTAGCTTTTACTTTCGCTAACTCGTCAGCAGTAGCCGGATTTTCACCCTCGTATTGAGTAAATTCTTTAACAATTTCCTCAATTGACTCCTGGGTTTTATCCGTTTGTACCGGAGCTAAGGCGATCAACAGACCCGGACCCAGGTTGTCTAACCACATGGAGCGCGCTCCGTATGACCAACCTTTGTCCTCACGCAAGTTCATGTTTAAGCGGCTGGTAAAGCTACCGCCTAAAATGGTATTCATGACATCGATAGTATCAGCATTATCTACCGTACCCGATGGGGCTAATTGACCTGCGATGATCAATGATTGCGGTGTGCCGGGTTTATCGATCAGGAATACCCGCGCTTGTTCCTGCGCAGCAGGGCGTTCTAAGACTTTGCTCGGCTTAGCGCTCGCCGGAGCCTGCCAGTCTGCCAGTTGCTGCTCCAGTAACGGCTTAATCTGCGCCTCTGTGGTGTCACCAACAATAACCAGTCGGGCGTTATCCGGACGTAACCAGGTTTGTACATGGTCGACTAAATCGTCGCGTGTTAACGCGTTGATTGAGTCAACAGTACCTGAGCCCGTTAACGGCTGGCTGTAAGCGTGGTCTTCACCAAACATTAAACCGGGTACAACGCGCAGAGCCTGAGTTTGCGGACGAGCTTGTTCTTTGCGAATGTCTTCAAGCCAGTTAGAGCGTTTACGATCGATTTCCGCTTGTGGGAAGGTCGGCCGCAAAATAATCTCGCTCATCAAGCCTAAGCTTTGTTCCAGGTTAACGGTCAAGCTGTTCAGGCTAATGGTTGAGGTGTCTAAGCTGGCGTATGCATTCAAACCCGTACCCAGATTTTCCAGTTTTGCGGCAAGCTCCATAGGGCCATAATTTTCGGTGCCTTCTTTAAGCATCGACATGGCAAAGCTGGCGGTACCGGCGTGAGTGCCTGCGTCAGCTGCGTAACCGGCGTCAGCAACCAACCGCATTTCAACGGTCGGTGTGTCGTGGCGCTCGGCAAGATAGACTTCCAGACCATTGGACAGCGTAAAGGTATTTAATTCCGGTAACTCAAGTGTTGGCAGATCACCAACGTCCGGAAGTTGGTCACGGCTTGCCTGCGCTTCACCGGCCTGATAATCAGGTTGTGGCTGTACGTGCAGAATGAAGTCGCCGTCAGTTAACCAACGTTTACCGGCTGCTTGTAAATCGCTAACGGTGGCATTTTTAAGCCAGTCCATTTCTTTCGCATAAAAGCCGGGGTCACCATGGTAAACCTCGCCTGAGGCAAGTAAATCAGATTTACCACCAAAACCACCCACTTTTTCGACGCGACGCACAAAACCTGCGGTGGTGCTGAACTTGGTGCGTTGCAACTCTTCCTGAGTCGGACCTTCAGCTAACAAGCGGTTAAGTTCTTCGTCAATAATGGCTTCTACGCGGTCCAGATCGACACCGGCTTTGGCGTCAGCAGTGATAAAGAACTGACCGGCCAAATCACGACCGAATTGGAAGCCACCAACTGAGCTGGCAATTTGCTCTTCGTATACTAAGCGCTCGTATAAACGCGAGTTTTTGCCATTAGCCAGAATATCTGACAGTAAGCTGAGGTATTCATGGTCTGCAGTACCTAACTGAGCGGTATTCCAGATACGATAAATACGCGCAGCCGGCACGTCATCCTGCATGGTGGCACGTTTAGTACCTTCGCGCTTAGCAACCCAGGCTTCAAGCTTTTGCAGCGGTTTGCCGGGGTCTATATCAGCAAAATATTGTTCGACTTTTTCTTTAGCGGTTTCGACATCAATGTCACCGGCTAACACTAATACTGCGTTGGAGGCGCCGTAATAGTCTTTGAACCACTGGTGGACATCATCTAACGAAGCATTGTTTAAGTCTTCCATCGAGCCAATAACGGACCATGAATAGGGGTGACCTTCAGGGAAGGTTTGCTCTGCTAAGTAGCCCCAGACACGACCGTAAGGTTGTGCTTCGCCCTGGCGTTTCTCGTTTTGTACAACGCCACGCTGTTCGTCTAACTTTTCCTGAGTGACTGCCCCCAGCAAATGACCCATGCGGTCAGATTCCATCCACAACGCCATATCTAAGGCCGGGGTGGGAACATTTTGGAAGTAGTTGGTGCGGTCATTGTTGGTGGTGCCGTTCATTTCTGTTGCACCAGCGCGCTCAAACGGGCCAAAGTATTCGTCGTCGTAGTTTTCTGTGCCATTAAACATCAGGTGTTCAAATAGGTGAGCAAAGCCGGTTTTGCCGGGTTTCTCGTCTTTAGAACCCACTGCATACCACACGTTGACGGCAACGATAGGGGCTTTACGGTCTTCATGCACAACTACTGTTAAGCCGTTGTCCAGTTTGAATGTTTCGTAGCTTACCTCGATTTCAGGAAACTGTTGTTGATTTACCGATTGTTCAGTTTGGGTCGTAGCATTGGCGCTTTGTGTCATTTGGCATCCGCCAAGTAACGCTGCGCTAACAGCCACTGCCGTTAAAGTTTTTATCATTTTCATTCGTAAAAGTTCCTTAGAACGTTCTCTCGAACATAACGTCATACAATAAATAGCCAAGCTACTATAGCGGGACTACTTGTAGAGCTGTAGCAAGATGCGTTACAAAATTGTAACGAAATTAGACAAAGCATTTCGGACACTAGGCTTTTAATTGTGATAACAATCAAGGATAATTGCGCGCGGTCAGAAAAGCTTAAGGGAAAACACACGCTTGTGAGTAAGACGACAGTTATTGCAATCGCAGGGGCCTCAGCCTCGGGTAAAAGCTTGTTTGCTTCGACGGTTTATCACGAACTGGTCGAGGAACTGGGTAGTGATGGTATCGCTATTCTTGCCGAGGATGCCTACTATCGGGATCAAAGTCATATGACCATGGAGCAGCGAGTGCTGACCAATTATGACCAGCCCTCGGCGTTTGAGCATGATTTATTATTGCAGCATATCCAGCAACTGCGCCGCGAAGAGGCCGTTGACATGCCGCAGTACAGCCATACAACGCACACCCGCCTACCAGAAAGTATTCGTGTTGCTCCTGCTAAAGTGATAATGGTAGAAGGAATATTACTGTTAACTGACCCCGCGTTAAGGCAGGAATTCGATATTGCGGTGTTTATGGATACGCCCTTAGATATTTGTCTGCTGCGCCGCATCAAGCGTGATATAGAAGAGCGTGGCCGTACTTTGCAGTCAGTTGCAGAACAATATGAGCAGTATGTGCGTCCGGCATTTTTCGACCACATTTTTCCGTCCAAGCAGTACGCTGATCTGGTTGTCACCCGCGGTGGTCAAAACGAGATCGCTATCGACATTATAAAAACAAAAATACGCCAGTTGCTGGCAGAATAAGTTGGTCCTATATGAATAGTTTACTCGGCATTGCCGTTATCCTTCTGGTTGCTTACTTACTGTCAACCAATCGCAAGAATATTCGCTGGCGCACCGTTATCGGTGCGTTTGCTATTCAAATGTCACTTGCCGGCTTTGTGCTTTACGTGCCCCTTGGGCGCGAGATGCTGTTTAGCTTTGCTCAAGGCGTCTCGGCGGTTATTGGCTACACCTCCGCCGGTATTAACTTTTTGTTTGGCGGCCTGGCATCAGAAGAATTTGGCTTTGTTTTTGCTATCCAGGTACTCAGCGTTATTGTTTTCTTCTCGTCACTGATTTCGGTGCTTTATTACCTGGGTATCATGAAGTGGATTATTCGTATTCTGGGTGGCGGCTTACAAAAATTACTGAATACCAGCCGCCCCGAGTCGATGTCGGCGGCAGCTAATATTTTTGTCGGCCAAACGGAAGCGCCGATGATGGTCAGACCCTTTATCGGAACCATGACCCGTAGTGAGTTATTTGCTGTCATGGTCGGTGGTATGAGCTCGGTGTCCGGGTCGGTATTGGCCGGCTATGCAGGAGTCGGAGTTGAGCTTAAATACCTGATTGCAGCCAGCTTCATGGCCGCGCCCGCGGGCTTCTTGATGGCTAAGATGATGATTCCGGAGTGCGAAACTCCGCGTAATGATCTGGAGGAAGTTGAAGTCGAGGACAACTCAGCCAACGTAATTGATGCAGCCGCATCAGGGGCTTCCAGTGGTCTTCAGCTTGCCATGAACGTGGGTGCGATGCTGTTAGCGTTTGTTGCGTTAATCGCTCTGGTGAATGGCATATTTGGCTGGGTAGGTGGCTGGTTTGGTTACCCCGGACTAACCATGCAGGAAGTTTTTGGTTATGTGTTCCAGCCGGTGGCTTATGTGCTGGGTATCAGCTGGGATGAGGCACAAATTGCCGGTAGCTTTATTGGCCAGAAGCTGGTTATTAACGAATTTGTCGCCTACCTGGACTTTGTTAACTACAAAGATCAGCTGAGTGAACACTCGCAAGTCATTATTACTTTCGTGTTGTGTGGTTTTGCCAACTTCTCCTCAATCGCCATACTGCTCGGTGGGTTAGGCGGTATGGCGCCAAGTCGACGCCATGATATAGCTCGTTTGGGCATGCGCGCTTTACTCGCGGCAACAATGGCAAACATGATGAGCGCCGCAATTGCTGGCTTCTTCGTGTCACTGACCTAAGCCAAGGTCACGGCGTTCAAGGCCAACGGTGCCGCCAGGCAAATGGCCACAGGCCATGTCAAGCAAAGCGCGAAGCGCTGCCAAGCAAGCTGCACGGCAGCGCCAAGCAAGCCAACGCGTCAGCGTTGGCGCCGCATCACACCTTCCTGAATAGTAGACGCAACCAGTGTGCCGTCACGTGTATAGATTTGCCCTCTGACTAAGCCACGATTACCGCTCGCCGATGGGCTGTCGATAGCATAGAGCAACCAATCGTCCATGCGGAAATCGCGATGGAACCACATGGCATGATCAATGGTTGCAACTTGCATATTCGGCTGCGCAAAGCTCACTCCGTGTGGCTGCAATGCCGTGGGCAAAAAGTTAAAGTCTGAGGCGTAAGCGAGTAAGTATTTGTGCACGCGCAGGTCAGCCGGCATTTCGCCGTTGGCTTTAAGCCAAACGTAGCGCTTGGGTTCGTCTTTTTCCGGTTTAAACGGGTTGTAGGCGGTCACAAAGCGCATTTCGATTGGCTTTTCGCAAATAAACTTATTACGGATAGGCGCAGGAATTAAATCCTGATGCTCTTTGTAAATATCAATATCAGATACCAGCCCCTCAGGACCGGGAACTTCCGGCATGGTGTCCTGATGTTCAAAGCCGACCTCGTCTTCCTGAAACGAAGCGGTCATATGAAAAATAGGTTTGCCATTTTGTATCGCTTTGACGCGACGCGTGGAGATGCTTTTGCCATCACGAATGACTTCTACATCGTATACAATTGGCTTTTTAGCATCACCCGGGCGCAAAAAGTAACTGTGAAACGAGTGCGCGCCACGTTCAGGAGGCAGTGTCTCTTTAGCTGCCGACAGGGCCTGGCCAATAACCTGACCACCAAACACGGCGCCAAAGCCTAAATCCTGACTATTGCCGCGGTAAATACCTTGCTCGATGGTTTCTAACTGCAAAAGGTTCAACAAATTATCTAATACTTGGCTCATTGCCTTGCTTCCCTGTGCTCTACTAAGTGTTCGTTTATACAATCAGCAATAGTGTACCGAATTGATCTGATTTCGTCTTTATCGACTATGTTCTATAGAAACAATTAATAGTAAAAATAAATGCTTATTGAATAATACATAACCGCCAGGGCTGGCGAGTTTTTGTTGATTGTGTTTGACTATTAACAACAAAATCAATGGCCGATTGATATTGCATTGACTATAGTTGATGGTATCTATTGGCTAAAACAACGCTCAATGCGAATGGGAGAGTACTATGTCAGGCAAAAATAGTCTGGATACGTTAAGTACATTGGATGTTAAGGGCAAAAGTTATGACTATTACAGCTTGCCTAAGGCAGCCAAATCATTAGGAAATATCGATAAATTGCCGGCATCAATGAAAGTGTTGCTGGAAAACCTGTTACGTAACGAAGATGGCGAAACCGTAACCGGCGATGATCTGAAAGCGATGGTCGACTGGTTAAAAGAAAAGAAAATCGACCGCGAGATCCAGTACCGCCCGGCGCGTGTACTGATGCAGGACTTTACCGGCGTACCGGGCATTGTGGATTTAGCTGCAATGCGTGATGCGGTCGATAAAGCCGGTCACAATCCTGAAATCATCAATCCATTATCGCCCGTTGACCTGGTCATTGACCACTCGGTGATGGTCGATAAATATGCCACACCAGAGGCGTTTAAACAGAACGTGCGGATGGAGATGGATCGTAACAAGGAGCGCTACGAGTTCCTTAAGTGGGGACAAGGCGCGTTTGAAAACTTCCGTGTCGTGCCACCCGGCACCGGTATTTGTCACCAGGTTAACCTGGAATACCTGGGTAAAAGTGTATGGACCAAAGAAGAGGACGGCCGCACTGTAGCTTATCCTGATACCCTGGTCGGTACAGATTCTCATACCACCATGATTAACGCACTTGGCGTGCTGGGCTGGGGTGTCGGCGGTATCGAAGCTGAAGCCGCAATGCTTGGGCAACCCGTTTCAATGCTGATCCCTGAAGTCGTTGGTTTCCGCATGACCGGTAAACTACCGGAAGGCGTGACCGCGACCGACTTGGTATTGACCGTAACGCAAATGCTGCGTGAACGCGGCGTAGTGGGTAAATTCGTCGAGTTCTACGGCCCGGGTCTTGATAACCTGCCTCTGGCTGACCGTGCAACGATTTCAAACATGGCACCTGAATATGGCGCAACCTGTGGTTTCTTCCCGGTTGACGATGAAACGATCAATTACATGCGCCTGTCAGGCCGTGATGACGAAACACTGACACTAGTCGAAGCTTACTGCAAAGAGCAGGGTTTATGGCGTTCCAATGATAACGAGCCAGAATTTACTGACTCTCTGGAGCTTGACTTAAGCAGCGTGACAGCATCACTTGCAGGACCTAAACGCCCGCAAGATCGGGTCAACATGGAACAGCTGGGTAGTAATTTTGACCTGATTTTGGAAACCAACGGTCAGGCCAACGAAACAGACAAAGAAGTACCGGTTAAAGGTAAAGATTACAGCTTGTCACACGGTGACGTGGTCATTGCTGCAATTACTTCCTGTACCAATACATCCAACCCCAGTGTATTGATGGCTGCGGGCTTGCTGGCCAAAAAAGCAGTAGAAAAAGGCCTGGATCGTAAACCCTGGGTTAAATCATCGTTCGCGCCCGGCTCAAAAGTGGTGACTGACTATCTGAAAAAAGCCGGCTTTACGCCGTATATGGAAGACCTCGGCTTCCACTTGGTCGGCTATGGCTGTACCACCTGTATCGGTAACTCGGGTCCGCTGGATGACGAAATCAGCGATGCCATCAACGAAGGCAACCTAACGGTCTCTTCAGTACTGTCGGGTAACCGTAACTTCGAAGGTCGCGTGCACCCTGATGTAAAAGCTAACTGGTTAGCATCACCGCCGTTAGTCGTTGCCTACGCACTGGCCGGTACCACGCGTACTGACCTAAGCAAAGAACCACTGGGTAAAGACAAAGATGGCAATGATGTATTCTTAAAAGACATCTGGCCAACGAGCGCCGAGATTGCTGAAGCGGTTAAAACTGTCGATAACGAGATGTTCCGTAAAGAATATGCGGAAGTCTTTAAAGGCGACGATGAATGGCGCTCAATCAATGTTGCCGAAGGTAAAGTCTACGACTGGCAGGATGATTCAACCTATGTGAAAAACCCGCCATTCTTTGACGGTATTGATCAGCCGCTGCAAGATCCGCAGGACATTAACGATGCCAACGTATTAGCGGTATTTGCAGATTCGATCACCACTGACCACATTTCGCCGGCTGGCGCGATTAAGCCGGATTCACCGGCAGGTAAATACTTGCAGGAAAACGGCGTCGAGGTTAAAGACTTTAACTCTTACGGTTCGCGCCGTGGTAACCACGAAGTCATGATGCGTGGTACCTTCGCTAACATCCGCATTAAAAACCAAATGCTGGACGACGTTGAGGGTGGTTTTACTCAATATGTACCAACTGGCGAGCAAATGTCGATGTACGATGCCGCCATGAAGTATATGGAGAACGATACACCGTTGGTTGTGCTGGCCGGTAAAGAGTACGGCACCGGCTCCAGCCGTGACTGGGCTGCCAAAGGTACGCGTCTGTTAGGTGTCAAAGCGGTTATCGCCGAAAGCTATGAGCGTATTCACCGTTCTAACTTAGTTGGTATGGGCGTACTGCCGTTACAATTCGAAGACGGTCAAGGCGTCGAAGCCCACGGCTTAACCGGCGAAGAACAGATCTCAATTCACGGCCTGAGCAAAGACCTGAAACCAGGACAAATGCTCGACGTCGTCGCCAAACGCAAGAATGGCGAAGAGGTTAAGTTCAAAGTCAAATGCCGCATCGACACCGGCAACGAAATGCAGTACTACAAAAACGGCGGTATCCTGCACTTCGTACTCCGCCAAATGCTCAAAAACTAGTCGCTCGCGCTCTGGCGCGAGAGCAAACAAAAACCGGCCCCGCGCCGGTTTTTTTGTTGCCGGCGGATGGCGAAAGGGTGACAACAGGGCTTCTTAGACTTCACGGCACGCCTATTCTGGGGGGACGCTGCAAGTACGTCCGTGTACGCTTGTTTCCGGCCATCCATGGCCTCCAACACCCCCCAGAATAGGCGTGCCATAAAGCCTAAAGCCCTGCTGTCACCCTTTCGCTTTTAGCCTGGCAACACGTTGGTGTCGGTGAGGACGTTGGGAGAAAGCGGCGTTAAGGTGATTGACCGCAGCGTCGAGGTTGGCGTTAGTGTTTTAGCATCCCCATCTCAGGGGGTGTTGGAGGCCATGGATGGCCGGAAACAAGCGTACAGGGATGTACTTGCAGCGTCCCCCTGAGATGGGGGTGCTGAAGCACTAAAAAGCCATCCTCGTCGCTGCGGTCAATCACCAGCCGCATTTCTCGCAACGTCATCACCGCCGCCCAACGTCCCCACCGACACCTGTTCAGATCTTCAACGCGCGGCCGCCGTCGACTTTGATGGATTCGCCGGTCAGGAATGGGTTGTCGCGGAAGAATTTGACGGTGTCGATCATGGGTTGCAGGCCGCCTTCGACGGTCAGTGGGGTTTCTGCCAGGACTTGTTTACGGTGGTCGCTGTCGTGTTCCGGGAGGAACAGAATCGGGCCTGGCTGGATGGCATTGACACGGATATTAGGGGCTAGTGACTTGGCAAATGCCAGGGTCATGTTGGCTAGTGCTGCTTTGGCACCGCAGTAGGCAATGTAGTCGGTTGATGGGCGCTCGCTGTAGATATCGGTGATGTTGATCACCAAGCCGTCGTTGGCTGTTGACAGTAAGTCTTGTAAGCCCGTGATTAATTTGTAGGGCGCAATAGCATGAACCGCGTAGACCGCCTGTAACTTATCAGCGTCATCGTCAACAGCGCTGTTATTAAAAAAGCACGAGGCATTATTAACTAACAGATCGAGGTGCTGAGCTTGCTCTTTTACCATGGCAATCATGCGGTCGATGGCGGCAATGTCACTGAAGTCAGCTTGCAGGCCGATGGCACCGCGCTGCTCTAGTTGCTCAACACCCTGTTTAGACGAATTATAATGTGCGTACACCGTATAGCCCTGATCCAATAAATCATTGGCGAGCTCATAGCCAAACCGCCGGCCGGCGCCGGTAATCAATGCGACCTTACTCACTTTGTTTCTCCTACTGCTGTTAAGTCCGGGATCAGCTGTTGCAAATAGTCGGGCACTTCCGGGTTTTCATCAAGTTCGCCCAAAATATCAATATCAATTGGCCGGTCTTTAACGCTGCAAAGCGGATCGGAACGATCGCGGCCTAGCAGCACTTCAATCTGATTAAATTCCGCTTTTAGTGCGGTCGGCGTAAGTGCTGTTTCGAGTATGAATAACGCGTTTAAAAACGGGTGATTGGTATTCATGCCGACGGGCTTGGTGGTGATGTCTCTGGAAAATTCCAGTTCGTCTGCCAGTTTTGCCAAATAATGTTTAGCGCGAGAAAAGTGAAGCTCGGGTTCGATATTTGAGCCGAGGCTGCAAAGATACTTCATGCTATTGTTGTTCCCTGATCCGCCGGTGGCTGAGTCGTATGAGTTAATTAGTCATATTACTACGGTAGCCTGCGAGAAATGGTTTTTGTTTGCAATGTTTATTCGCGATTGTTAACTAAAGTTTGCATGCGTATAGGCGCGATTATGACTAAAGTTGAAATAAACGTGGGGGGCTGATAGCCTGAAATTCATGTACTGCAAGCCAAAGCGGACTTTATGGTTAGCCTGAAAACCAGACGGCCTGGCATCGCTAAATGCGTTGTTACATTGTTGAGTTTGTGTTTATTGCTGCTATTGCCGCGGCTTGTGTCTGCGCAATCACTGACCCTGTCTGGTCCTGAAGATACTGTCCGCGAAGGCTATTTTACGGTCTCCGTCAGTGAATCAAATAGCGAGGTGGTTAAGAATCTAGTCATCGAATCATCGACTTCTGCCGGTTTTGATCAGGCCGTAACGCACTTTCCCGCGCTGAGCGATTTTAAACAACTATCGCTGACAGGGTTCAGTAACGGCACCTATTACCTCCGAGCCCGGGCGGACAATATCGAAGCCCCCAGCAATGTAATTCAAGTTAAGGTTAATCATTATCCCTTATGGCAAGCGCTGGGCCTGTTTTTTGTCGGTTTGCTGTTGTTCATCGTGCTGGTGGTCGTCTTGTTGACCTTTCACCGCCGGGTTCAGCGAGGTGCTACTCATGACTGAGTTTGCTCTGGATACCTCGGTAGGACTCACCATTGTCGTTCTGTTTGGTATTTTTTGGGTGGTTTTTGGTTTTTGGCTCGGGCGCAAAAACAAAACCCATGAGGACTTTGCCTTAGCCGGTCGTAACGTTGGCTTCGCTTTTGCTGCGGCCACCGCTATGGCAACCTGGGTCACCAGTAATACCACGTTGGTAGCGCCGCAGTTGACCTACCAATTTGGCATTTGGGGAATGATTGGGTACTCCTTCGCGGCATTGGGGTTACTGCTGTTTGCGCCTATGGCTAAACGCATCAAGCAGTTATTGCCCAATGGCTATACCTCGGGCGATTTTGTGCGGCTACGTTATGGTCAGGCAGCATGGTGGGTGTTTATCATCATTTCAGTGGTTTATGCATTTGGCTGGCTGATTAGTTTAGGTATGGCCGGCGGCATTTTACTCGAGTCATTAAGTGGCCTCGACTACCACATTGGCATGACGGCAATTTTGATTATTTGCGTCGGCTACACCTTATTCGGCGGTATGCGTGCTGTTATTGCTACCGATTTTATTCAGGCGCTGATTATTATCGTCGGTATTAGCGCCATTGCGTTCTGGTTGATCAACAATGTCGGCCTGGACAGCATTCATCAAAACTTGTCCGCCGAGCATCCGCAACTGCTGGATTTGCTGTTTCCGGCAGCGGTCATGTTTTTATTTAACAATATCTTTTTCGGGCTAGGCGAGATCTTCCATTCGAACGTTTGGTGGTCAAGGGCTTTATCGTTCAAACAAGGCGTGGCATACAAAGCTTACCTTACCGGCGGCCTGATGTGGTTGCCGATTCCCATTGTGACAGGTTTCATTGCCCTGGCTGCGCCGCAACTGGGAATTTTTCCGCCCAGTGCTGACATGATTGGCCCAACGGTAGCGGCTGCAGTACTGGGTACGACGGGCGCTGTGCTGGTCTTTATCGTTATTTTTTCAGCCTTGGCGTCCAGTCTCGATTCACTGTTAGCCGCAACCTCGGATCTCGTCACGCAGGATTTATTCCATAAAAAGCTCTGTCCTAATGCGTCTGACAAAAGCCTGTTACGCTTTAACCGTTACTGCATTTTAGGCTTGGGTGTAATGACCTGGCTGTTTTGCTTACCCCGAATCGCTACGCTGGGCGCATTATTGAACTTTGCTGGTGCATTTGTCGCCAGCACCATTTGGCCCATTGTACTGGGTCTTTATAGTCGCCGGCTTAGTGGCGGATATGCAGCGCTGGCGATGGCGGCAGGCACCGGACTGGGGTTGGTTGGCTATTTTATGGTCGGTTTTTATGTTGCTGCGCTTATTTCCTGCGCCGTATCCGGATTAATTTGTGCGCTGGGAGTATGGCGCGCTCAGTCGTTATTTGACTGGCACCAGCTAAACGAGGAGGGCGAGTAATGCAATTACCGGAACTGGCTTTTGCTATTTTGATTATCGCTGCGCTGGCATTATCGTGTTTAACACCGATCATTTTGCTGGCGCTGTTCGTAAAAGACTATTTTTCTAAAACAATATGGTAGCCCTATGAACATAAAAGATGTGTCGTTTGAAAGGGAGCGACCGGATGTCTGCGGTGATGCACACCCCAAGGCATTACTCAGAGTCATTCAGGAAGATGGCGACTATCTGTTAAAGCTGGCGAATCAACACATAGTGTCGTCAGACCAATTTACCCAGAACGGGTTGCTGCAGTTGTTTCGACTGGCGGCAAAATATGAGGCTAATCCACGGCGTTTCAGCACCTCGCTACAGGGCAAGATTTTAATTTCGGCCTTTTATGAGCCAAGTACGCGTACGCGGCTATCGTTTGAAAGTGCCTGGCATCGCTTAGGCGGTGACATCATGTCGATTACCGATCGTTCTACCACAGGTATCGCTAAAGGCGAGTGTCTGGCCGACGTTGCTGAAATGTTCAATAACTACGGCGACTGTGTGGTGTTGCGGGATAATAATGAAAGTTCGCTGGAGGAAATGATCGATTCGCTGCGCATTCCGATTATTAACGCCGGTAACGGTAGTGACGAGCATCCGACGCAGGCGATGGCGGATTTGTATGCGATGTTCAAGTGGAAGCCTGAACTGGTGACTGAGCAAGCGGCAGAGCATGCTGTACGCGTCGGCATTATTGGCGTGCCCGACAAAATGCGTACCGTGCGTAGCCTGATAAAATTGCTCTGTAAATTCCCTAATGCAGTGAAGGAACTGGTGATTATTCATGACCAGACGGTAACCGATGAGTTATTTGGTCAGGCTCAGCGTGAGCAAATAGAACAGGCGGGTATTAAGGTAGCCACTGCGACTGATCTGAATAGCGTGTTACCGGATCTTGACGTGGTTTATATTAATGCGATTTCGTGGGAAGGGGAGACCTTTAATACCTATGGCAAAACGTTCTCGTTAAGCGCCCAATCACCGTTAAAAGAAGATGCCATTATTTTGCATCCGTTGGCTCGCGGTGCTGAGTTGAATACCGATCTCGATCATACTTCGCATAACTGGTACTTCAGCCAGGCTCGCGGAGCGGTATTTTTGCGGATGGCTTTACTGACTTGTATGGTGCAGCGCGCAGAGCGCGTTATTGATGTCGTTTAATAAAAGGAAAAGCAAAGAATGTGCGGAATTGCTGGAGTTTTTCATCACCAAACGGATCGTTCAATCGACGCGCAGACGTTAGTGAATATGGCCGCGATTATGCATCATCGCGGCCCTGATGGTTATGGTTATCAAGTTAAACAGGAACATGGCGTTGGTTTTAGTCATGCCCGACTCTCGATTATTGACCTGAATGAACAACGAGGTCGTCAGCCTTTTATGTCTGCGGATAAACGACTGATGCTGACACACAATGGCGAGTTTTATGATTTCAAACGTATTCGTGCGGACTTGACCGCACGGGGAGCAGCGTTTCGTTCAAAGAGTGACTCTGAGATTGTTTTACACTTATTTGAACGCTATGGACTAGAGCATACGCTCGGTGAACTGCGTGGCGAATTTGCGTTTGGCCTGTTTGACGAGCAGGACGATAGTCTTTATCTAGTGCGCGACCGGTTTGGTATTAAACCCTTATACTGGACAGAGACCGAGCACGGCGTTGTATTCGGTTCAGAGCTAAAAGTTTTGTTCGCGCACCCTGACGTTAAGCGCGAGTTTTCTCCCGAAGGGTTATATCACCAGTTGATTCAAGTGATGGTACCGGGGTCCACAGCGTTTGCCGGAATCAATCAGGTGCAGCCGGGTTATGTGGTAAAAATACAGCGAAACAACGGTAAATTGAGTATTTCTGAACATAAATACTGGGACGTGAACTTTCCTAACGAATATGATTATCCGGGCGATGATGTCGACGAAGAACAGTATATCGAAGGTGTGCGAGCTAAATTACTGGAAGCCGTACAGCACCGGATGACCGCTGATGTGCCGGTCGGTTGTTACTTGTCGGGAGGTATCGATTCCTGTGCGATTCTGGGCTTAGCATCAGCATCGACACAAACCTCGGTAAAAGCGTTTACCATCGGGTTTGACTCTGACGCTTATGACGAAACCCCGATTGCCCGCGAAATGGCAGAAGCCACTGATGCCGACCACCATATCATGGCGCTTAAAGCCAATGACTTATATGACCATTTTGTAAAAACACTGTGGCATACCGAACGCACCATCTATAACACGCTGGGCGTGGCGAAATACTTGATGAGTAAGGAAGTGCATGAAGCCGGATACAAAGTGGTAATGACGGGAGAGGGCTCGGATGAACTTTTTGCCGGCTACCCAGCGTTTCGTAAAGACATGTTTTTACATGGCCTTGATCATTTGCCGGAAGTCGAGCGGGTAGAATGGCAAGAGCTATTAGAGAAGAACAATAAACTGTTTAAAGGCGCGATGCTGGCACGGGAAGAGTTTGTCAGCGACGCGTTTAATCAGAAAATGGGCTTTACCCCCAGTTGTGTGCAGCCGTGGCTGTCGTGCAGCAGCGTCGCGTTACCGTTAATGTCTGCAACCATGCGCGATCAGGTAAGCGACTACGATCCCAGTAAAGCGATAGCTGATACGCTTGACGAAACCATGTTAGACGGGCGTCACCCCTTAGACCGGGCTCAGTATGTGTGGATCAAAACCATGCTGGAAGGGCAAATACTGACCTGGGGTGGTGACCGCGTTGATATGGCAAACTCAATGGAAGCGCGACCGGCGTTCCTTGACCATCATTTAGCCGAGTATGCGTTTACCGTACCGCCGCATTTGCGCATTAAAGGTAATAAAGAAAAATACGTGTTGCGCGAGGCAATGAAAGGACTTCTTCCTGAAACTTTGTACAAGCGCGAGAAGTTCGCCTTTATGGCGCCGCCGGCCCATACCGACCCGGAAAAGTGGCAGGCCGTAGAAAAGCTGGCCGAGCAGTTTTTAAACGAAGAGGCGGTAAAGTCGGCAGGTTTGCTGGATTACGAGCAAGTCGTCAGAACCTTTGAGCGACATCAGGATGACGATGTGCCTGCTGAGGAACAAGTGCAGCTAGATGCCATCATCAACCATATGTTGGGGGTGCAGGTACTACATCACCACTTTGTTGCGACCGATGTACCGCAGCAAGCGGCACAAAGGGCGCAGGAGTTAGGCTGGATAGCTTAGGCTACGCAGCTTATTCGACGTATTTAGTATACTCACCATAGCCGCGTTGCTTCATTTCAGCTAACGGAATGAATTCCAGCGCGGCGGAATTCATACAGTAACGCAACCCTGTTGGCTGTGGTCCATCTTCGAATACGTGGCCCAGATGGGAGTCGGCATAGCGGCTGCGAATTTCGGTGCGCGTGTAAAACCAGCTGTTATCCTCTTTTTCGACCACTGCATTGCTGGTAATCGGCTGGGTAAAGCTTGGCCAGCCGGTTCCGGATTTGTATTTATGTTTTGAAGAAAAAAGTGGTTCGCCACTGACGATGTCAACATACAGGCCGGGCTCTTTGTTATCCCAATAGCGGTTGTCAAACGCCGGCTCAGTCTCGTCTTCCTGTGTGACGGCATACTGGATAGGGGTCAACTGCTCACGTAATTGCTGCGTAGCTGGCTTATTGAAATTCACCCACGGTTTGTCACTAGCCGACTGAGACGAAGCTGTATCCTCACCGCCGGGGTTAGCGTTAGTGAACTGCTGATAATCAATATCGCTGGTATCGCCCCAGTGCTTCTCGACAAAGTCATAACGACCGGAATTGTAGGTATAGACTTTGTAGCGTATCGGATTTTTATCGTAGTAGTCCTGATGGTATTCTTCGGCACGATAAAAGTTGGTGAACTCGGTTATCGGCACAACGATGGGGTCTTCAAACGGACCGTTTTCGATAAGCCATTGTTTGGATTGCTCAGCAATACGCCGCTGTTGTTCGTTATGTACGAATATTTCCGGGCGATACTGCTTACCGCGGTCAACAAACTGACCGTCAGCGTCGGTCGGGTCCATAATGCGCCAGAACTTTTGCAAAATGCCTGCGTAGCTGATGATATTAGGATTGTAATAAATCTGAGCTGCTTCGGTATGGCCGGTTTGACCGCCAGATACTTGTTTATAAGTCGGGTCTTTTTCAGTGCCGCCGGCATAGCCAGACACGACTTCGCGGACACCGTTTAATTGTTCAAAAGCTTCTTCTACACACCAAAAGCAACCGCCCGCGAGCGTTGCAACTTGTTCATTTTGTTGCTTTTCTGTTGCTGAGTTTTGTGCCATGCTGAAACTACTGAAGAACAGCAGACAGACACCTAATGTTACGTGGTAGCGCATACAACCTCCAACGTTGGAACTACTCTAAGTTTATAGGTACAAAGCAGTGAAAAAGTTTGCTTTGGCAATCAAATTTTTTGCCTTGTGCTCGTCTGCATTTGTTGCCGGAGCGCAGACGCAAACAGATGAGCAAGAGCAGGATGCCTGGCTGGATGGGTTTAGATCGGGACTGGAGATCTCGGTTGATGAAACCGCACGCTGGATTGACGGCTTTTTTGCTGAAGATCGGTTTGAACAACCTTATTCCTCCTACGGCCGCCTATCTATAGCACCGCAATGGAGCGGCTACGATGGCTTTGAAGTCAAATCACGTTTTCGTGCCCGGGTTAATTTACCCCATGCAAAAGAAGAGCTGTCAGCCTTTATCGGGCGAGTTGACAGCGACGAGTTTATTGACGAGGGTTCAGCAGGGCGCCCATCGATTATTCGCTCTCCCAGCTCGGATGAGGAATGGTTGGTTGGGTTAGGGTTTGAGCCACACATGAACGAGAGACATCGCGTCTCTTACAGTGTCGGTATTCGGGGTGGTTTAGACTTCGATACATACGTTCGCGGCCGTTATATGACCGATGTTGCGCTGGGTGAATCGGTGTTGGCGCGATTTCAGAGTTCGGCGTTTTGGCGGGATAGCGATGGTTTTGGCGTGGCGCAACGAGTTGATCTTGAAGCGAGTTTGACTGACAGCATGTTAGCGCGTTGGTCGTCGTTAGCTACCTTTGCAGAAGAAACCAATGGCTTACGCTGGAGTTCGACTATGCGAGCCTACAAATTGTATGGCGAAGACAAAGCGCTGGCACTAGAAACCTGGATCGAGGGGCAAACTGACTACGAGGTACCAATTAACGACTACGGCTTACGCTTTTTAAACCGACAACGTTATTTACGTGAGTGGTTATTTGTTGAGGCCTGGGTTGGTTATCATTGGCCGCGTGAGTATCTGGCTGAACGGCGGCAGGGTCACTGGATGCTGGGGCTGGAGTTGGAGGTGCACTTTGGCACCACCAACGCCTATTTACCCCGTTCTAATCAATCCGATGACGCAAAAACAAGATCGACTAACAGTGGGTCGTGATCGGATGCACGATAAGGACCGGGTTGGTAGTACTGATCATCACGGTAGTCATAACTTATCGGCTCGTCAGCATTAAAGTTAAGGTGCTGCACGCGTGTTAGCATGGATGCCAGATCCTGATGGATTAACATGTGATCAAGCGCACCGGCCTGGCTGTCATAAATGTAGGAATAGTCATCTGCTTCGGATACGTTTTCATAGTCGTTGTCGGTGAAATAGCGCATCGGATCTTCGTAAAAGTACGCGTTAAAATCCCCCAATAGAATCGGTTGCGGCATTTGTTGCTGTTCAATCCAGTCTAGCAGTGTCGCTGCGGATTCAACTCGCAGAGCGTTCCAGCAGGACTGTCCGTCTTGTTGATTAGCATTAACGCCGTCATCGGGGCAGCTACCTTTGGATTTAAAGTGATTGACCACTGTGGTGAATGTTTGCTCGGTAATTTTATCGGTAAATACTTGCGCTAACGGCACCCGGCTGCCGCGCCGGAAAGGCCCCTGGGTTAACGTCAGTGCATGGGTCGAGGTTTTGAAGCGTTCGGCGTTATATAAAATGCCGACACTGATTTGGTCAGTGCCAACACGGGCCGAGTGCGGCTGTGCAATGGCATAATTAATGTCGCTTACTGCGTTTACCGCATCGGTTAACTGCCGTATTGCACTGTGCTGCTCAAAGCCATCATTTTCGACCTCCATCAGGCCAACGATGTCCGCATCCAGTGCGTCAATGGCAGCTACAATTTTAGCTTGCTGGCGTTGCAATTGTTGCGGGGTCTTGGCGCCTCGTTCGGTGGGGAAGCCACCACCCATGCCATCACCATTAAAGTAATTCAAGACGTTAAAGCTGGCGACTCGCACCTCGTTTTTGCGTTTAGGTAGAATCGCCGTGATACGTGAACGTTGCGCCAGTTGCGGTGGTTTTGTTGGTTGTAGTCGGTAATCATCACGAAATTGCGACAAAACACCAGACAGTGGCTTAAGTGTGGCGCCACTGCGCAGACTCTGTTGCGGGCCGTGGAATAGCTGTTGGTGCGGCAACGACTTTGGCTCTAACTGACTATTATCGTCAATCTGCAGTCGGTTGAGTTCATTAGCCTCTGCCAGTGCAGCGGCCTCAGAGCCGGGCAACGCTACCTGAGTCGGTGTAAATAAACGGCCCGAAGATACGTCAAAATAGCCGTGGCGAGCTAGAGGATAATGCCCGGATATGGTCAGCGGCTCTTGCCCTTTGATTGTTACCAACATGCCTTCATGAGCTTCTGCTTGCTGGAGTGACGAAAAGGGCAGTGTAACAGTGACCGGTGCAACCTGAGGTTGTTGACCACATTCATATAATTCAGTGACGTCGGTCAGCTGAGTCAAACCATTTTGTTCGCTGACCTGTCCTGATAGTTTGACCAAAGTGCCTACCTTCAGGTCGGCAAAGGTGATGCTGTTGGCGCTAACAAACAGACCTTCCGACGTTTGCGGGTTATCGTCCTGTAGCGATTCAGGTGACTGAATGTAAACGCCACCGAGCTGTTCGGGCGCGGCGAGGTTTTGGGTTACGATACCCATTGTCGTGAGTTGCTCACCGATCTTGTCCGACTGGTCATTAGCGCCCTGAATTGTTGATATCGAGGTGAGTTCTTCACTGATATCGCAGTTTTTTTCTTGCGCCAATGTTGCAACCGGGGCACACAAAGCAACGGTGGCTGTAGCATAAATCCAGTTCTTCATTATTCAGTGTCCATTTTATGGTAGCTGCCGACTTCCAATACCGGTGCAGCGTCTAAGCGTTCTGCATCCATCATGGCCGCGATACGTTGCATCGAAGATAACAGTAGCGACTGTTCCCACTCGTCCAGGGCCTGAAACTTTTCTATAAAGTCTTCCTGCAATGGTTGTGGTGCTTTTTGCAGCAGCGAACGGCCTTCTTCAGTTAAGTATAAAAGTACCCGCCGTTTGTCGGTGTCGCTACGGTGGCGGTGGATCAAACGACGATGCTCCATACGCTCAATCACGTTAGATACCGTTGCCGGGCTGAGCGTGATGTTTTGCGCGACTTCACTGGCGGTGATGCCGTCGCGGGCGACAATTTCACGTAAAATCAGTAGCTGTGGAGCAGTCAGTCCGGAATATTTATTGAGTTGTTTTGAATACAGGTCAATGGCCCGAATCACTTTACGCAAGGCGAGCAAGAGTTCTTCGTATTTTTCCATAACCCAATCCCTAAGTATGAATAAATTAAGTTCAGTAACGCGGCGCTGATAAATCTGTGCGGCGAATTTGTACTACCATACCAACTTTTGGATGGTCAAAGTAATGTGTTTCGTGACTGATTACCCGGCGGCGCTGATCAAAATTGAATGCTCGCAAAAAAGACTGTTCAACAGACTCACCCGATAATGCGTGTTTCGCTTGTTGTGATAAACCCTCTGGTATCAACTCAGCTTGTGCAACCTCGCGCAGGTTAAATTCGTTGTCGATATGCAGGTAATTACCAATTAAAAATATATGCAGCAATCCATCGAGCTCCCACACGTTTTGTGGATAAGAATAATTGTCCAGTCGCGGTGGATTCTCAGGCACATCAGTTTTAAAACGTAATTGATTATTATCGACCTGAGATAACAGCGTTTGCACGCGCTCTATTAGCGAACGCTCCATGTTGTTATCAGTACCTGTTGTCGCTTCTTTTTTGTAGCCATCATAGCGAAACTCATCACTGAATTGTTTGCCACCGAATAATCGGAATTTGTAGTTTTGCTTTTCGGTAAATACTGGTTGCCGCCAGGCGACATGTAACAGCGGCTTGGCGAGTCCTTTGCGGGCCAGTTCGGTGCGCGTCTCAGAAAGAACATGGGTTGCAGAGGGTAATAGAAATGCGCTTCGAGCGGTTTCTATATTACCGCCGTTGCCGTCAACGACAACCGCAGTAGTATCGGTTAAGGACAAGTTACTGGGCGGTGCAAACGGGTTGCCGGGTATAGTTATCCATTGATTTTCGTCGCTGTAGTAACAGTCAAAACGCCAGGAAAAATCACTGAACTGACCGAATTCAGGCCATGAGTCACACTCACCCAGCCCGGTGCGCAGCGCAGTAAAGTCACGGTTGTAGTGCGCACTTAGCAAGTCATTAGCTGACGACACTGCAATTGGCTCAATAGCCAACGGAAACTGCTCGTTGATGTTTTGCTCGACAGTGTGTTTAAACAGCAGCACCTCTACCTCAAACCAGCGCCAGTAATTGTGGTCCGGTAGTTTTGCAAAGGCTGAGCCTGCGCTTGCTAACAGCCCAAGGGGCAAGAGCAGGGTGGTCAGTATCTGCCGTCGCGTCATTCGGTTTGCTCCTGAGAAAAATCGCTAAGCAACGACTCTACCAGTTTTAGCCGGCTTTGAGTATCCTCCAGCGGTTGGGTAATCCGCAGTCGATTAGGGCCGTCCAGTTTGTAGTGCTTAGGCGCTGTTTGCATTAAGCCGATAATAACTTCCGGTTTTACCTTGGTATTATCAGTAAATTCAATCACACCGCCTTGATTTCCCATATCGATTTTACGAATTCCTAACCTTTCTGCGTGATTACGCAGGCTGGTTTGACGGATTAAGTTTTTAGCAGCGTCAGGCAGCAGGCCAAAGCGATCGATGAGCTCGACCTGGATCTCTTCCAGTTGCTGTTCAGTATCACTGCTGGCGATGCGCTTATAAAGGCTCAGCCGATTGTTGATATCGGGAATGTAATCATCCGGTAGCAGCGCCGGCACGCGCAGTTCAACTTCCGAGCGGTGGCGGGTTAAGCCCTCCAGCGACGGTTCTTTGCCGTCTTTAAGGGCCTGTACTGCTTGCTCAAGCATGTCCATGTAGAGGGTAAAACCAATGCTTTCTATTTGCCCGCTTTGTTCGTCACCCAGTAACTCACCGGCACCACGAATCTCAAGGTCATGCGTTGCCAGCATAAAGCCGGCACCTAAGTCCTCCAACTGCGAAATAGCTTCTAGGCGTTTGGCCGCGTCTTTTGTCATGCGTTTGGGGTGAGGCGTTAACAAATAAGCGTAGGCCTGATGGTGAGAGCGGCCGACACGGCCTCGCAGTTGATGCATTTGCGCCAGACCCAGGTGGTCCGCTCTATCCATGATAATGGTGTTGGCGCTGGGCACGTCGATGCCGGTTTCAATAATGGTCGTACATACCAGCACGTTAAAGCGCTGGTGATAAAAGTCCGACATAATACGTTCGAGATCACGTTCTCGCATTTGCCCGTGTGCCACCGTTATACGAGCCTCGGGAACCAGCTTTTCAATATCGCGGGCGGTTTTTTCGATGGTCTCGACGTTGTTGTGCAGGAAATAAACCTGACCGCCGCGCAAGATTTCGCGCAGAATAGCCTCGCGTACGGTGCTGTCGTCGTATTCGCGGACAAAGGTTTTCACCGCTAGTCGTTTAGCCGGCGGGGTAGCGATAATCGATAAATCACGAATGTTATTCATCGCCATGTTCAGGGTCCGGGGTATTGGCGTTGCAGTTAACGTGAGTATGTCGACATCAGCGCGCAGCCGTTTTATGGTCTCTTTCTGGCGCACACCAAAGCGGTGTTCTTCATCGACAATCAATAGCCCCAGGTCGTGACATTTGATGTTGTCCTGCAACAATTTGTGGGTGCCGATAATAATATCAACTTTGCCATCCTCTAAGTCCTGCAGTATTTGCTTAGATTGCTTTGCTGTTTTAAAGCGGGACAAGACTTCTACCCGAACAGCCCAGTCGGCAAAACGGTCTTTAAAGTTTTCATAATGTTGCTGTGCCAGCAGGGTGGTGGGTACCAACACCATTACTTGCTTGCTGTCGTTAACGGCAATATACGCAGCGCGCATGGCAACTTCAGTTTTACCAAAGCCAACGTCGCCACAAATAAGTCGGTCCATCGCTCTTGGCGTGCGCATGTCCGCAGTGACGGCGGCAATCGCCTGTTGTTGATCAATGGTTTCTTCAAACGGAAAACTATCGGCAAAACGGCGATAGTCTTCGTCATTAATGGCAAATGCATAGCCCGGCTTGGCCTCGCGACGGGCATAGACGTCGAGCAATTCGGCAGCTACATCGCGAACTTTTTCTGCTGCACGCTTTTTGGCTTTTTCCCAGCTGTCATTGCCGAGTTTATGCAGCGGGGCATGGTTGTCTTCACCGCCGCTATAACGACTTAACACATCCAGCGATGATACTGGTACGTAAAGCTTTGATCCGCCGGCATATTCAATGGTGACAAACTCGGTGGTTACTGTGCCGGCATCTAAGGTAGTCAAACCCTGATAACGACCGACACCATGGTCGATGTGCACCACGGGCTGTCCAACCTGCAGTTCGGCCAAATTGCGAATGAGTGTGTCGGGGCTAATCGTGGCCTTTTGGTCACGGCGGCGTCGCTGGGCGACTTTATTGCCGAATAATTCCGTTTCGGTAATAAACCACAGACTATCCTGAGGTAAATAAAACGAATTAATGACCGGGCTGACGATCAGCCCAAGTGGCTCACCGGAGGCGATGAAGTCATCAAAACTGCTAAACGATGCCAGCTGCCAACCGAGTCGTGCAACGGTTTCGCGCAGTGTTTCTTTGCGCCCGGCACTTTCCGCCGAAAATACCAAACGTTCGTTATTATCCAGTGCTTCGCTTATACGTTGTTTGAGTTTGGCAAAAGGTTGTTTTTGCTGATGATCCGCGGCAATGTCGGTAACCATCTCGGTGGTAAACTGAATCGCACCCGGCGTGGGTTTATCGGCAGGGATAGCGCTACGGATACGGCGTAAACGCTTGAATCCAGCATGCACTTCGTTGGCTGGCAAAAACAATTCATTCGGGTGGAGTAGCGGTCTGAGCTTGTCGTAGCGGCGTTGTTCATACCGATGGCTGATGTCTGTCCATAAACGCTCTAACGCGCCCTGAATATCGCCAAAAGATACCAGTACGGTGTCGTCAGGCAGGTAGTCGAATAACGATGCTGTTTGTTCGAAGAACAATGGCAAATAGTATTCAATACCGCCGGGTAATTGTGATTTGCTGACTTGTTGATAAACCGAATCACGTTCGGTGGTTACCTCGAAGCGCTCGCGAAATTGGCTACGAAACCGTTCGATACCGTTTTTGGTTAACGGAAACTCATGTGCAGGCAATAATCTTACCTGATTGACTGGCTCCTGCGATAACTGTGTTTCAGGGTCGAATGGCCGAATGCTGTCGATTTCGTCGTCAAAAAAGTCCAGCCGGTAAGGCGTTGAACTGCCCATCGGGAACAAATCCAGAATCGAGCCCCGTGAGCTAAATTCGCCATGCTCCATCACTTGGTTGACGCTGCGGTAACCTGCTTTCTCCAGCTCCTCGCGTAAGGCCAGTGCATTGAGTGTCTGGCCGACGGTAAAGTTAAGTGCCTGACTTTTTACAAAGTTTGTTGGCGCGATGCGTTGCATTAGCGTGTTAACACTAACGATGAGTGCGCCACGCTTAGCGCTGGGTAACCTTGCCAGCACGCTCAAACGTTCCGAGATAATATCCTGGTGTGGCGAAAAACTGTCATAGGGTAGTGTTTCCCAGTCAGGGAACAGCGTTATGTCATCATGGTATTCGGTGTTCTCACCAGCGAAATAGCGTACCTCCTGCTCCAGGCGGTGAGCCTGATTGGCATCGGCGGTGACAATTAAAACGCGCCCGGGGGTCAGATCAATTAAACGGGCAAGTGCCAGTGCCTCGCTACTGCCGCGTAAATTGACCCAACTGATATCGCGCTCACTGGTGTCTGGAAACGGAGGATTAAATACAGAAACTTCAGCCATGATATTCCAACTACCCATGAAAAGACTCGGGCATTATACCGATTTGGCAACGCTTTTGGATGTCTGTTTAGTCAGATTTATTGTCGTCGCTGTTATTCTTACTTTGGTCGCGCTCTTGGGCGCGACGTTTTAACTGGCGACTTTGTGAGTGCAGACTTGCGCGTATTAGGTGTTCCTGATCCTGTTCCAGAATCCGCTCAAACTCAAAGGTGGCAATGTAACCCGGTTCGTCGGCGAGTGACTCGCAGGCACTGCAACGCAAATAGCAGTAGATAGCCAGAGACTCGTTTTTAAAAAATAATTTTGCCCGGAACAGGGTGTCGTTATCGATAGCATCCGGGGTTATTAAGCGAATCCCGCCGCCGCCGAATTCGGTGCCTTGAAAACGGTGTTTAGGGTCATCTTCGTAACGCAACAAATAGCCCAGCATGGTGATCATGCGCTGGTTCATTTGTTCAAGCACTTGCACTAAAACAGGCGACTGATGGCTGTCCATTTTTAGTTGTTGCAGTAAATCCTGATCACTACCGGCCATATTAGACGCCATAGTAAATAATTCCGGCATCTCTGACTCAAATTCCCACTCGTCCGGCACCACGGCAGCTTCCTCAAGCTGGTGAAGATTGACGGGAAACGATTCAGCGACGGTAAAGAAATCGCCGATTTGTTGTGTCTGAGATAACGGGGAATTTGCCATGTTCTGCCCTTATTCTGCCCTTTTTGTTGTCAGGCTTATCACAACTCATTATCCTTGCTCGTAATTAATAAGCAACAATAGATTTTGAGAGGCTGATGTTTCGACCGGTTACGCTGTTTCTGGCCTGGCGTTATGGCAGGGCACAAAAGAGCTCGGCTTTTACCCGATTTATTAACCGGTTCGCCCTCGGCGGCATTGCGCTGGGTATCATGGCGTTGGTGGTGGTAATGTCGGTAATGAATGGCTTCGAAAGCGAACTAAAGAACCGTATTCTGGGCGCGGTACCGCAGGTTAGTCTGGTTAAATCACACCCCTTAACAGACTGGCGTCAAGCCCGGCAGGCGCTGCCGGCTCACGCTCACGTGCAACAATCATTGCCACTGGTGCAGACACAAGCGGTATTGCAAGGCCGCACAGATATGGTGGTGGTAGCCGCTCGTGGACGTTTAGCAAGTTCTGAACCATCAGGGGCAGATTCCGGACTACCTGAACGCTTAACGTCATCGTTGCGGGCAGGAGACTGGCAAAGTCTGAAACAGGGCAATTACAATATCGTTTTAGGGCAGGGAGTGGCTAATAAATTAGGCGTCACCCTGGGCGACAGTGTACGCCTTATCACTGCAGAAGGCGCGGTTTACACGCCATTCGGTATGGTCCCTGCGCAACGACAATTCCGCGTCAGCGGTGTTTTTTCATTACAGTCAGAGGTTGATAACGGCCTGGTGGTGACAGCTGCCGGCGATCTCAATCGGCTAATGCGAAGACCGGCAGAATCTGTACAGGGCTTTCAACTGCAGTTAGATGACGCTTTTGCTGCGCCCGGGGTTGCGGCTGACTTTCGTCAGGCAACGGATTATCAGGTAACGGACTGGCGCGAACAGTTTGGTCAGTTATTTGATGCGGTAGCGATGGAAAAACGCATGATGTGGTTAATGTTGGCGCTCATTATAGCCGTCGCCGCGTTTAATACGCTGTCTGCATTGGTTATGGTCATCAATGAAAAACGTCAGGATATAGCCATTTTACAAACCTTAGGGCTGTCGCAGGCACAGGTGCGCCGGGTATTCCTGTTACAAGGCAGCTATAACGGCATACTGGGCACACTGGTTGGGGTAAGCGCCGGGCTGGCCGTTAGTTATTATCTTAATAGCATCCTGCTGGCTCTGGGCATAAATCTTATGGCGATTAGCCCCGCCGGACTGCCCGTTGTTATCGAGCCGGTACATGTTATTACCGTCGCGGTGGCGTCATTAATTTTATGTTTGGCGGCTAGTGTTTACCCGGCATTAGTGGCAGCAAAGACTCAACCTTCGGAGGCGTTGCGCTATGACTAAGGTGTTATTGCAGGGGCAACACATTAATAAAGTCTATGATGACGGAAGTGGTCAGGTTCAAGTGTTAAACGACGTGGACTTTACCATTGATGCTGCCGAAATGGTTGCGATTGTTGGTGCGTCGGGGTCGGGCAAAAGTACCTTGATGCACATCTTGGCGGGTTTGGATCGGCCAACCTCAGGCGCGGTGCTATTTGACGGTCAGGACGTGACCCGATGGTCTGCATCGCAACTGGCGAAGTGGCGCAACCAGAACGTCGGTTTTGTTTATCAGTTTCATCATTTATTACCTGAGTTCAATGCGCTGGAAAACGTTGCCATGCCCCTGCTGATACAAGGTCGGCCAAGCGCAGAAGCAAAACAACGTGCGACTGAATTGCTCGAGCGGGTGGGTCTGGCACATCGCCTGGAACATCGTCCCGCACAACTATCCGGCGGCGAACGGCAACGGGTTGCGGTTGCCAGAGCGTTTGCTAACCGACCTAAATTGGTCATTGCTGATGAACCCACGGGCAACCTGGATGGAGAAACCGCAGAGGCCGTTTACCAACTTATGCTGGAGTTGAATCGAGAACAGGGTACGGCATTCATTATCGTGACCCACGATGAACATCTGGCCGCTCAATTACAGCGTACTGAACGATTAAGCCGCGGCCACTTGGTGACAGATATACATGAGGATGCGTCGTGTTAAGTTGGATACTGGCGCGTCGTTTTCGGGGCCAAAGTAAACAGACCGGATTTCTTTCTTTTATTTCGGCGTCATCAACGCTGGGAATTGTGTTGGGTTGTGCGGTTTTAATTACTGCGTTATCTATGATGAACGGTTTTCAATCAGCGCTGCAGGACCAACTACTGCGCGTGGTTCCGCATGTAGAGTACCAGCGTGTAGAAGGTGAATTCGATGACTGGCAAGCGATTGCTGATATCATTAGTCGTGACCCTGAGGTTTTAGAGGTAACACCGGTCATTCAGCAAACAGCCATGGTGCAGGTTGGTAACACCTTTAAAGGTGTTGTGTTGCAGGGCATTGCTGAACCTCGTTCAACGCCCGATAAACTAAGCGGCGTTTATGATTTTATCTCCCCACAGGCGCTATCCTCACTCTATGCAACGCCGTCGAGTGTTGTGCTGGGACGTGGACTGGCTGAGGATCTGGGCGTTGAGGTGGGAGACGCGTTGACCATGCTGGTAGCGCAACACCAGGAACAGGCGTTTCAGGCACCCAAGCGACACCGTCTAACCGTGGTGGGGTTATTTGAATTTGGTGGTGAAATAGACCATCAGAATGCCTACACCTCATTAGAAACGGCCAGAACGCTGGCCTCAATACCCAGTGGAGTCAGCGGAATTCGTTTGCGCGTGGCCAATGTATTCAACGCCGACCAAGTAGCTCAGCGGGTGGGTAACCAGTTGCCGGTTTTGGTTTATGTCAGTCACTGGATGCGGACGCATGGGCATTTGTATCGCGATATTGAATTAGTGCGTACTGTTATTTACCTGGTGCTGGTACTGGTCATGGCGGTGGCCTGTTTTAATATCGTTTCGACCCTGGTGCTGACGGTTACTAAAAAACAGTCGCAGATTGCGATGTTAAAAACCATGGGGCTAAGAGACAGCAAAATCATACTTACATTTGTCTGGCAGGGATTGCAAAACGGGCTTGTTGGTGTGTTCTGGGGTGCTCTGTTGGGTATTGGTTTGGCCTGGAGTTTACCGGATATTATGGCGATATTAGAATCGGTTTTTGCCATGAAAATTCTGGATGATGATGTCTATTTTGTCAGCCGCATACCCTCTGAACTGCAGCTCAAAGATGTCGCCCTGGTAACCGGTGTCGCCTTACTGATGAGCTTGTTGGCAACCTTGTATCCGGCGTGGCGAGCCACCCGTGTACAACCTGCCCGGGCATTACATAGCAATCACTAACGACGAGCGCCGGGGCGACGGCGCCAGGCTTTGACCACCGATTGCCGCCAGAGCAAACGGATGCCCAAATAACCGCTGACACTGGCAAGCGTTCCTAACACTAAACAACCAGTAATGAGAGCCGGGCCAATAGTGGAGATACTGCCTATCAACCACTCCCAGCTCAATTCAAAGGTAAAAGGATGCGGGGGCGCCGATAATAGCCAGTTACCCAGCCGGTAGCATAAATAAAATAACGGCGGCATGGTAATGGGGTTAGAAATCCAGACTAACCCGACTGACAACGGCAAATTGACCCGAAAAATGATTGCCGCAGCGGCGGCCAGCAACATTTGAAAAGGCACCGGAATAAAAGCGGTAAACAAGCCAACTGCAAAGGCTCCGGAGGCAGAGCGACGGTTCAAATGCCATAAGTTGCCATCGTGCAACAAACTGCCGAACAGTTTAATTGCTCGCGAGCGTCGGATTTTGTCGTGATCCGGCATCATTTTTTTAATGACCCGTCGAGCCATGCACCTACCTGTTACTAATTGATGACCACTGATCAGGAGCAACGATGGACCGTTGTCTACTCATTTTTATTGCGGGAGTCGCAATGAGTTTATACCTGCCGACTTCCGGAACCGCCACCTGGGCGGTGGTTGCCAGTGTTCTGGCGTTGGCAATAGGTACTATGTTACCGCCTGCACGGTTTGTTGCAACCGCGATTGTGGCGCTATTTTGCGGTATTGGGGTAGTAACTGCAAATTTAAATTCTTATGCTGAACGCAGTGCGCAGCTGACTGATTTGGAAGGGGCACAGCAGGTAACTGTAAGGGTTGTCGAAATTCCCCGACACTACCCGCACTACACACGTTTTGTCGCCGAGTTGATTGATGGCGATGAGGAAAATTCGTTGCCGCACGGTAAGCTTCTGCTCAGCTGGTATGGTGATCGTGCGAAACAGGTTGGCTTAGGGCAAACATGGCGATTTACGGTATCGCTTAAACGCTTTAAAAATTATTGGAATGAGGGCAGTCGCGACTATCTGGCCGCCATGCAGCGCCAGAATATTATCGCACGGGGCTCAGTTAAAACCAGTGAACTGATCGCCAACGCCAGCAATATTCGCGCCCGCCTGGTACGCACCTTTAATGCTCTTGATAGTCCACACGCTGGTGTGCTGGCGGCGCTTGCAATCGGTGTGCGCGAACTGTTGAGCGAGCAGCAGCGCAACCAATGGCAGTCTGCTGGCTTAATGCATGCGCTGGCAATTTCGGGGTTACACCTGAGTTTAGTGGGTTGGGCCGGTCTGATTCTCGGGCGCGTAGGGGTGTCGCGTTTGTTACCGATAATAAGGCCCGGGATGGCGTTGGAACAGCAGTCGGTGCAGGCGTTGAGCTGGCTGTTGGCGTTGTTAATTGCGGCGGCATACGCTTGGTTAGCTGATTTTTCAATTGCTACGGTTAGAGCCTTAATCATGTTTGCCGTCGTTGTTTTACACCGGCTGGTTGCAGTGCACGTCACGCCTGCTCAACTGTTATTACGCACGGTGGCGCTGCTGTTGTTAGTTGATCCACTGGCACTACTGGACGCCGGTTTTTGGCTATCGGTAACGGCGTTGTTTACCATTCTGACCACGCTGTGGCGCTGGCGACACCGCCCTCAATCATCTAAAACCCTGGCTCTGCTGCGACTACAATGTATGTTTTTGTTGGTCATGGCGCCGCTGTCACTGCATTGGTTTGGCGGGGTTTCATTGGTAGCTCCGTTAACTAATTTAATACTGTTACCAGTGATCAGCTTGTGGATGCTGCCATTGACCTTGATTGGGACGGTCGCAGAAATTTCGTTTGCTCATCAGTTTGCTGACAACTTGTGGTATCTGGCTACGCTGCCTTTGTCCCTTGCGGCCCCCTTGTTAAAAGTCATAACGCAGTGGTCGTGGAGTTGGTGGCAGCCGCCAATTGAACTGCCGGTCTACGTGCTGTTTTTGTTACTTGTGCTGGTGTTATTGCCGCTATCGAGTCGGTTATTAAAGCTAGTCCTGCTGACAACGCTACCGCTGACATTATTGGCGTTTTATCAAAGCCGAACACGGGGTGAGTCTTTATTTGTGCATGTGTTGGACGTCGGTCAGGCGCAGGCTGTGGTAGTTGAGCGACAAGGGCGAGCCTGGCTTATTGATACCGGCAATAGCTATGGCAGTGGCTATAGTTTGGCCGCTACAGTCATTGAACCATTTTTGCAGTACCGACAACTGCAACTTGAAGGGATCTGGGTTAGCCATAGTGACCGCGATCACAGTGGTGGGTTAGCGTATTTGAAGCAACATTACAGCCAGGTCAGTCGCTTTGGTGCACTAACCCGACAGCCTTGTGAACAGGGCATGCAGGGCCGCTGGAATGATATCCAGTGGCAGGTATTATGGCCGCGACGGGATCACGCCATTACCAAGTCGAATGACCAATCCTGTGTAATGGTACTGCAGTATAAAAACTTCCGACTATTACTACCCGGCGACATTGAGTTTGCGGCTGAGCGCAAAATTGCTGAGTCCTTAGGTTTTCCCGCCGTCGATGTGTTAGTTGCTGCGCACCACGGCAGCAAAACCTCCAGTGGTTGGCTAATGCTAAAACAAACGCGACCGTCATTGATACTCATGAGTAACGGTGAGCACAAAGGCTTTAATTTTCCGCACCGTTACACCGTAAGCCGTTTTAATCATATGCAAAGGCCATGGTTTAACAGCAAAGATGTAGGCCAAATGACGGTGGTAAGTGATGGCTCCCGCTGGCGGTTAAGGTTGCCTTTTGCGGCAAAACGTCAACGACGCCTGTATCAGACACATGACTAGCCACCAGTACCATAAAACGGGTAGAATGCGGGGGTATTTAGCAACTTATCGAGACTGCATGGACTCTCAGAGTTTAAAAAAGAAAACGTTTAAACGTTTACTGAGTTATATAAAACCTTACAAACTTACCTTTGCCATTGCGATTTTAGGGATGGTTGGTTTTTCCGCTGTCGATACGTGGTTTTTCTCGCAAATCAAAACACTTATCGATGATGGTTTAGGCCAGGGTAACTCCCGCATACTGTTTATCGGTGGTTTGATCGTACCGGTATTTTTTATCATTCGCGGCCTGTTTAATGTAGCCAGCAACTACTTTCTTAACTACGTCGGTTTTAAAGTGGTTACGCGTATGCGACAGCAGTTATTTGACCATTTGCTAAAGGTGCCGGTTTCATTTCATGACCAGCACTCGACCGGCGAAATGATCTCGAAGATTACTTACGACACCCAGCAGGTGGCAGAAGCGACCAGCCGGGCGGTGTTAGTACTGGTCAAAGATGGTGCGTTTGTGATCGGTTTGCTGGGTTTGATGTTTTATCACAGTTGGCAGTTGTCGCTGGTGTTTTTGGTGGTCGGGCCGTTAATCGCGAAGATTGTCGGAATCGTCTCTAAACGCTTCCGTATCGTTAGCAGTCGTATTCAAACCGCGATGGGTAACGTTACCACTACCGCAGAACAAATGATTAACGGGCACAAAGTTGTGGTCATGCACGAAGGGCAAAAAGTCGAATCAAAACGTTTTGCCGACATTAATAACAACACCCGCAATCAAAACATGAAGCTGGTGAATACCCGCGCTATCAGCACCTCAATTATTCAGTTTATCGCGTCGCTCAGCCTTGCCATGGTGTTAATTTTGGCAAGCTTCCCGGAAATGCTGGAGAAACTCTCGCCGGGCGCATTTACCACCTTGTTAACCGCGATGATCATGTTGTTGCGACCACTTAAGCAGCTAACCAATATCAACAGTGATTTCCAGCGTGGAATTGCCGCTGCGGCCAGCGTTTTTGATGTGCTGGATACGGCTGTTGAGGTTGATAATGGTACCCGCCAGTTAAACCGGGCGCATGGCAATATCGAATTTAAAAACGTGACCTTTAGTTATAAAGAGGGTGACGAGCCAGCACTACAAGACATTAACTTTAACTTGAACGAGGGCAAAACCATTGCCTTAGTTGGACGCTCCGGTAGCGGTAAGTCGACCATCTCCAGTCTGTTAACCCGCTTTTATGACGTTAACGAAGGCGAGATCCTACTCGATGGGCACAACGTTCAGGACTACAAATTAAAAAGCTTGCGGCGCCAATACGCATTGGTATCGCAACACGTCACTTTATTTAACGATAGCATAGCTAATAATATTGCCTATGGTGCTGCTAAAACGGTATCGCGCGACGATATCATCAACGCCGCTGAGCAGGCTTATGTAACCGAGTTCACTGACAATATGCCACAAGGGCTGGATACCATTGTTGGTGAAAACGGCGTGATGCTATCAGGCGGTCAGCGACAGCGGATTGCGATTGCGCGGGCGTTGCTACAGGATGCGCCAATTTTGATTTTGGATGAGGCGACATCGGCGCTGGATACCGAGTCTGAGCGTCATATCCAACAGGCGCTTGGTGCGCTTCGAAAAGATCGTACCTCGCTGGTTATTGCACACCGGTTATCGACTATCGAAAACGCTGACGAGATACTGGTGATGGATAGTGGGCGTATTATCGAACGCGGTAATCATCAACAATTATTGCAACAAGAAGGCGCTTATTATCAGCTGTACAACTTGCAGTTTAGCGGGGTGTAATTGATGTGGCTTCAGCATCGTTGGTATGACAAGCGGTTACATCCGTTGTTGTATCTTTTAACGCCGCTATCACTGCTGTTTTGGCTGGTTACTAACCTGCGTCGCTCGTTATATCGATTCCGCATTTTAAAGACGCATAAAGCTCCGGTTCCGGTGATCGTGGTCGGCAATATCAGTGTCGGCGGTACTGGTAAAACGCCGTTGACGCTGGCGCTGGTCGAGTACTTGAAGGCGCAGGGCTATCATCCGGGTATTGTCAGCCGTGGCTACGGCGCAAACACGAGTTTTCCCCATACGGTCAGCGCAGGTGACTCTGCGCAGACTGTTGGCGACGAACCCTTAATGATCAAGCGCAAGGCACAATGCCCTGTGGTGATATCACCGGATCGGCCTGCGGCGATCAAAGCCTTATGCAATTCGGACGCGTCGGTGGATGTGATTGTCAGCGATGACGGGCTGCAGCATTATGCTATGCAGCGTGATATCGAATTGATTTTAATTGATGCCGAACGTGGTGTGGGTAACGGTTGGCTATTGCCGTGTGGACCGCTACGTGAGGGGCCATGGCGCCTAAAAGGGGCGGAGTGGGTTATATCATTGTATGCTCAGCACCCCTTCGCGCAATACGTGTGTGAAGTTGAACCAACGGGTTGGAGACGCGTTACAGACGATGCAGAAGCAGAGCCGCCGAGTGAGGATTGCTATGCGTTAGCCGGTATTGGTAATCCGCACCGATTCTTTCATGGACTGAGGCAACAGGGTATTAGCCCGCTGGAGTGTGTCGAGTTTCCTGATCATCACCAGTACCGAGCTGAGGATTTAACCCGTTTTGGTGAAAAACCGGTATTAATGACAGAAAAAGACGCGGCCAAATGCCGTGACTTTGCGCGTGAGAATTGGTTTTATCAGCCTATTGCCGCGAAGCTACCAGACGCTTTGTGCGCTAAACTGGAACAACGCTTACGAAAACTTGCTGCCTGAGGAAATAAGATGACGATTGATGCAAGCTTATTAGAAGTCATTGCCTGCCCTAACTGTAAGGGCAAATTAATTTTTGCAGAACAGAATAATGAATTGGTTTGCCGTGGTGAACGCCTGGCCTATCCGATTGACGAGGGCATACCGGTATTAATTGCCGATCGCGCGCGTACTCTGGATACCGACGAACTGGAGCAGGTGCAAAAATGAGCTTTACCGTAATCGTACCTGCACGTTATCAGTCGTCACGTTTGCCGGGCAAACCATTAGCCGACATCAACGGAAAACCCATGGTCCAGCACGTGGTAGAGCGGGCAGAGCAAAGTGGTGCCGCAGAAGTCATTGTGGCAACTGATGATGTCAGAATTAAAGACGTGGTGGAGAGCTTTGGCGGACGCGCGATGATGACAGGCGCTGATCATCAGTCAGGAACTGAGCGGTTAGCCGAAGTTATTGAGCATTTAGCGCTGGCCGAAGACGAAATCGTGGTGAACGTGCAGGGTGACGAGCCTTTTATACCACCAGAGATTATTCGCCAGGTTGCTGACAACTTAGCTAATCAACGCCAAGCACCAATGGCGACGCTGTCGGTGCCGATTGACGAGAGTAGCGATATTTTTAATCCTAACGTAGTTAAAGTGGTGCGGGATGCGGCAGGCTATGCGTTGTACTTTAGCCGCGCTGCTATTCCGTGGGATCGCGAGCATTTTAATGCTGACCGTACTGCAGAAACATTGCGGCCGGATGTATACCATCGCCACATTGGCATTTATGCGTATAGAGCTGGATTTGTGCGGCGTTATATCGAATGGCCGGCATCGCCGCTTGAGCAGCTCGAGTCATTAGAGCAATTGCGGGTGTTGTGGAATGGTGAACGGATCCATGTTGCTGAAGCGATTAAAACACCGTTAGCCGGCATTGATACGCCGGAAGACCTGGAGGCCGCCCGGCGTTTAAGCAGCGATGGTGCCTAGTCCATCGCTGACATGTTGGCGTATTCGTCTTCAAAGAAGAATTTTTCTTCACCGAAAGCCGGTTTTAAGTGATGTAGCCAGGTCGCATCAGGGTCGTACTTAGCAAAGAATGGACGCTGCACCCAGTCCGGGTTGCGACCCTGAATAAAGCGCAGTGCGAAAACTTTTTCACCGGCGATCTCAGTGACGCCCTGAATCTCCACCTTACCAGGTCCGGCACTCATTGACGGACCCCGCACGGTACGGGCAATACCGGAAACCTGTTGGTACGCCTTCTGGAATATTTCCCAGGTACGCTCTAACGGCACTTCAAAGTAACGCTTCGCACCGGTATCTCGTTCAACAAACATGTAGTAAGGGATCATGCCCAGACTGACTTGTTTTTGCCACATCTCGGCCCATACATCCGGGTCATCGTTAATGTGCTGTAACAAGGGTGCCTGACAACGAATTTGTACGCCAGTACTGCGCAAACGGCGGATCGCTTCCTGACAAACTTCGGTGCGCAATTCGTTGTGGTGGTTTAAGTGCGCCATAATGGAAATATGTTTACCGCCATCAACCAGCTTCTCTAATAGACGCAGTAAGTCGTCAGCATCCGGGTCGGTGATAAAACGATAGGGCCAAAACGTTAGCGCTTTGGTACCTATGCGGATGGTTTTAATATGCTCAAACTCGGGCTTTAGCAGGTCTTCCAGGTAATGTTGAAGCTTGCGCGTGCGCATTACCATGGGATCACCGCCGGTAACCAGTAAGTCGGTTACTTCTTTGTGCTGTGCTAAATAACGGTGTAACTGATCGGCATCATTAGAATTAAAGCGAGTTGCCTTACCGACAAACTGCGCCCAGCGGAAGCAGAACGTACAGTAAGAGTGGCAATACTGGCCCTGTGCGGGAAAGAACAATACCGTTTCGCGGTATTTGTGTTGCATCCCGGGTAACGGCTCTCCGTCAACGTGCGGAACGTTCATCTGCATTTGCCCGGCAGGGTGCGGGTTCATTTCCTGCCGCAGTTGTGTCGCCAGATCAAACACCTCGTTGGTGCTGTGTTTGCCGGACATCAAATCAGCCATGCGCTGGAACGCACTCGGCTCTAACATATCCTTTTGCGGAAAGGTCAGTTGAAACAGCGGATCATTAGGTACATTTTCCCAATCAATGAGCTCGTTGAAAACATATTCATTAACCCGAAAGGGCAGCACATTGGCTACAACTTTCATTTCGAAGCGCATATCTTCAGGCACTTTGTTCAGTGCTTCAATTTTGTCCAACTGACGATGTTGGTAAACTTTGAAGCGACGCGGAGTAATGACGGGTTCCTGTACGTTGACTACTTGCTGCATAAGCCTCTCTGTTTCTTATTCGCGAAAATTGCGCAGTATTATAATTAAACTGAAGCGATATTGCACGAAAACAGCCAATATAATCGTTTGAGTTCGAATGATGATAGTGCGGCACGCAGACATAAAAAAAGCGCCCGGATGGGCGCTTTTGAAAGTAAGGCAAATTTTACTTTTTGATTGGGTCGAATTTGCGTTCGGTGTGGCCTGTGTAAAGCTGACGAGGACGGCCGATCTTCTGGCTCTTCTCGCTCATCATTTCGTGCCAATGAGATACCCAGCCTACTGTGCGCGATAATGCAAAAATTACCGTGAACATGTTAGTTGGGATACCGATCGCTTTTAATACGATGCCTGAGTAGAAGTCTACGTTCGGGAACAACTTCTTCTCGATAAAGTAGTCGTCTTCCAGAGCAATACGTTCCAGCTCCATTGCAACATCCAATAATGGATCGTCGCGGTTTAGCTCTTTCAGTACTTCGTGGCAAGACTCACGCATTACTGTAGCGCGCGGGTCAGTGTTTTTGTAAACACGGTGACCGAAGCCCATCAGACGGAACGGGTCGTTTTTGTCTTTAGCTTTTTCGATGTACTTAGGAATATTCTCTACCGAACCAATTTCTGCCAGCATGCGCAGGCAAGCCTCGTTAGCACCGCCGTGAGCAGGACCCCACAGAGAGGCAACACCGGCTGCAATACATGCATACGGGTTAGCACCTGATGAACCGGCCAAACGGACAGTTGAGGTTGATGCGTTTTGCTCGTGGTCCGCATGCAGGATAAAGATACGATCCATTGCCTTGGCAACTGCCGGGCTGATTTCGTAATCTTCTGCAGGTACCGAGAACATCATGTTTAAGAAGTTTTCGGCATAGCCTAAATCGTTGCGCGGATAAACGAACGGTTGGCCAATGCTGAACTTATATGCCATTGCCGCAATAGTCGGGATCTTGGCAATTAGGCGATAGGCACTACGTAAACGTTGGTCCGGGTCATGGATGTCCAGATCATCGTGATAAAACGATGATAAAGCGCCGGTTACTGCACACAGCATCGCCATTGGGTGCGCATCGCGACGGAAGCCGTTAAAGAAGTTATGCAGACCCTGGTGCACCATGGTGTGCTTGGTAATGGTCTTTTTAAATTCTTGATACTGCTCTGAGCTCGGTGCTTCGCCGTGTAACAGCATGTAGCAAACTTCCAGGTAGTCTGCTTGTGTTGCTAGTTCGCCGATAGGGTAACCACGGTGCAACAACATACCTTGTTCGCCGTCGATGTAGGTGATAGCCGACTCGCAAGAGCCCGTTGCCAGAAAGCCTGGATCAAAGGTGAAGTAACCATGTTTTCCAAGAGTGCGGACATCGACTACATCCTTGCCTGCGTTGGGTGACAACACCGGCAGTTCGATTGACTGTCCATCAATCTGTAAGGTGGCTTTACGATCAGCCATAAGGAATTCTCCTTGCTTCTACGTTGAGATACTTTTTAAAAGTGCGCTAATTTAACTCGAAAATGGTGCCAAATGTCAATTATTGTAAAGACGCTGAATTTGTTAATACCAACATTATACGTCAAAGATGTTGTGGAAAGATTACTCAACTCTGGATAAAATTACCGATGACTAGACTTTAGTCTTAGACCGCTTAATAAATCCAATATTTGTATCATTACGTTACTAGTTTTGTCATTGTAATTGCTTAACAGGCTAGATATACTCACTGCCGTCATAGGGGCATTTGGGTATTTGTCGATGCACCGTGCATTCTTTTACATTTCTTTACTGCTTTATTAAAAGGCAATCTATCGTGAAAAAAGAAAGACCTGTAAATTTAGATTTATCAACCATCAAACTTCCTGCCGCTGCCAAAGCATCCATCTTACACCGAGTTTCTGGTGTTGTTATGTTGATTGCACTGGCGTTTCTTACCTGGGCATTCGCGACATCGTTGAGTGGTCCAGAAGGCTTTATGCAAATCGAAAGCTTAATGACTGGCTTTATCGCTAAGTTTATTGGCTGGGGTATTTTGACAGCGTTAGGATTCCATATAATTCTGGGCATTCGTCACTGGGTGATGGACTTAGGCTATTGGGAAGAGCTCGAATCGGGCCGTACCAGTGCCAACATCGCTATCGTGCTGTCGATTGTCTGGGCAGTTTTGGTAGGAGTGTGGTTATGGTAAAAGCAGCTGGAACATTCGGACGTAGTGGTTCGCATGACTACATGTTACTGCGCGCTTCTTCCGTTATCATCTTTTTATTCTCTCTATTCATGGCAGGATTCTTCGCATCAACTGCAGATGTTACCTACCAAAATTGGAGTGGATTATTCGGCAATGTGTGGATGAAAGTGTTCACATTATTAACCCTGACGGCAGTGCTGATCCATGGTTGGATTGGAATTTGGCAGGTACTGACGGACTATGTTAAAGCGTCAGGTTTACGTGCTTTCATTCAATTCGTGTTCAGCGTCGGTTTAATCGTCGTTTGGCTCACTGGCTTGTTTGTACTGTGGGGTGTTTAAGTGAACGTTAAAACTCTAGAATTTGATGCAGTGGTTATCGGTGCTGGCGGTGCCGGCATGCGAGCAGCGCTGCAAATTTCCCAAGAGGGAATGAGCTGTGCGTTGATGTCAAAAGTGTTTCCAACGCGCTCTCACACAGTTTCAGCGCAAGGTGGTATTACCGTTGCGTTAGGTAATGCTCACGAAGACGATTGGCAATGGCACATGTTTGATACCGTAAAAGGTTCAGACTACATCGGTGACCAAGATGCCATCGAGTATATGTGTAAGGCCGGTCCGGAAGCCATTTTAGAAATGGAAAACATGGGATTGCCTTTCTCGCGCTTCGAAAACGGTAAAATTTACCAACGCCCATTTGGTGGTCAGTCGAAGGAATTCGGCGGCGAGCAAGCGGCGCGTACTGCGGCAGCAGCTGACCGTACCGGTCACGCCCTGTTGCACCTGCTCTACCAGCAGAACGTAAAAAACAAGACCACGGTATTTTCTGAGTGGTATGCACTGGATATCGTGAAGAACCAAGACGGTGCGGTTTGTGGTGTAACGACCATGAATATCGAAACCGGTGAGGTATACTTTGTAAAAGCTAAGGCTGTGGTACTGGCAACCGGTGGTGCAGGGCGTATTTATGCCTCAACCACAAACGCACACATCAACACCGGTGACGGTGTTGGTATGGCATTGCGTGCCGGTGTACCGGTACAAGACATGGAAATGTGGCAGTTCCACCCAACCGGTATCGCCGGTGCCGGCTCATTGGTAACCGAAGGTTGCCGTGGTGAAGGTGGCTACCTGTTAAATAAAGACGGTGAGCGCTTTATGGAGCGTTACGCACCTAATGCGAAAGATTTAGCATCACGTGATGTGGTTTCACGGGCGATGATGACCGAAATCCGCGAAGGTCGTGGCTGTGAAGGTCCGTGGGGTACACACATCAAACTGAAACTGGATCACCTGGGTAAAGAAACCCTGGAAAGCCGTTTGCCGGGTGTCTGTGATTTATCACGTACATTCGCACACGTCGATCCGGTTAAAGAACCGATTCCGGTTATTCCAACCTGTCATTACATGATGGGCGGTATTCCTACCGATGTTAACGGTCAGGTACTGAGCGTTGACGATAAGGGGCAAACGGCGCACGTACCGGGCTTGTTTGCTTGTGGCGAAATTGCTTGTGTCTCAGTACACGGAGCGAACCGACTTGGCGGTAACTCGCTACTTGACTTAGTGGTATTCGGACGCGCTACCGGTATGCACCTGGGCGAACACCTGGCAGCTAACGTTGAGGCCCGTGAAGCATCAAGTGATGATGTCGATCAGGCAATGGCACGTTACAACCGCTGGGAAAGCACCGACAAAGGTGAAGATCCTGCACAAATCAAGAAAGACTTGCAGCAGTGTATGCAGATGAACTTCTCGGTATTCCGCGAAGGTGACGCCATGCAGGAAGGTCTGAAAGAGCTACGCGAAATTCGCGAGCGTCTGCAAAGTGCCCGTCTGGATGACCGCTCGCAGGAGTTCAATACGCAGCGTGTTGAATGTCTTGAATTAGATAACTTGATGGAAACCGCTTACTCTACGGCCGTTTCGGCATCGTTCCGTACCGAAAGCCGTGGCGCGCACAGCCGTGCTGACTACCCTGACCGTGATGACGAAAACTGGTTGGTTCATACCATTTTCCGTCCAGAAAAAGAAGACATGGTTACGCGTGAAGTCAATATGGCACCTAAGCTGCGTGAAGCTTTCCCTCCGAAAGCTCGTACTTATTAAGGGGGGTTTATGAAAACCTATACGTTCTCAATTTATCGTTACAATCCTGATGTGGACGACAAGCCACACATGAAAGATTATCAACTAGAAGTTGAAGATAATCAGGATTTAATGGTGCTGGAAGCGCTGATTAAGTTAAAAGAGAAGGATCCAACACTATCATTCCGCCGTTCGTGCCGTGAAGGTGTTTGTGGTTCTGATGGTATGAACATCAATGGCAAAAACGGCTTGGCATGTATTACCCACTTGTCGTCGTTAAAGTCAGATAAGATCGTTATTCGTCCATTGCCGGGTCTGCCGGTTATTCGCGACTTAATCGTGGATATGAGTCAGTTTTATCAGCAATACGAAAAGATTAAACCGTATCTGATCAATGATGATAAAACGCCACCAGCGCGCGAGCGTCTGCAGTCACCTGAAGACCGTGCTAAGCTGGATGGACTATACGAATGTATTTTATGTGCCTGTTGCTCAACTTCATGCCCATCGTTTTGGTGGAACCCGGATAAGTTTGTTGGTCCGGCTGGATTGTTGCACGCCTATCGCTTTTTGATTGATAGTCGTGATACAGCAACTGAACAACGACTCGATGAACTCGATGATGCCTTTAGTGTATTCCGTTGTCACGGTATTATGAACTGTGTCAATGTGTGCCCTAAAGGTTTGAATCCAACTAAAGCGATTGGTCACATCAAGTCGATGTTGCTCAGTCGGGCAGTTTAATCGGGCAAACAGGTGATGTTGTGAGTAGTCATTCGTTTTATTGAATGGCTACTCGTTCATAGTTTGAGCAGAATTTAGTGGAAAGGAAACGCAATGCAAGAGGGTGTAATGCGTGAGTGGCTAGAATCTTCGCATCTAGCCGGAGGAAACGTCGCCTACATCGAACAATTGTTCGAGGCGTACCTCGATGATCCAACTGCAGTGAGTGATGAGTGGCGTAATATCTTCGATTCGCTGCCAAAAACTGATAGTGCAGTTGATGTAAAGCTAAGCGATGTTCGTGATGAGTTTAAAACACTCGCTAAGAATAAGCTTAAGCAAACTGGCACTGGAAGTGCTCCCGCCGACCAAAAGCAAGTTAAAGTCCTGCAGCTGATCAACGCGTACCGTTTTCGCGGTCATCAACACGCAAATTTAGACCCGCTTGGATTGTGGAAGCAGGAGAATGTTCCTGATCTGTCGCTCGATTTTCATGGCCTGACCAAAGACGATCTAGAGCGAGAGTTTAATGTGGGTTCGCTTGCTGCCGGCAGCGAAACCATGAAATTAAAAGATATTCATAGCGCATTAGAGTCGATTTACTGTGGCTCCATCGGTGCAGAATATATGCATATCGTCTCGACTGAAGAAAAACGTTGGATCCAGCAACGCTTAGAAGGCGTGCTCGGACAGCCAAAATTTAGTCAAGATGAACAAATCAAGATCCTCCGCGAACTGATATCTGCAGATGGTCTCGAAAAATACCTGGGCTCTAAGTTCCCGGGTGCTAAGCGATTCTCATTAGAGGGTGGCGATAGCTTGGTGCCACTACTTAAAGCACTGATTACGCGCTCAGGTGAGCAGGGTGCAAAAGAAGTGGTCGTTGGTATGGCTCACCGCGGACGCCTCAACGTATTAGTTAATGTGCTGGGTAAAAAACCACAAGATTTGTTTGACGAATTTGCTGGCAAGCACAGTAACAACAAAGGCTCAGGTGACGTGAAGTATCACATGGGCTTCTCATCTGATTTTGAAACTCCAGGTGGCGACGTTCACCTGGCGTTAGCCTTTAACCCATCACACCTGGAAATCGTTAATCCGGTAGTGATGGGGTCAGTGCGCGCGCGCATGGATCGCCTCAAGGATCCGGAAGGTAAAAAGGTACTGCCGATTACTATTCATGGCGACTCGGCGATTGCGGGCCAGGGCGTCGTGCAAGAAACATTCAACATGTCGCAAACTCGCGCCTATCAGGTTGGCGGGTCAATTCGCATCGTGGTTAATAACCAGGTTGGCTTTACCACCTCTAAACGCGAAGACGCGCGCTCAACTCAATACTGCACCGATATTGCAAAAATGGTTCAGGCGCCGATTTTCCACGTCAATGCGGATGACCCGGAAGCCGTGGTTTTTGTAACGCAGCTGGCATTGGATTATCGCAATACCTTTAAGCGTGACGTAGTCATCGACTTGGTTTGTTATCGTCGTCATGGCCACAACGAAGCCGATGAGCCAAGCGCAACACAGCCGCTAATGTATGCCAAAGTTAAAAAGCATCCGGTGGCACGTGAGCTTTATGCACAGAAGCTTGCCGGTAAAAACACCGTTGGTGAAGATGATGCCAAACAATGGATCCAGGATTACCGCGATGCGCTGGATAAAGGCGAAGTGGTGGTTGATGAGCATCGTCCAATGCGTCAGCATTCAGTTGACTGGACACCATATATTGGTAACGACTGGGATGTTGAGTACGACTACAAGGTCAGTGCGAAAACGTTAAAACAATTAGGTGAGAAGATTTCATCGTACCCGGAAGAACATAAGCTAAACTCACGAGTGGCTAAGGTCTATCAGGAACGTCAAAAAATGGCCAAAGGCGACAAATCCATGGATTGGGGTTTCGCTGAGAGTCTCGCCTACGCAACCCTGGTTAACGACGATATTCACATTCGTTTGACCGGGCAGGACTCTGGCCGTGGTACCTTCTTCCATCGTCACGCAGTATTGCATAATCAAGACGATGGCAGCGTGTACATGCCATTAAACGATATAAAGGACGAGCAGGGTCAGATCGAAATTTATGACTCAGTGTTGTCTGAAGCGGCAGTCTTGGCGTTTGAATACGGTTATGCGACAGCCGAGCCTAAATCATTGATTATGTGGGAAGCACAATTTGGTGACTTCGCTAATGGTGCTCAGGTTGTCATCGATCAGTTCTTAAGCTCGGGCGAGCAAAAATGGGGACGTTTCTGTGGTCTGACATTGTTGCTGCCGCACGGCTATGAAGGGCAGGGGCCAGAGCACTCCTCGGCGCGTTTAGAACGCTTCCTGCAGTTATCAGCCGACCATAACTGGTCTGTCTGTGTGCCGACTACGCCGGCACAGGTATTCCACATGATTCGTCGTCAACAGTTACGGCCGGTTCGTCGTCCGTTAATTGTAATGACGCCAAAATCGTTATTACGCCATCCATTAGCCGTTTCAGAGATGGATGATCTGGCTAATACCGGCTTCCAGAACGCGATTGCGGAAATCGATGAAATGGATCCGAAGAAGGTCAAACGCGTGGTAATGTGTGCCGGTAAAGTCTACTACGACTTACTGCAGGAACGTCGTAAGCGTGAGCAAGACGATGTTGCCATTATCCGTATCGAGCAATTATATCCGTTCCCGGCCGAAGAAGTGGCCGAGATCATGAAAGACTATCAGCACGTCAAAGATTTTGTCTGGTGTCAGGAAGAACCTCAGAACCAGGGCGCTTGGTATAACAGCCAACACCATTTCTGGGCTGCAATTCCTTCCGGTGCTCAGCTTACCTACGCGGGTCGGGATGCCTCTGCGGCTCCGGCAGTGGGTTATTTAACTGAACACAACAAACAGCAACAAAAACTCGTTGACGAAGCGCTAACCACTAAATAGGTGAAGATGAACCATGGCGATTGATATTAAAGTTCCTCAATTACCCGAATCTGTTGCCGATGCCACCATCGCAACATGGCACGTAAAACCTGGCGATAAAGTGTCGCGTGACCAGAATCTGGTTGACATCGAAACCGACAAGGTAGTGCTGGAAGTCGTCGCAGAAGCGGACGGCGTGCTGGGTGAGATTACTGCCGAAGAAGGCACCACTGTTACTGCTGAAGAAGTCATCGGTAAAATTGAAGAAGGTGACGGTGCAGCGAGCGGTGACTCTGGCAAAGAAGAGAAGTCAGACGACAGCGATAAAAAAGCTGATAAGCAAGACCAGAACAAAGGCGAGAGTAAAGACTCTGGCTCTGCCGATAAGAAAGGCTCAGGCGAGAAAATGAACGTTACCGTTCCGCAATTACCAGAATCAGTATCTGACGCAACTATTTCTGCCTGGCATGTTAAAGAAGGCGACGAAGTCAAGCGTGACCAGAACCTAGTCGATATTGAAACCGACAAAGTAGTGCTTGAAGTTGTAGCACCAGCAGACGGCGTTTTGGTTAAGATTGAACACGACGAAGGTGCAACGGTAGGCGCTGATGACGTTATCGGTGTTGTGGAAGCCGGCGCCTCTTCAGGCGGCAGTGCAAGCAAATCAGGCGACAGCAAGTCAGAGTCTTCTGCTGAAAGTAAAGATGACGGCGGTGACAGCGAAGTCGCTGGCCCTGCGGTGCGTCGTTTATTAGGCGAGCACGGCCTCAAGCCAAGTGATGTTAAAGGCACCGGCAAAGGCGGACGTGTCACCAAGGAAGACGTTGAAAAGCACGTTAAAGACGGTGCATCTAAGTCAGCGTCTAAGTCGTCAGACAGCAGCAAGCAACAATCTGCGCAACCAGCGGCGGCAGGTGATCGTGACCAGAAACGTGTACCAATGACACGTTTGCGTAAGCGTATCGCAGAACGTTTGTTACAAGCGAAGAACGACACGGCCATGTTGACCACGTTCAACGAAATCAACATGAAACCGATCATGGACTTACGCAAAAAGTACAAAGACGTGTTTGAAGAAACACACGGTACGCGCCTTGGCTTCATGGGCTTTTATATCAAAGCTGTGACTGAAGCACTTAAGCGTTTCCCTGATGTGAACGCGTCAATCGACGGTGATGATATCGTTTACCACAACTACTTTGATGTCAGCATTGCGGTATCAACGCCACGTGGTTTGGTAACACCGGTTCTGCGTGATACCGACAAGATGTCGATCGCGGACATGGAAAAAGGTATCCGTGAACTGGCAATTAAAGGACGTGACGGCAAGCTAACGTTGGATGAGATGCAAGGTGGCAACTTCACCGTTACTAACGGTGGCGTGTTTGGTTCACTGTTATCAACACCTATTCTTAATCCACCGCAAAGTGCGATTCTGGGTATGCATAAAATCCAGGAGCGCCCCATGGTTGTCGACGGTAAGATTGAGATCTTACCAATGATGTATTTGGCTCTGTCTTATGACCACCGCATTATCGATGGTAAAGAATCGGTTGGCTTCCTGGTCACTGTTAAAGAGCTATTAGAAGATCCTCAACGTCTGATCCTGGATATCTAAAGACGCTGAGCCACAGCCGCAACGTCATTTTGACTTGCGGCTGTTATTTTTTGTGCCGTTTTCTGTTAAAATTCGGCGCGGTATTCGGGTAGGCAGCAGGTAAGCTGCTTTTGTTGTTTCAACGAATCGGAAGAGCATCATGAATTTGCATGAGTATCAGGGTAAGCAACTCTTTAAAGAGTTTGGTTTGCCAGTATCTGAAGGTTTTGCCTGTGACACTGCTGATGAAGCAGTCGACGCGGCAAAACGTATTGGCGGTGACACTTGGGTTGTTAAGTGTCAGGTACACGCAGGCGGCCGTGGTAAAGCGGGCGGCGTAAAACTGGTTAAAAGCCTGGATGACGTGCGCGCATTCGCCGAGCAGTGGTTAGGTAAAAACTTAGTAACTTTCCAGACCGACGAAAAAGGTCAGCCGGTTGCTAAGATTTTAGTTGAAAGCTGCACTGACATCGCTGACGAACTGTACCTGGGTGCAGTTGTTGACCGTGGTTCACGTAAAATCGTGTTCATGGCATCAACCGAAGGTGGTGTTGAAATCGAGAAAGTAGCAGAAGAAACACCAGAAAAAATCTTAAAAGCTGAAATCGACCCTACCGTTGGCGCACAGCCATACCAAGGTCGTGAGTTAGGTTTTAAACTGGGTCTAAACCCGGACCAGGTTAAGCAGTTCACCAAGATCTTCCTGGGTCTTGCCGAAATGTTCGAAAAATACGACCTGGCACTGTTAGAGATTAACCCGTTGGTTATCACTGACGAAGGCAACATGCACTGTCTGGATGCTAAAGTTGGTATCGACAGCAACGCGATGTATCGTCAGCCGAAGCTGCGTGAAATGCACGATCCGTCACAAGAAGACGAGCGTGAAGCGCAAGCAGCGAAATGGGAACTTAACTACGTAGCGTTAGACGGCAACATCGGTTGTATGGTTAACGGCGCAGGCTTGGCGATGGGTACTATGGACATCGTTAAACTGAGCGGTGGCGAACCTGCTAACTTCCTTGACGTTGGTGGCGGCGCGACTAAAGAGCGTGTTTCTGAAGCGTTCAAAATCATCCTGTCTGACAGCTCTGTTAATGCCGTATTGGTTAACATCTTCGGTGGTATCGTTCGTTGTGACATGATCGCAGAAGGTATCATTGGCGCGGTTGAGGAAGTCGGCGTTAAAGTACCAGTAGTTGTTCGCCTTGAAGGTAACAATGCTGAACTGGGTAGAGATAAACTGAAAGAAAGTGGCCTGAACATTATCGCTGCAGAGAGCTTGTCTGATGCTGCCGATAAAGTGGTTGCTGCGGCAGGAGGTCAATAATGAGCATTTTGATCGATAAAAACACCAAAGTAATCTGCCAGGGCTTTACTGGTGGTCAGGGTACTTTCCACTCTGAGCAGGCAATTGCTTACGGTACGCAAATGGTTGGCGGTGTAACCCCTGGTAAAGGAGGTCAAGAACACTTAGGCCTGCCTGTATTCAATACTGTACGTGAAGCAGTAGAAGCAACTGGCGCGACAGCATCAGTTATCTACGTACCAGCGCCTTTCTGTAAAGACTCAATCATCGAAGCAGCAGACGCTGGTATCGAACTGATTGTTTGTATTACCGAAGGTATCCCGACGCTGGACATGCTTTACGTTAAAGAATATCTGACGCACAAAGGCGTGCGCATGATCGGTCCAAACTGCCCGGGTGTTATCACGCCGGACGAGTGCAAAATCGGTATCATGCCTGGCCACATCCACAAGAAAGGTAAAGTGGGTATCGTATCGCGTTCAGGTACATTGACGTACGAAGCGGTTAAGCAGACTACTGACGCAGGTTTTGGTCAGTCTAGCTGTGTTGGTATCGGTGGCGACCCTATCCCGGGTTCTAACTTCATCGATATTCTGGAACTGTTCGAAAAAGATCCAGAAACCGAAGCTATCGTAATGATCGGTGAAATCGGCGGTACAGCAGAAGAGGAAGCGGCAGAGTACATTAAAAACAATGTATCTAAGCCAGTTGTTTCTTACATTGCTGGTGTTACTGCGCCTCCGGGCAAACGCATGGGCCACGCTGGTGCCATCATTGCCGGCGGTAAAGGTACTGCTGACGAGAAATTCGCTGCACTAGAAGCTGCAGGCGTTAAAACTGTACGCAGCCTGGCCGACATCGGCAAAGCTGTAGCAGAGAAAACAGGCTGGTAATAGCCCGTAGCTTGCGCCTTTGGCGCAAGTACAAAAGCCGACGTTCAAACAAACCAAACGTTTGCACGAACGTCGGCTTTTTTGTGTCTAATCAATCGCCTTTCGGGCGAGATTAGTCCTATCGCCGTTCTGATGTTATGTTTGTCTTATAAAGCGATCCGTTAACAAAGCTTGGGTGAACCATGTCGATGAAGGTTGTCATTTGTGATGACTCAAAACTTGCACGCAAAAGCCTTGAAAAAGCATTACCTGCCAATTGGGACGTTGACGTTAGATTGGCGGAAAATGGTGAGCAAGCTCTGCAGTTAATTGAGCAGGGGCTGTGTGAGCTATTGTTTTTGGATCTTACGATGCCAGTGATGGACGGCTTCGAGGTTTTAAAAGCCATCCGCGAGCGTAAGCTCAATTGCTTAACGATTGTAGTATCCGGTGATACGCAGGAAAACTCGCGTATTCGAGTGCAAAAACTTGGTGCGCTCGGTTTTATTAAAAAGCCACTTGATCAAAGCGAACTACAGCAACTGTTGGAAGCTTATGGTCTCATTCGTGAGCTATTGGCTAGCGGTCACAGTCGCACAATGCAAACCAAAGACACAGTTGCAGTCAGCGACATATTAAATGAAATCGCTAATATATCGTTAGGCGAGGCGGGCAAGCTACTTGCTGAGGTTCTCGGAACCCACATTGAATTGCCCTTGCCGAAAGTGACTCAGGTTTCGTATGCAAACTTATTACAAACTCTGGAGTTGCCCGTGACAACACCGATTAACGCAGTGACAGAGGGATTTGTGGGTAACGAGGTGGCGGGTGAAGCAATCCTACTAGTAGATAACAATACGCTCCACCAATTGCCCGAGAAATTAGCGGACTTTCATCGACACCAGTTTAACGACGAATATCAAAGCTCATTGCTAGACGTTGCATCGCTGTTAATCGCTGGGTTTCTGCAGCGTTTTGCGTTGCAGCTGGATCTTGAATTCAATATTAGTCATCCCTCGATAGTTGCTAATAACACGCCACTTTACGAAATATTTAAACCCGAAGTTAATCACGAGAATGTTCTGGTAATTGATATTGATTACCACATACCTGCATTTGAGTTAAGTGTGGATTTGTTGGTTATTTTTACCGAAAAGTCGAGTCAGGTACTGGAACAAAGAGCGGAGTACTTTGCTGATGCATAAAACCGAGCTTTCCGTTAACAATCTTCATTGGCTTTTGCAGATTTTGCAAAATATTGAGGTCGGCTTGATTGTTTATGACCGTGATTACCGGGTGGAAGTGTGGAATGGGTTTATGGAAAACCACAGTGGCATTAGCAGTGGTTCCGCGAAGGGTAGAACGCTATTCGAGTTATTACCCGAATTGCCGCAAAATTGGCTTAGCTATAAAAGCGACTCAGTGTTTAAATTAGGTGTTCAAGCGCATTGTAATTGGAAGCAAGAGCCTCATATGACGGGTTTTGAGCATGTCCGTCCGTTTACAGGGCAGTCGTCGTTAATGTTCCAGAATATTACGCTGTTTCCGCTATTCTCGTCCGATAAAAGCATAGACAGGGTTTGTGCTCTGGTTTATGACGTTAGCGAAGAAGCAAACAGCATGTTGCAATTACAGTCACTAAGTCGTACTGACGCGCTTACAGGCTTGTTTAATCGCGGCCATTGGCAGTCATTATTTGAACAAGAATTTGCCCGCTGTCGTCGCTACGGTGGCGCTTCATCTGTCATCTTACTGGATATTGACCACTTTAAATCCGTCAATGATACCTATGGACATCCGGTGGGTGACACGGTTATCCAGTTGGTTGCAGAATCAATAAAACAAACGTTCCGAGAAACAGACTTGTGTGGTCGGTACGGTGGTGAAGAGTTTGCGGTATTACTGCCGAACACAGGTCTGAGCGAAGCCGCTTTAGTGGCTGAGAGATTGCGAGAGAGCATTGCAGACACGACCTTTGATTATGACGTTGACGGGCAACAGGGACAGTTAGCTATTACGATTAGTCTGGGCGTAGACGAGTTCAGCAGTGATTACGACTCTTCTCAACAATGGTTGGAGGCAGCAGATAAGTTGTTATATCAAGCAAAAAAGGCCGGGAGAAACCAAGTACGAACTAAAAAGTAAAAATCCACTCAGCGATTTTGGCCGTAGCTATTACTACATACGCAAGAGTAGGAGGAATAATGGATAGTAGTAATACAACGACTAAAGTTGCTGAATTTACGGCTCCGGGTGTTGATAGCCAGTCGGCAAAAGATACTATCGCGCTACTCGATGACCGCTTGGTCGCACTTCTCGATTTACAATTAACCCTTAAGCATGTGCACTGGAATGTTGTCGGTCCGAACTTTATCGGCGTGCACGAAATGCTTGACCCACAGGTTGAAGCCGTGCGTGAAATGACTGATACCATAGCCGAGCGTATCGCCACCATGGGCGGCGTACCTGTTGGCACACCGCAATCAATCGTCGACCGTCGCCGCTGGGATGAATACGCTATTGGCAGAGGACTTGTTGTCGATCATTTAGCTGCACTCGATAAAGTCTATAATGGCGTTAACGAAGACCACCGTAAGGCAATTGATAAGCTCGCAGAGCTTGATCCAGTATCAGAAGACCTGTTAACCGGCCAGCTGGGTGATCTTGAGCAATTCCAGTGGTTTGTTCGCGCTCACATTGAGTCAGCGACGGGGGAACTTAAACGTTAATATAACCTCTATCAGCGAGGTAACGAGCCCAGCATGTATCATGCTGGGTTTTTTATTGAAAATCACCTTAATTATTCGGCAATGTCATAGATTTAGTAAATCGTAACTCACCGGATATGACTTTGGGGTTACGTTTTAGGGCATTGGCGATGGCATCACTCCAGCGCTCGCTGGTGCGTTTAGATAATGCAATCAGTATATCATTCGGTGTGTTGGGGTTAGCCGCCAGCGTTAGGTCGGTACCGATTTGCCCGTCGCGCCGATACAATAACCTCAGTGTATCAACAGGCGTTGATGGATTTGCTGCGAGTCTGTTGTCTAGTTCGTAGCCATAGCCCAACTTGGCATCAGCGAGGGAGGCCAGGCGCTGCGATGGCGTCGATGGATCGGCTGCCGCAATGAGAGCGTTACTTAGCTGCATCGCGCTCACACTCAAATAGCCCGCGTAGCCGATAAATAAAAGCGACAATGCACCGCTGATAAAGGATTTAAACCAGTACTTCTGTGCGAGTCCTTGTAGAAAGTAGAACATGGCAAAGGACAAAACTAACCACAGCACCGTGTTTAAGATAAGTGAGTACATGATTACAATACCACTCTGGGCATCCGGCGCGATCTCGGTGACTCGCGTCTGAAGGTTGAAAGCCGTAAAGCTGACGGCAAAACTGAAAGCGACAGCGATTACTACCGCCTGCCAGAGACGGAGTTTTTTAAGAACTTTCATGCAAATTCCCTTTTAATTGACTAACACGAGCCGGCGCTTGGTAAGTTTTTACCCATCGGTTATCAGTATTGAAAGAACATTATTAACAAATTTATCAACCATTTTCTATACTTATGTTAGTTTCTAATTCTCATCGGTAAATAAAGCAACGGCCAATTTTTATGACGAATGACCGCGACAAGCAAATTAGCGAGGCACGGTTTCATAAGACACCGCCGAGGCAGAAGTGCAGCGGCTTTCGTATTATGACTCACTGACAGGTTTGCCAAACCGTCGTTTGCTACTGGAGCGAATAACTAGTGTTATGCGCAGTACCAGCAGTGAAAAAACCGCCGCAGCGTTACTTATTGTCGATATTGACAAGTTTCACAGTATTAACGACAGCCTGGGTTACAGTGCTGGTGACCGGGTTCTGACAAATTGCGCGGAGGCTTTACAGAAATTCAGTTCATCTCCGGATGACCTTGCTCGTTTGGGTAAAGATGAGTTCGCGCTTCTTCGCTGGCAACATCCGAAGTTCAAATCACTCTCACCGAATGACTTTATTCCGATTGCTGAAGCCAACGACAGTATTATCGCCCTGGGTGATTGGGTGTTAGAAAAAAGCTGTCAAAAGCTGGTGAAGTTGGCAGCTCAACATAGCAGTAGAAACGTGAAAATCTCAGTGAATGTCAGCGCTGTTCAGTTTCGCCGGGGGGACTTTGTCGCGCGGGTAAAAAATATCCTGCAAAGCACCGGCGCTAACCCCCAAAACTTATGTCTTGAGCTGACAGAGAGTCTCATTGCTGATGACATTAACTTAATTATTGAGCAAATGGCCAGTTTGCGTGAACTGGGTGTATCGATTTCGCTCGACGACTTTGGTACTGGCTATGCCTCATTAGCTTATTTGACACGGCTACCGCTTGACGAATTAAAAATAGACCGGGCTTTTGTACGTGATTTAGATGGCAGTAGCAAAGGTGCATTACTAACCGAGACTATTATTAGCCTGGGTCGCAGTATGAACCTCACTGTCATTGCCGAGGGCGTGGAAACCGAACAGCAATTCAAGCGTCTGCATAAGATGGGCTGCCAACATTTTCAAGGTTATTTGTTTGCTAAGCCTGCTATCGGCTGATATAACGTCAGTACTAGTTTTCCCGTCAAACTGCTGGTTGTACCAGCAACGGATTCGTGCCTACAATGCAGACATGGATTGCTGACTTTGTTTGTTGAGACCGACGGTTATGGACTTTTCCTATAGTAAAAAAACCTCAGATTATTTACAGCGCCTCGATACCTTCATGCGTGAATTTATCGAGCCGTACGAGAGCCAGTACCAGAAAGAAAATTTTCGCTTAAATGGTACCCCGAATTGGCGCGAGTGGCAGGTGCCGCCGCGCGTGGCTGAGCTTAAGCAAATGGCGCGTGAGCAGGGCTTATGGAATCTGTTTTTGCCAGATGACAAGCTGGGCGCCGGGTTAAGCACACTAGAATACGCGCCGCTGGCCGAACGCATGGGCAGAAGCTTGTTGGCGCCGGAAATTTTTAACTGCAATGCGCCGGATACCGGCAATATGGAAGTGCTTTATCATTTTGGTGATAAAAGCCAACAGCGCCGTTGGTTACAGCCGTTGCTGGATGGTAAGATCCGGTCAGTTTTTTGTATGACGGAGCCGGATGTGGCGTCATCGGACGCGACTAATATGCAAACCACGATTGTCGCAGATGGTGATGAGTGGGTAATTAACGGACGTAAATGGTGGAGTACGGGTTTGGGCCACCCGCAGGCGGAAATTGCGATTGTGATGGGGCTCACTGATGAAGACGCGGATAAACACCAGCGCCACTCGATGATCCTGGTGCCTTTAGACACGCCCGGAGTCAACATTGAACGGATGCTACCGGCACTGGGAGAGTACGACGCACCATACGGTCATGGCGAGGTAATATTTGATAATGTCAGGGTACCGAAAGAAAACATCATAGTCGGCCCGGGGGCAGGCTTTAAGATTGCTCAGGGGCGCTTAGGGCCGGGGCGTATTCATCATTGCATGCGCGCCATTGGTTCGGCGGAGCGTGCATTGGAACTGTTCATTGAGCGCGGTGCGACGCGAATTGCCTTTGGCCAGCCGCTACTCAAACTCGGCGGTAATACCGAACGGTTAGCGGATATGCGTGTTGCCATCGACCAAGCGCGATTAATGACACTCTATGCTGCCTGGCAAATCGATAATATCGGTGCATTAAAGGCCATTAAAGAAATATCTGCGATTAAGTTGGTTGCACCGAATGTGTTGCAACAGGTTGTGGATGAAACCATGCAGTTATTTGGTGGCGCCTCGATGTGCCATGACACGCCGTTGCCGGGATTGCTGGCAGTAGCTAAATCGTTACGCATCGCCGATGGTCCTGATGCTGTGCATCGTGCAACGATTGCAAAGACTGAACTAAAACAATGGCAGGGACGGCGCCATGACTGATGCTGTTTTGGACTCTGTGTTAGACAAGGCAAGCCAAGTGCGTGACGAGGAAGCGCTGCCGGTTGTCGCGTTAGACGCTTGGTTAGCTGAGCACATTGCAGATGAACTGCCGCACGAGCGGGGCGAGTTAAAGGTAACCCAATACACCGGCGGAGCCTCTAACTGGACTTATCGGTTGGATTACCTCGGTTTAACATTGGTATTGCGACGTCCGCCGGCAGGTACCAAAGCAAAGTCTGCGCATGACATGGGACGCGAATATCGGCTGCAGAAGAAACTGCGGCCGGCTTTTCCTTATGTGCCACGCATGTTGGCTCATTGCACCGATGAGTCGGTGATTGGCGCGGAATTTTACGTGATGGAACACGTCACTGGTATTATCCCCAGACGACGCTTCCCCCGCGAACTGGAACTCAGTCCGCAGCAGGCAAAGCAGCTTAATACCAATGCACTGGATAAGTTAATTGAACTGCATCAGGTTGACCTCGACAGTACCGGTTTGCGCAAAATAGCCAAAGGCGAAGGCTATACAGACCGTCAGGTCAGTGGTTGGTGTGGTCGTTACGAAAAGGCGAAAACCTGGAATGTAGTTGGTGCGGGACCGGTCATGCGTTGGCTAAAGGACAACAAACCCAATAGCGAAACGATTTGCTTAACGCATAATGATTTTCGGCTGGATAACTTAATCTTAAACCCCGACGATCCGACCGATATCATTAGCATTCTGGACTGGGAGCTGGCAACGCTGGGTAATCCGTTAATGGATCTCGGCAATGCTCTGGCGTATTGGATCCAGGCTGACGATGATAAAATTGCGCGGGCAACTAAACGTCAACCCAGTGACTATCAGGGCATGTTAACGCGTCAACAAATCATCGATTATTACTGCGAAAAAACTGGCGTCGATGTCGACGATTTTGTTTTTTACGAGGTGTTCGGTATGTTCCGGCTTGCGGTTATTGCGCAGCAAATTTATTACCGTTATCACCACAAGCAAACCACTAACAAGACCTTTAAAAATTTTTGGTTCTTGGTTAATTACCTCCTGTGGCGCTGCCGCAAACGCATAAAACAACATAAAAAAGCGATGTAATCTGTTATGGCACAACGAAATACGATTTTGATCACGGGCGCCAGTTCAGGGCTGGGGCAGGGCATGGCGCGGGAATTTGCAAAGCAAGGCCGAAACCTATGCCTCTGTGCGCGTCGAGTTGACCGGTTGGAAGCACTAAAAGCCGAGTTGGAGCAGCAAAACGCTAACATAAAAGTATCGATTAAAGCACTGGATGTTAATCAACACGATGACGTGTTCAGCGTTTTTAATGAATTTAAGCAGGAATTTGGCAGTATTGATCGCTTTATTATCAATGCCGGGATGGGCAAAGGTGCAGCGTTGGGCACCGGCTACTTTCATGCCAACAAAGCCACCGCTGAAACCAACTTTGTTGCCGCGCTGGCACAATGTGAAGCGGCCATGACCATTTTGCGAGAGCAACAGCAGGGCCACTTAGTTACGATATCGTCAATGAGCGCGTTCCGCGGCATGCCGCGGGCAATGACGGTATACGCGGCAACCAAGGCGGGTTTAGCCTCGTTAACCGAGGGCATTCGTGCTGATTTAATGAAAACTTATGGTAGTAATAGTCCGATAAAGGTATCAACCATTTATCCTGGCTACATTCGCTCGGAAATAAACGAAAAGGTAAAAAATACGCCGTTTATGGTCGATACTGAAACCGGCTGCAGATTACTGGCAGAAGCTATCAATAAAGAGCCGGTGAAAGCCTACGTGCCCCGCTGGCCATGGGCATTGATGGCATTTTTGATGAAGCGCCTGCCACTTAAGTGGGTGCTTAAACTGAGTTAATTCTCAGTTAATTCTCAGTTATTTTCACTACAGTTGGCTGTCGGCTTATTGTTAATATCGACGGCCAGCGTCTGACTCTGACTGTTTAAATCCTTATAAATAAAAACCGGCTCAGCCAGATTCATTTCTCCTTTGTCGCCATCGTGGTCAACCAACAGTGTCTGGCGCTCAATCGTCAGTGCCAGACATTGGGGAGATGCGGTTGTTAGCATCCGTTGCCAGCGATCACTGGCCGGCTCAACTAACCACAGTTCATGTCCTTGCCATTCTTTACCTGCACCGCGTTGGCAATAATAGTGATGAATCTCGGCAGCATTTTCTGAGGTTTGTAATAAGCGCTGCATTTCGCAGTCGGTATCGTTGGGTAACGGAGGCTCCATCGCTGTGTATTGATAAACGATGACACTAACCACAATTAATGCAAAAGTAGCACCAGCGGCCATTAAGATTAAAGCGATTTTTTTTAACAGACTCATGCGTTGTAACTTTTATGGTAACGGAAAAGACGCTAAGGTAATGCTACGACCAAAGAACAATAACAACAAGGAGTCTTTATGTGGCAACGTGTGTTGGCCATTTTGGTCACTATTACGGGATTACTGTTAGCAGTTCTCGGCGTAGTGAGTGACGAGGATACCACGGTACGTGCAGTGGGTGCAGTGATTATGCTGGTGGGCATCATCTGGCTTTATCGTCAGCCGGCACCACGCTCTAAATCGCCCGATGATGTACCACCGTTGCGTTGGTATCAGTCGCCGATCTTATGGGTACCGATTATCGGTATCGTATTGTTTTTAATTAGCTTGGCAATCTAGGATCCAACGCTCAATGAATTTATCTAAACGAATTGTAATTTTAGCCGGCGCGGTCGGCTTATTCTTTTACACCGCAACACAAGATCAACTCGTGGCGTCGATTGCTGACTACCAGTTAGGTTGGTACAAACTCGGCGTTCCGATTGCCTGGGGGTTAGTTTTAGGCGGAATCTTTGCCTTGTTAAAACTACGCAAACTGGAATCCTGGCTGGGGCCGGTTACGTTAGTCGCACAGGGCGTAACGACCATGGGTCTTACCGGCTCGGCGGCTATATTCGCAAAACATCAATTACTGGTACTGATGCTACCTTCACTACAAATCGCGACCATTGGTATCGGACTTTACATATTTTGTGTCAGCTTTACGCGTTTATTGGGCGACGTGGAAGCGAGACAAAAAGACTGAGTGGTATGACGACAAAAACGATTTTTTTAAACGCTGATATTGGCGAAAGCTTTGGCCCCTGGCAGATGGGGGCTGATGAGTTAATTATGCCCCATATCGACTGGGCAAACGTGGCTTGTGGTTTTCATGCATCGGACCCACTGACTATGTCGACAACCGTCAAACTGGCTAAAAAGCACGGGGTTCGTATTGGTGCGCATCCTGCCTACCCGGATTTGGTTGGCTTCGGACGTCGTCATATGGCCTGTAAACCAGAAGAAATTACCGCCCTGGTGCAATACCAGGTAGGCGCACTGCAGGCTATTGCGCAGGGTCATGGAGATAGCGTGCACTACGTTAAACCACACGGTGCGCTATACAACGACATGTTGAGTGATGGCGCAACCTTTGATGCGGTATGTGAGGCGATTAAAGCATTACAGAATAATCGTGCGCACGCATTACCATTGATGATTATGGCGACTCCCGATAATGACGCCTGGCAGTCGCGGGCTGAACAGTTCGGTGTGCAATTATTATTTGAAGGGTTTGCAGATCGTGCCTACGATGACGATGGTCGCATTCGTTCGCGTCGTTATGATGACGCGGTTTATGGTGCAGATGAAGATATTGTTGAGCAAGCCAGGCGCTTCAGTTGTGGGGATTCAATTATTAGCGTCGGCGGTTTTCCGCTCGACATTAAAATTGACTCCTTATGCGTACATGGCGATAACCCCAATGCCATTTCGACGATTAAAAAGTTGCGAGAGCTATTAACTGACAGTGGCTGTGCTAACGTTTAAAGATACTAGTGCTTAAAAATACTAACGCTTAAAAATGTAGAGCAAAGGGTATGAATCCGATGACTGGTGAGGGTGAATTTCCACGTTTGTTAAACGCAGGAGCTGATGCATTGATGGTGCAGTTTTCTGATGTCATCAGTTTGCCGGCGAATCAACAGGTTATTGCATTACAACAGCTTCTTCAGCAGTCGGCGTTGCCGATTACGGACTTGGTGCCGGCCTATTCGACGCTACTGATCTATTATGACGTAACGCAGCTGTCTGAAACGGTATTGCGTGAGTCAGTGAATGATTTATTAACAGAACTTATTGTGGATGACACGGACGAACAGGGCCAACTGCATACCGTTGAGGTTTACTATGGTGACGAAGTTGGCGCTGATATTCAGCGTGTTATGCAACAGCATGGATTGAGTAAAAACGACGTTATTGAGCGCCATACGGCCGCGCCGTTTCGCGTTTTTGCACTGGGTTTTGCTCCCGGCTTTGGCTACATGGGAATATTACCAGACGACTTAGTAACACCGCGGCTACAGCGGCCGCGCGAAAAAATTCCTGCTGGTAGTGTCGCTATTGCTGAACAGCAAACGTCAATTTACCCGGTCGACTCCCCCGGTGGCTGGAATATTATCGGGCGTACCGCGACCCCTCTTTACCAACCTGAACAAGGAATATTAAGTGCGTTTAACGTGGGTGATCAGGTGCAATTCAAAGCGATTTCCAAGGCGGCTTTTTTAGAGGCCGGTGGAAGCCTGGAGGCGCTAAATGATTAAGGTACTTGAACCCGGATTGTTGATGACGCTGCAAGATTTCGGGCGCTTTGGTTACTTAAGCAAAGGCTTAACACGCGGCGGTCCCGCTGACGAAAACGCGTTTTTGTGGGCTAATAAATTACTGGATAATCGCTTTGACGCTGCACAACTTGAGATTACGCTCGGTGGCGCAACGTTGCAGTTTGAGCAACCCACGCAATTTGCTATTACCGGCGCAGAAGTTCCGGTAACACTGGACGAGCAGCCTCTTGCTGTGTGGCAAAACTATCAGGCCAAGGCGGGACAAGTATTAAAAGTCGGTATGGCGAAGCACGGCTTACGAGCTTATCTGGCTGTTGCCGGTGGCTTTAGCGCAGAGCCGCAGTGGGGCAGTGTTGCGACTGTAATGCGGGAAAAAATTGGTGGTCCTCAGCAAGACGGCAGTCCGGTGCAGGCCGGGCAAACGCTGTCGGCGCCGCGGGCGGGGCGTTTTGTCAGTCGCCGGGTAAGCTGGAAGTACCAACCGGACTACAGTAAGACTCCTACTCTGGGATTGTTGCCGGGCAACCAGTATGACCAATTCCCAACTTCAGTCAGAGAAAACTTTTGTTTTCATGACTATACCGTCGATAGTAGCAGTAATCGCATGGGTGTGCGGCTAAAAGGGCAGGCACTAAACTATGAGGGCAAAGGTATTGTGTCCGAAGGAATTAATATTGGCTCGGTGCAGGTACCCCCTAATGGCGAACCTATTATCATGATGTGTGATCGACAAACCCTGGGTGGCTACCCTAAACTTGGCACCATCAGCCCGCTTGATATTAGTCGTTTGGCGCAGTGTCGTCCCGGCGATAAAGTGCGCTTCAGTCGAGTCGAGATTGACCAGGTACAACAGCAATTAGCGCGTTATTACCGTTTTTTTGATGTGCAGCTAGCTTGTCAGAATGATTAGAAACTGCGATCATACGCGCTATTAACTTTCACAATGATGTTGTAGTTGGAGATTTCAGTCAAATGACAGATACCGAGCACCGGCCGAGTAACTTTATTCGTCAAATTATCGATAAAGATTTGGCATCGGGTAAACATACCGCAATAAAAACACGTTTTCCGCCGGAACCGAATGGCTTTTTGCATATCGGCCACGCCAAATCGATTGTGCTTAATTTCGGTATTGCTGAAGATTACCAGGGTACCTGTAATCTGCGTTTTGACGACACCAATCCACTGAAAGAAAAAGTCGATTACGTCGAATCAATCAAAAAAGACGTAGCCTGGCTGGGTTATGACTGGGACGGTGAGCCCAAGTATTCCTCAAACTATTTTGATCAGCTCCACGCCTACGCCGTTGAATTGATAGAAAAAGGTTTGGCTTACGTTGACTTCTCCAGCCAGGAGCAAATGCGCGAAATGCGCGGTACGCTTAAAGAACCTGGTACGAATAGCCCCTATCGTGACACCGCTGTAGAGGATAACCTCAAGCATTTTGCCGATATGACGGCAGGTAAATACGAAGAGGGCAAAGCCGCTTTGCGCGCGAAAATTGACATGAGCTCACCGTTTATGTGTATGCGCGACCCGGTTATTTATCGCGTCCGCTTTGCCCATCATCATCAGACGGGTGACAAGTGGTGCGTATACCCGATGTATGACTTTACGCACTGTATTTCGGATGCGTTGGAAGGCATAACTCACTCGTTGTGTACGTTGGAATTTCAGGATAATAGACGCCTGTATGACTGGGTGCTGGACAACATCAGTGTTGATTGTCATCCACAGCAAATCGAGTTTTCTCGTTTGAACCTGCAGTACGCGGTAATGAGTAAGCGCATTATCAACACCTTGGTTGAAGAGGGCAAAGTCACGGGTTGGGATGACCCACGCGTACCCAGCGTTGCTGGCCTGAGACGCCGCGGTTACACACCGGCATCAATTCGCGAGTTTTGCCGTCGTATCGGTGTGACCAAGATGGATAATCAAGTCGAAATGGGCATGCTGGAAGCCTGTATCCGCGATGACCTCAATGAGAATGCACCGCGCGCGATGGCCGTCATGGATCCGATCAAAGTCGTGATCGAGAATTATCCGGAAGAGCAGACCGAAACACTGAGCGCGCCAAATCATCCGAACAACCCGGAGATGGGTTCACGCGAAGTGACCTTTAGCAAAACTGTTTACATTGAGCGTGAGGATTTTCGTGAGTCAGCCAATAAGAAATTTAAACGGCTGGTGCTGGACAAAGAAGTACGTTTGCGTAATGCTTACGTTATCCGTGCAGATCGCGTAGAAACCGATGCAGAGGGTAACGTCACAACGGTTTACTGTACCTATGACCCGGATACGTTGGGCAAAGACCCGGCTGATGGACGCAAGGTAAAAGGCGTTATTCACTGGGTTTCTGCCGAAACCGCAAAGTCGGCAGAATTCCGCGTTTACGACCGTCTGTTTCAGGTACCTAATCCAGCGGCAGAAGAGGACTTATTTTCGACATTGAACCCAGAGTCGTTGGTTATTAAAAGCGGTTATGTTGAAGCTAACCTTGCTGACGCACAAGTGCAGAAAGCGTATCAGTTTGAACGCTTAGGTTATTATTGCTTAGATCAGGATGCGGAAAAAGAAGGTCGCTTGATTTTTAACCAGACCGTGGGTCTTCGTGATAGCTGGGCAAAAATAGAGCAACAACAAACCGCGTAACTGCGCACTTCTATCCCCCTAAACCAAAAAACGGCCGCGAGGCCGTTTTTTCTAAACCGGTTTTCTAAACCGGCTTTCTATCCCTCTAAACCCTAATCAATAAGATACTGATCCAGCAATTTTGCGCCATACAACCGTGAAGGCGTATAGAAGCCGCCCTTATCAGCGTGCTCTAGCGTGTAGATAGCCATTTCCACAGCCCCTTCGGCGGTAACGGAATAACCATTTTTAACTTTTACCCGCATTTCTCTGCGGTCGCCACGGCCATTGCTAACTTCTCCCCAAACATAGGTTGGGTTCTTGTCTCGCTCTTTGTCGTCAGGGCCTTCGCTCTGTGCGTCAATTTTGGCCTTGAGTTTTTTCTGCACCCATTGCCAGTTGAATATAAAGCGCACCCAATTAAGGCGACGTAAACGTTTGACCAAACGAGGACTGGCCGGAATATAAACTTCAATATTGGGGATTTCTGTAGTGTAAAACGCAGTCGATACATCGCCCCAGGGAATTGTCATCGCGACTTTCTTTTTGCCTGAGCCAAAGTCGATTTCACGATCTTTCCAGGCCAGTGGCACGGTTTCGATTAAACTATTGATGCGAGCTGCACCACCCTGGCCGAGACGTTCGACGCTGGTTTTTGCGGTACCGCGACTCATGCGCGAGCCGGAGTCAAATCCCAATGCTAAATGCGTTGCATCAGGCATTTGTGCATTGAGTCGGGCAGCAACACAGTCAGTGGGGATCACGTCAAAGCCAACACCCGGGCATAACACCACACCGGCTTGCTTGGCTTGCTCATTTAAACTGTGGGCGTATTCGAAAATATCAATTTCGCCGGTTATATCCAGGTAATGCGTTTTACTGGCAATGCATGCGTTCATGAGCGGCGCAGCGGTGCGGCTAAACGGGCCGGCACAGTTAACAACCAAGTCAACGTCAGCTAATTGGGCTTTGATGCTGTTAACATCGTTAAGGGGAAATTCTTTAAAAGACAACTGCAGGTGCTGAGCAAACTCGGCTAGTGCAACACCGTTACGACCTGCGAGAATAGGGGAGTATCCCCGTTTTTTGGCTTGTCGGGCAATCAATTTGCCCGAGTAGCCGTAAGCGCCGTAGATCATCCAGCGCAATGCCATAAACTAATCAGCCTCTGCGGCTAGCTTGTATTCGCAGTTTTCGCCGCGTTGGCATTCGCCATATAAATACAAACTGTGGTTGGTTAGCTTAATTTTATTTTGCTCCGCAATACGCACTTGGCGATCTTCAATAATGTCGTCTTCAAATTCAAACACATGACCACAAGTCAGGCAGACCAAATGATCATGGTGATCTTTGGCACTCAATTCAAATACTGAACGGCCGCCTTCAAAGTGGTGACGAGTAATGATACCGGCGTCATCGAATTGGTTCAGAACCCGGTACACTGTCGCCAGGCCGATTTCGTCTTTTTGCTCTAGTAGAATTTTATAGACATCTTCTGCACTAATATGCTGATTTTCCGGCTTTTTAAGGATCTCGAGGATTTTCATCCGCGGTGAAGTCACCTTGAGCCCGGCTTTTTTTAGCTGTTCGTCGTTAGTTGCCATAATCTGAGTCGCCAATCCGTATTTTTGTTAGCTGCTACAAGTCAGCATACCCTGAAGGCCTAGCTGTTTGCTAGTTCCGCCAGACACATTTCTTCGTAAACCTGAGCACACCACTTTTGAACACGCTCTTTGGTAAGTTCGGGCTGACGATCTTCATCAATGCCTAAACCGACAAAATGATTATCGTCTGCCATACCCTTTGATGCTTCAAAGTTATAGCCTTCAGTTGACCAATGACCAACGACTACAGCACCGCGCGCTTCAACGATATCGCGAACCATACCCATGGCATCAAGAAAATACTCAGCGTAATCTTCCTGGTCACCGCAGCCAAAGATGGCCACGAGTTTGTCAGTAAAATCAATTTCTTCCAATTCCGGGAAAAAGTCATCCCAGTCGCACTGAGCCTCGCCGTAATACCACGTAGGAATACCAAAAAGTAGCAGGTCATAGTCTGCAATATCTTCTTTACTGGACTTGGCGATATCTTTTACATCAACAAGCTTTTTACCCAGCTCTTTTTGAATCATCTGAGCGACAGCTTCGGTGTTTCCCGTATCACTACCAAAGAAAATGCCAACGGTTGCCATAAATCAATTTTCACCTGAGTTGATAAGGTTAACGACAGCTGGCAATACTTGTTGTGTATCTGCCAGCGCGACTTTCACAATAGCCTCAACGAACTCACCACGACTACAGCCGACGGATTCGGCCAGTTCGGTCAGTTGTTGATGCAACTGCTGATCGGTTTTTAATTCAATACGTTTTTTGCCCTGCTTGCGGTCGCGTAATAACTGTTTACGCTTATTAATTCGCAACTGTTCACTGCGTGGCAGTGGGTTGGTGCGAGGCCGACCGCGGCGGGGCTGATCGACGAAAAGATCGATCGTTACTTTATCGTTGTTTGCTTTTGCCATGTCTCGTTGATTAGTCGGTTAACTGTATTACAGACCGGACTCCCAAAAAACTTGAATAATGCCCTTGGCAATAAAGCCGAAACAACCTAGGAACAACACCAGCCATACGATAAATCGGCCAAACTTTGGCACCGCAGAGCGCTTCAGAACATCGCGGATGGCAAGGCCAATTAATAAGAATAAAATGGCCAACGTTATGTTGGTCACCAAAATCTCAATTTCTTCGTAATATTCAGCCAACATCGTTAATGTACCACCCAAGGCTGGTTAAAAACGCACATAGTTTAGCATAGCGGGGCGTAGCTGGCGACCCCGCTACGGGGGATTCTGATGCCGGCTGACGGGTTAATCAGCGGCTAAAAAGTCAGCCACCAGGCGATTGAAAATACGAGGTTTCTCGGCATGTAACCAATGCCCGGTACCCTCTATGACTTTAACGTCGACGTCACTAAAGCGTTGTGTAATGGCGTCGCGGTGAGCTTCGGTTAAGTAATTTGAGTCACCACCCTTAATAAAAAGTACCGGCCCATCGTACTGGCCGTCGGTGACATTACCTGCAATACCACTGTATTGGTCAATCAAGCCGTTAATATTTAAGCGCCATTCATAGCCTGCGTCGGTTTTGCGTAGATTTTTTAATAAAAATTGTCGTACGCCTTGCGTCGAAATGGATTTTGCTAATTGTTTATCAGCGTCACTGCGGCTGCTAATCTGTTGCAGATCAACCTGCTGCAGGGCCGTTAAAATATCGTCATGGGTACCATCGTAATCAGCCGGCGCGATATCGGCAAAAACGGCGCGGGTTACGCGGTTTGGGTTATCCATAGCCAGCTGCATGGCAATTTTTCCGCCCATAGAGTGGCCCACTACAGCAAACTGTTGGACATCAAGCGCATCCACCGTCGCCAGAACGTCTGCAGCCATAAGGTTGTAAGTCATTTCAGCACAATGAGGAGAGTCACCATGGTTGCGGGCATCGACCATGATGCAGTAATACTCGTCTTGTAGGTCGCGAGCCAAACTCTTCAGGTTATCTTTATCGCCAAACAAGCCATGAATAAGCACGACTGCGGGTTTCTGAGCGTCGCCCAGGGTTTGATATTCTAGTGTTACTGACTCTGCCATCCGTCTGCCTTTAATGCTAAACTTTGCGGTAATTTTGCGAGTTTATACTGGACTTGCCACTTTATAAAGTAAACAACGGCAAGCGGGACATAGAGTAGAGGGTAGTGCCATTCATGAAACGGATTGAAGTCGAAGACGATTTATACGCGTACATCGCCGGTCATACACAGCAGATTGGCGAGAGCGCCTCCGATATTCTGCGCCGTTTGTTGGGCTTATCGGCTGTTGCAGATGTTCCGGAGCAAAGGTCGCAGACGGTTAACACAGAGAGCGTGTTTGACCGCTTAAATAAGCAGGATGTTAATGTTCAAAAAAGCGTTGTCGCACGATTCTTACATATCCTGAGCATGCTGTATCGTAGTCACCCAAGCCAGTTTGAGCAGGTATTGTCGATTAGAGGTCGGGACCGTCAGTACTTTGGCCGCTCTGAGGACGAACTACTGACGACCGGCAACAGCACTAACCCAAAACCCATACCGGGCTCGCCGTTTTGGGTGGTGACGAATAACAACACCACCAAGAAAAAATCAATGTTAACGCAGGTTGCCGAGCAACTCGGTTATGATGTTAGTGATGCTGAAAAAATAAGGGACTTTTTGTAATGGTTATGCATGAACGCGCCGGTCAGCCGGCAACGGCGGATGATCTAATTAACATTGCACAGTTAACCAGTGCCTATTATGTGTATGAGCCTGATCCGCGTAACCCTGCGCAAAAAGTCAGTTTTGGTACCTCGGGTCATCGTGGCAGCGCACTAAAAAGAAGCTTTAACGAAGCGCATATACTGGCAATTGCGCAAGCGATTTGCGCGTATCGCGAGGAGCAGGGGATAACCGGACCCATTCTGGTGGGTAAAGACACCCACGCGCTGTCAGAGTCTGCTTATCTAAGCGCTTTGGATGTGTTCCTGGGTAATGGCGTAGAAGTTCGCGTACAAACCGATCATGACTACACGCCAACGCCGGCAATATCGCATGCCATTTTGAGCTATAACCGCGAGAACACCGCGCATCAATGCGATGGCGTGGTGATTACGCCGTCGCACAACCCGCCGCAAGACGGCGGGTTTAAATACAACCCACCGCATGGCGGACCAGCAGATAGTGAAGTGACTAAGCGTATCGAGAAATATGCCAACGCGTTGTTGTCGTCAGGACTAATGGGGGTTAATACCTGCGAATCCGAGGACGTACTTGAGCATCCAAAACTCGTTTTTTGTGACTGGCGTGCTGACTATATTGCTAAACTGGATACGGTTATCGACATGCAGGCTATTAAAAACGCCGGCCTGCGATTGGGGATTGATGCGATGGGTGGCGCCGGGGCTCGTTATTGGCAGCAGATAGCCACACATTATGGTTTAACCATTGATGTACACAATGCCCATGTTGACCCTGCGTTTAGTTTTATGACGCTGGATAAAGACGGCCAAATTCGCATGGATTGTTCATCGCCTTCGGCAATGGCCGGATTACTAAAACACGCCCAACAGTACGATCTTGCCGGCGGTAATGACCCTGATTACGATCGTCATGGTATTGTCACACCAACCCATGGTTTGATGAATCCGAACCATTATTTAGCGGTAGCTATCGATTACTTGTGCCAGCATCGCGACTGGGACGCTGACGTTGCAATAGGCAAAACCCTGGTATCGAGTGCGATGATTGACCGGGTTGTTAATGCACGTGGCAGACGATTACTGGAAGTGCCGGTGGGCTTTAAGTGGTTTGCGCCGGGGCTAGCTAACCGCACGATCGGCTTTGCAGGAGAGGAAAGTGCCGGTGCAACCTTGCTGGATCGCCGGGGCGATGTCTGGACTACCGACAAAGACGGTATAGTGATGGTCCTACTGGCTGCTGAGATATTGGCTAAAACAGGCAAAAACCCGGCACAATATTACGATGAGCTCTGCCAGCAGCACGGTACGTCGTTTTATGGTCGTGTGGATACGCCATCAACTGCCAAGCAAAACAAAGCGTTTGCCGGTATTCGAGCTTACAAAATTAAGCTACCCGAGTTTGCCGGCGAAGTCGTCCAGTCGATAGCAACTAAAGCGGCAGGTAACGATGCGCAATTTGGTGGCATAAAAGTAAACACCGATAATGGTTGGTTTGCTGCACGCCCATCGGGTACCGAGCCCATGTATAAAATATATGCGGAAAGCTTTGTTAGCGAGGAACACCTAACACAAATTATTGAAGAAGCTCAGCAATGGGTTACCGAGCTTCTTAATAAATAACGTTAACGTTTAAGGACGGCGTTGCCATCAACGTCGTCCGAGTCCTGCTCTTCTTCTTCCGGCATTTCTTCTGCCATCGAAGTTAACAATTCATCCGACGTTTGCGATGGTGCCAATACCGCAAAACTGCTGTGCAACTGGTCTTCGGCTTTGGCTCGGCGAGTAATGCGATAGAGTGAATACAACCCGACAAACGCGGTCAACGCACCCAATAGTAAGAAGAAAAAGTTTATCGCACCGAACTGCATCAAAGCCGCTACGGCAGGCGCACCGATAATCGAACCTGCTCCACCAATTTTGATAATGGCACCAGTGGCGCCAACCATTTGGTCTCTCTCCAGGTAATCATTGGTATGTGCCATACCCAGTGAGTAAAGCGGCAGAATAAAGGCGCCTAATATTCCCACTGCCAGGTAGATAAGCATGGCATTACCCGCACCTAACTGCGACAGGATGACGGCGCTGATCGCGCCGCCGCCGGCACAAATGGTAATAACGAAACGCCGGTCGATACGATCCGATAATAACCCGAAGGGGGCTTGTGAAAGCAGTCCGCCGACGATAAATGCAGACATGAAAAAGGTGATTTGTACGATACTCAGACCAATATAAGAGGCGTACATGGGTCCAATACCATAAAACATGGCATAGCAGGCTTGCATTATAAACGCATTAACGACACCCAAGGGTACCGTTTTAAACAGCATGCTGATTGGAACTTTTTTGTTTTCATGAGTTGTGGGTTCAACGGTCACACTGACCAAAATAGGTATCAAAGAAAGGTTGATTAATAGTGCGACAATGGCGAATCCAATAAAGCCGGCTGGATCAGCAACCCCCAAAATCAATTGGCCAGCGATAAGTCCGGCATAGATGATAACCAAATAGATCGATAGCAAGGTACCGCGACTGCGGTTATCGGCCATGGTATTGAGCCAACTTTCGGCAATGACAAACACGCCGGAGATGGCAAAACCAGTTATAAAACGCATCACAAACCAAACCACCGGGTCCACCCAAATGGCTTGCACTAAAACACTGAAGGCAGCCAGCGCTGCCAGCCCACCAAATGAACGGATATAGCCGACACGACGAATATCTTTTGGTGCTCGCGTGGAGCCAAACAGATAACCGATAAAGTATGCCGACATGATAAAGCCGGTAACCAGGGTGCCAAAATCTTCTATTGTGGCGCGCAAACTAAGCAGAGTACTGGTCATACCGACGCAGACACCAATCAAACTGACACTGGTTAGTAAAGAGCTGATCCCTCGAAGTTGCTTTTTAAGCATGGCCGACCCTGGTTAGAGAATTTATCGCTATTCTAGCGACCCTGATCCGGTTTGACTAGCAAGGTTTTACGATTCCCACAGGCTTATCCACAAGTTGTCACTTGCCGTAAGTAATGGGGCTGTTTAAGATGCACACAAAGATGAGTAATTACAGGTAGGGTATGGATCGATTAACTGGCGTGCTGGTAGCGATGATGATGGCCTTGTTGCTGGCAAGCAGCAATGTGCAGGCTAAGGTTATCGACAATTTATATTCTGCGACAGTCGATGTCGGTTCGCAAGACTCGCGATTACGTCAGCAAGCGCTTACCGATGCATTCCGCCAGGTTATTATCAAAGTGACCGGCCAACCTGCACTGGTTGATGACCCCGCGATTAATGCAGCCAGTCGCAATGTCAACGACTTGTTGGTGCAATATGGTTATCAGCGTGAAGGCAGTCAAACCAAATTAACGGCAACGTTCGACGGGCAAAAATTACGCGACCTACTCGCGGCGCACTCGATGCCCTACTGGGGTAGTCGGCGACCACAATTATTACTGTGGATGGCGACTGATACACGCGGTAAGCGCGAGATGATAGGGAGCTCTGACGAGTCGGTCTTTACTCAGCAACTGCGTTCAAAGGCTAAACAATTAGCGATACCTATTCAGTTGCCAATACTGGATTTAACCGATTCAATGCAAGTTAGCGTAACGGACGTTTGGGGACGCTTTATTGGTCCCATAAAAACCGCGAGTACACGCTATGCAACGGATGGTTTTGCGGTGGTGCGAGTTACCGAAAATCCGCAGGCAGAAGATGCAGATAGGCGCTATCAACTTGACTGGCGTGTTGATGTTGATGACAAACGTTTGCAAGGTATTGTTTATGCGTCCAGTGCCGATTGGCTGGCGGAGCCTTTTATTGCTGAGCTGGCGCAAACACTGGCTGCCGAGTACAGCGTGATAAATTCAGATCAGCAATCACTGGTGCAAGTACCTTTATCGATTGCCGGTCTGGAGAACTGGCAACAGGTGTTGGCGGTAGAATCGTTTCTGCAATCCATCCCGTCGGTCGATGCGATAAAGCTGGATCGTTATGCCAGGGAACAAACTGATTTTGTGGTAACAGTTCGTGGTAGCGAGGATAATTTATTGCAGAGTATTCAACTGGATGGACGCCTCAGATCACAAGAGATTAGCCCCTTCGTAAATCCCGAGCTTCGCCAGCAAACGATTTACCAATGGGTGGGAGATTAATGGTGGCAAGAGCGGCCCGACATCATCCGCAGCAGCTACCGCTTCAGGTGCAGCTACCTGACGATGAACTGTTCAGTACCTACTTTGCGGGAGCCAATGGCGAAGCGGTCGCCTGGTTAAAGCAGTTAGCCTCGCAAACCAATGAGCCAGACAGTACTGACCGTTTTAGCTGGCTGTCAGGGCCGGTAGCGAGTGGTAAAAGTCACTTATTACATGCAACAGTTGCCGCTGCGTCAGCTGCGGGAACCCGGGTTATGTATCTGCCGGTTGCTGAATTTGCTGATGTGACTGAACCCCGTTCGTTACTAGATGGAGCCAATGACTTTCAGTTACTGCTATTAGACGATGTTGATCATGTGCTGACAGCATCTGACTGGTGCTTTGAACTATTCGCATTGCTTAACAGCGTACTGGATCGCGGCACCACCCGAGTAGTGATGTCTGCTTCTCAGGCGGCTGTGCAAACTGATGTGGAACTGGCTGATCTTAAATCACGTTTGCAATGGTCAACAGCGTATCAATTGCAGCCGCTCAGTGACGATGACAAAGCGCGTGCGCTCATATTGCGGGCGCACTGGCGAGGATTAGATTTACCTATGGATGTTGCGTTATTCATGTTGCACCGGCTGGGCCGGGATATGCGAGCCTTGTTGCGCTCGCTCAATACCCTGGATACGGCTTCGATAGCAGCACAACGGCGCTTAACAATTCCTTTTGTTAAGCAGGCCCTGACTATTTAGTCGTCGCTATTATTTTTCTTTTGCTTCTTTAATCCTAACCCCAGGGCGCGCCCTTGATATCGGGCAAAGCCTGTTGCTCCAATAAACGCACCGGTGGTTAACAGCAGTTCCGTTACGGCATACCAGAATTCATCCGGGTGCGTATAAATGGCAGTTAAACCATGTAAGAAGTAAAACATCAGGATAAAGTTAAACCACGCATGGGTGTAAGGTTTGCCTTTGACCAGTCCGGGTAACGGCAGTAACAGAGGTACGACCCAGAACAGTAATGCCAGTGGTAGTGGCAGCGATACTGAACTATCTGGTGTCAGCATTGTGTGCCATAGGATCACAAATGCCAGCAACGGCCAATAGCAAAGCTGCGTTAGAACACGATAAAAACCGGGTTGTGTAGGCATCATGAGTGACTGTCCTCAAACTGAGTCTGGCGGCAGGCAAGCGCGATTTGAGCTATGCGTTTACCAAGTGCTGTGGCGGTCTTTCGCTCGTTGGTATGTAATTTACCATCTTCGTTAAACAGCGTGGCACCGTATGGCGAACCGCCGGCTTCCCGACCATGAATACTCGGCTCTGAATAAGGCACACCAGTTAACAACATGCCATGGTGTAATAACGGCAGAGCCAACGACAGTAACGTCGACTCCTGCCCGCCGTGTAGCGATGACGTTGATGTAAATACGGCGCCGGGCTTGTTGATAAGGACGCCTTTAAGCCAATGATTACTGGTAGACTCCCAAAACTTTTGTAAAGCCGAGGCCATATGACCAAAACGCGTTGGACTACCGAGTATCAGCGCATCGCAAGTCGCCAAGTCGTCGGTCGACACGGTTAAATCTCTGCTACAGGCTGCGTCCTTATCCGTTTCAACCGTTCGCAGTAGCGCTTCAGCTCCGGCTTGTGCGACCCCTTCGGCAATTGCGTCAGCAAGTTGTTGGGTGGCGCCGCCACGGCTAAAATAGAGTATTAAGACGTTACAAGGCTCAGTAGTTGTGGTCATATAATATCCAATACGGCTTCCGGAGGACGCCCGATAACGGCTTTATCATTGGCAATAACAATAGGGCGTTCAATCAGCTTCGGGTTATTGACCATGGCGGTAACTAACTTGTTATTGTCATTTTCATCCGCCAGACCTAATTCTTTGTAAACGGTCTCTTTGGTTCTCATCAACTCGCGCGGTGATTTATTCAGCAGCGTCAGAATACGTTCTATTTCAGCTGCATTAGGGGGCGTCTTCAAATATTCAACGATCGCCGGCTCAATCCCTTTATCTTTAATTATTTCGAGGGTTTGGCGCGACTTGGAACAACGCGGATTATGAAAAATAGTAACGGTGCTCATAGGATTGACTGTTCTCCGTTTTTTAAGGCAAGCTAGCGTAACGATGTTAGTGTACTTACGGTAGATAGTACCGCAAAGCTTTAACTCAAGGCAAAGACTGCACAATACAGGATAATAATAATGAAAAACTGGTTAAAGCCGTTGGCCGGCACAGCAATCGTTTTAACAACATTGTTAGCGGGGTGTTCAAAAGCACCGGATGTCGTTACTACCCATGAACAAGAATTAGACTGGAATAATTTACAAGGGCCGGTGGTGGTCAATTACTTTGCCGAGTGGTGCGCTCCTTGTTTGCGCGAACTGCCGGAGTTAAATGAGTTTTATCATCAGGACATAGAATCCACATCAAATCTGCAGCTAGTAGGGGTTAGTTTTGATCCGCTGGATAACCAGCAAATTAAAGCGTTGGCGGAACGGCATAGCATCGATTATCCATTGGCATTAGCACAACCTACCGCAAAATTCCCATTCGAACGCCCTAAAATGCTACCTGCGACCTACGTCATTTTTGCCGACGGGAGCGTTAAGGGACCGATGATGGGGGAACAGACACTAGCCTCGCTACGTGAAGCAGTAAAACAGTGATTACATCAGGTTTTGTGCTTGCTCGAGTTGCGCCCGCAACTGATCAATGCGGGCATTAAGTCGTTTGTGCGTGATGTCACTGTTAGTGTGGTTATGCGCAGTATGTAATTGGTCAATTGCTAATTTAAAGTTGCCTCTGAGAGCGAGTGCTTCCGCTCGGGTTTCGTACATTGCGGCACGATTTGCGCTGCGCTCGTAAGCGGCAGTCAATAAGTCCAGGGCAAGCACGTGCTCCGGGTTCTGCAGCAAAAAGTGGCGCAACAGATCAATGCTTAGCCCAATTTCACCAGCTTCTATTGCCGCATTAGCGAAATTAAGCGTAATCACCTGCTCATTCGGACTGCGTTGATAAGCCTCTCGCAGTAGTGTTAAGACATCGTCGAAACGCTCTTGCTGCAATAAAATATCGGTTTGTACGTCAAGGTAAAAGCGGTTGCGCGGCGACTCTTGTAGCAATGGTCGCAGGAGTCGTTCAGCCTTTTCAGCTTCGCCGCTGTCCAATGCCCGGATAGCTAACGCATATTGACCGTAGCGCTGCATCATCGGATTATCACTTTGCGCCATGTCGAGTAATTCCGACTGCGTACTTGCGCGCGTGTAGCGGGCATCGACTCGCGCCTTGGCCAGGTGAAAGTCCAGGCTAGGGGCTACGTCAACGCGGCGCATATTCTCAGCCCGGGCACGGGTATCAGCAATGCGCGCTTCAGGGAGCGGGTGGGTCATTAACATTTCCGGCGGCTTACTGACATAGCGGTACTTTTCTGCCAAACGACCAAAAAAGCTGGGTGCGCCGGCAGGATCAAAACCAGCACTTGCCAACACCGACATGCCGATTCGATCAGCTTCCTGCTCGTACAAACGGGTGTAACTAATCTGTGACTGCTGGCTCATGCCCATGGTGGCATACAGTCCTGCTGCGCCTGCATCCGCACTGGCCATGCCCAACAAAATTGAGCCGACCAACCCGGCAATAGTCATTGGCATACTGCGCTGCTGCTCTTGCATGCGCCGCACAATATGGCGTTGGGTTACGTGCGCTATTTCGTGCCCCAGCACCGCCGCGATTTCTGATTCATTGCGCGCTTCCTGAATTAACCCCGTATGGACGCCGACGTAACCGCCCATAAATGCAAACGCATTGATCTCGGCGTTATTAATCCAGAAAAAATTAAAGGGGTAGCGGACGTTATCTGAATTTACCACCAGACTGTTACCCAGGTCAGCCAGATAGCTGTCTAATACCGGGTCACTTATAATAGGTGCCTGCGCCCGAACCTGTCGCATATAATAATCACCAACTACTCGCTCTCGTTCAATAGTCATAAATCCCGCGCCGGTGGTTCCCATTTGGGGTAGGCGTGAGTGGTCCTGCGCTGCGACCGCAGCACTAAACATTAGCAATGTGCTAAGTAGTGTCGTGAATAGAAGACGAAAGGATGGCATGTACCGCTCTTGTGTAACCAACAATCTGTTGCTATGAGTAAACAAATAAAAAATAGTTCCTTTTTACTCTATGGGGTTATGGAAAGAATGCAAGGGCTGATATGATTTAGTCTTACGTAAAGGAGTCGTGTCACGATGCTGGACTATTTAAAGCAGTGGTATAATCGCAAGTTCTCTGACCCGAATGCGGTTACCTTATTTTTACTGTTAGTATTTGCAGTTGCTACCATTGTTTTCTTTGGCAGCTTGCTCGCACCGGTACTAATTGCGTTGGCTTTGGCTTACCTGTTGGACTGGCCGGTGTCGCGACTAATGAATATGGGGTTATCGCGCCTAACAGCCAGTATCATAACCTTTACGTTGTTTGTCACCATTGCGTTACTGGTAGTGGTCACCCTGGTCCCAGTTATCTGGCAGCAAAGCACCACACTAATTACTGAATTACCCGAGATGCTGACTAATCTGCAGATCTGGTTACATAAGCTACCTGAGTTGTTTCCCGCGTTTGTCGATCAGGCGCAAATTAACGAGCTGGTGGCGGGCATGCGCAGGCGGGCGATTGGTTTGGGTGAACAATTAGTCACGTTGTCGCTGAGTTCACTAAGTAGCGCTATGTCAGTACTGGTTTACCTAATCGTAGTACCGTTACTGGTCTTTTTTATGTTGAAAGATCGAGACGAGTTGATGTCTCATCTTAGCCGCGCCTTGCCTTCTAACCGCCAGCTAATCAGCCAGGTGGGGCAGGAAATGAACCTGCAAATCATGAATTATATTCGTGGTAAAGCGATTGAAGTGGTGGTGGTCGCGATAGTTAGTTTTATTACTTTCTTTAGCTTTGATTTGCGCTATGCAGCCCTGTTGTCAATCATGGTTGGGTTTTCGGTGCTAATTCCATACATTGGTGCCGCACTGGTTACCATTCCTGTTTTGTTGGTGGCGTTTTTTCAGTTTGGGCCCAGCTCTACGTTTACCTGGATTGCGGTGGCTTATTTTATAATACAGGCGCTGGATGGAAACGTGTTGGTTCCGCTACTGTTTTCAGAGGCCGTTAGCCTTAATCCTGTTTACATTATTGCCGCTGTGGTGGTTTTTGGCGGAATTTGGGGGTTCTGGGGCGTGTTTTTCGCTATCCCACTGGCCAGCCTGGTTAAAGCGGTATTAACGGCGTGGTCCAGTGGCATAGAAAATACAATATACGAGGCTAAGTCAACAAATTAATGCCGACAAATTAATTGTTGTCGGCTAACGCCTCGAGAACCACGTCGTGGTGATTTTTTGTTTTGAATTTATCAAACACGTGGCTAATTTTACCGTCTTGCTCAATCAAAAAGCTAATGCGGTGAATGCCGTCGTATTCCTTACCCATAAACTTTTTCGGACCCCACACGCCAAACTGATCAGCCACCTTATGATCCTCATCACTTAGCAGGGTAAAGTTAAGTTCGTCACGCTCTGTGAACTTAGCCAGTCGTTTAGGAGCATCCGGACTAATACCTACCGAAATAACGTTATGTTTTGCTAATTCCTCTTTGGCATCCCGAAGATTTTGAGCTTGAACCGTGCAGCCAGGGGTCATTGCTTTTGGATAAAAATATACGAGTACCCGGTATTGATTTAATAAATCAGCCAGAGCGACTTTTTCTTCATTTGCATTCAACAACTCGAATGCCGGTGCTTTATCACCTGATTTTAAACGTTCCATAGACTACTCCTTGGTTGCAATTACATATCCGCTTTTTGTTATAGGATACATTAGCAGGTTTTGGATTAAAAATAGATGGAACCAAAGTGCTTAGCTATGTTCCTAGTCTTGTCTTTATGGTGGTGTACCTTTACCATTAGAAGCCGAAAATTTTTAAACGGAGCAGATATGCTAAAGGGTAGTATCGTCGCGTTGGTCACGCCTTTTACCAAATATGGGAATATCGATTACAGCGAGCTGGAATATTTAGTTAATCGCCATTGTGAGGCAGGCACCGACGCTATCGTAGCGGTAGGGACCACCGGAGAATCGACGACGTTAAGCCATGAAGAGCATATTGATGTTGTCAGCGCAATGGTCGAGCTGGCTGATGGGCGCATTAGCGTCATTGGCGGAAACGGTTCTAACTCGACCAGTGAAGCGGTTCAGTTGACGGAGAAAATGAGTCACCTGGGCGTCGACGGATTTCTAAACGTTACCCCTTATTACAACAAGCCCTCGCTTGCGGGGCTGGTTGCGCATTACAAAGCCTGCGCTGAAGCAAGCGATAAACCGCAAATTTTGTACAATGTGCCGGGTCGTACCGCATTGGATATGACTCCAGATATGATTGAAACGTTGGCAACAATCGACAATATCTTGGGTATCAAAGAGGCTACCGGCGATGTTGCGCGCGTGCAGGAATTAAGACAGCGCTGTGGTGATGAGTTCATATTGCTAAGTGGTGATGACCCAACTGCGCGTGAATTTATGTTAGCCGGTGGTGATGGGGTCATCAGCGTAACCGCCAATGTTGTTCCGGCTAAGATGAAAGCGCTGGTTAGTGCTGCCACTTCGGGAGACCGCAGTGCTGCTGAGCAAATCGATGCTGAGCTGGACGCGTTGCATCAGGTGCTATTTATTGAATCTAACCCGATACCGGTTAAGTGGGCATTGGCGCTAATGGGTTGGTGTAGCGCTAATTACCGACTGCCATTAACACCACCGGAAGCGCATAGCCAAGAAAAAATAGAAGCGGTACTTGCCGACCTCGATTTATTAAATTCTCAGGAGTCATAATGAAATTTACGCGCGTTGCTACTGTTGTAGCCGCAACCATCGCTGTTTCAGCGTGTTCAAGTGGGCCAAAAGAGCAGGCTAGTGGTGACTTTGATTATGTTGAAATCAACCAGTCAGAGTCGTTAACCATTCCCGGACAATTGGAAAAGCCAGCTAACCCTGGAGATTATCGCGTAGAAACCGAGAAGCAGTATCCCGGTGCTGTTGGTGGCAACGTCAATGTCATGTCCCCGCGTTTAGTGCGACCGGTAGCCTTGGGTAGTCGCGTGCTGGAGAATGAGCAACAATCTACGGTGTATTTTGATGTCGTCGACGGTATGGGACGTTCAGTTGCTGATTTCGTCTGGCGAGCGGCGGAGCGTGTTTTAGAGCGTCGTGGCATTAGCTGGCAACAGCAAGCGGAACATCGCTGGTTAACTGAACCTGTAAGCCGTGCCGTGGAGATTGATGACGATACCAGCTTCTGGGACTTTACTGACAGTGAAACGCGTCAGTTACAGCGTTCGTTCCGCTACCAGTTACAACAGCAGCCGGCAGAACATCAACGTACAACCTCACTGACCATTGATCTAGTTGACGCGACAGAGAAACAAGACGGCCAGACGGTGCCAATGTCAGACATTCGCCAAACCAATACCGAAGTCATGCTGCTCAACGCAATCATCTCTGAAGTAAATCGTCTGCAGCAACAAGCAGTGCTTGATCAGGGTAATCAGGTCGTGCCTTTATCGTTGGCTTCTAATAACAATCAGGAACCTGCCTTTATTATCGGCATGAACTTTGAGAATGCCTGGCCGCTTGCCGGACTAGCATTAGAGGCTATCGGCTTGACTGTTGATGACCTTAACCGTGATGCAGGAACGTATTTTGTCGAATACAGTGCACCTGACAGCGGCTTCCTCTTTATGGGCGGCGATGATTACGATGCGCTTGATATTGAAGAAGGCGAATACGAAGTTCGTTTGGTAGAATATAATGATGATACCGCGATGACTGTCGTCAAAGATGGCGAAGTGGTACCAGCAGCCTGGTTACAGGCTATCGAAGACGCTTTTGCAACTGCCTTGCAAGAGCAAAATCAACGTTAATATAAGGGTCTGTCCAGTCATGGAAAAACGCAGTGAGTTGTACCGCGGCAAAGCAAAAACTGTTTACCAAACCGATGATCCCAACCGATTGGTTTTAGAGTTTCGCAACGACACCTCAGCCTTTGATGGCGAGAAGGTCGAGCAACTCGACGACAAGGGCATGGTGAACAACCGCTTTAATCATTTTATTATGGCGCGGCTGGAAGAGGCGGGTATTCCGACTCAACTGGACAAACTGTTGAGTGACAATGAGTCACTGGTTAAAAAACTGGATATGATCCCGGTTGAGTGCGTTGTTCGCAATATTGCGGCAGGCTCTCTGGTTCGCCGTTTGGGCGTAGAGGAAGGTAAGGAACTGAATCCACCAACGTTTGAGTTCTTCCTGAAGAACGATGCGCTGCATGACCCGATGGTTAACGAGTATCATATACAGGCTTTTGGCTGGGCAAGCAAAGAGCAAATAGAGCAAATGAAAACCCTCACGTTCAAAGTCAATTCGGTACTTAAATCGCTGTTTGAACAGGCTGGTTTACTGTTGGTGGATTACAAACTTGAATTTGGTGTAGTCGACGGTCAGTTGGTGCTGGGTGATGAATTTACCCCTGACGGCTGCCGTTTGTGGGACGCTAAAACACGCGAAAAACTCGACAAAGACCGCTTCCGTCAGGGCTTGGGCGGTGTCGTTGAGGCTTACCGTGAAGTCGCTCAGCGTCTGGGTGTAGAACTTAGCTAGTCGTCACCTTTATTTTCGTCGCTGTTATTGCCGGGTGAATTTTTTTCATCCGGCTTTTTATTGCTCGGGCATTTGAACTTACTGGTGTATTTAAGCACCATCAAATTACTTACAATTACGCCAATCACTAAAAGGATGATTAGCCACACCATGTATTGGTCCATCCGTTGTCCTCGCAAATGTTATCAATGTATTGTTGGTGAATTCGATCGATATTAGCCAAAATCGCTGACTGCCCGGCGATATCTGCCGATGCTATTATCTGTTTGAGTACGGCTGGTGTCAGCTGAGGTAATAGCCGGCAACTGAGCGGTCGGTAACTTAAATGCCAGGGCTCTTGCGCAACGCCGCCCTGATACCGCGCATAAGGGAAGAAAAAGCCAAATTCACTGGCGTGTTCTGTCAGCCATTGCCAAAGCGAGAAGCAAGGCCCCTGCGGGTCGCAATATTCAGACGGGACTAACTGTAATTGACGATCGGTGTTGGTAAATTCAGTAGGATCATAAGCGTCTAGGTCGGTTCCCCAATGATGACGGCTAGAGCCCGGCAATGCCGACCAGTGAAGGATCGCGGCCAACTTTTCATCATCTGTTAATGCAGTTACGTCCAGCTCCCGGCCAGATTGATCGCGAAGCATGAGCGCTCCCGACCATTTCCGATTCCAAATACTCAGTTGGCGTTCAAATGAGCGAAAGCCGGAGGCGATTGCTAAAATTATGCCCTGACTTTTCGCCGCGGCACGCATCTCAAGGTATGCCGATACAGTTGACGGGTGAAGCAAGGCATTCTCTGCGGGTATAGCAACCACATGGCTCTGATCTTGTCCGCAGAGTTGCTGTACTGACAATGACAACTGGGGCATGGTCATGATTGATCCAGGCTTTGATTAAGCGCAACCAGTGTATGGCAGTAAATAGCCGTTAGCTTGTCCAGGTCATCGACGTTGACACACTCATTGACCTTATGGATGGTTGCGTTGACGGGGCCTAACTCGATAACTTGCGCGCCGGTTGGCGCGATAAAGCGACCGTCTGATGTGCCGCCGGCGGTGGACAACGTTGCCGGTTGCTGACACTGCTGGCTAATTGCCGTTTGCACAGCGTCAACGAGGGTGCCGGGCTCAGTTAAAAAGGGTGGTCCATTGAGTTTCCAGGTAAGTTGATAATTCAACTTATGGCGATCAAGAAGCTCGCTAACCCGCTGCTTAATTTGTGCTGCAGTTAACTCAGTAGAAAAACGAAAGTTGAATTGCACGTCTAAGCGGCCGGGAATGACGTTGCCTGCACCGGTACCCGCATGAATATTCGATATTTGAAACGTTGTCGGTGGAAAATAGCTGTTGCCATTATCCCATTGTTCAGATGCCAGCTCATGCAGTGCGATCGCTGCTTCGTGAACCGGGTTTTGTGCCATATGAGGATAGGCAACATGGCCTTGTATGCCATGCACTACTAAGTCACCTGTTAAACTGCCACGACGACCATTTTTGATAATATCGGCAACGCGATCGGTACTGGACGGTTCACCGACAATACACCAGGTAATTTTTTCGTTGCGCTGCTCCAGTGTCTCAATGACGCGTTTAGTGCCGTTAATAAACGGACCCTCTTCATCGCTAGTAATTAAAAAGGCAAGATCGAAGGGCAATGGTTGCGGATTTTTGGCCAGAAACTGCTCAACGGCGACTACCATTGCCGCCAGACTGCCTTTCATATCTGCCGCGCCCCGACCATAAAGCATTCCGTCTTTTAGCGTTGGCTCGAACGGAGGCGTGTCCCAGTCATTCGGATCACCGGGTGGGACTACGTCAGTATGGCCGGCAAAGCAAAAAACCGGCTTGCCGGTTCCGCGACGCGCCCACAGGTTTGTGGTGTCCTCAAAAACCAAGGTTTCGCAATCAAAGCCCAATGCAGCCAGCCGTTCTGCAATCACGCGTTGGCAGCCTTCATCAGCCGGTGTTATCGAGGGTCTGGCAATTAAGTCTTTTGCCAGCGCTAACGTTTCACTCATAACGTGATTCCTGATTATTGGTATCGAGTTTGCCAGTCGTCTGCTTTAAAGCCAACGTGTATACCCTGGGTATCTTCAACCAGCGGCCGCTTAAACAAGGTTGGATTATCGACAATAAGCTGCGCCGCGGCGTCATCACTGTTCAGTTGGCGTTGCTCATCCGTCAGTTGGCGCCAGGTTGTGCTGCGCTTATTCACGAGTTTCTCGGCGGGCACCTGTTGCAGCCACGCCAATACGGTATCAACATCTACAGGGTGCTGGCGAACATCGCGAAAGGTGTAAGCAATGTTATTTTGCTCGAGCCAGGCGGTTGCTTTTTTAACTGTATCGCAGTTTTTAATACCGAAAACCGTCATCATAATTTGTCTTGTTCCTCTTCAAAAATAATGCTGTCCAGCGCAGTGGCTGTGCCGGAAGTTGGCCAGGTTAAGGTTGCCGGGCATTGTATAAAAAGACTTAAGCGAGACTGGTGTGGCTCTCCTGCGCGCAAAAGCGCCTGGTTGAGGGTTAATAACGACTGACCTTTGTTCACCGTATCACCGTCGCGGACGTGCCGGCTAAGCGCTTGATGTACCTGAAAGTGTTCGCCATGTCCAAACATGAGCGTTAATGTGACTGCTGCACTGACACCCATTGCCATGAGCTGCATAAAGTCGCCGCTGCTGCTGATTGTTTTAACGGTGGCGTTAAAAGGCGCAACGATTTGGTTGCTGGTGACGTCAATCATTGGACCCTGGCCAAATAGCTGATTGCGTGAAAACGCGGATGCATGTTCATCGACCGTGCAGAATCGACCATTCGCAGGGGATGTGATCGGTAGTAGCTCAGTTGGCAACGTCATCACTCGCTTAGTACCAGAATAAAACGGTATATTGGCAAACCTTGGCAGTCCCTGCAACTGTATCCACATTATCTGTGGATATCTTTGTGCACTACGGTAATGTAAGTTGTTATATCATTGAATTTTAAAGAAAAAATCTTTTGTGCAGTAATCGTACAATCATTCCGATATTGTTTATAATAACGCCACAATGAGTGCGAGGTATTATGAAGCGAAGTTTTATTACGGTGTTAAAAGACGGTCGGGATTACGCAAAGGTTTGGCCACACCATTCTGTCACCGCAGCTTTCACAGAGTCGCGTGTTATTCCAGTTACGCGATTAGGTGAACGTTGGACACCTGCGATTGCAGTATTAAATAGTGCATTGTTTTATCAGTTTATGCCCACAGAGCAGTTGGCGCAGGGGATTTTGCTTTCGCTTATCATGCTGTCATTGCCGCTACAGGGGGTCTACTGGCTGGGGTGGCGCGCGCGGCAACCGTTATCACCGCGCTTAAAAGCTTGGTATAAAGAGCTACAGAACAAGCTAAAGGCTAGTGGTGAGGTGTGTCAGCCGCAGGGCAGAAAAGGCCCCGACTATTATGACCTGGGTGTTATTATTCGTAAGGCGTTGGACACCCTGCCGCCTCATGAGCACTAATTGCCGTCAATATAGACTGGGTCACTGAAGGTTTTTAGCCACTCTGGCTTGTAAACCACCATCAGCGTAACTGCCATCCCGTTCAGTAGTGCCTCCGGGAACATAACGAGTGGCGTGATGACCAAATAGTTTTGCCAGATATTATCCCAACTCAGATAACCACTGCTCAGTGCCCAGGTTGCGTGTGCCATGTGCGCGGCAGCAATCGCACTAGCTGCGGTAATAAAGGCATTTACGAAGATATAAACAAACGGATGGCGGGGGAGCCGATGGTACACAATCGCATACGCCACGTAAGTTACAAGTGCCGGAACAACGATATGACTTAAGTAAAGTGCAGAAATGCTGCTTAAAGAATAGGAGCTAACCCAAAGGTTTAGCAACACGATGCCCGCTCCGACTACCACAGCACGGCGAAAACCTAACATTAAGGTTAATGCGGTAACTCCAAGGAAGTGAATGCTAAGACCTTGCTCTAGCTCGGCCGAAAACGTCCAGATAAAGCTGAGTACCGCCATACCTCCCAGGCTGAGATGCTGCAACAGTGAGCTCTGCCGAAGCAAAGCCCAGTTGCTGTTCATTATGCTGAGGAGGACAACGAGTAGCGCCGCCCCATGAATGACCCAGGTCATTTGATGGTTACCGCCGTTTAGACGCTAAATGAACTCCAAATCGGCGCATGATCGGACGGCTTCTCTATGCCGCGTAGCTCGTAATCAATACCGCTATCTATACAGTTTTCGGCCAATGCCCGGGTGGCGAGGATCAAATCAATACGTAAGCCACGGTTATCGTCGAAGCCACGTGAGCGATAATCAAACCAGCTGTATTCATTGGTGTCGTCCGGGTACTGGTTACGATAAGTATCGGTTAGCCCCCAATCAAGCAAACGGTTAAGCCAGTCACGTTCTTCAGGTAAGAAGCTACATTTACCCGTTCTTAACCAGCGCTTCATGTTTTGTTCACCGATACCAATATCGATATCCTGATGAGAGATATTCATGTCACCCATGATAATGACCGGCTCGCTGGCATCCAGTGAGTTTTCTAAATACGCCATTAAGTCCTGATAGAACTTTTCTTTAGCAGGAAACTTAGTTGGGTGGTCACGGCTCTCGCCTTGCGGGAAGTAACCATTGAGCACGCGAACGCTGCGACCGTCGTCTAACGGATAGTCGCCCATAATCATTCGACGCTGGGCTTCATCGTCGTCGGTAGGAAAACCAAACTGCGGATTTTGCAATGGCTTTTTGCTCATTAAGGCGACGCCATAATGGCCTTTTTGACCATGATAAATAACGTGATAGCCCATGGCTTCAACGTCGCTAAGTGGAAACTGGTCATCGTGGACTTTGGTTTCCTGTAAGCCGATAACGTCAGGCTGATGTTTTTCGATTAACGCCTGTAATTGGTGAAGGCGAGCGCGAATACCGTTGATGTTAAAAGAAATAAATTTCATCTGTTGGTTAACTCATATAATGGCTACGATGGTGCCGATAATAACAAACCCAGTCGTTACGTGCGACCAGCTTTAGATGCGTCATGTTTTAAAAAATCGTATACTCGCTGGCGCAGAGAAAGTAACAATAAGTAATAGGATACAACGTGTTGCAGTTATTAAACGAGCTAGGCCTAATGGTTCGGCCTCATTTATACCAAATCGCCACTATGATTGTTGCGACCTTACTGGTTATCTATGGCAACGAAGTCAATCAGGTGATTCGCCGGCAAATATCAGGGTTACATTTTGTGTTTCGTGCGGCTATCTTTGTGTTGGTTTGTGCCTTTGGCTATGGCTATTTATTGATTTGGTTTACACCACTGTTGTCGTCATGGTTGCACGGTATTCCGTTGCATCTAACTGCACCTGCAACGCTCGCCATTTTACTACTACTTGGTGTTTTAGCCGAACGTAAAAAACAATTATAAAAGACAGGATGTTATGAGCACGCCATTGTTAACTATACGAGCTGGCGCAAGCGCCTACGAACATATCAAGCAGCAGGGTCTGCAGGCCAACGATGTAGACTTATTATTAGGCGCGTCGGGTGGGCCGAAGTGGTTTATATTGCAGGGATTAGATCGGTTTTTATTTGGCGATTTTTTTGCCGGCAAGGAGCAACCGTTAAAGACCCTGGGGACGTCGGCGGGCGCTTGGCGTTTTGCGGCGTTGGGACAGCCTGATCCGGTAGCTGCCAGCGAATTGTTTGCGCGCTTGTATAGCACCCAGACCTATAGTGAAAACCCGGATCGCGCCGAAATTACTACCGAGGCCAAAAAGCTGTTGGCGGAATACGTCCCTGACCATGCGGTGACTTCGATCCTTAACCAGACTAACGTACAGCATCACTTTATTGTCGCTCGCTGTTTACGGAGTACTGCCTCAGAAGGTCGTCGACAACTATGGGGATTATTATCATCAGCGTTGGCTAACTCGGTTAATCGGCGCGCGCTGGGTCGATATTACGAACGCGTGATGTTTCATCATCCCCAGTCGGATCTCGATTTTTGTAAGCACTGGGATGATTTACCTACACGTTTTGTGTCGCTGAGTCAGCAAAATTTTGCCCCGGCTTTATTGGCAACGGGTTCGATTCCTTTAGTGTTAGAGGGCGTTAAGGATATACCGGGAGCGCCGGCGGGTATGTATCGTGATGGCGGTATTACCGACTATCATTTTGACCTCGACTTGTCGCGGGTTAACGGCTTGGTGCTTTATCCGCACTTTCATTCCGAGGCGATCCCGGGGTGGTTTGATAAGCGTCTAAAAAAACGTCGCACCAGCGGCAAGCAGTGGCCAAACGTTGTTTTTATATCTCCCACGGATGAGTTTGTACGGTCACTGCCTTACGGCAAAATACCGGATCGTACAGATTTTCAGAAACTGCCGGTGGCGGAGCGTATTGACTATTGGCGCAAAGCAATAGCGGCAGGGCAGGCGTTGGGTGAAGAACTTGCCGAACTGATTGCCAGTGGCAAAATCAAACAGCGCTTACAATTGTGGCAGTAGCCTTGGATTTAGTTGCTATGAGTAAAGCTGGCGTCGCAGAGTTGTTCGAAGCGTTCGGCAGCTAGGCGTCGGGCAAGATTGATTTCATGTGCGGTCAGGCGCGGGGTTAATTGCTCGAGCAGTTTAGAGGCTGTCGGCTGTCCTGCTTTTTCGGCTAACGTTAGCCAACAACATGCGTGAAAAGGGCTTGCCGGTAAGTGTTCACCCTGTAAAAACAATTGGCCGAGATAGAGCATCGCCTTACCGTGACCCAGCAAAGCCGCACGACGAAAGTGTTTAGCGGCGTCAAAAGGGGAGTGTTTAATCAGTTCGGCAGCTTTTACATAATGATGTTTGGCATAACGCTGCCAATACTCGGGCCCCCGCACTTTAACATCGCGCGGTTGTTGTTGCACCAGCTGCTGACGTGCGACAGCGATGAGCTTATCGACTTGTTCTAGAAGCTGTGTTTGCCACTGATTGACGTCCGTTGCCATGAATTTTTATCGTAAACTGTATGTTCGTTATTTTTATTGTTAATCTCAGTGTACCCTTAGCGCAGTTGTTGAGTAAAGCAACATATCAGCCATGAGTAAATCAATAGGCCAGCCTGAACCCGTTACTAATCAAAACCTTGAACAGCTGATCAATGCTGGTACGGGGTTGACGCTGTTTGTCTGGGAAGATACCGAGCTATGGCCGGTACGTTATGTTTCGGATAACGTTGCCACCGTATTTGGCTACAGCAAGGCGCAGTTTCTTAACCGCGAGGTGCAATTTAAATACCTTATCCACGAGGATGATTTAGCGCGTGTTAATGACGAAGTCGAATTGCTGAAGTCAGGAAAAACCGATTATCGCCTTACTCATCAGGACTACCGTATACGTCATCGAGACGGGCATTATGTGTGGGTAACCGATACCACAGTGGTTAAACGTGACGAGCAGAAGGGCATTAATGTTCTGTTTGGCTATTTAATTGATATTACCGAGCGCAAGGCGCTGGAATTAAAACTCGAAACAGAACGCAACCGCTTGTCGTTACTACTCGATGCAACACGGCTGGGTACCTGGGAGTGGAATCCACAGACCAATGAAACGCGATTTAACGAGCGTTGGGCAAAAATGTTCGGTTATGAACCCGATGAGCTAGAGAAACAGGTGGAAACCTGGTCAAGCCGCCTGCACCCCGATGACTATGACCGTGTATGGCGTTCCATTAAAGACCACTTAGATGGTATTACGCCGTTTTACGAGAGTGAGCATCGTATATTGCACCGCTCCGGCCGTTGGGTTTATGTACTGGATCGTGGCCGAATTATCGAACGTGACAATCAGGGGCGGGCGACACGTTACGCGGGCACTGTGACTGATGTTACTGAGCAAAAACAAGCCGAGATCGATGCGCGTCGCGTAGCGCATGCAAAAAACGTATTTTTGGCCAATATGTCTCACGAGGTTCGAACACCGCTGCATGGTATTCTCGGCTTAGCGTCAGTACTGGAAAATACACAGGTTACGGATTATCAGAAGCGATTATTAAAAACCATAAAAAACAGCGGAGACTACCTGTTAAATACGCTCAACGACTTATTAGATTTAACCCGGGCAGAGGAAGGGCAATTAAAAATTAAGCTCGGAACCCACAGCGTTGAACGGATTTTGCAGCACGTGGCTTCGTTATTTGAGCAACGAGTTAGCGAGAAAGGTTTGCAATTTAAGCTGGATATCAGTGATCAGTTACCCAAGCAAACCATCATGGATCATACCCGGATTATTCAAATTATTAGTAACCTGGTCAGCAACGCAATTAAGTTTACCGAACAGGGCCAAATTTGTTTGCGGGCACGTTGGCTACCGGAAACTCAGCGTCGGGGCGAGCTGGAAATTAGCGTTATCGATAGCGGTGCTGGTATTCGCGATACCCAGCGGATCTGGCAGCTGTTTGAACAAGAGGACGATGGCTTAACCCGATCGCAACAAGGCAGCGGTCTGGGTTTGGCTATTGTGCGTAATCTGGTGCAGTTACTAAGCGGAACAATTCAGGTAGACAGCGAACCAGGCGAGGGATCTTGTTTTACCGTATGCCTGCCAATGAGTGTGCACCTTGGTGCGGCGCCTAATGAGCAGGAGCTGTCAGAACTGCCGCTACCAGAGATAGAAAAGTTTGCTATTTTAGTGGTTGATGACAATACCATTAATCAAATGATTGTTTGTGAGATGTTGCGAACACTGGGACAGCAAGTTGATGCGGTGACCAGTGGTGCAATGGCGATTGAGCGATTAGGGCAGACTGCCTACGACGCCATTTTTATGGATTTGCACATGCCGGTGATGGATGGCATGGAAACGACCAGAAAAATACGCCAATTAACGGATGTTAAACAACCGCATATTTTTGCCTTAACCGCGAATGCATTCCCGGAAACACGCACCCAGGCGCTGCACTCGGGGATGGACGACTATGTAACGAAACCTTTTGTGAAAGAAGATCTCGCGCGTGTACTAACGCGCATTAGTACCACCAAAAACAGGACTCAACATGGCATTTCGTAGCACCGATAGCTATATCGTTTCTGAGCAGTTAGCCAGCGCAGTCAATGCCGCTGTAACCTTACAAAAACCGCTATTGTTAAAAGGCGAACCGGGAACCGGCAAAACCCGGCTGGCGCAGGAACTGGCAACGTCATTAGGCACCAATCTTATTCAGTGGTCGATAAAGTCGACCACTAAGGCTCAACAGGGATTGTACGAATATGATGCGGTTTCACGGCTACGCGACAGTCAACTTGGCAGCGATAAGGTGCATGATATCAGCAACTATATTCGTCCGGGCAAACTGTGGCAGGCGTTCACCGCCGAACAGCGACCGGTGCTACTCATCGACGAAATTGACAAAGCCGATATTGAGTTTCCGAATGACTTATTACATGAACTCGACCAAATGGCTTTTCACGTTTACGAGACGGGTGAGCATATCGAGGCAAAGCAACGTCCTATCGTGTTGATAACGTCAAACAATGAAAAAGCCTTACCGGACGCATTTTTACGGCGTTGTTTTTTCCATTTTATTCAGTTCCCCGACGAGGACACGCTGGCGCAAATTGCGCAGGTGCATTTTCCCGACCTACAGCAAAAGTTATTGAATGAAGCGCTGGGAATGTTTTTTGAACTGCGACACACGCCGGGTTTAAAGAAAAAACCATCAACATCAGAACTGCTGGATTGGTTGCGGTTGTTACTTGCTGAAGATATCAGCGCACAACAACTGGCTGAGTCTCGACAACGACAAAGTGCCATGCCGTTAACCGGCGCGTTATTAAAACACGAGCAGGATGTTGAGTTAATCGAACGGCTGCGTCGTGTTAATTGAGTTTTTTCAGCTGCTGCGTGGAGCAGGGGTAAAAACAACGATCACCGAGTGGCTCGATTTATTGCAGGCACTTGAGCAACGCGTGATTTTTGCCGATGTTGATCAGTTTTACCATATGAGTCGCATGATACTGGTTAAAGACGAGCGTTTTTACGATCGTTTTGATCGTGCCTTTGCGGCTTATGTTGAGCGCGTTAAAAATACGGATATCGCAGAAAGTATACCCAAAGAGTGGCTCGAAGATGCACTAAAACGTGAGTTTTCGGCTGAGGACAAAGAAAAAATTAAGCAACTCGGGTCGCTCGATGAGTTATTAAAAACATTTCAGGAGCGCTTACAAGAGCAGCAGGAGCGCCATCAGGGGGGCTCTAAATGGATTGGCACAGGCGGAACCTCACCGTTTGGAGCTTATGGCTATCACCCGGGCGGTATTCGAGTCGGGCAGCAGGGTAACCGTAATCGTAGCGCGGCAAAAGTATGGGACAAACGTGAATTCAGCGATCTTGATGACGAGGCGCAACTTGAGCAGCGCGGCTTCCAAATTGCGTTGCGTAATTTACGGCAGTTTGCCCGCACTGGCGCGCCAACCGAACTTGATATTGATGCGACATTGACGGCTACAGCTCGTCAGGGTGGGCTGCTGGATCTGCAATGGCAGGCTGAGCGGCACAATGCGATTAAATTATTGCTACTAATTGATGTCGGCGGTTCGATGGATGACCACGTTTACCAGGTAGAACAACTGTTTACTGCACTTAAAAATGAGTTCAGGCATCTTGAACTGTTTTATTTTCATAATTGCCCCTATGAGGGCTTATGGCGGACTAATCGCCGGCGCCGTAGTGAACAAGTGCCGACTGAACAAGTTATCCAAACCTACGGCGAGGATTACAAACTGGTGTTGGTCGGTGATGCTACCATGGGCCCATACGAGATTGCTTATCCGGGCGGAAGTGTTGAACATTGGAACGAGGAGCCCGGCGAAGTATGGTTGCGACGTCTGCTGAAGAAGTTCGCTAACGCCGTCTGGCTTAATCCGCAGCCGTCGTCACATTGGCGCTATTATCCTTCAATTCAAATGCTTCATGAAATCATGCAGGGACGAATGCAACCGCTTACCCTGGCGGGTTTGCAACGTGCGACCGAGTTAATCAAATGACGAAAATGCTGGCGGCGCAATTTTTACTGCTGGAGACAGCGCATGAAAGCTTACTTGAGCGGATACGGTTGTGCCGACAGGCGCAGCAGAGTATTAATCTGCAATACTACTTGTGGCGCGATGATTTAAGCGGGCTTACGTTGCTGAATGAATTGGTCAAAGCAAGTCGCCGTGGCGTGAAGGTCAGCTTATTGCTGGATGATTTTCATAGTAGTGCCGTCGAGCGGCTGCTTCGTGATTTGCAGCGTTTACCCAATTTTGCGGTTAAGCTTTTTAACCCGTTACGCCACCGACGGTTACGTTGGCTCAATTACTTTCTCGATTTTAAACGGGTTAACCGACGCATGCATAACAAAGCGATGGTTATCGATAACAGCATGGCAATTGTCGGCGGCCGCAATGTCGGTGATGAGTACTTTGGTGTGCATGCGGGCGAGTTATTTTCGGATTTAGATGTACTCGTGCAGGGCGACGTCGTAAGGCAAATACAGCAAGACTGGGCAAGTTACTGGGGTTGCGACCTGGCGGTTGATATTGCAAATATTCCCGGTCGCAGTCCGACCGAAGCCTTTCTGCAACGTTGGCAACGCCATCAGCAACAGATACAAGTACAACAATTGCGAGATTATGTACTAAACGACCCCTTGAGTACCAATTTGACGCAACGTCAATGGATTGAGGCGCAAGCTAACTGGGTTAGTGACGACCCGCTGAAGGCCAGTATCGACCGCAAACCGTTACGTTTGGTCACACAACAGATGACACGCGTTTTGGGTCAGGCAAAACAGCAACTGCGCATGGTATCTCCTTATTTTGTTCCTACTTCCAACGGCGTGAAGGAGCTTGAGCAGTTGAGCGAGCAGGGCGTTGATATTCAGGTATTGACCAACTCACTGGCTGCTACCGATGTGCCGGCGGTACATGCCGGTTATCAACGCAGTCGTCGGCGTTTATTAATGGCAGGCATAAAACTCTATGAGTTACGGCGGTTGGAAGATACACAGGAGCAGAAGAAAGTCCTGCCCTATTTTCGCCGCTCAGCGACCAGTTTGCATGCAAAAACTATCACTGTCGATGAACGCCAGGTGTTTGTCGGTTCGTTCAATTTCGACCCACGCTCGGCGCAGATAAACACCGAGGCCGGACTGGTAATTGCCTCGGCAACTATAGCCAAACAAATCAATGCTATGTTTGCCAATGAGTTGCCGTTTAAAACCTTTCAACCACGGCTCAACCGCTTTTATAAACTTTACTGGCTGGATAAAAGCTGTGTGCCGGCCAGGCGTTACTACCGCGAACCCAAAGCTGGTGTGGCGCGCCGTTTGATGGTGTGGCTTACAGCGCGCCTGCCGGTAGAACATTTACTATGAATCTCGTTACATAATCCGGCGCTGTACTTGCTGCTCCAGGTGGCCAGAGGTACCGCGCTTTTATTTCTTCTCGGTTCGGTTTCGGCCTTTATTCTTGGCCTCGTAAAGCGCTTTATCGGCAGCAACAAGCAGACTGCTGTGATCGGGATAGTGTTGATTACTTGCAACGCCAATACTGACAGTTAATTGCTTATCACCGATTAAGTGTGAAAAATCATGGCGTTCTATCGCCAGTCGTATTCGCTCTGCTGCATCATAGGCTTGTTCTAAGCCTGTATCGGGCAGCAGCACGGCAAACTCTTCTCCACCCCAGCGGGCAGCGTAGTCAATATCCCGAAGTATTCGCCGCAAGCGTCTGGCAAGCTCTATCAGTACCTGGTCACCAATGGTATGTAAAAACTCGTCGTTAACCTGTTTAAAATAATCTACGTCGATAATGGCTAAGGATAGTAAGCCACCAGAACGGGCACTGCGTTTAACTTCGAGTTTTAAACGCTCATCAAATGCGCGGCGGTTGCCCAATCCTGTTAACGGATCCTGGCGTGCGATAGCTTCTAACTCCGTGGTTTTTTCTTTTACCATTGCTTCAAGCCGCTGTCGGCTGCGATCCAAATAACGCAGTCGAGCGCGAACAATAAACCCGGCCAACAAGAGAGTGCCTAGCCCTAATAATAGCCAGGTCATTGGTCGTTGCCAGAAGTGTTCTGATTGGCTAAATGCAAATGTCGCGGGTTTACTCCATTCTCCGCCGGGGTAGGCTGCTCGCACCTGAAATAAATAATCATCGGCTGGCAGGGCGGTGTATTCTGCGGTAGTAAAACGACCTTTGTTTACCCAATCTTGATCAAAACCGACCAATCGTACTTGATAGCGTATCTGTTCTGACATCAAGTAACCCAGCCCTGCGTAATCAAAAGCAAGACGCTGGGTGTCGGCTGCCACGCGCTCGCCATAGCTCAGTGTCTCGCCATCCGCGGTAACAGTAGCAATAACGGTTGGCGGAGGCGTTGCCGCAAGTTTACTGATCGAGCCCGGGTCAATTACAGATACCCCGGTCGCCGTGGCAAACCATAAATTCCCGTCACTGGTTCTAAACAGGGCGGGACCACCGCTATTGACCTGTGAGTTACTCATGCCATCGACCTCGGTATAGCGGTGATAGATGAGTGGCTTTTGCGGATTGCTCAAAGTCGCGGTAAACGCATCATGGGGGATTAAAAGTGCACCGCGGTTAGTTCCCAACCACAGATTTGCGGCTCCATCAAAGGCGACGGATAAATAATTATCAAAAGGTAAACCAGTATCGCGATTAAAAATACGCCAACTATCGTCATCCGCGTTGTAGATAATAAGCCCTCGATCGCTGGCAAACCATAGGTACCCCTGGTACTCCTGAATTTGAAACACCAATTCGGCATCATTTAATGTCGACAGGTCTACCGGTTCAATTTGGTAACTAAAGTGATCGCCATTATTCTGCAAGGCTATCTTAACAACCCCGCTGACAGAGCCTGCCCAAAGCTGGCCCTGGTGATCGAACGATAGTGCCGTGGTGTAGTTATTTTTAAGGCCATCAACCTGGGTGACGTAGCTGATATTGTCGTTATGGATATGGGTTAGGCCACCGGGGCCGCCCATTACAATTCCTATGTCCGGGTGCACTGCGATTTGCCGAACTTCATTGTCCGGCAGAATGTTTTCGCTGTGCCAATGCTCAACTATAGTGTTTCCGTTCCAGACATATGCTCCGCCAGTGTAGGTACCGATAACCAGGTTGCCCTGATACTCTGCCAGCGATAGAACCGATTGATTAGGAATGTCAGTAGCAGGGCCAACAGTGTGAACGCCCTCGGCATCGATACGACTGACACCATTGCTGGTACCAACATACAAGGCACCTTGCCACTGATAAACGGCTCTCACGTAGTTGCCAGCTAAGCCATGGGCTTTAGAGTAGGTGTTGAATAACGCATCACGAAATTGAACCAGACCACCGTGGGTAGATACCCAGATACTTCCCTCATGGTCATTTTGTATATCCAACACGTGGTTGTTTGGTAAACCGTTTTCAACGTTGAGTGAATCTAGCCTACGACCGTCATAGCGCCATACACCCTGACGATAGGTGCCGATCCATAGGTAGCCATCAGGGCTGTGGTGAATGGTGCTGATACTTGCTTTCAACTCTGGTATAAAAGGTACGAAGTCGTTATCTGATTGTTGTCGATAAAGACCTTGTTCTGTGCCGACCAGCAATTTGTCATCAGGGCCCAGATGCAACTCTCGGATCAAGTTACCCGGCACTGAGTCAATTACAGTAAATTGTGTGCTGTTGGCTGTTTTTACCGCGAGTCCTTTATTGGTCGCGACCCAAAGGTTGTCGTTAGCGTCGATGACACTTTGGTAAACCGCATTGGAGGGCAGTCCGTGCTCTGTGGTAAAAGCTACCGAGCGCTCGTCATTCTCATAAAACAGCAATCCCTGTTCGCTGCTCGCCACCCATAAGTTACATTGGTCATCAATTGAAAGCTGGTTGATAAAGGGCGGAGCCGGCTCCAGTTCGCGCCAACTACCTTCGTCATAACGGCTGATGCCGCCGCGTGCACCACCCACGTACAAACTGCCATTGCATCGGTTGAGTGCGACGGTATAAATACCAATATCAGGTAGGCCGGTAACTCTTACATCGTCAAAAATTTCAAAATCCCGGCCATTGAAGCGCGTGGGGCCTTGCCAGGTGCCCAGCCACAGGTAGCCGCTTTGATCCTGTACCATGGCATTGACTGAATTGTGCGGCAACCCTTCACGAGTCGTCCAAACCTGCCGTACATAGTGTTGTAACGAATTGCTGTCTGCCAGGTCAGGTAAGTTATACTGTGCATCGGATTGCGCATGAACGCGCGGCGAACTGGTAACCGCTAAAACAATGGATAAAACAGTAAAAAAGAAGAACACCTGACGCATGTGAAACACTATTATTTTTATTGTAAAGATTTCATAATATGCCGCGATGCAGCTAGATGCAACGTTTGCTATGGATCCATTGCCATGCCTTATTAGTATTACATTGCAGTTGTGTTCAGTTACACCCTCAAATAAGGAAGTTCATTATGGTAAAAGCTTATGCAGCAAAATCGGAAACCTCAGGTCTGGCCGAGCATCCGATTGAGCGTCGTCAATTGAGAGATGATGACGTCGCGATTGAGATTGATTATTGCGGTGTCTGCCATACCGATATTCACTATGTTGAAAATGACTGGGGTGGCACTGTCTATCCGGTTGTACCCGGGCACGAAATTATCGGCCGGGTTACTGAGGTAGGCGCTAAGGTGACAGCGTACAAACCGGGGGACACGGTTGGCGTAGGTTGCCTGGTTGATTCATGCCGTGACTGTTCAGCTTGTCATGATGGCTTGGAGCAGTATTGCTTAAACGGCATGGTACCAACTTATAACGGCGAAGACCTGCACGATGGCTCGGTTACTTATGGTGGATACTCAGAAGGTATCGTCGTCAGCGATCGTTTTGTCGTAAAAGTACCGGAGTCGCTTGATCCGGCTAAAGCCGCGCCATTGCTATGTGCCGGTATAACGACTTATTCACCGCTGCGTCATTATGGTGTAAAAAAAGGTGACAAAGTGGGCGTTATTGGCATGGGCGGCTTAGGCCATATGGGCGTTAAGTTTGCTAAGGCATTAGGGGCAGAAGTGACCATCTTTACTCGCTCTGAATCTAAAGTGAAAGAAGCGAAAAAGCAGGGCGCTGATCATGTGGTGATCTCGACTGACGAGCAACAAATGCAGGATGTTGCTGAAAGCTTTGACTTCATGCTTGATACGGTGCCGGTAAAACATGACCTGAACCCGTATTTAAACTGTTTGAAGTATGATGGCACACACATCATTGTTGGTTTACTTGAATCAGTTGAACCGCCGCTAGAGGCGGGGGCGCTGGTCTTAAAGCGTCGCGTCATTGCTGGATCGTTAATCGGTGGGTTACCTGAGACTCAGGAAATGCTCGACTTTTGCGGTGAGCATGGCATTCACTGTGATGTCGAAATGCTTGATATCGAGAACATCAATGAAGCTTATGAGCGAATGAAGAAAGGCGACGTAAAATACCGCTTTGTAATTGATATGAATTCACTGAAAAAGCAATAAGTTTTATTTGACTTAATGCTCAAATACCTAAAAGATACTGATACTTCTATCGAGGTATCAGTATCTTATGTTGTCGTTTTGGTATAAAAACTTTTCTCATATTCCACGCCATCACGGCGACTTTCACCGTGCCAAGCTCATTTATCACTTACTTCTATTTGTCTGCATACTTGCCGGCGTTGTTACCGCGCTGAACCTATTTCTTTTCGATGCTAAAGAAATCGCCTTTATTGATGCTATCGGCTTAACGTTATCGCTCTGTATTTACTGGTATTTTCGTAAAACAGGGAATGTAAAAGTGGCAGGCTGGGCAGTAACCATCCTGTTCATCACAATTATTTGGGCGTTCCTGACGGTCTGGAGTGGTAATAACTACGGTATCGTATGGGCAACGTTAATACCGCCCGTGGCATTTTTTCTGCTTGGCCGCAGCATGGGAACCCTGGTATCCATCGTATTCTTTAGCTATGCCACCTATATCGTATACGGGCATGTTCAGGCGGGTCTCACATACCAACTATCACTTGGCGGTGTATTGAACGTTATTGAAGTGCTGATTGCACACATCATGCTGCTCAGGTTTTATGAACGTACCCGAGCTGATGCTATGTTGCAGTTACAGCAAAACCGTGAACAGCTAGAAATCATCGCTAACACGGATAAGTTAACAGGGTTGAACAACCGTCAGCGTTTCGACCAACAGTTACATAAATACGTTGTTGATGCTGAGCGCAAACAACAGCCGTTTGCGTTGCTGCTTGTCGATATTGATCATTTTAAACGCGTAAATGATCAGTTTGGGCATCTATTTGGTGATTCTGTGTTGCAGTCATTGGCAACTTATTTACAGCAAAACCTACGTAGTGAGGACTTTCTGGCACGCTGGGGTGGCGAGGAATTTGCCGTACTGATGCCCAATACCAGTAGCCGGCAAGCATACCAATTAGCCGAGCGGCTACGGGAACTTATTGCGGACACGCCAATTTGTGAGCATGAGGTAACCTTTAGTGGGGGTATCGCAGTTTGGCGTCCGGGCTACGATGCAGAAACCCTGCTTGGTCATGCCGATAAAGCACTTTATAAAGCTAAAGATAATGGTCGAAATCGTATCGAAATGTACACCTGAACGGTTAGTTTGAATTGATTTTTGCAGAGTATTTGTGATTTACTAAGCGCAGGAAGAGGCGCGGCACTCAGGTCGTTGAGTCAGAATAACCCACCCGGGGTGACTCAATCAGGGGAGTGGCCGCCGAGGTAGCAATTGTGGGGTAAGTTGCTATCGGCTATCGGGTTTGAACACCTGTAGCTGTCACCATTTGGTGGAGAGCTTCTGCAGTCCTCTATACGTAGCCAGTATATCGTTGCAAGCTCTCTGAACGTTGTGTTGTGTTGTTTTGTTCAGGGTCAGATCATGTCAGTAACCCCCATATCTAAACAGGTCGCTATTATTCAAGTCGCAAAGTTTGGCGGCACCAGTATGGCCGATGCCGATGCGATTCGCGCATGCGTAGCCATTATTTGTGCAGTAAAAGCACCCACGTTGGTGGTGGTTAGTGCTTGCGCAGGCATTACCAATCGCCTTATTGCAATAAGTGAATCACAAACGCTGGTGGAACGTCAGCGGCGGGCTGATGAAATCATCCAGCGGCATCAACACATAGCCGAACAGGCTCATGTGGATACGCGCTGTACCGAGGCTTTACAGCAACTGCATCAGCAACTCATCGACATTATTGTCGCTCCGTGTCCGACATCTACAGTAGCGCTTTTACGCCGGCGCGATCTCATTTTAAGCTTTGGTGAGCGTTGCTCCAGTGAGTTGTTTGCGGCAATCTGGCGTCAGTACAACGGCAGCGCAACATGCGTTGACGCGCGTGACTTCTTACCTACCGATGGACGCCATGGTCAGGCAAGTCCTGATTGGGTTGCTATGCAACAAGCCTGTCAGCCACTGCAGCAACGTTTGCAAGCGGGGGATGCAATGGTTACGCAAGGGTTTGTTGGTTCGGGGCCTGAGGGCTATACCACCACGTTGGGTCGAGGTGGCAGTGATTACAGCGCGGCGCTATTTGCGGCCGCTATGCAAGCGCAACGCCTCAATATCTGGACAGATGTCGCAGGCATCTACACCACCGATCCACGTGTGTGCGAAGATGCCCGTCCATTAGCTGAAATCAGCTTTGCGGAAGCCGCTGAGCTGGCGACTTTTGGGGCAAAAGTGTTACACCCTAAAAGCTTAAAGCCTGCTATAGATCATGGTATTGATGTTTTTGTCGGTCATAGCCGCAAACCCGAGCAGGGCGGAACCTTGATTTCTGCCACCCCGGTTGAAAGGCCGTCGATTAGAGCGCTGGCGCTGCGCAGAAATCAAACACTATTGACTGTGCATAGCGTTGATATGTTGCATGCTACTGGTTTTTTGGCGCGGCTATTTGATGTTTTAGCGCGCTACGACGTTAGTGTTGATCTGGTTACTACATCTGAGGTGAGTATCGCCATTACGCTGGATGAAGAAGGCTCTAAAGCTAATGGCGATACCGTGTTAGCGGAGGCTATGCTGACTGAATTGCAGCAGTTTGCCCACGTTAATATTGAATCGGGACTGACTCTTATCGCTGTCATCGGCAATGACATCGGTCATTTCGGCGATATTTCGCCGAGTGTTCTGCAAGCCGCTTCGCCGGCAACTATCCGTATGGTGTGTCAGGGAGCTAGCCATCATAATCTTTGCTTTTTAGTCGACGATAAAGCTGCCGATACGGTGGTAAAAAAATTACATGCAAAGCTATGACGCTGGCTGTTTATTCAGTCTATAATGCCTGCCTAAATTTTTGCAGTATCACGTGATTTTACAGGGTATCTCATGGATTTGTGGCAGGCCATCATACTAGGGATTGTGCAGGGAATTACTGAGTTTTTGCCGATATCAAGTTCGGCACACCTCATTTTAATGCCCGCGCTGACGGGCTGGAGCGACCAAGGCGTCGGCTTTGATTTATCAGTGCATGTCGGCACCTTGCTTGCGGTAGTTCTTTACTTCAGAAAAGACGTTGCAACATTGCTTGTTGACGGGCTTCGCTCGATTCCCGCGCGGCGTAACCTTGGCCAAAGCCATTTGGGTTGGATGGTTGTTATGGCCACCATACCCGCCTGCGTTGCTGGCGTGTTCTTGCTTGATTACATTGACTCTGTGTTACGTGCGGTGGGTGTGATTATTACCACCACCGTTGTTTTCGCTGTGCTATTAGCAGCGGCCGATCGTTGGGGCAGAGGCCAGCGGCAACTCACCGATATTGGTTGGTTAGATGCAATCATTGTGGGTCTGGCTCAAGCATTGGCGTTAATTCCGGGCACTTCTCGTTCAGGCGCTACCATCACTGCGGGCTTATTTATGGGCTTAGACCGAGAAACGGCGTCTAAATTTTCGTTTTTTATGGCTATCCCGATAACCATTGCGGCTGCATCAATTAAATTGTTAACCATCTGGAGCGAGTCGATAGCGGTTGACTGGACAGGCTTTTTAATTGGTGGCATCGCATCGTTTATTACCGCCATTACTGCAATTCACTTATTTTTAAAGTGGCTCAATGCTTTCGGTATGTGGCCTTACGTGATTTACCGACTAATGCTAGCCGGTGTGTTGTATTGGCTATTTGTGTGATTACCAAGCAGGTGAATAGAAGCTAATGTACGAGAATCTGAAAAGTCGCCTGGTAACGCTAAAGAGTAACCGTTTGTTCGAATTTGCGGTCATTAGCGTGATTATTATTTCAGCCTTAGAAATTGGCGCGAAAACCTACGAACTACCGGGAATCATGAACCAACTGCTGCTCGGCCTGGATTGGTTTATTACGGTATTCTTTGTGGTTGAAATTAGCATCCGTTTTATTGCTGACCACGATAAACGTAATTTCTTTAAAAACGGCTGGAATGTTTTCGATACCCTGGTTGTGGTGGTTAGTTTAATTCCGGTTAACGACTCTGAGCTAGCCCTGTTAGCGCGCTTAGTGCGTATTTTCCGGGTGCTGCGGATGATTTCCATAATCCCTGAACTACGCACGCTGATTACATCACTGCTAAAAGCCTTGCCGCAGATGGGCTATGTGGTGCTGTTAATGTTCATCATTTTTTACATTTACGCAGCGGTTGGCAGTTATTTGTTTGCTGATATCAATCCGTTTTTGTGGGAAAACATCGCGATATCCATGTTGACGCTGTTCCGGGTGATGACCTTTGAAGACTGGACTGATATTCAGTACGAAACCATGGAAGTGTATCCACTCAGCTGGATGTTTTACATGTCGTTTATCTTTTTAACGGCGTTTGCATTTTTAAACATGGTGATAGGTATTGTCGTTAACGTGATGGATAAAGAGAGCCGTGCCGAAGCTGACCGCTTACGCGAAGAACTGGCCAGTGAACAGGAGCCGGAACCGAGCATGGCTGATTTGCAACGTGAGATACGGGAACTCAAAGCGTTGTTAAAAGATCGCTAGTTAAACGGAGGTGAAGTTTGCAAATTGGACCGCATCAGGTTGTGATTGAGCGAAAGCGCACAAAACACCTCTATTTAAAGATCAAAAACGCAACCCAGGTTCATGTATCTGCGCCCCGGCAGTGGCCACACGAAGATATCGTCGCCATTATTGAGTCCCACAGTGAATGGATAACAGAACAACAGCAACGGTTTGCCGAGCGCCCGGAGTTAGCTACCGCACCGCTCGTCGATGGTGCCATGATCCCTTATCGTGGCCGTGATTATCGGCTGGCATTAAGACAAGGTGCGAGCAAGGTGACTATCGTTGACGATGAAATCATCGTACAGCTAGCGCAGCCCGAGGACGAAAGCGCTGTCATACAACGACTTGAGCGCTGGTACCGGAGTCAGCTGAAACAGCAAATTAGTGAGCTGTTGTCGCATTGGCAACCCATAATGCAGGTGCAAGCAAGTGATTTTGGTGTGCGTAAAATGAAAACGCGCTGGGGGAGTTGCAATATTCGAACAAAGAAAATCTGGCTTAACTTTGACTTAGTTAAAAAATCGCCGCAAAGCCTCGAATACGTCGTGGTGCACGAGCTAACTCACCTGTACGAACGCTACCATAATGCAAGATTTTATGCTTTGATGGATAAATTCTTGCCTGACTGGAGTGAAAGACGGCATCGGCTAAATCACAACGAATAAAAATAGCTGAACCGTCGTCAGTAAATCATGAAACGATTTATCGAACCGGGCGCTGGATTCGATTTAAGCATACAGCACCTGGAGCAATAACGATGAAAAAAAATGCAGCAGAGTTGGCGGTATTTGCACTGGAACAATTGGGCATTAAACACACCTTTGGCATACCCGGCGTGCATAATACTGAGCTTTATGACGCGCTTAACAGCAGCGAGCAAATCGAACCGGTGTTGGTGACTCACGAGGGCGGCGCGGCGTTCATGGCTGACGGTGTTAGTCGTGCAGCTAAAGCAGGAAGTGGCGAAATTGGTGTGTTAGCGATTGTCCCCGCAGCCGGCTTTACGCATGCTGCAAGTGGCATTGGCGAAGCGTTCTTAGACGGCATACCCATGTTGATCCTGTCCGGTGGCGTTCGTACCGATACGGGTAACCGTTTTCAGCTGCACGGTGTTGACCAAATGGAGCTTGCTAAACCGCTGACTAAGGCGGCGTACCGGGTGGGCCATCAAAACGAAGTCGTGGAAACCATTTACCGCGCTTATCAAAAAGCGATTAGCGGCAAGCCGGGTCCGGTGTTGGTCGAAATACCGGTTAACCGACAATTGTTTACTGACCGAGTGCCAAAACCGATTCCGTATGCGGACTTTTTAGAGCAGCAACCGGTTCTCGCAAATGACGATCTACCGGAGTTAGTTAGTAAGGCTGCAAAGCTGCTGCGCGAAGCCAAATACCCGGCGATGTTTATTGGTTGGGGCGCGCGCCATGCAAAAAAACAATTAATACAGCTAGCCGAACAACTGCAAATGCCGGTCGCGACGACGCTACAGGGGTTATCTTCCTTCCCTCATAATCATCCGCTACACGCTGGGTTTGGCTTCAGCCCATCAGCCGTGCCGGCGGCACAATGGGCATTTGACTCATGTGACACGTTACTGGCCATCGGCACGCGGTTTTCCGAAATACCGACCGGCAGTTTTAGTGCCGAAGTGCCCGATAAATTAATTCACGTGGACATCGATGGCGCCGTATTTAACCAAAATTATCCCGCTAAAGTGGCTATCGTCGCCGATGCGCAAGCGTTTACGGATGAACTATTAGAACAATTGAAAGCTGACAAAAAACGTGAAAAAAACATGAGTTTGGTTAACGGTATCGAGAAGCGCAAAGCAGATTATCAGCAGCAATGGCTTGATCACGACAGTAATGGCCGTGTTAATCCCGCACGCTTTTTTAATCACCTGCGACAGCACATGGACGACGATGCCATCACCGTATTGGACGACGGCAACCATACCTTTTTAAACGCCGAGCTTTATCCTTTAGCAGAGCCTGCCACCTTACTGACGCCGACTGATTTTAATGCGATGGGCTATGCGGTGCCGGCAGCTATTGGCGCTAAGTTTAGCCATCCCGAAAAACAAGTCTTCGCCATCGTCGGTGACGGCTGTTTTATGATGACCTGTATGGAAATTCTGACCGCAGCAAAGCACAAGCTCGGCATCATGTATTTCGTTTTTAATGACGGCGAACTGTCGCAAATTGCCCAGGCGCAGGCCATGCCGTACAACCGTAAGCCCTGCACGACATTGGGCCGTGCCGACTTCGAAGGAATAGCAAAAGGTGTTGGCGCGGAGTACGTATTAATTAACAACGATGAAGCAATCGATGATGGGATTTTAAACGCCGTGCGATTTGCCGAAAAGGGCAAACCCGTTATCGTCGACGTTGCCATTGGTTACAGCAAACAAACGGCCTTCACGTCGGGTACGGCAAAGTCTACCTTTAAGCGCTTTCCGCTAGCGCAAAAGTTGCGTATCGGCACCCGCGCAGTCATGCGAAAGTTCAGTTAACGGGGGCTGGCAACAGGTGCTTTGTTTGAGACTTGAGGTGGCTAACTAATCTAACAGTAAGAGAAATTCGTAACAGCGATAGCAAAACAGAAAAGGAGTTAACTGTGCGTTATTTACACACCATGGTTCGTGTGCATGATTTAGAACAGTCGTTGCACTTTTATTGTGAGCTGCTCGGCTTACAAGAAATGTACCGTAAAGAGAATGAGAAAGGCCGCTTTACGCTGGTTTTTCTGGCTGCGCCTGACGATGCAGAACGGGCGGAGGAAACCAAATCACCGATGCTGGAACTGACTTATAACTGGGATCCGGAAACTTATGACGGCGGGCGTAACTTTGGTCATTTGGCATTCCGTGTCGCTGATATTTATGAAACTTGTCAACGGCTAATGGACAACGGTGTGATTATTAACCGGCCGCCGCGAGACGGTCACATGGCTTTTGTGCGGTCACCGGATAATATTTCTATTGAGTTGTTACAGGAAGGCGAACATCTTGCGCCACAAGAGCCTTGGGCGTCGATGGAAAATACGGGCGAATGGTAATTAGACCCTAAATCCTCTATAATTCGCGCCACTTATTTAACGATTTTTACTTTGGTCCAACGAATAGGAATGACTATGTCGACTGATAAAGCAAAGATTATTTACACTGAGACGGACGAAGCGCCACGTCTGGCAACATATTCGCTGTTGCCTTTTATTGAGGCCTTTACTAAGGCCGCTGGCGTTGCGGTAGAGACCCGTGATATTTCTTTGGCAGGTCGTATTATCTCTCAATTTCCCGAGTATCTGACCGAGCAGCAACGTCAGTCAGACGCGTTGGCGGAATTAGGCGAAATGGCGAAAACGGCGGAAGCAAACATCATTAAACTGCCAAACATCAGTGCGTCTATTCCACAGATGACGGCATGCATTAAAGAATTACAGGAACAGGGCTACAAGTTGCCAAACTTCCCGTTTGATCCGCAAACCGATGAAGAAAAAGATATCCGTGCGCGCTATGACAAAGTCAAAGGCAGCGCGGTAAATCCGGTGTTGCGTGAAGGTAACTCTGATCGTCGTGCACCCAGCGCAGTAAAAAACTACGCTAAAAAACACCCTCATCGTATGGGCGCGTGGTCGAAAGACTCAAAATCACATGTTGCCCACATGAATGACGGTGACTTTTACAGTAGCGAAAAATCAACCACTTCGGCACAAGATGACAGCTTTAAAATTGTCTTAGAAGCTAATGGCCAGCAGCAGGTATTAAAAGAATCGGTACCGGTACTGGCAGGTGAAGTTGTCGATGCGGCGGTTATGAGCAAGAAGCATTTACAGGCGTTCTTCGAAAAAGAAACTGCGGCGGCCAAAGAGCAGGGCGTACTGCTGTCGTTGCACTTAAAAGCCACCATGATGAAGGTGTCAGATCCGATCATGTTCGGTCATGCGGTGCGTGTTTACTTTAAAGACGTATTAGAAAAACATGCCGACCTGATGAAAGAAATCGAGTTTGATCCAAGTAATGGTATTGGTGACCTTTACAACAAATTGGATAAGTTAACCGCAGAGCAACGTGACGCAGTCGAGTCAGATTTAAACTCGGTTTACGCGAAACAGCCTGAGCTGGCTATGGTTAACTCGCACAAAGGTATTACTAACCTGCACGTACCGAGTGACGTCATCATTGATGCGTCAATGCCTGCAATGATTCGTGATTCGGGCAAAATGTGGGACAAAAATGACAGTCGCCAAGACGCTAAAGCCATGATCCCTGATCGTTGTTATGCGGGTGTTTACCAGGAAACCATCAACTTCTGCCGAGAAAACGGTGCTTTTGATCCTGCCACCATGGGTACGGTACCGAATGTTGGCTTGATGGCACAAAAAGCCGAAGAATACGGTTCGCACGACAAGACCTTTGAAATTGCCGCAGACGGCGTTGTCAAAGTATTGAACCAAGCGGGTGACGTTGTCTTTGAACATAACGTTGAGAAGGGTGACATCTGGCGTATGTGTCAGGTTAAAGATGCGCCAATCCGTGACTGGGTTAAGTTGGCAGTAAACCGTTCTCGTTTAAGTGGCATGCCGGCCGTGTTCTGGTTAGACAGCAACCGTGCTCACGATGCGCAGTTAATCAAAAAGGTCGAAGAATACCTGAAAGAGCACGATACCGATGGTCTTGATATTCAAATCATGGCGCCGGTAGAAGCCACTCGTCACACCCTGCAACGGGTAAAAGACGGCAAGGACACCATCTCGGTTACCGGTAACGTGCTGCGTGACTACCTGACTGACTTGTTCCCAATTCTGGAGCTGGGTACATCAGCTAAGATGTTGTCTATTGTGCCGTTAATGAACGGTGGCGGCTTATTCGAAACAGGAGCGGGTGGCTCTGCGCCTAAACACGTGCAACAGTTTGTAGAAGAAAACCACTTGCGTTGGGATTCGTTAGGCGAGTTCCTTGCTTTGGCTGCTTCGCTTGAACACTTGAGCCGTACTTTTGATAACCAACGTGCGCAAGTGTTGGCGGATAGCCTGGACGTTGCTACGGCGAAGTTCCTGGAAGAAAACAAGTCACCATCGCGTAAAGCAGGTGAAATCGATAACCGCGGTTCACACTTCTACCTCGCCATGTACTGGGCAGAAGCGTTAGCGAATCAAAACGATGACGCTGAACTTAAAGAGCGTTTTGCTAAGTTGTCGGAGAAACTTTCCGGTAACGAGCAGGCGATCATTGATGAGTTAAACAGCATTCAGGGTAAAAAAGTTGATATTGGCGGTTACTACCAGCCAAACCCTGAAAAAGTATCAGCTGCAATGCGTCCTTGTTCAATCCTTAACGAGGCACTTGCCAGCCTATAGATTTTAGTTAAAACCTTTAGGCCTATCCCAAGGCGTGGTTTGCGTTCGCTCACTGAGTGGTGCTGCCACGCCTTTTTATATCTTGCTTAATCCTACTCAGTTCGAACATAGTTGATAACTTTGCTACCATCATAACGAACTTCACGTTATAGGTGCGTTGATTTGGTTGATGAAAAACTCGCGTTGGCAGATTTAGCTGAGGCGTTGCGTAACACCAAGCAAACAGACAGCCTGGCGCCGTCGCTGCTTAGAATTTTACAGACCGTGACCTCGTTTGAGTCTGTCTATTTGACTCGAGTTGACGAGGAGCGCGGTGTGCAGTCAATCATGCATGCCATCAATTCAGGCAGTTTGTCTATTCCTGAGGGATTAGAAGTCCCCTGGAGCGATACCTTGTGTCGGCGAGCAATCGAACAAAGACAATACGAGACCGACGACGTAAGCCAATGCTGAGGCGACTCTGAAGCTGCCAGTGAGTTGGGCATAACAAGTTACGTTAGCCGTCCGGTATACGTTGGCGAGCAACAAGAGCTTTACGGTACGTTATGTGCAGCAAGTACCGAACAACAAAAACCATCAGAAGCAACCAGCCAATTATTTGATATTTTCACTTCACTGATCGCCCGGCAAGTCGAGCGGGATTTAATGATTGTGCGCTTGCAACACGAACAAATCGAGCTGCGCCAAAGCGCTCATACCGACCCACTGACCGGGTTATGGAATCGCCGCGGTTTAGCCAGTCAGGTCATTGAATTACAAAAAAATGTTAAACGACCTTTGCACGTTGCCTATATTGATCTTGATGGTTTCAAAGCGATTAACGATTTATACGGTCATGACGAGGGCGATCGCTTTTTAATCGCCATTGCACAAGCGCTGATATCGCATTTACCGACAACGGCAATCGTCGCTCGTATTGGTGGTGATGAATTTGCGGTGGTGCAAGAGGCAGATTCAGATGACGCGCAGCAGTCCGAGGTGATCCTGCATAAGTTGCTTGCGTCGCTAACTAGCGGGCGGTTTAGAACGCTCAACAGAGTTATTGATTATGCTGGCCCGAGTATTGGTATCGTCACGGCTAACGAACAAAATCGAAGGCTTGAAGACTGGCTGAAGCTCGCTGACCAAGCGATGTATCAAATAAAAAATCGCGACGTAAGCAACAGCGTTAAAAGTTATGTTATTGTAAATAGATTCTTATAATAATGTTAGCTAGCGGGCAGTATAGGCGTTATGGCGCAAAATCAATCAACTCTGGCGCAGCAGTTTCAGCAAGCGGTCAGTGCCTTACAAAACCAGCAGTTTTCAGTCGCGGAGCAAATAGCAACGCAACTGGATAAGCAATCACCCAATCATCCTGATATTTTGCATTTACTGGCGTTAGCAACAAAACAGGCAGCGCCCGCCCGAGCTCTGGGTTATTTTGAGCGAAGTTTAAAACTCAATCCAAAGCAGCCCTCGGTGCTATCGAATTTTGCCAACTTTTTGCAGTCCAGCCAGCAGCTGCGGGCAGCTAAGCGTTATTATCTGCAAGCATTGCAATTAGACAGCAGTTTAGTTGATGCTTGGTACAACCTGGCGTCAGTGCATTATCAGTCTCGTGATTATTTGGCTGCTGCACATGCGGCTGAAAAAGCGGTTTCGCAAAAGCCTGACTATTTAAAAGCCTACTTGTTAAAAGGGCGTGCTGAGCTTGACTACAAATTGTTTGACGCTGCCGAAAAAACTATCCGAACAGCACTGAAACGCTGGCCGGACGAGCCAACGTTATTATTCAATCTGGCGTTGGTTTACCGCTATATCGAACACACCGTAGAGGCGCGTAAAATTTATGCAGAGCTCAAAGGGAGATTTAATGAGCCACAACGCTTGTTCCAGATCGGTTGTCTAGCCTACGACGATGGTGATTACGAGCAAGCAGAAAAAATCTTACGACAGGTATTAGAGCTACAAAATGATTTTGTTCCCGCGCATGAGGCACTCAATAAACTCTACTGGGAGCATGGTAACAACGAGTTATTTTTACAATCATTCAACCAGGCGCTAAGTCGCCAGCCCGACTCTCTGGCGCTGGCTTATTCCTATTTATCGCATTTATACAGGGCGCAGCAGGAACAACAGGCTAATGCTTTGCTTGATGAATTTCTGCAGCGCTTTGGCGAAGTACACAGCTTGTTGCACCTAAAAGGCGGCGCGCTGCTTCGTGCCGGCGATTGGCAACAAGCAGAAGTCTGTTACGACAAAACGTTACAGCAACAACCGCGCCATCCACGCTACCTGATTGACCAGGCCAATTTATACCTGCGTCAACAACGTTATCAGGAAGCATTAGCATTACTCGATCGTGCGCACGAAAACCAGCCGTTAGATCAGGAGGTGCACGCCTACAAAGGCTTGTGCTGGAAACTCAGTGGCGACACCCAAAAATTTGATTACCTGAACGATTACCAGCGCTACGTTAAGGTTGGATTTTTACCAACACCTGATGGTTATGATTCGCTGGAACAGTTTTGGGATGTGTTAACGCAACGCATTCGAGAATTGCATAAAACTAAACATCAACCACTGGACCAGTCTGTGCGGGGCGGCACACAAACCGTCGGCTCACTATTGGCAATGGATGACCCTGTCATTAACGCCTATAAACAAAGTCTGACGCGTTATATCGATGATTATTTAGCATCTTTGCCTGATGATAAGACCCACCCCGTCACCGCACGTAAAACCGGAAGCTATCATTTTAGTGGTAGTTGGTCTGTTAAGCTATTCAAAACGGGCTTTCATACCAATCATGTTCACCCGGAAGGGTGGCTTTCGATGTGTACTTATTTAAGTGTGCCTGAGCAAGTCAGCGCAGATGACCCTGATAAAAAGGGCTGGATAAAGTTTGGCGAAACCTCACTGGGTCTGGAAGGAAAAGAACAGATTGATAAAGCCGTCTGTCCGCAACCGGGCATGTGTGTGATTTTTCCGAGTTATTGCTGGCACGGCACCATCCCGTTTGACGCGGATGATGAACGTATCACCATTCCATGCGATATTATGCCGTCTTAACCGCATACAGGTAATGAAAAGTGACTGATAACTACTTACTTAGATTGTATAAAAAGTGCCTGAAATATCCCGGCGGCCGCTGGCTTTTTTCGACCATGTTTGCCCGCAAAGCACCGTACTTTGCTACCATCAAACCGCGTATTCAGGTACTCGAACCTAACTTTTGTCAGTTAACGTTTAAAAAACGCAAAGCGGTGCAAAACCACATTGGTACGGTGCATGCTATTGCCGTTTGCAACGGCATGGAAATGGCCATGGGAGCCGTTGCCGAAGCATCAATCCCCAAGCATTTGCGTTGGTTGCCAAAAGGCATGAACGTTGAGTATCTGGCGAAAACAACCAGTGACGTTACCATCGAAGCAAAAGCCAGCGAACAAACCTGGCACCCCGGCGACCAATTGATTGAAGTTGTCGCCCGCCGAGCTGACGACACCGTCGTCGCCAAAGGCCACATCACCATCTACGTATCAAATAAAAAGTAGCTTGCGCCTTTGGCGCAAGTGAGGCGAGGCCGAGTAGCCATCGGCTTTTGCTTGATATGGGCACCTCTCGCCCAAGAACCGCTCCAAGCACGTCCGTGTGGCTTGTTTCCGGGCATCCATGCCCTCCAACATTCTTGGGCGAGAGGTGCCCATATCAACCGCGCCGATGGCGACTCGACCTAAATGCCCGCGAAAGACTCGCGGGCAGATCTAAAGGTTAAGGCTTACCAACCGGTTCGTTGGCGTCGATAACTGCACCCGGGTGGTCGTCTTCGCCGTCGTCCGGCGCAAGTTTCTCCCACTTACGGGTAAAGAATGCCAGGACAAAAACTACTGCTCCGACGCTGACGCCGAATACAAAGATGGTCCAGTAGAGTTCCGGCATCGCCTGAGGGTTTTCAGGGTCAAGACCACCTGCCAGCAAGCCGGCGATAACGTTACCCATTGCGTAGGTTAAAACAAACACACCCATCAACTGACCGGCCATACGTTTTGGTGACAGTTTACTCACCGCACTCAATGCAACAGGGCTTAAGCAAAGTTCGCCGACGGTGTGAATGAAGTAAACCGCTACCAACCAGTAAGGGGCTACTTTCAGGCCACTGGCAGCGGCTTGTGAGGCAAAGAACATCACAATAAAGCCGGTTGCCATAATAATCAGACCCAGCGCACTCTTAAAGCCATACGATGGGTTGATCATGCGCTTACTCAGGTTAATCCATAGCGCGGCAAAAAACGGCGATAGGGTAACCAGGAATATCGAGTTAAGCGACTGGAACCAGGTGGTTGGAATAGTAAAGTCGCCTATAACGCGGTCGGTTAAATCACGAGCGAACAAATTGAATGACGAACCGGCTTGCTCAAAACCTGCCCAGAACATAGTCGATGCAATACAGACCAGGAACAGGGCACCGAGGCGCTTCATTTCGTCTTTTGTTAACTTACCAAACAAGAAGATCGACAGGTAGTAGACGAAGAAGATAACGGTGAATACGATGGCAACATTCTCGGCAACGATAACCGGGTTGATGGTGACAATGCCTTTTAATGCAGCCACGGTGAATACAGTTAAGCCGGCGAGTAGCGCAACGATGATGCCCCAGCTGCGTTTTGCACCTTGCGGTGACAGTGGCTTGGGTGGCTCGGCACCGACACCTTTCAATTTAGGCTGCGTTATTTTGTATTGGATCAAGCCTAATGCCATACCAACAGCTGCGGCACCAAAGCCCCAGTGGTAACCAGCACTTTCCTGTAAATAACCAGTAACAAAGTAGCCGATGATTGAGCCAATATTGATACCCATGTAATACAGAGTATAACCGCCGTCGCGACGATCATCGTTAGAGCTGTATAGTTGGCCTACCATGGCAGTGATGTTGGGCTTTAATAGGCCAGTACCGAGGACCACCAAAATCATACCGATGTAAAAGCTGGCCACAGAGGGAATAGCCAGTACGATGTGACCCAGCATGATGATAATACCGCCATACCAGGTTGCCCGTTGGCCGCCAAGTAAGCGGTCGGCAATCCAGCCGCCGGGCAAGCCCATAAAATAGACTGCGCCGGTATACAGGCCGTAAATGGCGGTGGCTGAGGCTACCGTGATAGCTAAACCGCCTTCTTGCAGGCTAGCCGTCATAAATAGTACTAACAGCGCGCGCATGCCGTAATAACTCATGCGCTCCCACATTTCGGTAAAGAACAGGGTTTGCAAGCCGCCGGGTTGACCAAAGAAGCTTGCGTCTTTATCGACGATATTTTTAGGATCCATTCTTGTTATCCATTTTATTATTTAAAAACAACTGTTTATTTAACTAGCAACGTATTTCGACTAAAGTCGCAGTCGAAAAAAGTGGCCTTACTTTACAAGGCAAGGCCACAGATTGGAACCAAAAACGATAAAATGAATTATTTTTGCGCTAGCTATTGGAGTATCAGCGAATGGGACCTGAACTCAGACTCTGCCACCGGTTTGCTGAACAAGTAGCCCTGGAAATAGTCGCAACCTAACGACGAAAGGTAGTCAAAGTGTTTTTCCGTTTCGACACCTTCGGCAACGACTTTTAAACCCAGATTATGGGCCAGCTGAACGATGGTTTGCACGATGGCTTCTTTTTGTGGTGATTCAAACATATCACGCACAAAGGCCACGTCGATTTTTAGTACGTCAAAGGGCAGTCGCATTAGGTACGACAAGGATGAATAGCCGGTGCCAAAATCGTCGAGCGCAAACTGAATGCCCAATTGCTTGAGTTCATCAATTTTGTTAATTACATCGTCAACGTTTTGCATCAATACGCTCTCCGTTAACTCGATCTTTAAACTGCCCTGCGGTAATTGGTAGTGATGAATGAGTGTGTTGAGCTTGTCGACAAAGTCCAATTGTTGGAACTGTGGCGCGCTAACGTTAATTGATAACACTAAATGATTAAATCCAAGTTGCTGCCACTGCTTAATAATTTGACAGGCTTGTTCGTTAATCCAGTCGCCCAGGCCAATGATTAACCCTGTTTCCTCTGCGAGTGGAATAAACTCTGCCGGCGACACAAACCCAAACTCGGGGTGCTGCCAGCGAATCAGTGCTTCTGCGCCGACGACTTTGCGCTGCGCGTTTAATTGCGGCTGCAGGTAAAGTTCTAGCTGTTCGTTGTTTTCAATTGCATAACGTAAGTCAGCTTCAATACGCACGCGCTTTTCTATGGCCTCAGCCATTTCGCGATGATATAGCTGTATTTGACCTAAGCCCGAACGTTTGGCCTCGGAGAGCGCCAAGGCGGCTTGTACTAACAGGTTTTCCGCCGACACTGCGCTGTCGTTGAGTAAGGTGAGTCCCATACTTAGTGAGCAACGATGGCGGTAATCCTTTAACGAATAGGGCTGCTGCAGGTTGTCCTGCATTAAACGCGCTAATTCCAACGCTTTTGATTGGGCAGAGGCAGGATTGCCATCGCATGGGATTCGAGCGACTGCGGCAAACTCATTAGAACTAGGGCGCGCCACCATATGAACGTCCATCGGGATACGCTCTAGCCGGTGTGTTACTGACTGCAACAGCAAGTCGCCGAGCGTTGGCCCGAGCGTGTTGTTAAGCACCTTAAACTTATCGATATCCAGTAAAAATAATGCGAGGCATTCGCCTTGCTGATTTTGTGCCGGCTGGCTGTCTAAATACTCGAGTAGCGAGCGACGGTTGGGCAGGCCTGTTAACGAATCATTAAAGGCAAGCTCACGAATTTTACGATCAGACTGTCGAATCGCGCGACTGGTATTCTGTAAGCGTTTATCTAATGCCGAGGAAAGCCACGCAAATAAAGCGATTAAGATGACCGACAGCGCTATCGCGTAGATAAGCCACTGATGCTGATCGTGACCGGAGCCGGTGATTAATTCGGCTGCGGATGTTGGATAAAACCTGGCTGCAATCATGGCAACGTAGTGCATACCTGATATTGCAGCAGCAATAATGAGCGCGGTACCTAACTGCAATCGGTTAGAATGTCCGCCCTGTCGGGTTGGTACTTGATAGTTACGGTAAGTGGCCATTGCGATTATGCCTAGTACCACAGCCACGACAATTGACGTAGTAAACCAACCGATATCATAACGCAGCTCCGCTGGTAGCTGCATCGCTGCCATACCAATGTAGTGCATCAAGCCGATGCCCGCACCCAGCAAACTACCAGATGCAACAATCAATGATTTTTCGTGCAATGCGGACAAGCGTTTGCGCTCGGCTAAGCGTTTGATCTGGAGTTGCAGCGAGTAGGCTGCGTAGTTGCCTGCTATGGCGGGCAGAATGGACAGCAGTGTGAGTGCAACACCGTGTTTCATCACCACCGGCAGTTCAAAGGCTAGCATGCCGATAAAGTGCATACTCCAAACGCCAATGCCGGCGACGAATGCCGTAGCAAGTTGCCATCCTTTACGTCGCAGTCCATTGCGTTGCCCCAGAGCGCGCGCAAAAATTGTAAGTGCAGCAAAAGAGGCAACAAACGCAACTATGTATGATAGTGCGACTAACCAATTATTATACTCGCCGGCCAAAGGGGCCTGGCTAAACTGGTTCAGATCAAAAAACTGTGCCAATAAATCGTTCATAGTGGGCAGTGTAGCAGATAAGAGTTAGCAGGCGAGCCTTCTGCAATTGCATCAATATTGTCGACAATATGCTGGGCTGTGATTGAAATAATTTCCATTTGGCGCTAATATTCCTGACATTGTCGACATAATGCTGTCGAACATCTTTTATCATTAAAAAACGGCTAATTATGACAGTAATTTACGATCCACAAAACCCATTAAGATCACCGGTAACGTCGGCTGATCGGGTTTTGTATGCCGTGCAACAAGCCATAGTCGAGGGTGATATTGCCGCCGGTAGTAAATTAACCGAGACGGGCCTAGCCAAACAATTTAATGTAAGCCGCGCGCCGTTGCGTGAAGCACTGGCAAGGCTGGAGCGCTGTCACCTGGTTGAGCGGACGCCGAATGCAGGTGTGCGAGTAGTGACCTTAAGTTATGAAAGCCTCATTGCCTTGTATCAAATACGCGAAGAATTAGAAGGGTTAGCCTGTCGTTTAGCTGCGGAAAAAATGGCAAACGAGGAAATCGATGCGTTGTCTAAGTTATTAGAGCAACACCTTAAAGAGCAGCGCGTCCGTGAAGGCGAAAGTTATTATCAGGAGGCGGGCGATGTGGACTTTCATTATCGCATTATTCTGGCCAGTAAAAATCAGTATTTAATTAATATGCTTTGTGACGAGTTGTATTTTTTGGTGCGCATGTACCGTGTTCAGCTAGGTATGAACGGCCCGCGGGTGTCGCGGGCGTTTGACGAACACAAAGCGATTATTACCGCCATTGCGAACCGCGATGGCGAACTTGCCGATTTGTTGATGCGCCGTCATATCAGTGCATCACGCAAAAATATTGAAACAAAACTACAAGCACATAAGGAAGTATCATGAGTCAATTACAAAGCCCGGGCGCGAAATTGCGCCGTGCCGTTGCCGATGAAAAGCCATTGCAAATTGTCGGTACTATTAATGCCTACACTGCCATGATGGCAGAAAAAGTCGGCCACAAAGCATTGTATTTGTCGGGTGCAGGCGTGGCAAATGCGTCGTTTGGTTTACCTGACTTAGGCATGACTTCTTTGAACGACGTGTGTGAAGACATTCGTCGTATTACCGGTGCCAGCGACTTGCCTTTGTTGGTGGACGCCGATACGGGTTGGGGTGGGGCGTTTAACATTGCCCGTACGGTAAAAGAAATGAGTCGTGCCGGAGCGGCAGGTTTTCATATCGAAGATCAGGTTGCGCAAAAGCGTTGTGGCCACCGTCCTAATAAGGAAATTGTGAGCCAGCAGGAAATGGTTGACCGTGTAAAAGCGGCTGTTGATGCACGTATCGATGATCAATTTTATATCATGGCTCGCACCGACGCGTTCCAGCAGGAAGGTATCGAGGCAGCAATTGCACGTTCTCAAGCCTGTGTTGAAGCCGGTGCTGACGCGATTTTTGCCGAAGCAGTGCACACGCTGGAACACTACAAAGCCTTTACTGACGCACTGGACGTGCCGGTACTGGCCAATATCACCGAATTTGGTGCAACGCCGCTGTTTAACAAGCAAGAACTGGCTGATGTGGGCGTGGAAATTGTGCTTTATCCACTAAGTGCGTTCCGTGCCATGAACAAAGCGGCACTCAACGTCTACAATAGTATTTTAGCGAACGGCGACCAGAAAGAGGTTGTCGATGACATGCAAACGCGAGCGGAATTGTATGAATTCCTGAACTATCACGACTTCGAAGAAAAACTCGATCAGCTGTTTAAAAAATAATCGGGTGTTTCGACGCTTGCGCCAGGGCGCAAGGTACCAGAAAGTTCGTAGCTTGCGTCCTGACGCAAGTCAAACAAGATTGAAAAAAGTCATACAAGATTGAAAGAAGGAAATTACCATGGCAGAGAAGAAACTAAGCGGCGCAGGTTTGCGCGGACAATCAGCCGGCGAAACGGCACTATGTACTGTTGGTAAAAGCGGTTCAGGCTTAACCTACCGCGGCTATGACATCAAAGAGCTTGCCGAAAAAGTCAGCTTTGAAGAAGTGGCATACCTGCTGGCAAAAGGCGAATTGCCAACTCAGTCACAACTTGACGACTACCGTAAACGCTTAAAGTCACTGCGCGTATTGCCACAGGAAGTCAAAGACGTATTGGAGCGTATTCCAAAGTCAGCACACCCAATGGATGTTATGCGCACCGGCTGTTCAATGCTGGGTAACCTGGAAACAGAAGAGAGCTTCGACGAAGCCGATGACCATATTGAACGTTTTCTAGCGACTTTCCCTGGCATCGTGCTGTACTGGTATCGCTTTACTCACGACGGCGTTCGTATCGATACGGACTCAGAAGAAGAATCTATCGGCGCGCACTTCCTGCGTTTATTGCACGACAAAACACCGTCACAGCTGCATGCTGACGTGATGAACACCTCACTAATTCTATACGCAGAGCATGAATTTAACGCGTCGACCTTTACTGCGCGTGTTTGTGCCTCAACATTGTCTGACATTCACTCGTGTGTTACCGGTGCGATTGGTTCACTGCGTGGCCCACTGCACGGTGGTGCGAATGAAGCAGCAATGGAGCTTATCGAAGACATGAAAGACGCTGAAGATGCCGAGCAAACGCTGATGGGCATGTTGGAGCGTAAAGAAAAAATCATGGGCTTTGGCCATGCCATTTACAAAGAGTTTGATCCGCGTAACGACATCATCAAAGCGTGGTCTAAGAAACTATCTGAAGAAGTCGGCGACAGCCGCCTGTACGATGTTTCTGTACGCTGTGAAGAAGTTATGTGGCGCGAGAAGAAGCTATTCCCGAATGCGGACTTCTTCCATGCGTCTGCCTATAACTACATGGGCATTCCAACCAAACTGTTTACTCCAATTTTCGTGATGTCACGAGTAACCGGTTGGACCGCACACGTTAAAGAACAACGTGCGAATAACCGTATTATTCGTCCGTCAGCGGACTACACCGGTCCAGAGGCGCGTCCAGTTCCAGCTATTGGTGACCGTTAATATGAACAATGAATACCGTAAAAAACTAGACGGCACGACGCTCGAGTATTTCGATACTCGGGCGGCTGTTGAGGCCATTGAACCAGGCGCTTACGACAAACTGCCTTACACCTCGCGGGTACTGGCAGAAAACCTGGTGCGTCGCTGCCCGCCGGAGATTTTAACGCAGTCGTTAGAGCAGCTGATTTACGGCAAGAAAGAGCATGATTTTCCGTGGTTCCCGGCACGTGTAGTTTGCCACGACATTCTCGGGCAAACGGCGTTGGTTGATTTAGCCGGCCTGCGCGATGCTATCGCCGAAAAAGGCGGTGACCCGGCCAAAGTGAACCCGGTAGTGCCTACGCAGCTGATTGTCGATCATTCACTGGCGGTTGAGCACGCCGGCTTCGAAAAAGACGCGTTCGAGAAAAACCGGGCTATTGAAGACCGTCGTAACGACGACCGTTTCCACTTTATTAACTGGACTAAAACGGCGTTTAAAAACGTCGATGTGATACCACCGGGCAACGGCATTATGCACCAGATTAACCTGGAGAAAATGTCGCCGGTGGTGCAGGTTCGTGACAACGTTGCTTTTGTTGATACCTGTGTAGGTACCGACAGCCACACGCCGATGGTTGATGCTTTAGGCGTTATTTCTGTGGGCGTGGGTGGTCTGGAAGCCGAAAGCGTGATGCTGGGCCGCGCCTCTTATATGCGTTTGCCTGATATCGTAGGTGTTGAACTCACGGGCAAATTGCGTCCGGGCATTACCGGCACCGATTTAGTGTTGTCGCTGACTGAGTTTTTGCGTCGTGAACGAGTGGTTGGCGCTTACCTTGAGTTCTTCGGTGAAGGTGCAGAGGCATTGACTGTTGGCGACCGTGCCACTATCTCTAACATGACACCGGAATACGGTGCCACCGCGGCAATGTTCTACATCGATAACCAAACTATCGATTACTTAAAACTGACCGGCCGTGATGATGACCAGGTTGAGTTGGTCGAGAAGTTTGCCAAGCAAACCGGCTTGTGGGGCGATAGCCTGAAAACTGCCGAATATGGTCGTGTCTTACGTTTTGACTTGTCAAAAGTCGAGCGTAACCTGGCAGGGCCGTCTAATCCGCATGCTTTATTGCCGGCAGCTGAACTCAGTGAGCGCGGAGTAGCCAAGCATATTGAGCAGCCGGAAGACGGCAAAATGCCTGACGGTGCGGTGATTATTGCGGCCATTACCAGCTGTACCAATACCAGTAACCCACGCAACATGATTGCAGCAGGTTTGATTGCGCGTAACGCCAATAAACTGGGCTTAACGCGTAAGCCTTGGGTTAAATCGTCACTAGCTCCGGGTTCTAAAACCGTAAAGATGTACCTGGAAGAAGCGCAGCTACTGCCTGAACTGGAAGACTTAGGTTTCGGCGTGGTGGCGTTTGCCTGTACCACTTGTAACGGCATGAGTGGTGCACTGGATCCAAAAATCCAGCAGGAAATTATTGACCGTGATTTGTTCTCGACCGCAGTCCTGTCGGGTAACCGTAACTTTGATGGTCGCATACATCCTCATGCGAAGCAGGCGTTCTTAGCATCGCCGCCGTTGGTTGTGGCGTATGCGATTGCCGGTACTATCCGTTTTGATATCGAAAAAGACGTGCTGGGGTATGACCATGATGGTAACCCGGTAACACTTAAAGATATCTGGCCAAGTGATGAAGAAATTGACCGTATCGTCAAAGAGAGTGTTAAACCTGAGCAGTTCCGCAAGGTCTATGACCCCATGTTCAACCTGAGTGTTGACTACGGCGAGAAAAACAATCCGCTGTATGATTGGCGCGAAATGAGCACTTATATTCGCCGACCGCCTTATTGGGAAGGCGAGTTAGCCGCAGAGAATACCTTAACCGGTTTGCGTCCGTTGGCGGTACTGGGTGATAACATCACCACCGACCACTTATCGCCGTCAAATGCGATTATGGCCGACAGTGCGGCGGGTGAATACCTGGCTAAAATGGGCGTGCCGGAAGAAGACTTTAACTCTTATGCGACTCACCGCGGCGATCACTTAACGGCGCAGCGGGCTACCTTCGCTAACCCGAAGCTGTTCAATGAAATGGTACGCGATGACAATGGTGACGTGATTCAGGGTTCGCTCGCGCGCATTGAGCCGGAAGGCAAAGTCGTGCGCATGTGGGAAGCTATTGAGCACTACATGAACAACAAACAGCCGCTGATTATCGTGGCCGGCGCTGATTACGGTCAGGGCTCATCGCGCGATTGGGCAGCGAAAGGTGTTCGCTTAGCGGGTGTTGAAGTTATTGTTGCCGAAGGTTTTGAGCGTATTCACCGCACCAACTTAATTGGTATGGGCGTATTGCCACTGCAGTTTGAAGAGGGCACTACGCGCAAAACGTTGAATATTGACGGTACCGAAACCTTTGATGTGAAAGGCACTCCGGCGCCGGGAGCTGTATTGCAGCTGACTATCCACCGTAAGGACGGATCGTCACAGCAAGTTCCGGTTATTTGTCGCCTGGACACCAAAGAGGAAGTCTCTATTTACGAGGCTGGTGGTGTATTACAGCGCTTTGCGCAGGACTTTTTAGAAGCGGAAGCAAGCTAAGGAGTTTGAGCTATGGCGTTTAAACCACAAATCAAAATTCCCGCCACCTATATGCGTGGCGGGACTTCAAAGGGCGTATTTTTCCGTTTGCAGGACTTGCCTGAAGCAGCACAGCAACCGGGTGCGGTGCGCGATGCCGTTTTGTTGCGTGTTATTGGCAGCCCGGATCCTTACGCCAAACATACCGATGGTATGGGCGGCGCGACCTCCAGCACCAGTAAAACGGTCATTGTTTCTCAAAGCGAACAGCCGGATCACGACGTGGATTACCTGTTTGGTCAGGTGTCCATAGACAAGCCATTTGTCGACTGGAGTGGTAACTGCGGTAATTTATCGTCAGCGGTGGGGCCATTTGCCATTGCCAACGGTTTGGTAGCGCCTGAACGCATTCCTGAAAACGGAGTTTGCGAGGTACGTATTTGGCAGGCCAATATTGGTAAAACTATTGTCAATAAAGTGCCTATGGTCAACGGCGAGGTGCAGGAAACCGGTGACTTTGAGTTGGATGGCGTTACCTTCCCGGCAGCGGAAGTGCCGGTAGAGTTTATGGACCCTTCAGCTGATGGCGAGTCGATGTTTCCGACTGGTAACCTGATCGATGATTTAGAAGTTCCTGGTATCGGTACCTTAAAAGCAACGCTGATTAATGCCGGGATTCCGACCATTTTCCTGAATGCAGAAGAAATTGGCTACGATGGTACCGAACTGCAGGAAGCTATTAATGGCGACTCTGCCGCTTTGGAGCGTTTTGAAACCATTCGTGCGCACGGTGCAGTAAAAATGGGGCTGATTGACGATGCAGCAGAAGCAGCTAACCGCCAACACACACCAAAAGTGGCTTTTGTAGCACCACCGAAAGACTATATCGCTTCTAGTGGTAAGAAAATTGCCGCCAGTGATGTGGATCTGTTGGTGCGTGCGATGTCGATGGGCAAACTGCATCACGCCATGATGGGCACAGCCGCAGTGGCTATCGGAACTGCCGCAGCAATTCCGGGCACAACAGTCAACTTAGCGGCTGGCGGGAACGATCGCACCATGGTTAATTTCGGCCACCCGTCGGGTACTTTGCAAGTGGGCGCCGAATGTAAGCAGGTTAATGGACAATGGACCGCTATAAAAGCCATTATGAGCCGTAGCGCACGCGTTTTAATGGAAGGTAACGTGCGTATTCCGGGAGATGTTCTGTAGCTCGTGCCTCGGCACGAGCTTACCTTGTTAGTCGGCATAACCCCATGGAGTAGGGGGAGTGTCGACGGTTTTTGTCAGATCAAAATCCACCCGAAACTCTCTGCCCTCGCGAATTAAGCGGTAGGTAAATGTGTCTTCATGAATATACATTTGCCAAATATTGGTATTCGACTGCGGCACACCTAATTCAATAAATAATTCTTTTGAGTAGGCGTCAGCCGGGAACGACTGTGCAGTCGGGTAGCCTTTGTCGACCGTATGACCACCATACATAGTTAGCGGGTCATAGTTGCCGTCGGGTTTGCGGTGATCATGTTTAAGGCTAATGCCCGAGCCTGTCTGCGTTAAGACCCAGGTGCGTGAATGGTCATCGCCAACATGAAACGGAATTTCGATACGCTGTTCGCCGCATTTGCGTACATGCATTATTAAAGGCCCCTCGAAGCCGTCACTTACGGGCGTATCAACAGTTACTTCACCCGCGTATGAATTACCACAATGCTTGTTTATTGCGGCAAAAAATTCAGCCTGAGCCTGAGTGGTCACCTGTGGTGCCGGCTTCACAACCGACTGGGCTATGGCAGCGTTCGATCCGAGCGTGATACCTGCAGCGACGATAATTGACGTTAAAAAAATATTTTTCATAGTTAGACCATTAGCTAGTATTTATTATGATGTCTTTGTGAGATGTTATACGCTGACACGAACATCACAAAGATGCCACTCGTTTTACTAACAATTTATGCGGTCTTAAATTCCATCGCCAGATCCTGCAGCTCCCGCGCCGATTTTGCTTGCTCTTGTGTTACGGCTTTAATTTCCTGAGAGCCAGTCAGGGTTAACAACGATACCTCGTTTACTGATTCCATATTACCGGCAATATCTTTGGCGACGTTTACCTGCTCTTCTGATGCGGTAGCAATTTGTGTCGACATTTCAGAAATACTGTTGATATCTTCGGCAATCACCTGGAATGCCCGATCCAACTCCTGAGCCTGTTCTTCGGTAGCTTCGGCAATAGACTGGCTTTGATTAATATCATTGTAAGCAGTATCAGACAGCGAGCGGAAATTAGACAACATGTCAGCAATTTCCTGGGTCGAATTATGCGTTTGGCTGGCTAATTGACGGACTTCGTCGGCAACTACCGCAAAGCCACGGCCGTGCTCACCCGCACGAGCTGCTTCAATAGCTGCGTTAAGCGCCAGTAAGTTAGTTTGCTCGGCAACGTTATTGATAACGTCGATAACGCGATTTATATCAACGCTGCGCTCTTGTAACTGGCTTATTACCTGACCGACGTTACCGATAGCGTCAGCCAGTGCTCGTACGGAGGTAATGCTCTCGCGCACGGCCGCTGCGCCTTTTTCTTTACTCTGCAGTGAGTTATCAGCGGCATCAGCAACCCGTTGGATATTTTCGCTAATCTCTGCTGCGGTCGCGCTCATTTCTTCGGTTGCGGTCGCAACTTGCTCGATTTGTTTTTGTTGTTTGCCAATTTGCTCGGCATTTTGCTCGGCTGTGGAACTGGTTTCCTCAGTAGCAGTCGCCAACTGCACGCTCATCTGGTCAATCTTTTGTAATGACTCACTGAACTTGGTCAGCAGCTCATTAAAGGCGCTGCCGATACGGCCTAGCTCGTCAGAGCTTTTACTGTCCACTTTGCGACGAAGATCTTTGTTAGTCATTACAAAATCGATGCCGTGCAGTAGTTCAGCGACCTGACTGTAGATGCCGCGCAGAATTAATGTTGCCAGAACGGCTATTACCGCGATAACGGCTGCAGTAACCAGCGACATAATCAATAATGAGCTAAAGGCATCAGCCGCTAATTGCTTTGCCATCTGCGTAACGGTATTCAAAATTTCACTTTTAGCTTCATTAATCGCAGTAATGTAACGGGTGCTGGTGCTAAACCAGTCGTTGCTATTAACATTCGCAAATACGTTGTCATCAACAAGTTGCGAACGCACGGTTGTTACACTGCTTAACGCTGAGGACTGACGTAACTCATCGATGGTTGGTTTTAACTCTGAATTGGCCGAATAAAAGGCGTTATCAAGCAACGCTTGTTGTTGGCCGGAGAACTGCTGAATTGCAGCTAAATCGTCCAAATTAAACTGTCGGCCAGCCAGGTATGCTGCAATAGCAGCGCGTTCCTGGCCAGCTGACTCTGAGGCATTTGCAGTTAACGAATAGACCGCCAGTAAACGAGTTATTTGTGCCTGCGATGATTCAGCAACAACGTCATCTATTAACCCCATCATGGTGCTGATTAAGCCAGTATAGTTTTGCATCATTTGTGCGCGTTGCATTTGCTTGCTATCGACGCGGCTGCGCCACTGTTCGTACGCATCACGTTTGAGTGTTGCCACACGGTCAACGGTTGATTGGCGCAATGCCAATTCTTGCTGAACGGATTCAACGGTGTTTAAAAAACGACTGATTGCTTGATCACTGGCCTGGCGCTGTTGCCGTAATTGGCGAACATTGCTGTCAGCATAATTTGAGGCCATGGTAAGTGCACTCATACCACGTTCCCGTTGTAGCTCGACCACTACGGGTGCGCTGGCTGACGTGATTTCGGCTAAACGCTCAATACGATGCGCTTCCTGATAATCGCTATAACTCGTCCATAAGTTTGCCGCTGCCAGTAACAGCATAATAAAAAGCGAAGGAAGAATTAGCAGCAACAATTTATTGCGCATCGATAGATTTCGTAACCAGCTCATAAGCACTCTCATCCTAAGGAGAAATTTCCAACAGTTATTTTATAAAAAGTGAAACTGAAAATCCTGTGCGTTCAATGGGTATCTACTAAGTAGTAGTTTCTACTTAAGGTAACCAAACATCGGATAATAAACTGTTATCGGCAAAATGATACGCAAGTTGAGCCTGTAGTAACTCCCCGCACGCAAGCGCGTCGGTCATAGCATCGTGGGGTGCATAAAAGGGTAGGTGGTAGCGTTCGCGACTATCTGCTAAACGAATGGAGGGCGGCTGGCGACCTTTAAACTTATCTATCAGTCGATCTATAATGCCCCGTTGCTGGCGTCTAAAGCGTGCTTCGATCTCCATGGTATCAATCAGTGGAAACTCGATACTCTCACCCAGTCGTTCACGAAACGCATCTTGTAAAAATGGCCGTTCAATACCATGGTAATGCACTACCCACACCTTGCCCGCAACGGCTTCCAGCAACGGCTCGATAATTTCTTCTAAGTCAGGAGCCTGTTCTATCGCGCTATGGGTAATGCCGTGGATGGTAACTGACTGTTCAGTGAGAACGCGGCGTGGCTTTACCAGCCAGGTTTTTGCTGCGCCCTGATGGATACGGTCGCGTGTCATCGGTATAACAGAGATACTGACAATACCGTGCTGGCTAACGTCCATACCGGTGGTTTCGAAATCAACCGCAACCATAGGGGCTTCGGCAATGGGTGTGTCCGGTGCAGGGATACCTGCTTCGTAGTAGCGTTTTAGCGCGGGCGTTTTAGCCTGGTTGGCCAAAGTCTTAAACCGTTCAGGCCAGTCTATCTGATTACGGTGTTGCTTCTTTTCCTGACCGGGCGCAAGGTACAGCATGTTATGCTCCCGAATAGCGGTAGCGCAGATACTTTTGCGCGTTACTTAAGATCTGAAAGGCATCCTTTAGGTTCTTCCTTTCAAAATCAGAAAGATCTTCCGGGGCTACATTATTGTCAGGCACTTCGCCGGCTTCCAGCGCCAGCGCCTGATGCCGAATACGTACCATAGAAATCAATTCCAACGCATCACGTAAATCCGGTCCCCGGCCTTTAGGCAGTATTTCTGAGGCGATGATTTCTTCCAGCCGCGCAAACGAGTTTTGGCGTTTAGCACCAATCGCTAATGAGTGCACGCGAATAAGGTCGGCAACGGGGCCGGTGCCACGGCGCTTAGTGTTGATACTGTCGCGATGCTTGCCATCCTTTTCCATCACAAAGTCTTTAAAAAAGCCCAGTGGTGGTGTGCGATTTAGTGCATTACGCGCCATCGAGCCTAAAAAGCGTTTATTACGGGGGGCTTTTTGTCGGATCAATTTGTTGAGTTCGTTGGCAAAATGCTTATCCCCACCAACCCCATCGAGGTCAAAAAAGATGGATGAGTGCAACAATTTTTCAGGGGAAGGGTTATCTATCCAATCGCTAAAATAGGCCTTCCATTGCGATAACGGTTGTCGCCACTTCGGATTGGTGGCCATGATATCGCCACTGCAATAGGTATAACCACAAGAATGCAGACCGTCAGAAACAAACTGCGCGAGCTGTAGAAAATAATCGTCATGTTGTTTGGGGTCAAAACTGTCATCCAGCACCAAGGCGTTATCCTGATCCGTCACAATAGTCTGTTCATCCCGCGCCATGGAACCTAACGCTAGAAAACAATAGGGCACCGGTGGCGGGCCGAGGCGTTCCTCAGCCAGCTCTAATAGACGTTGCTTAAAGGTCCGGCCAATAGTTGCCATTGCCGAGCCGATCATTCTGGAATTAGCATCTTCTTCGACCATGCGCACAAAACTTTTATAGACGTCAGGTACCAGTTGCGACAGCTCTTCGATAGAGTTTTGTTTAAAAATACTGGATACCACGTATAAACTACTTTGAGACTCGTGGCGTGCTACATCCGACAAGGCAATCACTCCCATGACCGTGCCGCTTTTCAGCACCGGCAAATGGTGCAGGTTGGTGCGTAGCATGGTAAGTAGAGCTTCAAACACACGCTTATTGTGCGGAATAAAAACCAAGTCAGACGACATAATGTCAGCTACAGGCGCAGCCGGGTCTTTGTCAGCCGCCAACACCCGTTTGCGTAAATCCTTATCGGTAATAATACCAACAGGCTTATCTTGTTTAGCTTCGTCGTAGATGAGTAGTGACGAGACTTTTTCGTCCGTCATTTTTAATGCTGCATCGCGTATCGATGCATTCATATCAATGGCTACGGCTTCACGAGTCACCAGTTTTTCAACCCGGGCCGCTAACGAACCATGGGTATTCTTTTCTTTTACTGCATGACTCACTCTGCGGTTTTCTTCAACCTCGACGGCATCGGCAAAGGCGTCATACTCGTCGTAAAAGCGGTTAAATAGTTCGCCGGGAATATAATAGAGTAGGGTGTCTTCGATTGTTTTTACCGGGAAACGCACCCGCCCCTTACGTAACAGGCCTGCTTCGCCAAAAAAGCCGCCTTCATCAAGCCGGTTAAATAAGGAGCCATCGCGTTGGTAAGTCTCTATTGCGCCACTACGAATAACATGCAGCGAATCGATGGGTTGATTGAACTCAAGAACTTGCGTGTCGGCGCGGAAGTAAGCTACTGATGTATGTTGTGCAGCTAACTGCAATTCCTCTTCCGGTAGTTGGTTAAAGGGAGAATACTGACGTAAAAAATTGAGTATTTCGACGTGCTCAGCTTCCATAAAAAGCACCTTTTTGGGTAGGAAGTGACACCCTAAGCGGGTGCCACTTTATCGTAAGCTAATTATTTTGAGGTTTTACCAACCCGAGGCTCAGAGCGCAAGCCCTGAATTAGTGCATAAGTTGCAGCTAATAATACCAGGGTGAAAGGTAACCCGGCTGACACTGACATAGCTTGAAGTGCAACCAAACCACCGCCAAGAATCAATGCAATGGCAACCAAGCCCTCGAATGTACACCAGAACACACGCTGAGGCACCGGCGCCTCGACTTTACCACCTGCACTGATGGTATCAATAACCAGTGAGCCCGAGTCCGATGAGGTGATAAAGAATACCATCACCAAAATGATACCTATAAAAGAGGTGATACCGGTCCAGGGTAAACCTTCCAGCATAACAAACAGCTGCAATGGCAAATCGACGTTGGCAACTTCCTCAGCGCCTGCCAGGAATTGCTCAATCGCTGCTGTACCGAATACGCTCATCCAGAACACACAGGCTAACGAAGGAATCAGTAGCACAGAGATCAGGAACTCGCGAACTGTACGGCCACGTGAAACCCGTGCGATGAACATACCAACAAACGGCGACCATGCTATCCACCACGCCCAGTAGAAGGTTGTCCAGCCTTGTGAATAATTTGCGTCTTCACGGCCAACAGGATTGGATAGCGCAGGCAGATTAACGATGTAGTTATACAGGTTATCGACAAAGCCTGTCAGGATCGCAACGGTAGGGCCTACGATGATGACAAACAGCATCAAAATTGCCGCCAGTGACATATTAATTTGCGACAGACGTTGTACGCCTGACTCTAATCCTGCAAGCACTGATACAAGAGCGACGGCAGTAATACCAACAACTAGCAATACTTGCGTGGTAGTTCCTTCATCCCAGCCAAACAAAAAGTTAAAACCTGATGCGGCTTGTGCAGCACCAAGACCTAACGAAGTGGCTAAGCCGAACAGTGTCGCTAATATTGCGATAATATCGATGACATGACCTGGCCAGCCCCATACACGCTCACCTAAAATAGGATAAAAAATAGAACGGATGGTTAGTGGTAACCCTTTGTTAAACGAGAATATAGCTAAACCAAGCGCCAAAATCGCATAGATTGCCCACGGGTGCAGCGCCCAATGGAAAATAGTCGCGGCCATGCCCAGAGCAACCGCCTTAGCTTCGTTCCCTTCTGCACCACCTAAAGGCGCCCAGTCAGTACGCAGCCCATCGGCACCTGTCTCAGTTCCGCCAAGCGCAGTACTGAAATGGGTGATGGGTTCTGACACACCGTAAAACATTAGGCCAATGCCCATACCGGCGGCAAACAGCATCGAAAACCAACCCAAATACGAAAAGTCAGGTTTGGCTTCGGTGCCGCCTATCCTTACTCGGCCTAAGGGTGAAAATACTAAGGCTAACGCGACAATAACGAAAATATTAGCGGCGCTTATAAAAAACCAGTCTAGGTTACCGGTCAACCAATCCTTCATGCCGGTAAAGATTGGCTCAGCTTGATTCTGAAAAGCCAGCGTAATAAAAACGAACGCTACGATGAGTAAGCCAGAAATAGCAAAAACGCGGTTATGGAAATCCAATCCAAACGGACCGATTTTCATGACCACATTGTCTTGCCCTACCTGATAATCCGTATTGATCGGATTAACTTCACCATCCGGGATCATCGGGTCATCGGCTTGACGCTCGCGCTCAACGTCCTTTTTACCGCTGAGTACGTCTTCTTCTTTTTTGGTCATTCCTTATCCCCTTTGTAATAAGTGTAAAGAGTACTACGCAGAATATTTTAAATAGATTACATAGATTTACAAAATTAGTATAGAAAGCGGGGCAGGGAAAACAATGGCTTTGAAGAAATTTTATACAATTCGTTAACAATTAACAGTCTGGGTTACCTTTACGAATGATCTTTTTATTAGCAGCTTCAATGCGATCGATGAGCTGATGAAATTGGCGGGATTCGTCAGGCGTGAAATCAGCTTCCAGATAAGTGTTCTTGCCGGGGGCTAAGTGACCGTAACGGTATTCAATTTTGTTGACTTGTGATTGGCATACCGAAGGCTGTTGCGCAAGCTGTTCAATTTTAACGGCTAATGATTCAAGTTTTTCTAAGTAGTCATCAGCGGCCCGCGGAAAGCCACAGGCACTCAATGTCATTAGGGATATCGCCATTAAAAGCGTTGTTAATTTTGTTTTACTCATGTTTACTATTGTAGTGCAAGACCAATAAAAATAAGATAATTTTCATAAAATTTACTTTGGTGTTGTCTCGATTTTAGCTATTTAAGGATGATTGTGGATAGTGAATTATTAAAGGCCTACAAGAATACCAACTATACGATTTTAGCCCGTTCGGAGTTATGCGTCCGCATCGGCGAAGCAGAGCTTGCGCTGAGAGAAATTTATCCCGGTTACACCAGCTTTTGTATTGTAACCGCATACAACCCTATGAGTAAGAAAACACCTGAAGCAGACAACCGTCGAGCGAGTCAGCGTTTGTTGCAACGACTTAAATCGATGCCTGACGCGCATCTGTGTGCTAAAACGGTGGCAGAGGATCCTCAACAGCAATGGCCTGATGAACGGGGTTTTTTGGTTGCTAACTTGAGCAAGCAAGATGCATTAGCGTTGGGTCAGGAATTTTCTCAACACGCCATCGTCTGGCTTCAGGAGCCACGTTTTCGCGCTGAAATTTTAATATGTGACGAAGTTTAATCGTTTAAATCGATTAAAACGACCGCTAATCTGACCTTTGTCAATCTTCACCTGCCTGCTATAAATCTAATAAGTGGAAAACGGCGTAAGCTGTAGAACGATTAAATTAAATAAAAAATGAATGGAAGGGATATTGATATGAGTTCAGGTAAGTGCCCAATCATGCACGGCAGCATGACCAACGAAGGCAAAAGCAATACCCATTGGTGGCCAAATGCGCTGAAGCTGGAGATTTTGCGTCAGCACGACACTAAATCCAACCCGATGGATGAAGATTTCAATTACGCTGAAGAATTTAAAAAAATCGATCTGGAAGAATTAAAGCAAGACCTTAAGGATTTGATGACCGACAGTCAGGATTGGTGGCCGGCCGATTGGGGTCATTATGGTGGCCTGATGATTCGTATGGCATGGCACTCTGCTGGCTCGTATCGCTTAGCCGACGGTCGAGGCGGTGGTGGTACCGGTAACCAGCGTTTTTCGCCTCTCAACAGCTGGCCTGACAACGTGAGTCTGGATAAAGCACGTCGCCTGTTGTGGCCGATTAAGAAGAAGTACGGCAACAAACTGTCGTGGGCCGACCTATTTATTCTGGCGGGGAACATGGCCTATGAATCGATGGGCTTAAAAACCTTTGGTTTTGCTGGTGGCCGCGAAGACATCTGGCACCCGGAAGAAGATATTTATTGGGGTAGTGAAAAGAAATGGTTGGATGCCACCAAGAACCGTTATGACTCTGACGAAAAACGTGACTCGCTGGAAAACCCCTTAGCAGCTGTACAAATGGGTCTGATTTACGTTAATCCGGAAGGTGTAGACGGCAACCCCGATCCTTTACGTACCGCAAAAGACGTGCGTGAAACATTTAAGCGCATGGCAATGAACGATGAGGAAACCTGCGCATTAACGGCAGGTGGCCATACGGTCGGTAAATGTCATGGTAATGGTAAAGAGGAAAACTTAGGTCCGGAGCCAGAAGCGGCTGACGTCGAAGAGCAAGGCTTTGGCTGGCGCAACAGTGGTGGCAAAGGCATGGGGCGTGACACAGTAACTAGTGGCATCGAGGGCGCCTGGACGACTAATCCGACCCAGTGGGATAACGGTTACTTCTATCTGCTGTTTAACTATGAGTGGGAGCTTAAAAAGAGTCCTGCAGGTGCGTGGCAGTGGGAGCCTATCGATATTAAAGAAGAGGACAAACCGGTTGATGTTGAAGATCCGTCAATTCGCCACAACCCGATCATGACTGATGCCGATATGGCAATGAAAATGGATCCGGATTATCGCAAGATTGCCGAGAAGTTTTATAACGACCCGGACTATTTTGCTGAGGTCTTCGCACGCGCCTGGTTTAAGCTGACTCACCGTGACTTAGGACCGAAAGATCGCTATCTGGGTACTGACGTGCCGGACGAAGATTTAATTTGGCAGGATCCGATTCCTAAGGTGGATTACACCCTAAGCGACAGCGAAGTCGAAGAACTTAAACAGAAGCTGCTAAACAGTGGCCTGACGTCATACGAGCTGATTACAACGGCGTGGGATAGTGCTCGCACTTTCCGTGGCTCCGATTACCGTGGAGGCGCCAACGGTGCGCGTATTCGCTTAGCACCGCAAAAAGACTGGCATGGTAACGAGCCTGAAAAACTGCAGAAGGTGTTGGCTAAGTTAGAAGAAATCCAAAGCGGGCTGGACAAGAAGGTTAGCATCGCTGACCTCATCGTACTTGGTGGCACTGCGGCGGTTGAGAAAGCGGCTAAAGATGCCGGATATGACATTACCGTGCCTTTTGCAGCGGGTCGTGGAGACGCTACTGATGAGCAAACCGATGCTGAAAGCTTTGAGCCACTCGAACCATTGCACGATGGCTATCGTAACTACCTTAAAAAGGATTACGATGTTCCGGCAGAGGAGTTACTGCTGGATCGAACTCATTTGATGGGGCTTACCGCACCAGAAATGACGGTACTCATGGGTGGCATGCGTGCGTTAGGCGCAAACTATGGCGAGTCTAAACACGGTGTCTTTACCGACCGCGTTGGTGTATTGACTAACGACTTCTTTGTTAACCTGACCGACATGAACAATGTCTGGAAAAAGGCCGGTGACCATTATGAAGTCCGCGATCGCAAAACCGACGAAGTAAAGTGGACGGCAACGCGGGTTGATCTGGTATTTGGCTCTAACTCAATCTTACGCTCTTATGCAGAAGTTTATGCGCAAGATGACAACCAGGAGAAGTTTGTTCGCGACTTTACCAAAGCCTGGGTTAAAGTGATGAATGCCGACCGCTTTGACATTTAAAGCTGTCGCGTTAATCGACAAATAAAAAAGTGCGCTGCGGCGCACTTTTTTATTGCAAACAGTTAAATATTTTTTATCGAATCGCGTTCCACTAACCGCGGTTCGAACACGGTTTGAATGGTATCTACCGACTGTTGGTAAACGCGTTTTAAGATTAATTGTGCGGCCATTTCGCCCATACCGCCAACCGGGTAGTCGATAGTCGTGAGTTTGGGGAAGGTATAGTGGGAGAAGTTAACGTTATCAAAGCCCATAATTGACAGGTCATCCGGCAATGTTCGGCCGGCCTCGCGGGCGGCAGTCATAGCGCCCGCAGCCATTTCGTCATTGGCGCAAACCAGCGCCGTTATCGATGGGTTGTTTTGCAATAGCACACGCGCGCCTTCTGCACCGCTGGACTCATGGTAGTCGCCCTCGTAAACCAGCTGCTCTGATGGCTCGATACCAAATTCGGTTAGGGCACGAACATGACCTTTGTAACGTTGGTCGGCGTCGTGCTTCCACATAGGTCCTGAAATATAACCAATATGAGTATGGCCATGCTCCAAAATATGGCGCGTTGCTAAATAGCCGCCATGTTGGTTGTTTAGGGTAATACAGCGATCGTAAAGCGGTGCGACAAAACGGTTAATCAGCACAAACCGAACTTTCTTCTGCATCAGTTCGACCAAATAATCGTCGCTGACCGCTTCAACATGCAAAATCAGTGCATCGCAGTTACGGCTTTGCAAAAAACTAATACTTTCCTGCTCTAATTTTTCATCACTGTGGCCGGCTGCGATAATGACGTGTTTGCCCGCTTGGCGAAATTGATTTTCGATGTCACTGAGCAAGGTACCGAAGAACGGGCCATTCAATTCAGGCACCACGATACCGATGCTATTGGAGCGGTTAGAAGCCAACGATTGGGCAACAGAGTTAGGTTGGTAGCCTAGCTGTTCCATTGCCGCCAATACCTTAAGGCGGGTTCCTTCTTTAACCGGGGTGTTTTTGTTTAACACGCGAGATACCGTAGCCAGCGATACGCCCGCCAATTTTGATACCTCGTAGATGGTTGCCATTGTTGTTTAAACTCCTGTTACTGACCCGCTGTCGTTTGTTGTAATTCCCGGTTTATTGCCTGTACCCGTGGTTGCGTTAAGGTGTAGCCACGCATCACAATTGCTACTAACAATGAAGCTAATGCCGGTAACAGCGCAAATGCAATTAGAATACCTTGCTGGGTAGTTGCTGTTTGGGCTTGATCCGGTACATAGTCATAAAATGCCAGCCACCAACCGCCAATAGCGCCGCCTAAAGCCAGGCCCAGTTTAATAAAAAAGATGATGGATGAATAAACCATACCAGTGGCGCGCACACCGAACTTATAAAAACCATAATCGACGACATCAGCCATTTTTGCCCACAGCATGGGAGTACCCATTTGCAAAAAGAAGCCCCAGAAAAAATACAGCACTGTGGCTAATACGATATCCTGTGCCGGCACAAAAAAGGCAGCGGCACAAACGAAAGCAGCAATCACCTGAATGCTGACATAGGCAGTGACTTTATCGATGTAACGCGTGACATACTGGGCGATCGCGCAGCCTAAGATGTTACCTACCATACCGATACTGATAAACACAGTAACCATGTCTTCGCGTAATAAGTAGTATTTTACATAGTAAATAGCGAGGGTGTTTTTTAGCGCGATTCCGGTTAAAACCAGGGCAGCAGCTAAAGACAAACGGCGCCACTGCGGGTTTTTCCAGAGGATTTTGAGGCCGTCCTTCAGGCCCATATGCCGAGTTTGTTGGGCTTTTAAGCGTTCTTTGGTACCTAAAAAGCAAAGCGTAAACAACAATATGCCGAGAACACTTAGCGCACCGATAGTCAGCTGATAGCCTATGACGCTGTCGCCACCCCCCAGCCACTCTACCAATGGCAAGGTGGTAGTGGTGACCAGCAATCCACCCAACATCCCAAACACAAAGCGGTAAGACTGCACGGACACGCGTTCCAGTGGATCATCAGTTAACACACCACCAAGAGCAGAGTAGGGGATGTTGATGGCGGTATACGCCAACATTAATAAGCAGTAGGTGACGTAGGCGTAAAGAATTTTACTGTCGACACTGACATCGGGCGTGGTAAAAGCCATCACGCTAAAAAATGCGAAGGGCAGTGCCATCCAAATTAAATAAGGTCGAAACTGGCCATGCCGAGAGCGCGTTTTGTCGGTAATTAAACCCATTAGCGGGTCGGTAATGGCGTCGACTAAACGCACCACCAAAAACATAGTGCCGACAACGGCTGCCGGAATACCAAAGATGTCGGTATAAAAAAAAGCCAGAAACAACATAACCGTTTGGAAAATGATGTTACTGGCAGTATCTCCCAGGCCGTAGGCGACCTTTTCGCGACGGCTTAACATGAGCTGGCGAGTGCAATCACTTGTTGCCGTGTACGCAGCAGCTGCTGCCACGCTTTAGCACTGTCTTTTAGCCGTCTTTCGCCGCTATCAAAATCGATATGGACGATACCAAAGCGTTGGGTATAGCCCTCGGCCCATTCAAAGTTATCCATTAAGCTCCAAATATAGTAACCCTTGATTTCAACGCCCTGCGTTATGCAGTCCTCAACCGCGTTCAGGTGTTGCTGAAAATAATCGATACGATTGTTGTCATGAATGTGGTTATTCTCGACAACGTCATCGTAGGCCACACCATTTTCCGTAATATATATCGGTGGCAGATTAGGATAACTCTTTTTAAGCTTGGTGAGGATTTCTGTCAAGCCCTGTGGGTAAACCTCCCAGCCCATGGTGGTCAATTCGTCACCCCTAGGCGGAACATCCTTAAACCAACCATCTGCGGTGGCTTTGAAGGTGGTTCGGGTATAGTAATTAACGCCTAAAAAGTCTAGTGGTTGGCACATTAGTGTTAAATCACCGGGCTCTATATGCGGGCGTTCATCTGCGGCCAGGCGTTCTAGTAAATCAGGGTAAGAACCCTGCAGCAGTGGCTGTAGATACCAACGGTTATGATAATCATGGGCGGTTGCAGCAGCGGCCTGGTCAGCGGCTGCATCAGAAGCGCCGTGGCAGGGACTGAAATTAAGTACAATGCCGTGTTCAGCCTGGGGTGCGAGTTCCCGCATGCGCGGCAACGCCAACCCATGCGCCAACAATAAATGATGCGCTGCCTGACGGCCATTTTTACGGCGATTGCCCGAATCATGGCTGACTGGATTTGGCCCCGGCGCATGAATACCAGCCTCATAACTTAAATAAGCGCTACAAAAAGGTTCATTTATGGTGGAATAGCTGGCAACCTTGTCGCCGAGCGCGCCAACAACAACAGCGGCATACTCAGCAAAGCGATAAGCGGTATCGCGATTAAGCCAGCCGCCCTGATCTTCAAGGTACTGTGGCAAATCCCAATGGTATAACGTGATATGCGTGCTAATGCCGCGCTCGGTTAGCGCATCAACTAACCGCTCGTAAAAGTGCAAGCCCACCTGGTTAACACTGCCATCCGCATTTATAACCCGAGCCCAGGCCACAGAAAGCCGGTATGAGTCAACGCCCAGACTTGCAATAATATCCACGTCATGTTGCCAGTGTTTTACATGTTCACAGGCACGATCGCCATTGCTGCCGTCATGAATCTTTCCCTCTTGCGCACAAAAGGTATCCCATATGCAATCAGCGCGACCATGGCGGTCGCCCTCAATTTGGAATGACGAAGTGGCTACGCCAAAAACAAAATCCGGTGAGTATAAAGGCGAATGTTTGTCGAGTTGTAGTTTTATCATTTTTTTCTCAATTGGGTTGCATACGTAGTCATCATTAAAAGCTGGTTTTCCATTGCTAAACCCATAAACTATGTTATAAAGTGCGTTACAAATGAAAGCGCTTACATCATACTAGATGGTCTGCAAGCCATCGTCAAAAATAAAATAAAACAAGAGGGAATTATGACAACGCCGCAAACCTCAGCGACAGTGGGCGGGGGCAATACCAACTATCGTTTTGCACTAACCGCGCTTACTTCGCTGTTTTTTATCTGGGGCTTCATCACCAGTCTCAACGACATTCTGATACCCTATCTAAAGCTGTTATTCGATCTGAATAACACCCAGTCCATGCTGATTCAGTTCTGCTTCTTTAGTGCCTATTTTATTATCTCAGTGCCGGCTGGTCTGATGGTGGGTCGAATTGGTTATAAAATGGGTATCGTTACCGGTCTGCTAATTGCTGGTGCCGGTTGTGTCCTGTTTTACCCGGCTGCTATGCTCGAAATCTACGGTTTATTCTTGCTCGCGCTATTTATTTTGGCGTCCGGCGTAACCATACTACAGGTCGCTGCCAACCCTTATGTAACCCGCCTGGGACCAGAGGAAACGTCCTCAAGCCGCCTGACCATGACGCAGGCATTCAACTCGCTCGGCACTACCGTCGCGCCATTGTTTGGTGCATGGCTTATCTTTGGTGGCGTGGCAGATCCCGAAGTAACGGGTGTGAGTAAAGATACGGTCTCAACACCGTACTTTATTTTAGCCGCAGCCCTGATCATTATGGCGATTGTTTTTGCCGCATTGAAATTACCGAATATGGGTAAAGTTGATGCTGCCGCACCATTACCAACCAAAGGCGGTGCCTGGGGGCAACGTCACTTGGTACTGGGCGCCATTGGTATTTTTGTGTATGTCGGCGCCGAAGTGGCTATCGGTAGTTTCCTGGCGATATATTTGTCACAATCTGATATCGGCAACATGTCCATGTCGCAGGCTTCCCACTATATCTCCTGGTACTTCGGTGGTGCCATGGTAGGGCGCTTCATTGGCGCGGCGGTGATGCAGAAATTTGCTGGTAATAAAGTATTGCTGTTCAACGCAAGTGTCGCGGTTGTATTAGTCGCCACCAGCATTAACACGAGTGGCGCGTTAGCCATGTGGTCGCTGCTGTTTGTTGGCTTGTGTAACTCCATTATGTTCCCAACCATTTTCAGCCTGGCGCTGCAAAACCTTAAAGAAAGCACGGGGCAGGGTTCTGGCATTTTGTGTTTAGCCATTGTCGGGGGCGCAATTATACCACTGCTACAGGGCGCCTTAGCTGATGCAACCAGCGTCCAGCTCGCCTTTATTCTGCCGCTACTGTGTTATGTCTATATCGCATTTTATGGCTTGCGCGGCTATAAACCCCAAGCGTTTAAATCTGTTGCACGCAAACAGGAGGCCGACTCATGAAACGCGCTTACCTTACCACCGCTATTGCGCTTGCACTATCAACTGCGGTGGGCTGTTCGCCCGCCTCGGATCAACAGCCAACATCGGCTGAACAAAACAAAATTTGGCCTAAGTTAGCACAACTCCGCGTAAACCCTCGCCCAATCGGGCGGGGACAGTGTGCCCTTTGGGTATACAAGCGGGAACCGCGTAGCGGTTCTATTCTGGTGTACTCTGACTCTGCACATACTCTCTCAGTGTTTCGATAGTTGCCCCGCCTGCACTACAGGCAAAGTAAGAGCGTGACCAGAGCGCTGCGCTTTTGCTTTGCCGGGGTATGTGGGCATTGAGTATTCGTATCCGGCGTGATGAAACCGATTTCAGGTTGTTCACCATAACGCTGATCGCCAGCTTTGGCGGATAGGCTATCAGCAGGTGAACGTGATCCGCTTCACCGTCCATTTCCAACAAGTCACACTCCAATTTCTCGCAAGCAGAATCAAACGCTTCACGTAGTTGCTCAATCATATAGCCGTCGAACAGTTTTCGCCGGTACTTGGTGGTAAAGATCAGATGCACAACCAGCTTGGTGACGCTGTGGCGTTTTCGGAGGTAATCTGACAGCAACGCTTTATTATGCGCACTCACTTGAACTATGACCTTACTGGCTTATAATAATTGAATCATATCAATGAGCGCTGAAATGTTAAAGGCCACGAAGGTACGCATCTACCCGACACCTGAACAGGCGGAGTTTCTCAATCGCCAGTTCGGTGCTACGCGGTTCGTGTACAACAAGGCGCTGCATATCATCAGCTCACAGTACAAACGTCACGGCCTGAAGCTCAAAGCCAAGAAAGACCTTAAGCCGCTGTTGGCGGTGGCGAAAAAATCTCGCAAGTATCATTGGCTCAAGGATTTTGATTCGAT
>Ga0208813_1000028_pt1 | contig 187802 bp, 150 predicted proteins | sample MalvireepMed_904_FD_184250 | JGI IMG/M metagenome (GOLD analysis project Ga0208813, IMG submission 184250) | Marine viral communities from the Global Malaspina Expedition - Malaspina viral metaG DeepMed_904 (SPAdes) (version 2) | ecosystem: Environmental > Aquatic > Marine > Oceanic | place... | reverse complement strand
AGCGAAACCCAACGAGTTAGCGAGTTTCTAGTTAGCAAGGGTAAAGTTGAATTGTTGGGTTGTTTAGTAGAGAGTCACCCACAGCAACAACCCCCGTAGGAGGCACTTCAGTGCCGAATTCAGACCAGAACAAACACATTCATGGCTAAAGCCATTCCTACAAGTACACTTTGCCTAGAACCTAGAACCTAGAACCTAGAGCCTCCGGTAGAGGAAGACGCAGCACCAAACACCCACACCGCGCAGCTGACGGCTGAAAGCTGATAGCTCGGTGTCATTCACACTGCTGTATTTCTCTCACATCGCCGCGGCCATCGCTTAGATAGCATTGTTCTAGCAACGAGCAGTAGCAGATCTCGGTTTTGATATTAAAGCGTTGGTCATTTACCTTGTCCCACTGAGTTGCATTGAAGCCTGTTTTCTTAAAACCAAAAAGATTAAGTTCAGCGCCTGAGGCTAATAATCGGTTATTACTAACGCCGGTATACAACCAACCAAATTTTTCAAAGAAATTGATCTCTGGCGATTCATTTTGCAACTTATTTAATTGCTCTTGGTAAGCATAGATGTCAAAGCAGCAGTCTTTTATTACTTTAAATATCTCTGTATACGACTTTTCATCATGGAAGAATTTTACGTATTTAATAATGGCTGGACCTGATCCTGAATTTTTAATGTTGATAGTGATTTCTTCATAATTTTTTTCTTCATTAAAATTCCCCGTCATCACTTCGAGCCATGGCCAGGTTGCGGCTTTTACTTGTCGTTCTGCGGCGCTGGCTTGCAAGTAAGTGGCATAAAAGGAGGCTGCGGAGATAATAATGGCACAGAGTGCGAGAAATAGGTTTAGCCGCTCGTTGGTAAACCATGCCTTGCGCTGGCTGCTGGCTGGTTGAGTGTTTTGCTGGGTGGTCTTTGTTTGCTCTTCAACGTTAGTGTCTTGTTCTGATTTAACTGTTGAACAGCTTGCGTCCTGTTGCTGATTATCCATAATTTTTAGTTGTTGTTTTTATAGACTAACAAAGATACAACTTTAATTGGATATATAAAAGAGACAGGGAGTAAAACTCCCTGATTTGATATTAACTATTTGAGATAAACACGGTGAGCTTTTCACCCACTCTTAAATTATCTCTTGAAAGGTTATTCCATTGTTTGAGTTTAGTGATACTGACTTTGTATTGCTTTGCTATCTTCCAAAGGCTATCGCCAGATTTCACCTTATACTCGATTTGTTGATCAGCCAATTGCGGCAATATCAGTTTTTGACCAATACGAATGGTGTTTGTTTTTAGGTTATTGAAGGTTTTCAGCTGGCTAACTGTTACTTTATAGTTCTTTGCAATCACACTTAAGCTATCACCGCGCTTTACTGTGTAATGTTGCCATTGGCTATAATCATTGCTCTTTTGATTAGCTAATAGAGTTTGATAACTTGCCTGCTGATCTTTTGGGACCACAATATGTGGCGCATCAATCACCGCGGGATATCGGATAACGCCATGGTTCAGCTCTTCTAGCTCTTGCCATTTCGCTTTGTCTGCCAAGATCACTGCACCAGTTACTGGTAAGGTCGCAATAGCCTGCTCATTCTTAATCGCAGGGAATATCATTTTTTGGTGTTTTAATAATTGTGCTGCGGCCAGTAGCTTAGGCACGTATTGTTTGGTTTGCGATGGTAGCTTTAAGCTAAAGAAGTCCGTCGACTTACCTTGTTTTTTATTACGAGCAATTGCCTGTAATACACGTCCTTCACCAATATTGTAAGCAGCAATAGCATGATACCAATCGCCATCAAAGCGTTTATAAAGGTATTCCATAAAATCCAAAGCTGCGCGGGTGCTGTCGATCACATCTTGGCGACCATCATACCAAGGGGTAATTTTTACTTTGAAGTATTTGGCGATTGAGGGGGTGAGTTGCCATAAACCCGATGCATGTTTGTGCGAATAGGCACTGGCATCAAAATCGCTCTCTATAAGCGGCATTAGAGCGAGTTCTATTGGTAAGTCACGGTTTTCTACTTCTGTGACGATATGATACAAATACGGCGCTGCACGGCGGCTTATTTCTTCCATGTAATTTGGATGAGTAAGGTACCAAGCAATGCGCTTTTGCACATCTGGATGACTTGAATCGCTAAACTGTAATTGAATGCGAATACGCTGCCATACGTCATCAAGTTCACTTGGTTTTAGCGGTGTCACCGCGTCTACTTGTTTTGTTTTAGCTTCTGCAACCACAGTGCCTGGATTTGCCTTAATTATTGGCTTCTTTTCAGGGAGAGACTCAGGGGCAGTCTGACAGCCTGTTACAATAAGAGAAACAACAACAAGGCCTAAAAATCGATTTAAAAACACGTATTAAAATACTCCGTTAACTTAGGTGCGGGTAAACTAAAGCGCCTAAGCTTAACATAGGGTGAGCTAAAAATGACCATTAGATTAACAGCTCGCTAACTTACTCACCCAATTGAAATTAAAACGAAATACTAACTTGTAACCCAGCGTAACCATGGTTTTGTGCTTCCCAATAACGGCTGTCTATTTCTCGGGCTCTGGCATAGATCTCTATTCTGAATGGCTTTGAGTCCACGCCCATACCCACACCAACATAGCCATCAATATTATTGTGGTCGTCATCATAGCGGTCGCTATAATCATGGTCTTTTCGGTCGTCGTATACAGCAAGCTCAATTAAATCTAAGCCCACTTCGCCATAGACAAAAAAGTCACTGAAATAGCCAAATTTGATGCCGCTATCTAAGGTTAGAAATGTCTCCCGATCACCTTTTTTAGTAAATACTTCTGCTGAGCCTAGTGCCGTTGTAAATGCTGCGCCAAAATTACTGTAGTTATTTTTAGCCATAAATTCGATGCCGGCTGAGGTGATTGAATCAGTACTATTATGCTCTGATTTAACAAACAGGTTCATATCTGGGCTGTCATAAATACCAGCAAAGCTTGTAGCAGGAATGAAGGCAAGTGATGAAAACAATGCTAAGGCGAGATACTTCATATTGGTTAGTCCATTAAACGTTAATGGGTACATGATACCAAACGGCGCCTTAGCAAATTGTAAGTAATTGTTCTAACTGTGTAAGTTAACCGAACACGCAGCGAAAGCAGGCTCCTTGTTGACGTTTGATATATACCAGATCGCCGCCATGATTGAGCATGATCTGGCGCGATAAACTTAAGCCTATTCCTGAGCCTTGTTGCTTGGTAGTAAAAAATGGCACAAAAATCATCTCAATTACATGGTCGCTGATACCTGTACCATTGTCGCTGACCTCTAAATACAGTTGCTGATTAGCATTTTGTGCAATGCTTACTTCAATGCACTTTGCTGACTCTGGATTATTTAACTGCTTTAGTGCATCAAGGGCATTTGTAAGCAGGTTTATTATTACTTGTTCAACTTGGCCCCTATCTATCATCACTAGCTGTTGGCTTTGCACCGATAAATTCAACGTAATATTAAGTTGCTTAGCTTGCTGTGAATGCAGAGCGACAACTTGCTTAGCAAGATCTGCCAGAACATGTGGCTGTAGGTGTGGGGCGGGTAAGCTACTAACCTTTTTAAATTGTGCTATAAACTCGCCTAAATGCTCGGTTCGCGATGCGAGTGTTGATAAGGCGAGTTGCAAGTCTTGTTTATCTTCCTGATCATCAAAACTAAGCTCAGTTGGCAGCAGTGCCGTACAAGTTTGTGCTAAAGAAGAAAGTGGCGTAATCGAATTAGCGATTTCATGGGTTAGTACTTTTGTAAGGCGCTTATAAGCTTGTTGCTCTTTTAATTGCAGCTGATCATGAATCGATTGCAAACTGATCACTTTACGAACTTTACCTTGGATTTCGGCTATGCTGATTTGCACAGATAACGTATCGTGCTGCTCACCATTTTGCCATGGCACGGTATTACGGCTATTTTGCTTTGCGTCTTGGACTAGGTTGGCTATTACACCTAAATCATCGATGTGCTTTACAGCTTGTCCAAGTAAACGGCTGACCGCCGGATTGCTTTCAATAATAGTGCCTTGTTCGTCACATACTAATACTGCTAAATCGATATGAATTAATAGCGCTTGTAAGAACTGGGCTTGTTGCTCTGCATTAAAACGCGCAGCCTGAATTTGTTGTTTAACCTGCTCAAATTGCTGTTGCATAGGGTGTTGGTCGCCAAAGCCTAATGTGCTGTCTCCATTCGCTAAAGCGCGAAACACCATATCTGCACGCCTTGTTTGGCGTTTAAATAAATTAAAAATTTGCGCGGCACATACCAAGTTTAAAATAACTAAAAGTGCCGAAATTGCAGAAAACTCGCTTTGCTCTACTTGCCAAAACAAAGCAATTGATAAACCGATTAATGCGGCTAATAGGCTGGCTAAGCTAATAAAGTTTCGCATCGATTAAAGTCCGTATTTTTCTAGACGACGATACATGGCTCCGCGTGTTAGGCCGAGGGCTTTAGCTGCATGACTCACGTTCCCTTGAAAATGCTTTAATGCTGCTCGAACGGTTCTCTGCTCGATGATTTCGAGATCAAAAGTGTCGTAGTCATTGGCGCTTGAAGAGATGTCATTTGTACTAATAGCTGCACTTGGTGAGCTTATCACTGAGCTTATATCGAGCTCTGAGCCTTCCGACAGGATGACTGCTCGCTCAATTGCATGGGCAAGTTCACGGACATTGCCTGGCCAATGATACTGGCTTAAACGTGCCATATCAGATGCTGCAATCGAGAGCTCACGTTTGTATTTATGTGCAAAGTGCTGCAAGTAGTAGTTACACAGTAATGGAATGTCTTCACTGCGCTCACGCAGGGCTGGTAAACGGATCTCTACGGTATTAACACGGTACAGTAAGTCTTGCCTAAATTTGCCTTCAGTAACTGCTTGTTCGAGGTTTTCATTGGTTGCACAGATCAAACGAATATCAATATCGATGACTTTAGAACCACCAACCGGTGTTATTTGCCTGTTTTGTAGTGCTGCGAGCAGCTTAACTTGTTGGTTAAGCGGTAAATTACCTAGCTCGTCTAAAAATAAACTGCCACCATGGGCCAGCTCAAATCGGCCAATGCGATCTTCTTTCGCGCCAGTAAACGCCCCTTTTTTATGGCCAAATAGTTCGCTTTCAAACAGGCTTTCGGCTAGTGAGCCCATATCTAGACTAATGAAAGGCTGGTTTTGGCGCTGGCTTGCATTGTGGATTGCATGTGCAGTGAGCTCTTTACCTGTGCCACTTTCGCCACTGATCAATATGTTGGCATCGGTGTTGGCTGCTTTGTCGATAACCGAAAAAACCTGCTGCATGGCATCACTTTGGCCTAAAAACTCAAATGGTTGGTTGCCGATTGATTGCTGCAAGGCTTGTTTTTGTTTTGTGAGTTTACCAACTTGATGTTTGTCTTTAGCGTGTGAAAATGCCGCCGCTACAGCTCCGAGTAATTGCTCATTTTGCCAAGGCTTGGCAATAAAGTCAGAGGCACCGGCCTTAATTGCTTCTACAGCTAGCTGAATATCGCTGTAGGCCGTCATAAGCAGTACCGCAATGTTAGCGTCTTGGCTCATGATTTTTTTTAGCCAGTAGAATCCTTCTTTGCCACTAATTGAGTCTTGCGTGAAATTCATATCGAGTAACACAACATCTATGGCCTGATCCGCTTCATGTTGTGCGTTAATGATCCCTTCGATATCAAAGGGGTTATCTGTGGTTTTTACAACTTGATAATGCTGCTTTAAAAGTAATCGTGCGGCGATAAGTACGTCGGGGTTATCATCGACGATAAGAATTGATCCTGCTTGTTTCATAGCTATTTATTATTATTCCTTTATGGGAACACTAAGACTAATTGAAAATAGTAACAGTGTCCATTTATGGACGATATATGGATTTTGAAGTGTTCTATAAGCGGACACTTGATTATATGCACTCTTATTGTTTTTAATGTAAGTTACTGTAATTTAATAAAAATAAAAGTTGGCACAAGAGTTGTTTTATCTATAGGTAATTAGCACCTAGATAACTTAAAGGCGTCAACATGGATAAGAAAATTACACGCTCAACTAACAAAGCATTTTTTAAGAAATCACTCATTGCAGCGGCATGTTTAGCTGTTGCGGCAGCAGCTTATGGTTTCACGCAAACTGAGCAAACAGGTCGTAGTCAGCAAGTAAGCGCTACAAGCTTAACGATTAGCACAGTACAACAAGGTGAATTTGTTGATGCTTTAAGTCTTCGTGGTCAGGTTATGCCTCGCACTACAATTTACCTCGACACCATTGCCGGAGGCCAAGTTGAAGAGCGACTAGTTGAGCAAGGTGAGTTTGTTAAAAAAGGCCAACCACTTGTGCGTTTAAGCAATACCAATTTGCAGCTTGATGTAATGAGCCGTGAAGCACAGGTGACTGAGCAGCTTAACTTTTTACGCAACACGCAAATGAATATGGAAACCAGCCGTTTAAACTTACGCCGTGATTTGCTTGAAATCGATCTTAAAATCACACATTTATCGCGTCGCTTAAAACAAACTCAACCGCTAGTAAAAACGGGTGTGTTAGCACAAGAACAATTATCTGAAATTCAAGAAGACTTAGCGTATTACAAAGCGCGTAAAGAACTAACCCTTGAGCGTCAAAAGCAAGAAAACAGCATTCGTGAAGTTCAAGTTGCCCAGTTAAAAGACAGTGCCGACATGCTAGAGAAAAACCTACAGTTTGCGCGTAAGAACCTTGAAAACCTACTCATAACAGCACCTGCCGATGGTTATTTAAGTGAGCTTGATGTTGAAATTGGTGAATCAAAAAGCCGTGGTGCTCGCCTAGGGCAGATTGATATTCCTAATGAATACAAGCTAGTTGTGCGACTAGATGAGTTTTACCTGAGCCAAGTTCAAACAGGTATGCAAGTGCTTATTGAACATGAGCAAGGCGAAATTGCGGCAACAGTTAGCAAAATTGATAGTCGTGTTCAGCAATCACAGTTTCAGGTTGAGGTCGATTTACCCAATGGCACTAGCAATATAAAACGTGGGCAAAGCCTTGATGTACAGCTGATGCTAGGTGATAGCAAAGGCACTGCTTTATTACTTGAACGCGGCGCATTTTTTACCAGCTCAGGGGGTAACTGGGTTTATGTCATGGAAAAAGATGGCAATCGTGCAGTACGAAAAGACATTCGTCTTGGCAAAAAGAATCAAAACTATTATGAAGTGTTAAGTGGCCTAAGCGCCGGAGATCGCGTGATCACCTCTAGCTACAGCAACTTTGATAAAGCACAACAACTACAATTTTAAGGATAAAAACAATGATTAAATTAACTAACTTATCACGCGTATTCCGTACTCAAGATGTTGAAACAACAGCGCTTAATAGCATTAACTTACATGTAAACGAAGGCGAGTTTCTTGCCATTATGGGGCCATCTGGCTGTGGTAAATCAACATTACTCTCTATTTTAGGTATGTTGGATTCGCCATCGGCAGGCAGTTTTGAATTTTTAGGTGAAGACATCGCAGGGTTTGGTGAAAAGCAATTAGCGACACTTAGAAAAGCGTCGATTGGTTTTGTTTTCCAAAGCTTTAACTTAATTGATGAATTAACAGTATTTGAAAACGTTGAGCTGCCATTACAGTATCAAAATATCTCAAAAAGTGAACGTAAACAGCGAGTAGACGCAATCTTAAAACGTGTTGCAATCGACCATAGAGCAGATCACTTACCGCAGCAGCTATCGGGCGGTCAGCAGCAACGTGTAGCAGTAGCCAGAGCTCTGGTGATTAATCCAAAACTTATTTTAGCGGATGAGCCTACGGGTAACCTTGATTCAAAAAATGGTGATGAAGTCATGGCGATGCTGCGTGAGCTAAATCGTGAAGGTACCACGGTAATTGTGGTTACTCACTCAGAAAAAGAAGGCAATTATGCTGACCGTTTAGTGCGCTTACTTGATGGCCAAGTGATGGTAGATAAAGCTAACCGTGTTCAACAAACAGCAGAGGTGGCATAACATGATTTTAAGTTATTTGATCACCGCGCTGCGTGCGTTTAAAAACCAAAAACAGCACTTTATTTTAAATGTTCTGGGTTTAAGTGTGGGCTTAGCTGCGGCAATTCTAGTTGCTTTGTTTGCAAAAAATGAGCTTTCGTACGATAGCCAACAGCCTCATGCTGAGCGGGTTTATCGCGTTGGCCAAGACTTCTCAAAACTTGGTTTATCTGTGGTGCCTATTTTTAATTATGTGCAGTCAAAGCAGGCCGAAGATTACAGCCAAGTTGAAGAAGTGTTCGGATTAACTATGGTCGAGTTGACTCGTGAAGCCATGGTTGATGTGAGTTACCGCAACCAAGGCTATAAGTTAAATGCCTTATATGGTGCTACTGCAAATATTGAAAATTTCATTGCTATGGAGACGATTGCGGGTGACTTAACAACAGCAATGAGTACACCAGACAGCCTCGCTTTAAGTGAGTCAGAAGCACTGCGCATTTTTGGTCGCACCGATGTGATTGGTGAAACACTTACACATGAACAAGGACAGTACACAGTGCGTGCCGTGTTTGCTGACTTAGCAGATAACACTCACTTTGCCTTTAAAAACCTTGTTTATGTTAAGCATGATCCAAGCGAAATAGATATCAACAGTAGTTATGTTTATATGCGTTTAGCAGAGGGCACCGATACAGTTGCATTAGCTAAAACCTTAACAGAGCGCTTTTTTAGTGGTTCGATGCTGGATCAAGTTAGTTTAGAGCTGCATCCATTACTTGATTTGCACTTAACGGCTAAATCACCGTTTGAGATGAAAGCGGGTGGTGCTAAACAAGTGGTTATGATTTGCGTTGGTTTAAGCGTGTTACTTATTCTTATTGCAGGTTTTAACTTCATTAATATGACCGTCGCTCAATCGACGAAACGTGCAAAAGAAGTGGGTGTGCGTAAAGCGCTTGGCGCAAGTAAAGGCCAATTAGTAACGCAGTTTTTATCTGAATCTGTGTTGGTATCAATGCTTTCAATGGTGATTGCATGTGCTTTAGTGGAGCTATTTTTACCAAGCTTTAACCAATTAGTAGACCGCGAATTGGTCGTGAATTATGCCTCTGAATTTGGCATTGCCATTATTGTGGTCGCAATTGCTGTGGGCATATTAGCTGGGCTTTATCCTGCATTCTTTATTTCATCATTCAGTGCAAAACGCGTTTTAAGTGGTGACTTACAGCGTGGTAATACTGCAATATGGGTTCGTAAGAGCTTACTAACTTTACAGGCCTCACTAGCAATAGGTTTAATCATTGCCTCTGTTACTTTGTTAAAGCAATTAACTTACTTACAAAGCTTACCTTTAGGCTATGAAACAACACAAAGATTGGTTATTTCAGAGCTACCTGTAGGCGAAGTATTCACAAAAGAAAAAAATGCCTTAGTTAACCGTATTAGTGCAATTCAAGGCGTACAGCAAACAACAGTCATTGATACCCGTTTAACTGTTTCAATCAATAATACACTTATGCCAACATGGCCAAATGGTGAAGCGTCTGGCAGCTTAACGCCTGTTGTTGGCGCAAGCTACGATGTTGTAAAAACGCTAGGATTAAAACTGGTTGCTGGCCGTGACTTTAGTCGTGAATTTGCTGGTGATTGGGCAAGCCGCGAAAATGGAGTAACAAGTACGGGTACCATTGTGACTGAATCTGTCGCAAGGCAAGCGGGTTACACTAACATGAGTGACATTATCGGTAAGGTAATTAAAGACTCAGGTCGTGGCGTAGATATGCGTGTTGTAGGTGTGGTTGAAGATGTAAAAGTAGGTAATGCTAAAGATGCCAACTCAAATATTATGTTCTTGTGTGGCTTTAACTTCTTATCACCTGTGTCAGAATTAATTTTAACGATTGATCAGCAAAACTTGCCTTATATTAAAGCTCAGATCGCTGAAGTATTAGCAAGCTCAGCCAATATCTATGAGCCGAAAATCAACTTACTCGCAGACAACTACAAAACTCTGTTAAAAGGTGATGAGCGAATTTCGAATGTGGTTTTAATCTTTACCTGTCTTGCTGTGTTCTTAACTTGTTTAGGTACCTTTGGCTTGGCTTCGTTTGCAACAGTGCGTCGTCAAAAAGAAGTGGCCGTTCGAAAAGTGCTAGGTGCATCTCGCATCAGTATCGTAAATATCATCGCTAAAGAGTTCTTAGTGCTGGTGGCGCTCAGTATTGCTATTGCGTACCCAGTGACTTACTTCTTGGTAGGTGATTGGTTAGCAAACTTTAATGACCGCATTGAACAAGCTGTATGGGTGTATTTAGTTGCCGCCGCCGCGGTGGCCGTGATTACCTGGGTTACCGTTGCAAGTTTAGCCTTTAAGGCCGCAAGCACCAGACCATCGCTTATTTTACGTTATGAATAACAGTTAACTAGCTCCCAACTATAAGCCCAGCAATACAGCTGGGCTTTTTTACTTTTAAATACGACGCCATAAATGACAACCTACGTAGGACGTGCTTTAGCGCGTTAATATGTATTCTTTGTCGCCATAAATGACGACCTACGGTAGGGCGTGCTTTAGTGCGTTAATCTACTATATTTAATGTTCTACAATTTTATGAAAAAGGATTTTTCATGAGCTGGAGCCATTTAAAAAAAGGACGAGTTTCAATTCAATCAGGTGAATATTTCATAACGTCCAACTGCCATAACAGAAAAGCACTGTTCAGTGATCATAACTTAGCAAAAGTATTTTGTAGGTGTATTGAAATAAATGAATTAATACATCAATGTTGCTGGTTAACTTGGGTTCTTATGCCTGATCATTTTCATGGTTTATTAAGGCTTAGCGATAGTAGCTTGGGTAAAACAGTTGGTCATCTAAAAGGTCTTTCTGCTAGAGAGATAAATAAGAGACGTAGTTTTTCGCAAACGGTGTGGCAACCTGCTTACTATGACCATGCACTACGTAAAGAAGAAAGTAGAATAGCTGTAGCCAGATATATCGCAGCAAACCCTTTGCGAAAAAAGCTAGTTGATATTTTAGGTAGTTATCCATATTGGAATTCTGTTTTCTTGTGATTGGTTGTCGCCATAAATGACGACCTACGTAGGACGTGCTTTAGCGCGTTATTATGTATTCTTTGTCGCCATAAATGGCGACCTACGTAGGACGTGCTTTAGCGCGTTATTATGTATTCTTTGCCACCATAAATGACGACCTACGTAGGACGTGCTTTAGCGCGTTAATATGTATTCTTTGTCGCCATAAATGGCGACCTACGTAGGACGTGCTTTAGCGCGTTATTATGTATTCTTTGCCACCATAAATGATGACCTACGTAGGACGTGCTTTAGCGCGTTATTATGTATTCTTTGCCACCATAAATGACGACCTTGTGTCTACGTAGGACATGCTTTAGCGCGTAAGGATAGGGTTAAAGGTCTTTGACCTTCACCGCGGGGTTACCTGCTACTAGAGTATTTGCCGCGACATCTTTGGTAACTATTGCCCCTGCGCCAATCACTGAATTATCAGCAACTTTAATACCCGCAAGTATAATAGCGCCTGCACCAATCCATACATTGTTGCCAATGTTAATCGGCGCTGCAAAATTAGCTTTTGCTAAACGCTCGGTTGGGTTTACTGCATGCGATACCGCGAGTATTTGCACATTTGGGCCTATTAAGCAGTCATCGCCTATCGTAATTTGCGCATCAGATAGCGGTGCATCGAGTACAGTACAGTTAATATTTATGAAGGTTCGATCACCTATTTTAATACCACTGCCATAATCACAATGAAAACCCGCTTCTATAACAACCTGTTCGCCACACTGAGCAAACATGCCTTTTAGTCGTTTTAAGTTACCTTTACTTGGGCTTTTGGCAAATAAACGACAAACTTCATGGGCATTTTTTCGTTGTTCGAGTAAGGACTTATCGAGGCTATTAAACTCTTTCATCGGGTATGTTCATGGTTATATTTGCTAATAGCTTAGCGTGTTGGTGATGAAGATCAAAATTAAAGCTGTGTAGGTTAATGATCATTCACTTGCCATTTATATTGTTTCGTTTAAAATCTCACAACTTTCGAAACGAAACTTATGTTATTCACTTTATGACAAAACGAAACACTCAACAACGTCGCCATACAATCTTAAGCCAAGTGAATGAACTTGGTGAAGTTGCTGTTGAAGCGTTAGCTGAGCAGTTTCAAACTTCTGAAGTGACGATACGTAAAGATCTGACAGCCCTTGAAAAAAGTGGCTTGTTACTACGCCGTTACGGTGGCGCTATTGCATTGCCGCAAGAAATCGTTGCAAATAGCAACGAGAAAAGCGACTCGCTTCGCAAAATGGCAATCGCACAGGCGGCTGCAAAGCTTATTAAAGATCATAACCGCATCATCATTGATAGCGGCCGAACTACAGCGGCGATGATCCCTGAGCTTGCAAGTAAGCGCGGTTTAGTGGTAATGACAAATGCTATAAATGTCGCTAACCGGCTGCTTTCATTAGAAAATGAGCCAACATTATTGATGACCGGGGGAACCTGGGATCCGCATTCAGAATCGTTTCAGGGTCAAGTCGCGGAGAATGTTCTTCGCTCTTACGACTTTGACCAGCTCTTTATTGGTGCCGATGGCATTGATGTTGATAGAGGTACTACAACCTTCAATGAATTAGTTGGGCTTAGCCAAGTGATGGCTGAAGCTGCCCGAGAGGTTGTGGTGCTGGTAGAGTCAGAAAAAATTGGCCGAAGAATTCCTAATTTAGAACTGCCTTGGCAGCGTGTGACCACAGTTATCACAGACAACAACCTAAGCGAAGATAAACGCGAGGCGATAAAAGCGTGTGGTGTACAGCTGATCTGTGCAGAAATTGAATAACCCGTAATAAGACCGACAACACCTTATTACATTAAATTTATGACAACACATACCGCCCAAAGTAAAACGCTTTGGCCTGTGCAAAAGGAGAGATTATGTGTGGAATCGTTGGGGCTGTTGCAGAACGCCCAGTAAATAAAATTCTTGTTGAAGGCCTAAAACGCCTTGAATACCGCGGCTATGACTCGGCAGGCGTGGCTTTACTTAAAGGTAATAAGCTTAACACGGTTAAAGCTGTGGGTAAGGTTGCAAATCTTGAAGCGGCACTTAACGATGCAGCTGTTAATGGCACTACCGGTATTGCACATACGCGTTGGGCAACCCACGGTGGTGTAACCGAAGCCAATGCTCACCCACATATTTCGAACAGCGAAATTGCCCTTGTTCATAACGGTATTATCGAAAACCATGCCAGCCTTCGTGATGCATTAAAAGGCGACGGTTATGAGTTTTTATCAGAAACAGATACAGAAGTAATGGTGCACCTTATTCACCAACTTCGCCAACAGCACGATACGCTATTAGCATCAGTACAAGCAGCTGTTAAGCAGTTTGAAGGCGCATTTGGCACCGTTGTTTTTGATAAAGCGAACGACAACGAAATCATCGTAGCGCGCTCAGGTAGCCCACTGGTGATTGGTTTAGGTCTTGGCGAAAACTTTATTGCATCTGACCAACTAGCTTTATTACCAGTTACACGCAGCTTTATTTACCTTGAAGAAGGTGATGTTGCGCGTATTACCCGTGACAGTGTAGAAATCTTTGATGCAAACGGCGATGCAGTTGAGCGCGAAGTGATTGAATCAAACATTACGCAAGATGCATCAGGTAAAGGCGAATATCGTCACTACATGCTGAAAGAAATTTACGAGCAGCCGCTTGCTGTACGTAACACCCTTGATGGCCGCCTTCACAATGATACTGTAGCGATTGATGCCTTTGGCGAAAGCGCTCAGCAAATCTTTAAAGACGTAAAACACGTGCAAATTATTGCCTGTGGTACTTCATACCACTCAGGTATGGTTGCGCGTTATTGGCTTGAACAATTTGCTGGTGTGAGCTGTAACGTAGAGATTGCGTCTGAGTTCCGTTACCGCGAATCATTTGTACATGACAACAGCTTACTTGTGACCATTTCACAGTCTGGTGAAACAGCCGATACGCTTGCTGCACTTCGTCTTGCAAAACAGCAAGGTTACATGGCTTCAATGACCATTTGTAACGTACCTGGTTCATCATTAGTACGTGAATCTGATTTAGCCTTTATGACTAAAGCGGGTGCTGAAATTGGTGTTGCATCAACGAAAGCCTTCACCACACAACTTGTTGGCTTACTAATGCTAACGGCTTCGATTGCGCAAGAAAAAGGCTTAGATCAAAGTGCGATTGTAAATGCAATCAAAACACTACCTAACAAGTTAGAAGAAGCATTATTGCTTGCTGAGGGTATTGAAGATTTAGCTGAAGAATTCGCTGACAAGCACCACTCACTATTCTTGGGTCGTGGTTCACAATACCCAATCGCGATGGAAGGTGCACTTAAGCTGAAAGAGATTTCATACATTCACGCCGAAGCATACGCAGCGGGTGAGCTTAAGCATGGTCCTCTTGCGTTGATTGATGCCGACATGCCAATCATTGTTGTAGCACCAAACAACGAACTACTTGAAAAGCTTAAGTCAAACGTAGAAGAAGTACGTGCCCGTGGCGGTATTATCTATGTATTCGCAGATAAAGACTCAGCGTTTGAATCTGACGAAACAATGCGTGTAATCAACGTAAACCATGTGGATGACGTAATTGCTCCAGTTGTATATACAATTCCACTACAGCTGCTTTCATACTACGTTGCGGTTATTAAAGGCACCGACGTAGACCAACCTCGAAACCTAGCAAAATCGGTGACGGTTGAGTAAGTTTAGAGTTTATATTTATTAAGGTGTAACTTAGGAATATAGTTTCATTCCAAGTATTAAAGTACCATCCTAAGTAATAAAGTTTAATACTGAGAGTGATATAAGAAAGCCGACGTTGAGTCGGCTTTCTTATGTTTTATTTTAAATCGTATAAAAATTTTTTGGGTATTGTTTTATCAATCAGAGAAAGAAAACATTGAATCTCTGCAGGTCTATCATATCCGATTTTTAGAGATGTAGAGTTTCGATAGAAAATATCAAAGTGATATCTCGGATGTAATTGACCATTTTCATTGTCAGAGTCATCATCAAATCTAAAGTAGCCATGGTCGAAGGCTAACAAGTAAGTGAATAAATCAAAATATTTGTTAGCTTCAGGAATATCCAAGTTAAAGCTCTCGGAGAGAGATAAGATTATGTCATCAGAAGAAAAAAAACCTTCTTCATATGTGCTGATAGCATTTCTTAGAATTGAAATGAGTGAACCGCTAACCTCTTCACCGACAAAGTCACAATGTAGCTTTAAATTGTCATTATCAATGATTGCTTGAAATGGATTGGACATGGAGAAGTAACCGCCTTCTTTTTTTATCAAGAAGCGTTTAAATTCGTTAATGAAAATAGCTATGTCAAAATCATCGATAGAGGAATCGCTTGCATGGAGGTTGCATGAATTGATTACTTCAGCAACTAAAAGAGCGTTGTGAAGGTTATCGGTTGATTTTCTGACGGCTTTAAATTTTGTCAGATAATACTTCGGTACTTCAATACAGTAGAAGTTCATAGCTTTTCGTGCCTTTTATATTCGGCCTCAACTATAGATACGAAATATTCTTCGTCATATTCTTCGTCACCTATAATTTGGGAAACTCTCTGCACTAACTTAGCTGTCAAGCGTGGCGTAGCATACTTAGTAGCACAGTATCCTCTAACTCTGTCTTCTAGCGTTAAAGACTCCTCATAAATAAATGCGTCTTGTTGATCAGCTATTTCTTTGTTTGAGGGTATTCTTAAGTTCATGTTTCCATTTTCATAAATCCACTTTAAGCCGAAGTTCAATTTATCTAATAAATCTGAGTTTGCTCCTAAACCTAGTACTAAATGACTCTCCAAAAATGATCTTGCCATCATTGTGTAGAGGCCATTTCTAAATGAACGTCCTCGATGAAGCTCTTGTGTAAAGCATATGACAAATGGAAACTCTAAACCTTTAGCATTATTAATATTAGAAATGAAGAGCTTATTAGGATCGCCTTTCTTGCTTTCAAATGAAATATTTACATCCCAATCAAAACGCCGAGTTATCTCAGCAGATAATTGTGCAATTTCGTTATAGATGTACTTCTTTTGTTCGATGAACAAGATGGCAATATCTCCCTGTGATAGGGTTGGGTGTCTGTTTCTTAATTGTTCAATTATATGAATAATAGACCCTGTCACAGTTTCAGTTGGCTTAACTTGGTGTATTGTTGTTGGTGCAAATGCATCAGGAATATCCTCAAACCTTCGAAGAGGGTCTCTGGACACAATTGCTCTACCATTCTGTTCATCATAGTTGTAACCGCAGGCAGGCCATTCATTCGTTTTTAGCCACCGTAAAACAGGTTGTTCATATAACCCCATTCCTAATGCATGGGAAAACATTAAGTTTCTAGGATCCGTTCTGTAGCATTTTTTTAAAAGCAAATCAGCTCGACTAGCTTTTTCATCTATGGGCCGGAAAATATTTTGGAAGACATCGCCTGCTACAAATACTTTCGAAGCTGTCACTAGCTCACATAGTTCAATAAAGCTTTCAGAAAAGTCTTGGCTTTCGTCTATGAATACATAATCGAAAGCAAACTTATCTGCCTCAGCATTTTGTCTTTTGATATCCAATATTGCTTTTGCGCATAGTGTATCTAAAGAGCCTGCTTTCATTGAACCAAAGGGTATATCATAAAAATAGCAAATATATCTGTACATCCCTGAAAATGGTTTGTCGTTGCTTCCCCACGAATGAAAACAAAAGAGCTTATCATGCCATTCTATTTGTCTCTCGACTTTCATAAAGTTAAAAAATTCAGGGATGCGACTATTCATTGAAGCCGCAAGAATCTTGTTGTAGCAGGTGAAAGCAATCTTCGCTTGATGCTCTTTAGAGTATATTTCTTTCAACTTGTGAAGAAGCAATTCTGTTTTTCCTGAGCCAGCTAATCCTTGAATCACATACCTCTTATTTTGGTTATTTTTGAAAACGAAGCTTGTCTGATCAGTATCGAATAACACTATTTTTGATTTTACAACATCTAGTAATTGTTCTGCTTGTAAATTGATTTTAGCAACATCGTTAATGCTTCCGATGACCAACGAAGTAATTAAGTCTGCTGTTCTTTTTTCTGTAGGGTTATCTAACTTTAATTTCTCCAGAGCAAGTTCATTGTGGTTAAGTAAATCAAACAACTGACTCCAATTTTTTTTCCTACCTATTTTTTGGCGATATTCAAACTTTTCAGACAAGAACGAAATATCATCGAAAAAATCTTCCGCATAATCTTCCACTCCTTCTTTATTAGCTTGAGTATCAACTATACAAGGCCGGCTTCCTGACGAGAAAATTACAAACGCTCCAAGATAATCATAAGTCGAGTCCTCCTTTGAGAGAGGGCTGGATAGAACGTAAGTTTGTCTTTTATATTGTTCCGCAAAAGACTCTATCTTATCTTTGATTCCCGCAGTTTCAGCAAGAGCCTGAGCGTCTGGAGTAAAAAAGCAATATTCAGTCATCAACTTGAGCCTTATTCTTTTGTAGTTTGAATTGGAGAGAATGCTAGTTTTCTTTAATCTAAAGTTTCAAATGTGAGCATTCTTGAAAACATTATAGGTATTGCATAATTGGCTGTATATATGTGATGCTGATATTTCAATAAGCTATAGCGGTATATTATGTCTAGGAAGATTGGCCATACTGAGGCGCAATATCGTAAGTGGATTAAAGAGGGACGTGGTACTGGCGAGTATCAGGGTTACAAGCCGTGGTTGACGGTGTACGATGCGCCATCCGATGGCCGTGTACATCGAGTCTTTGGCTATAAGTCCAAACGAACCCATCATTTATTATCCGATCTTGAACTATCCATGTTCTACTTGCTTGAGTGGCGACAGGATGTGTTGCAAGTCAAAGAGCAGTTTCCGCTAGAGCGCGAGATAACACTAGGACTTGCCGAATCTGCTGGTATCAAACACCCCAATGTTCGGGGCGTAGACCAATACCTATCAAGCGACTTTCTCGTTGAAACAACCTCACGAGACCTACCCTATTTTGCACTACAGGCTAAGTATGTCAGCTCCTTTGAAGAGCATCGAAAAATAGAGATACTTGAGCTTGAGAAAAGTTTTTGGCTTGAAAAGCAGATCCCTTGGCAAATAATCACTGAGCAAGAGATCCCAAAAGTTGTTAAAGCGAATGTTGAGTGGATTTACCCTTTACAAGGTGAACATGAATCAGCTGAAGACTCCGCCATTGAGCAAGCCAGATTCTATGCCGATTACTTTGCAAAACACCCAGCTAAAACCCTTATAAATGCCTGCAAAGAGATAGATAGCGCCTATGGACTAGACTTAGGAGAGTCGTTGTTTGAAATAAGAGCTTTGCTGGCTGATCGCTACTTTACCTTTGATATTTTTACGCCAGTTCAAAAGCTACAAGTTGGTCATCTTAAACTAGGTGATGTTGAGCAAATTCAGGAGGTGTTTCGTGTTTCAAATCAATGAAGTATTGCAATATGAACAAACCTTATATCGCATTTTAATGGTATTTGATTACTACTTGCTTTGGATAAAAGTACACGATGACAAAGCCTTTCCTGAACTTGTTGAAATAGCTGAGTTAGAACAGGGTATTGAAGATGAGGTGATCAAACGTGCAGCCGACCCATATAGCGATATTACTACCGTAATACCAGAAGCCGGTTCTACCGCTCAGTTAAAACGTGATGAAAACTATGCCGTAATCAAGCCGTTGGTAGAGCTTGAGAACTGCTATGAACCGAAAGCGCGTGGCAAAGTGGTTAATCAAATAATGGTTGAGACGTGCAAAACCAAACAGTCTATTTATCGTTTTGCTCGCAGATACTGGCAACGTGGCCAGATCCCCAATGCACTCTTACCCGATTATAAAAATTCAGGTGCTAAAGGCCAAAAGCGCCGAGCTACAACAACAAAGTTGGGGCGACCTCGCAAATATATGCCAGGCACTGGTGCGCTAATTGACGACTTTACTGAAAAGCTATTTCGCATAGCGATTGAGCGACACATATTAACCGACAAAGGTAAAACTTTTCGCTATGCACACAACCGTTTAAAAGATATCTATAGTCAGTACTTTCCAGCTCTACCTGAAGAAGAATTACCGACCTATTGGCAAATGGAACATTTCTACAAACGTGAATATCGCCAAGTAGACAAAATTGCAGCGCAAGTGGGTGAAATAAAGCGGAAAAAAGATATTCGACCGCTTACAGGAACTGCTGCCGCAGATGTTTTGGGCCCAGGTATGCGGTATGAAATTGATGCCACAATCGCAGATATTTATTTAGTGTCTGATTCCCAAAGAAGCGATATCGTCGGTCGCCCAGTGATTTACATGGTTATTGACGTATTTAGTCGCATGGTGGCTGGGTTTTATATTGGTTTTGAAAATCCTTCATATGCCGCTGCTATTCAGGCAATACATATGGCCACGACGGATAAATCAGGCTACTGCCGTCAGTTTGGTTTTGACGTAACCCCACAGCAATGGCCGTGTATTGGCTTACCTTCAGCACTGTTGGCTGACAGAGGCGAGTTAATGGGTCATCAAATTGAATGTCTTGAAAAGGGCTTTGGTGTTCGCATTGAAAATACGCCACCATTTAGGAGCGAGGCCAAGGGGGTTGTCGAGCGAGCCTTTCGCACCTTCCAACAAGCATTCAAACCGTTTGCACCAGGTGTGGTAACTGGTACCAAAATCAAAAAGCAAGGTGACAGGGACTATCGCTTGGATGCTAAGCTTACGATCCAAGAGTTTACGAAAATCATCGTAGCTTCAGTACTTTATCACAACCAATATCACGTGATTGAAGACTACGATAAAGCCGCTGATATGCCAACGGATTTACCAAATAACCCACTAGCAATATGGAATTGGGGCTTGCAGCATCGTACCGGTCGATTGAAAAAGCCAGCAGCTGAGCATCTTCGTGTGGCATTGATGCCAAGAACTCGGGCAACTATATCTGAATCTGGGGTCTGTATATTTGGTGTGTATTACACCAGCGCAGAGCTTTTAAAATTAGGCTGGATGCACCGAGGTAAGGAAGTGAAGCGCCCTAAAAGAGTGGAAGTTGCATATGACTTAGCAACAGCAGATCATATCTATATTTATCATGGCCCTAACAGTAATGACTACTTTGTGTGTCAGTTGGCAACACGTTCACGACAGTTTTCAGGCGCAAGCTTTTGGGATGTATGGCAGCAAAATGATGAGTTAAAACAGACGCATGCTGATGCAAAATTGGTTGCTGATGAGCAAAAGCGAGCCTTGGAGCGACAAGTGATAGAAGTGGTAAAGCAAGCAGAAATGGCCGCGCCAAAACACATTGGTTTGTCGGATGCAGAACGTATTCGCAATATTCGTGACAACCGAGCAAAAGAAAAAGGAAAAGAGCGTAAAGAACGCGCCTATAAAACTGTGGAGATCGACACCAGTAAATCAGCCCAAGTGCATTATCTTTCTGAGCCCGATGACGATTTGGACTTTCCTGACTTTTCAGATCAATTGTTTAAGGAGGATGACGACGTATGAGTTTACCCTCTAACATCTTCCGTGCGGTGTATCAGGAATCTGAGATCGAGCGTTATAAAGACAACCCGTTTATTGAAGCGCTGCCCAGGGTGAGTAAAGTAGAAGAGCTGAAAACTAAGCTGGAGGGCAAAGTAAAATACAACCCCGCGGCAGGTTATTTTGACGCCAGAGAACGTGCTCATGAGTTATGTGGTTTGCTTGATGACTTCTTTCAACCTTTGTCGATGCATGTGGCTCTTGAGGAAAAAATAGCGCTGATGATCCGCGGCGGCTATGTTGCCAGAAACATTGCAACTGGTCAGCTACAGCAACATTTACAAAACGGCTACGAACGCTTGATGTCGGGTGACATCAGTAGTTTTCGCTTTGCCGAAGCGCCCTCTACTGCACGTTGCTTATCACTTATCGGTTGCTCTGGATGCGGTAAAAGCTCCAGTGTGCTGCGAATATTGGCCACCTATCCACAAGCTATTTATCACGAAAAATATAATACTTACCAGCTCACTTATTTACGTATCGAGTGCCCAGTGGATGGGTCATTAAAAAGCCTCTGCTTAAATTTCTTTCAGGAGGTTGATAAACATCTGCACACCGATCTCACTGAAAGGTATGGGCGCAAACGTCATAGTACTGAGGTACTACTTTCATTCATGGGACAAGTCGCCAACCAATATGCCATTGGTGTATTAGTGATTGATGAAATACAACGTTTAGGCCGCAAACAAAAAGAAGGGCAAGAGCGCATGCTAGAGTTCTTTGTGGCTTTGGTGAATATTATTGGTGTGCCGGTGATTCTAGTTGGTACTCCCAAAGCAAGGCCGATATTTGAGCTTGAATTACAATCAGCAAGGCGCAGTACAGGCATCGGCTCTATGGTATGGGAGCCCCTGCTACAACACAAAAATAGAATAGATAAAGTAACGGGTAAGCCAAAGCCCACAGAGTGGCGATTGTTGACCGACAAGCTTTGGCAGTACCAGTGGCTTATTCACCGCGATGAACCACTCACCGAAGAGATCCGCAATACTTGGTTCGAGCTGTCTCAAGGTGTGTTAGATATTGTGGTTAAGCTATTTGTGCTTGCACAACTACGCGCCATTATTACTGGCGTTGAACGGCTATCTTCAAAACTATTCATAAAGGTATTTGAGTCTGAATTACAGCCGATCCATCCCATGATTGAAGCACTTAAATCGGGTAAAGCGAACAGCATCGCCAAATATTCAGACTTACAATACAAAGAGATTGATAAGCGGTTGTTGGAGCTCAGCCAGCAGATCTCCGAAGTTGCCGCTGCTAAGTCAGACACATTCCCTTTTGCGAGCGACTCAGAAGCCATGAGGCTTTATAACCTTTTGCTAGGCATGGGGTGTGAATCAGAGTTATTGGTACCATTAGTGCAAAAAGCCTTTAAAGATTATCCAAACCTACAGGTAAGAGGGCTTATTCCACTCGTTCTTGAATGGTATGAGCAAATGCCAAACGAAGTGGAGGGGCCAAAAGAAAAGCCGGTACTCATCAAGCTCAAGGACTGGCATACATTGCCTAGTGACGATTTACGTTTTGGCTATTCTCAACATAAAAAGCAATCGAATGAGCTTTACCAATACTACAAACAACAAGGAAAGATTTTTGATATGACCGTTTGGCTAAAACAAAGCGTGTAGCATGGCCTGTTTACCCGTACCTTACCCAGATGAGCTGCTGTATAGCGTAATCGCAAGGTATGGCGTGTATGCAGGTATAACCTCACCTAAGCAACTGCTTGATGAGGTATTCCAAAATCGTAAGATAATCGCTTCTGTGGCCTTTCAAGGGCATTTATCGCAGATCTCCGCTCATTATCAAGGTAATGCAGATTTAACACCATACAAGCTGTTACAGGGGCATACGCTTTTTCCGTTGTACTCATCTTTTGTGCACCCCAACATTGCAGCTCAAGCTAAACATGAGCTACTCACTGATTGCAGACACTCGGCAGAAGTACAGCTAGGTAAAGCAGCATCCAAAGTTAAAAGCTCTCACTACCTGCGTTACTGCCCTTTCTGTGTTACAGCGCAAGTTGAGCAATATGGAGAACCCTTTTGGACACGGCGCTGGCAGCTGCCTGGCTTATCAGTATGTGCAGAGCATGGCGCGCAGTTGATAAACAGCCCTATTTTGATCAGCGAAGCGCATAGGCATCAGTTTACTGCACTAAGCCCAAATGTACTTTTACATTCAACTCCAAATTTAACAAACAGTAAAATCTTGATGATAACGGCGTATGCTCAGCAGTTACTTAATTTGGCTGAACGCCTTATACATCCAGCGCAATGGAGCTATTTTTATCAAGATTTGGCGTATCAGCTAGGGTTTGTTCGGGGTAAACACGTATTACATGAGTTGATTGCAAACTTGGTGTTAGGATATTGGGGCAGTCATACCCTAAGCAGCTTTGGGATCGCTGTAAGCAAGGAAGATACTAATTGGTTGACGTGTTTGTTTAGAAAACACCGAAAATCATTTAGCTACCTTCAGCACCTATTGATATGGCAAGCGTGTTATGAGCAGAAGTTGGATATAGCAAATATACTCAGTACTGCTTCAGCATTACCACATACTTCTTACGAAGATATACCTATAAGTACTGAGCCTGTGGTTGTTGACCAAACTCGTCGCAGAAAGTGGCAACGTGTTGTGGCTAAGTTTGGCGTTCAAGGAGCCAGAACCAAAGGCTTTGCGGGTTTATATACGTGGTTATATCGGCACGATAATACTTGGCTAATGCAATTTAACCAAAACTCAGCAAAGCTAACAGTTATTAAAACTAATAAAGCTGATTGGCCAATAAGGGATAAACGATATGCTAGGCGATTAATATTTCTCAGGAATAAGCTTGAAATGCAGCTAAATGTTGGACGTAATACTAGATCGTGGTTTTGTATTCATGCAAATATCCCTTTGTCTCAGATCAAGCACTTAGAAAAGTTACCTTTATGTAAATTGTTTTTTAATAAATATTGTGAAATTATAGAGGAATACCAATGCCGTCGTATCGCTGTGGCATGTATTCGTTGTATTACAAAACATCAAATACTCAGAACTTGGCGAATTGAACGCATGGCAGGGCTAAACGAGAAAAGGACCCGACCACTCGTGTCGCAATTGCTAGGATTTGCAGTAAAGTATGTACCAAGTTGATCGATTTAAAACGCTACCAGACAACGCCAGAATACAGGCGTTGGGCAATCTGTTTAAATATAACGACAGAAAAACGTGGGATATTGGTGTTCGTTTTAAGCAATCCACACGTAAAGCCCTTAAATTTAGCCAGCTTCCCTATTTAAGCCGACAAGTCGTACTAAACCAAACTGTTGAAGCCATCCCTCCAGGCTTCCCGATTGAATTTACCTTACCCGACCTTGCATTTTGGCAAACTGCCACGGTGGGCGATAGCGGTTTAGTGACGTATAAGCTGAGTGAAGAGCAATCGCAAAAATGCTTTGTGTTTGAGTGTGAAGGCAAAACCATTTACTTGCCGCAGTTGGAGCTGGCCAGAGCCTTATTTTTTACAAATAACTATCTGGCAAACGCCGCTTTAAATAACAATGCACTCGACTTAGAGTATTACGTTGAGCACAACCCAAACAACGATGATACAGAGTTTCCTTTAGATCTCGTGATCAACGCCCTACCGACAACACTATGCCCAAAAGTACTGTTTGATAATGAAGGTTTTAGACATCAAATCGCTTGGTTATTGTTAAACAGTGACATTAAAAACTCGTTTAACAGTATCTATCAGTATTTTTTACAAGAACGAATTACCGCACCTAACGTCCAACGTTGGACATTCCGGTTCGACCCACCTCAGCTTGAGGGAGTAAAAGTCGTCGCAAGAGGTTGGAAGTCACCCGATGAAAGTACATGGTTTATCAATCGTATAGAATTACTGGATGGTTTGTTCTTCCCTGATATTGCGGATATAGGTTATTCGCACCCAAGCTCAACTGAAAACAAATCAGGCTCGGGTAAAGGGAAAAGCGGTACCTACCCGCAGCTACCTACACAGAGGGAAATCAATGAAGAAAGCGATGGCAGCGAAGATAACGAGTCTGCTTTGATATTCTGTGATATGACGCAGCGCATATACAACAGAGTTCCTCGCACCCGTAAAGTCTATGCAAAACCTAGAAAAAATCCTGGTGGTAAAGAAGAAGACAAATCCAGTACCTTACCACCTGACGTAAGCACTGATGACCCAAGCTCTCGAGGTGATACACCTAGAGCAGCTGTCGATGGTTTAGATGACTTAACTGAAAACGCTCACTTATATATCAATAAATTTGATAGCTTTTTCAAAATGTTAGAAATATTAGAAAAAGAGCATGCTATTCAACAAAGTAAGGCAATTATTCGTAAGTTGTCAGCCGTCGGCCGTAGTAAAAATCACCTAATGACTGACTGGTCACCTAGGTGTATGGCAATTGTACGAATAGAACATCAAAACGAAGGCTACTATTTATTAGAGGTGGATACCTCAGATGGCAGAGCTTCCATTGCCACCAAAGTCATTTCAGCGCGAGCATTAGCGCCAAAAGGCCAATTGCGAGACTTTATATCGGAGATAGAGCAAGGGCTACTTAGCAACCAATTCAGCTGGCCAAATAAATACTTCGATGCACTTGTTGGTGAATCGAATCATAAGAGTGTGTCGCATCAAAAATCTAAAAATGTAGGTAGTTTGAGTGAGGAAGGTGTGAATAGATGGGCAGATAGAGTTGCTTATTGTTTGTTCTGATTATTCCCATCTTTGTTTCGTTTTTTTTGGTTTTTAAACCCTTTTTTTTGGTTTCTGTTTCAGTATTTAGTGTTTTTGTTTCGTTATTTTGGTTTTTTATTGATGCTGTGTGTAGAGTGAATTATAATGAGGGAATAGTGATCATTTATACAGGTGTTTAAAGTGGAAAAGTTTCACATTGTTTCTGCGTTATGCCGTCAAGTTGTAAAAGATGGTGCCTCTAAAGAGGTTATGTCGCAGATGGACAGGTTGCATGAAGCTTTGCAAGAAGACGGATTTACTGATGAAGCTCTTGTAATAAAGAGGCTGATTGATAAAGCTGACAAAACGAAAATGATAGAACCTTCTAAAGTTAACTTATCGAGAGTTTCTCATTTAAAAGGACAGGTTTTAACACCAAATAGCAAAGTACCTGTTGATAAGGATAGTGGTTCGCCCTTAGCTAGGATCATTTTTCCCGATGAGTTGATAAATCAAGAACAACCAATATTTCCTGCCGAGCTTTCAGGGGCTATTGGTCAACTTGTGAATGAATGGGAAAATATTGGTAAGTTAGAAAGATTTGGAGTAAAGCCATCTCTTAGTTGCTTGCTTTTTGGTATGCCTGGAACGGGGAAAACCCAGCTTGCTCTGTACATTGCAAAAATGCTAGGGCTACCAGTTGTATTAGCGAAACTTGATGGGTTAGTTTCATCCTTATTAGGAACAAGCGCGAGAAATATAACTAACTTGTTCAAGTTTGCAGCCCAGCATAGGTGTTTATTATTGCTAGATGAGTTTGATGCAGTTGCAAAGGCCCGTAATGATAGTCAGGAAGTTGGTGAAATTAAGAGGATAGTCAATTCATTGCTTCAATGTATCGACGAGCGTGCAAATCAGGGGATGACTATAGCAATAACAAATCATGAGGTATTGCTCGACCCCGCGGTATGGAGACGTTTTGATGTCAGAGTTTTTGTCCCCAAGCCTGATTTGAAAGGTCGAGAAATGATTATTAGGAAATACCTTAAGCCATTAGAGTTATCTGATGAGAAAGTAAAGCTACTATCACTAATTACAGAGAATTATTGTGGATCTGATATTGAGTTATTAGTCACACACTTTAAGAGGCATACTGCACTTTCAGAAGACAGCGTACAGTTTATTAAGATTGTTAGATCATTATTAACAATTAATGCTAGCACTACATCTGAACTGGCAACTTATGTACGGGATAATACTGATAGTTCTGTCATGTATAAATTAAATAAAGACTCAGGTTTCACTCAGAGAGAAATTGGAAATATTTTCGAGACAAGCCTTTCAAAAGTTTCCAGATCTATCAGAGAAAAAGATAAGTTAACTGTATAAAGTAATATAAAAGGATATTTATGAAACATAACCCTCTCCAAGTTGTATTTAATGCTAGCGATTATATATACAAACCAGATCCTAACCCTGGTGGGTCGTTAGAAGATTTCTATGGTGGGAGGGATGATGAGTTTAAAGAACATAAAGCATCTTTGGAACGTCAAATTAATCATATTCAGCATCATTTAGAATCTTCAAGAACGAACCTGAGCATGGTAAAAGTAGAGCTAAACCCTTCAGCTCTGGCGAAATCTCATCGACCAATGAGAACTTTATTTCCTGCGAATAAGTCGCCACATATAGGAGGGTTAAATATAGGGACATTGTTGTTTCAAGTAACTCCGAATTCTTTAAATTGGCTAAAAAGTCGAGTTCAGGGAGCTGAATTAGAAAGTAGGCTAATATATGACGAGCGAAAAAAGAAAAAGGTATATAAGCCATCACTAGCGAGAAGTGAGACCGGTGCCGTTGAGAGAATAAGTATTTATAGCTCAGATGAAAAGTTGAATTTTTCCTCAAGTGAAGCAGTAAATTGGTTCAAAAATGAAAGAGTGAGCAAAGGCTATTTAGTTGAATTAATTGAGTATGTTGAAACAAATACATCTGGGTATGAAATATCTGATCAACATCTAGAAATTTTAAAGGTAAACCTCAAAGATAGATTGCATCGTCTTGGTGGAGGGGTTGTAGTCTCAAAAGCTAGCTCTGATATTGAGAATAGCTCTACACTTTACGTGAGGCTTTATAAAGCACAGGCTCAGGAAAGCATTATTGATTTTTCTAATGCCGTTATCATTCGTGAAAACAATGAGAATTTTGACTTTGATCGGTTGCGTCACGAATTGCTTCTGAAGGTTTTAGCTGATAGCCCTTTAGTTAAAAATGTAACATTATCGCCGATTGTATCAAGATCAGATCTGAGTCCTTCAGTGATGTCTAGCGATGTGAAAATTCCAACTAGAATTCAAGGTAATGATTATCCTGTTGTTGGTGTAATAGATTCTGGAGTAAAAAATCCTGCCTTATCTTCTTGGAAATTAGGTACATCAAAAGGGTTTAGTGACATAGACTGTGACCCTGATCATGGCTCTCAAGTAGCCAGTTTATTAGTAGGTGGTAAAGCACTAAATCCACAATTAGAAAACATTGAAGATGATGGTTGTTTGTTATACGACATATGGATGCCAATTCATAGTGAACGTAATTCTTTTTTTGATAACTTTGATGGATTAGGAGACTTTTTTGGGTGCTTAGATATTGAAGTGAAGCAGGCTAGATCAAAAGGTGTAAGGGTATTTAATTTTAGTATTAACTTCAAAGAGCTAGTTAAAGATGATTCGTATAGCTTTGCTGCAAGGCAAATTGATCGGATCTCTAAGAAACATGATGTTATTTTTATTATATCTGCGGGAAACCTTGCTAGTTTAGATTTCCGAGCCAGATGGCCATCTCAACTAGCAATAACCTCTGATATAGATCGTATTCAACAACCCGCAGAAGCTATTTCGGCGATTACTGTAGGGGCTATTAACCCACCTGGGTATGATGAGCATATTTATGGCGCTCCAACCGTATACTCAAGAAGAGGGCCAGGCGTTGCCATGGGTGTTAAGCCCGATGTTGTCCATTATGGTGGTTTCTCATCACAAACAGCTGTACCAGGCGTACTTACACTTAGTTCATCGAACACAATAATGAATGAAGGTGGAACGAGTTTTTCCGCCCCTTTTGTTGCAAAAACACTTGCAACAATAGAGCATAGACTCAATAAACAAGTCTCTCGAAATGCATTGATTTCAATGTTAGTTCATCATTCAGATTTTCCTAGGGCTCTAAATGATAAAGAAATAACTACCTCAATCAAGAGAAGGTTTGTAGGGTTTGGATCGCCTACAACCTCAGAAAATATGCTTGTGACTGACGATCATTCTATTACCGTTCTTTTTGAAGGCAAACTCAATAGAAGTGAAGTTGCAGAGTTTGAATTCCAATGGCCTGAAAGTTTGGTTAATGAAGGAAAATGCTCTGGAACTGCCACCCTTACTTTAGCTTATGATCCAGTTACAAATGCAAAGTTTGGTGCGGAATATTGTAGGGTAAATGTTGACTCTTTTTTACAACAAGAAAAGCTCGAAAAGAATGAATGGAAGTACCGAAAAAATTGTGACTCAATATGGAAAATAGAGGTTGGAAAAGATGCTTATTATGAGAAAAATCAAATTGAGCATGGCTTAAAGTGGTGGCCAATAAAGAAATATAAAAAAGTGATGAAACAAGGTGTTGGAAAGTCAAAAAACTGGCGTCTTAAAGTCACTTCAACAGAAAGAGAGCCAGGTGATTTTCCAACAGATGGCATTAACTTTTGTGTAATTATGACGATCGAAGATCATCAAAAGAAGTCAAAATATATTTTTGATGAAGTTAAGCAGTCGCTGACAGCTACAGGGGTGGATATTAAATCTATCCATGTGACCAATCAAATTGATGTTGAGGTGAAGAGTTAATGCCCCAAAGAAATCTTCTCGTTATTAAAGAGTATTTTGAGTCATTAAATGCTAGTGATAACAACTGTGAAATGGAGATCAGCCAAATCATTAGTTTGATAGATCAAGTTAGTCAAAAGTGTACTTCGGTTTCTCCTTCTATAACACTACCTAGAAGAGAGGTGCAGAATTGTACTATTTGTCATAAAAGAGTGCTTCCAAATGAGTGATCCATACTTTGATATATCTAGATACCCTAAAGACAGCCCCACCGATATAGCTTTCACACCTATAAGCAAAGATGTGGTTCCAAAAGAGTATTTGAAGTTTAAATCAGATGTAGAAGCATTCATTTCGACAAATAAAGTTCTATTTAAAGATGATGCAGTTACTAGGGAGCAGTTTTATGAAGAGGTGTATTCAGTAGCATCATTATGCTACTCAGGAGAGAAAAGTGACTTACTAACTGCGAAACAGGCATTAGATGATATTAAAGGAGAAGTGCTTTCACAGCACTGGCTGAAAGCAAGAAGTAAAATTTTAATTAACTACGGGATTGCGGCTTTAATAATCTCATTGTTGTTATTTGTATCTCGTTTTTTGTTCGATGATAATTACTCGTTTTACTTTATATCCCTAATTGGCACGTGTGTTGGTTCATGGTTATCTGTTGCTATACGAACAAAATTACTTTTATTTGATGAAATTCGACAAAACATTTCAGAGAATGCATCGCCATATATTAGGTGTATTTTTGCGTGTGTGCTCAGTTTTGCTTGTTTGATTATGTTTAAGGTTGGGGTCATAGAGATCAAACTTGGAGGAATCAGCTCTAAAGAAATAGGAACTTCAATAGAAATTGCTATAGCGCTAGGTATTTTGTTTGGCTTTAGCGAAAAATACTTAATTTCTACTATGGATAATAAATCTAAGAAAGCACTTAGCTAGTGCTGATTTAGGCTAGTTAATGGAAATGTTGAAGCTAAAATCCAGATACTAGAAATTCATTTTACTCTCAAAGTAATCAGCACCTTAAAGGCTACATTGTTAAGGAGAGCGACAATGATGACATATATTGTATTGATGAGCTGGGAGTAGAGACTACGAGAAGTCCAGTTGAATATCACCAGATAAGAGTGAAAGCAAGGGCCAGAGATGGTGTGATTGTAAATTGATAGGGAAGGTAAAAGGGCTGAGTCTGGTGATAGAGATAAATTATGGGAATCTACATGGAATGCATACTATGACGCTTACTACCATGAGATATTAATTTCTATCTTGGCAGGAAGGTGAGAACTTTTTGATACTATTAGCAAAATATTGATTGCTTTAACTGCATCTGGGTCCGCAATAGCGGGTTGGCAACTATAGGGAGAAGAGGGGTTTAAGCAAATATGGGTTACTATCGCATCTATACTGTCAATTATACATGCTGCGCTGCAAGTCCAACAGAAATTAGAAAATAACACCAAATTGGCTGCAAACTTTACAAACCTCCGGATAGAGCTTGAAACATTTCAAGAACAGATGGCGATCTTTTCAGATTTTGATGTAACTAATTATAACAAAACTTGTAAGAGGTCACTTTATTTGATAATAGGTCAAATTAAATGGTAATCGCAATTATCTGTAAGTTTAAGCATGTAAAAAAGCTGTAATAGTTTGGAGGTATTTAGTGATTTTGGAATCATCGTAAGATAAGGCGTTAACTGAAAACATCTAGACACAAGTGAAAAGTAAACATCAATAAATGATAGCCAAATATCAAGAGTTAACTTGTAATGGGCTTTAATCAGCTAATGAGTCGTCATATTTTTTTTGATAATAAAGCCATGCTTCGGGGCTAAGATTGGTGAATGCAGCTAACTGCTCAGCGAGTCTAGCATTTACATCTTGCCTTTCATTCAGGAAATGAAGAACCCAATCAGGAATGAAGGCATTGTCTAAATTATTTTTGAATCTACGCTTCAGAACATCAGATGGATGAGGGCGGTATAAGGATTTGTGCCTGTTTACAGTTTGTGATTTTTTTACCAACGTTGTGATGTGCATAAAGTTCAGTCTTTGATTAATACCAATAATACATTATAGAGTATTTTTTACTGTTTAATAAAACGCCTAAGATGGTTTGCAGTTAGACCTTTTACAAGCCGAAGGAATCATTTAGCAAATGACATATAAGAAAGAGGATTCCAAATATTTCTACTTTGATGCGTTATTATATAGTAGCATTTCGTTATTATTTTACTATATAGTAATGATATTTCTTTTTGTTATTATATAGTAGCGGTCCTAATTCGCTTAGAGAGGAAGTATGGCTTTATATGATGGTCAATTATTAAAGAAAGCTCGTAAAGAGAGATCACTAACGCAATCGGAAGTATCAGAGATATTAGGCTTAGGCCGAAGACAAATTTCTCAAATGGAGAATGGGATTTTTGATGGGGGCATTAAGTACTTGGTTAGATACCTTAGACTTCTGAATCTTCAGTTGGATATTACTTCAAACACTAAGAGTGCGTGGCAACAAGCTAATATATTTCAAGACAATCAATTAGAAAATGATATTACAAACAGTATGCCGTTTTCACCAAAAAAATGTAGTAGAACAATGGTTGATAAAGAAGCGTTAAATAAAGAAATTGATGATATGTTGCTCAACCAAACTAGATAGCCTCTAAAGGTTGTTCAGGTCGATTCCAGCGAACATTTAGGCGTTTGATGCGTGCGGATTCGGCAGTTCTTGGGTTCTCACACGGTCTAACGGAAACTACTCTTTAACTTGCAGCGCATCCCGTCGCCACTCTAGCAAGTAAAACACGGCTAGATAAAGTGATATTGCCTAAGAGAGAGTTAAAGAAGATAAAGGTGTTTACATGTAAGAACAAGCAGATTTACAGGTGTTACTTAAAGGTTATTACCGAGCTAATGACGACACAGTTAAAGTCGTCTGGAGAGCAGATTTTACAATATAAACTCAATCCGGTTTCTGCCGTTTTCCTTTGCAATATATAGAGCTGAATCAGCTCGTTCAATTACTTTAAGCGTATTATCATCACTGTGATTAATCGTCACTCCACAGCTGACTGACAATCTTTTCTCGTGGAAATAAATACCATTTATATCTTTAACAATGGAGGTTGCAATCTCTTTTGTTTCATCTAAGGTTGCCCCTTCAATGATGATTACAAACTCTTCGCCACCCCAGCGAGCACACAATGCTTTACTAGGAGATAAAGATTTGAGCTTACTTGCTACAATGACAAGTGCTTTATCGCCTTCTAAATGACCATAGGTATCATTTATTTCTTTAAAATAATCAATGTCTAGTAGTATAAAACCAAAATTCGAGCTTTTTAGTAAACTTGAAAGCGTTCTATCTAGTTTTTCTCGGTTAAACAATCCCGTTAATTTATCTGTTTCAGCGAGTTTTTTAATAAGCCGATTCTTCTCAGCCAATGTATCATAAGCAGCAAACCGAGTTTTTTCATAGAAACGGAACAAGATAATATGAGCAATGGCAACTTCAATGATATTAAAAACGGAGCCAAGTCCAACTTTAACAGGCTCTGGGTTCTGTGAGTGTTTGTATACTATAAATGCGCACACAGCGAAAGAGACAGCACTGAGTAGACTTCCCCAATTTCGACCCACTAAATAAAATGAAAATGGAGGAATTAATGTTGCCCAAAATAATGAATAGGCCGCGCCGTTAATTGAGATAATAAATGTCAGTATTAAGCTGTTAATCAATAACACCACAGCCCATGAAACTGCTTTAATTTTTGAGCTTTTAATGAACCAAACATATAGTAAAATAGACAAAGCCAGCCCAACCGCATCAAGCAAAGCAATGTCATAGCTGTTGAATTTAAAGATATTGATTACAGTCAGCACGAAGAAGTAAATAGTACATATCAATAAAGAATGTGCAATTAATCGGCTTCGCCAAAATAGTTCAGGACTATCAGGGGGGGCTGGAATGTTTTTATACCAATAATTGAGCATAATAGGTTCTATTTTTTAGTTGTTTCACGCGAGCTATGCTCTTCAAGCAAAGGCTCAGTCCTGCCACTCTATCATAGAAAAACGCCCTAGGACTGAGCAAGGTTTTTCACTATTTTTTATCACCGTTTATTATGTGCAAATCACGTTGAGGAAATGGGATAGTAATTCCTTTGCTCTCCACTTTATCTTTAACTTTACGTTGTGTTTGCCAATATATATCCCAGTAATGTGGTGTAGCTACCCAAGCTCGAAGCTGCAAGTTCACAGAGCTATCTGCTAAAGTGTGGACTAAATACTGAGGGGCTGGCTCAATCAAAATTCGAGATTCTTCACTAACAAGCTCCCTTAATGCCGCAAGCCCATCTTCAATTGAATCACCATAAGAAATACCCACAGTTATATCCATGCGACGCTTTTCGTTTCTCGTAAAGTTTTTTATCGCATTTGCCCAAACCGTGCTATTTGGGATTGATACAAAAACACCATCGGCGGTTTCAAGGACAGTGGTAAATAGACCTAAATCTTTTACACTCCCTGTATAGCTTGACACTTCAACAAACTCTGCCTTTTTTAGTGGCTTTAAGAAAAGTAGCATGACCCCCGCAGCCACATTACTGAGCGTATCTTTTAGGGCTAGACCAATCGCTAAGCCTGCGGCACCGACGAGTGCGACAAGACTGGCCGTATTGACTCCAAATAAATCTAAAATAATCACAATTGCAATTAAATAAACCACATAGCCTGATAGCGTGGTAAGCAGCTTTGTAATGATTTCATCGTGCTTACTCAGTCTGTAAACACCTTTATGTACAGCCCGTTTAAGTAGCTTTGAGCAAATACTAGCTCCTATAAAGATGAAAATAGTAAGCAATGTATTCTTGGCTATCGCTATGAGTTGTAATTGGTGCTCAGAAAAAAAGTTTATGATGGTTTCCATCGGTGATTTCCCTTTAAATATAAATAATATACGCGTTTATTTCTAAAAAATTTTATAGTGAAAGCTAGTTAATGATGCTGGTAACTAAGTAGCCATTGTAAGTAATATAGGAAGCAAGCAAGATACCACCTTCCCAGCGATTTATTCTGCCTTGTCGGCCAAAACCGTAAGCCATAACCAATAACATGACGGAAAGTACAAGCATCACACTCCAATCTCGGTAAAGTACGTCTGTAGAAATATGAGGGATAGGTTCAATAATACCGGCGATACCTATTACAGCTAGGATGTTAAACATATTCGACCCCACAACATTCCCAATGGCGATGTCATGCTCTCCCTTTTTAGCGGCAATGATAGAAGCTGCAAGCTCTGGCAGGGATGTCCCTAATGCAATGATAGTTAAACCGATAATAAGGTCACTGATACCAAGTGCAGTTGCAATTTCAACCGCTCCCCAAACAAGTACGCGAGAGCTAAAAATGAGTAATGTTAAGCCCACGATGAGCCAGAAAATTGCTTTCCCTAAAGACATGGCGTGACTTTTAAGCTCAGTATCAAATTCTGTTTCGAGGGTATCACTTGGTGATTTCATACCTGAATACACCGACCATGCTAAGAACAAGACTAATCCGCCCAGCAACAGGCTTGCATCAATCACTGATAAAGCGCCGTCATACAGCAAATACCCCAAAAAAAGTACGACAACTAATAGTAAGGGAAGCTCATTTTTAACAATTTTAGACTGAACAGTGATAGGGGCAATGATGGCTGTTACACCAAGAATTAAGCTGATATTTACAATATTGGACCCGAGTGCATTACCTAACGCCAAATCAGGGTTTCCATCACTTGCAGCCATGGCAGACACAACCATTTCCGGAGCCGAAGTCCCAAAACCAACAATAACCATACCAATTAAAATTGAAGGTAAGCCGGCATGGCCTGCCGTTGATGCCGCTCCTTCAACAAAGCGATCTGCACTCCATACGAGTAAGATAAACCCCGCAATAATTGCGGCTATGGCTAAGAGCATAACTATATCCCCTCTATATCATTACTTGATAGGCATATAACGGAATTGTCTGGTCTATTTATAAAGTGAGGTGAAATTTGGCAGCGATGTAGTTTCATTATTTACCCTTAGGGCAGACTAGACTAAAAAGACAACAAACCATCTCTGCCCGAAATGACTCATTGCCTTAAGTCTTGTCAAAACCTGATACGGTTCGAAACTGCCACGAGCGATGTTGCCCGGAGACTGTTGACAGTTTCCTTGCTTAATGCAAGAGACTACTCCCCTAAGTTTTTAAAGAATAATCCATACCTAATAATAATACAATTAGCTTGGCTGCTTTTTTAAAACGATGAATGTAAAGAATCATCAGAATAGGCCGATATAAAATTACATCACTAAATCAGGGACGTATTATGAAGGTTAATTCTGGAAGTTTACCGCAACCACTTAATAATCAAAATGTGACTATAGAGTCACCTATAAATGGCAAGGCTCTTTTGGAAACTGAGCTTAAAAAATTGGCGGATGACGTATACCATGAAAGCGCATCTCCAGAGCTAAGCCAAACATACACCAAACCGCTGACGATGACATCGAGCCAGATAGACATAACAAAAACAGTTGATGACTACATGCATGAGCTAGCTGTTGCTACTGGTGAATTATATTTGCCGGGAGGTAGTGTGCCAAAAGCGGTAGAAAAAATGCTGTCTCCCTATGACTCACTTCTTTCAGATATAAATAGGCAGAACCCTTCATTGGTCAATAAAAATTGGGGAATCGCTATAAACCAATCTGGTGCTTTAGAAGCGACAGGCACAATTACAGATTTTGAAAAAGAATTCTTAGGAGAAAAACTAAATGATTCAGAGGAATTAGTAAGCACTATAACTGATTTTAAATCTAATTTTTTAAAATATATTGTGCCTGAAAACCGAGGTTATGGAAGGTATGATGTTACGGCTGATAATTTTTCAGATGTCTTCGATTTTAGAGAGATGCTTGAAAGCTCAAGGAGCAACGACGACTTCAAAAAGACATGGGAATACGAAACTAATTGGTTAAAATTGAATAATAATATCTTGTCACAGTTAAAAAGAAACGCCGCAAGTTATTAGGCTTAGTGCCCATATTGTGCTGAAATGAATTCACAGTATTCCTTACTAAATACTAGCATGTAGTGGCATGCTTTTATGCCCCTTTTCGAGTTAGCAAATTGCATATTTTGCAAATTGGTTTTGCCCCAAAGTGAGTTAGGGTCTCAATTGAGCGAGGAGCGGACGTTAAATAAATTTAACATCTCGTCATTGTCACATTGCCGAGACGTCTACATAATAAGCATTATGTGTATTAGTGTAAGGACGCTCGATAGTGTTAGATTTATCAAAGCCAATTAAAACTACGTTTGAACAAACCTCTCTTAGGGAGATGGAATGTTGGTTTAGTGAACTCCCTGATGATGCTGCGTGGTACGTGGTATCAGACTATTGTTTTGGTGACAAAACAAAGAATAGTGATACTGTCAGCTTTTCAATCTTGTTGAATCACGACAAGATTGAAAATATTAAGGAATACATACGGGCATTTGCCCCAAAAGATATAAAGTCAACGAGAACTGTTTCAGAAGGGTTCATTCAATATATAAACTCGCCTGTAATATTCCACATAACCTTCATGATTGATAGAAAAACAAAATATATGAAGGATTATGCTACAAAGGAAAATATGGAAGATTTTCTTTCATATTTCAGAGAGTTTGTTTCTGAAATAGATAAGAACTCTAGTTTTGATGACGGATTCACTGCATCCGTAATAAAAAGATCATATGAGTTTGAAAGAGATTTCAAGAGTAAAAATATAAACTTAAAGCTGTCTCGTCAGATTTATCTAGTTTCTGTATTTGTTAGCTTAGTATTTTATTATCTGAACAGAATCAAAAATCCATCACATATAAAATGGGTTTCCGATCGGGATGCAATAAGTAAGCGATATGATGGATTCATATATGATTTGTCCTACTTTCTATTCTTAAGTGAATTGAGTCAGGAGGTTGGTAACAAAGATGGAACAAAAACGCTTCTTCATAAACCTCAGTTTATTTTTCCTGTGAAAGAAGAGCTTGAGGGTGGTAAATATGATGAGTTAATTCGAATTCCTGACTATTTAGCTGGTACTTTAGCCGATCTTAATATGGACACTGGGGAGTTTACGAAAGATAAATTTTATACCGTATTTTTCGACTCTCTTGTAGGGTCAAAGAACCATTCTGTCATTCAGATTTATGGGAATGGAGAAAGATTGTCATCTCGGCGTATTGGGTATAAATACACATAACAAGTTGCTGAAATTAGTACGTAAACTTACAAGTAATTGCCCCTTATCATTTAACGCAATTACTCTAAAGGTCGACCTTGAGCAAACAACGGACGTTGATCAAAACAGAACGAGATAGCTGCTATGTAGCTCATCTAGCTCACCTGCATAATTACTCTGGCTAACAGCCCTGTACGCGTAATAATATAATTGCTTATTAAGGCAAATTTAGGTGTAATGGAAGCATAATAAACGCTGAGTAAAGCAGGGATAGCTTAGGTGCGATAGGCTCGCCAGTAACGTTGGCTTGATATCGCTTAGGCCAGAAAAAGCAAATTCCCATAGCATAAACAACACCAACTCTGACACATCGAGCAGGTAGCGGCTCAGTCCAACAAGCGATTATGCAACACAAACTGCGTGTTGCATAAATACTAAAATGTTAGCAGCCAAATGGAAAGTACAATGGACGTAACGGATCTAAAGGCTTTTATTCCAAGCAAAGACTATGAAGTATCAAAATCATTCTACTCAGAAATTGGTTTTGATTCTGAATATGTAACTGACGACCTCACATTATTTCAAAACGGTGACTGCCTTTTCTTTCTTCAGCGCTTTTACGATGAATCGCTAGCCAGCAACTTTATGCTTCAAATTTGTGTATCTGACATCAATGAAGCTTTTCGGGTATGCTCTGAATCTAGACTTAAGCAGAAAATCACTTCAATATCCCAAGAATCATGGGGTAAGGTTTTTTATTTGTGGGGCCCGTCAGGTGAGTTATTACACATCACACAGGTTGGCGGCTAACAATCACATTAAGCCGCTCGCAAGCTCCCTGGGACAGTAACACGTGGGCTCTGTCGCTTCGCTCCTATTTTAGCCCACGTACTATTGCCCCTTATGTGGGTGTTACTGATTAAATACTCTAACGTGTTTTTGTCCAGAAACGTGTTTGAATGGGGCCGATCAATCTGTGGATGCTCAAGACAACCAGTATGATACTTTATTACTCACTTGTAGCGTGACTCAGACTTTGTAGTAGGAATTGGTATGAATCTTTATTTCTGGGTGAGTATCATTTAGAACGGTACAAACAGGGTTACTTGACTGCTTAGTATGAAACTTTATTCCTCTCCTACATAAGGCGCACTATGCGCCTTTTTTTGTACCAGTAATTCTGTTAGCTTAAAAAATTACCAATATTTCTTAAGGATAAGTCGTGCGACTATTTAAGTTACTCTGTATTAGTGGTTTTTTACTCTGTACTAGTCATGTAATGGCTGAACCAGCCGCAGATGATGCGGTTACAAATTACAGCCAACATACGCATACTATCGAATCAAGTAATCTTAGTGAGCAACGCACTGTCGTTGTGCAATTACCAAAAAGCTATCAAACACAACCAAACAAAAGATATCCCGTTATTTACCGTTTAGATGGGGCCGGTAATTTACCATTGATTAATGCTGTGCTTGAGCGCTTACAACAAGATGATCAAGCGCCAGAGGTGATTGTAGTTGCGATTGAAAGCACTAATCGACTTAGAGATTTTTATCCTACAGTGAACAAAGAGCCACAAGGGCCTGTTGGCGAAGGCGGTGGTGCAGCAAAGTTTTTAGCTTTTGTAGAGCAAGAACTGATGCCTTTGGTTAATAAACAGTATCGTACTCATGATTATAGAGTTATCGCAGGAGCCTCTGCTGCGGGTGTATTTGCTCTTTACGCAATGCAAGCTGACCCTGAGTTATTTCAAGCGCACATTGCTTATAGCCCTGCGGTATGGTGGAACTATGGCGCCCCTGCTAAGAGTCTAAATACCTTTGTTACTAAAGCCAAAAGTATTAACAGCTATGTATATATGAATATCGGCGAAGAAGCCGGCATTATGCGCGAAAGATACGATGATATGCAGCAAACGATGCAAAATAGTAAGGTGCAAAATCTGCGCTTTAAGAGCGACGCCTTTGCAGGCGTTTCGCATAACCTAACCTCAGCTGCTGGGGCATTTAATGCGTACCATGGCTTATTTTTATCTAAACATATGCCTTTGAGTGCATTGGACGATGATGTTTCATCAATTGATGCTTATTATCAACGCTTATCTCAGCAATGGGGCGAGCAAATAGCGCCACCTGACCGCGCTGTTAGGATGCTGGGTTACAGCTTAACGGATAACCAGCTATTTGAGCGGGCTATTGAGGTGTTTAAGTACAATATCAAAAACTACCCTAAATCAGCGTATGCACTGTCAGCTTTGTCATATGGCTATGAAATGCAAGGTAATGTTCGCCAAGCATTAGTTCAAATCGAGGCTGCAATAGCCGTAGCTGATGACTCGTATCCTTACCTAGATTACTTAAAAGAAACAAAAACGAGGCTACAAGCACAGTTGAGTAAGGTTTAATAATATGGCCAACTTAGCAGTTGGCTTTTTAAGCGCCCCTTTAATATTGAGCAAATATCATAAACCAGTGACTGTTATCTAAAAGGTATTTAACTCACTAATTCCTACTTACCGGGCAATAAATGCGCTAAAATCGCAGGCTATTTTAGTTATGAGCCCACACCTTTTATGACCTCAACCCTAAACCCTAGCAATTTCAACGAGCTTGGTCTTATACCTGAGCTACTTGCTCGATTATCTGATCTTGAATACACGCAACCGACACACATTCAGGCAAAAGCAATTCCGAGTATTTTGGCGGGCAGTGACTTAATTGCAGGAGCGAATACAGGTTCAGGTAAAACAGCGACATTTGCTTTGCCTATGTTGCAAAGGTGTTTTTTAGGTAAGGCTGTTAAAAAAACACAAGGTAAAGGTAACTTTGTTTCAGGGCTTATTTTAGTGCCAACGCGAGAGCTAGCTGTACAAGTAGCTGATAGCGTTAAATCATATTCTGCAAACTTTAATGGTGCGATTAAAACCCTTGCTATATTTGGTGGTGTCTCTGCTAATACGCAAATGCAAGCATTGCGAGGCGGTGCAGATATTATCGTTGCAACTCCTGGTCGTTTACTTGATTTGATTTCAAGCAATGCCATTAAGCTTGATAAAGTAAACACCTTAGTGCTTGATGAAGCAGACCGCATGCTGAGCCTAGGTTTTACCGAAGAGCTTGCTGAGCTATTAGCGCTTATGCCCGCTAAAAAACAAACTATGCTGTTTTCTGCAACGTTCCCAGAGCAAGTTACACTATTAACCCAAAAATTGTTAAATGAGCCTGTTGAAATACAAGTTCAAAGTAAAGATGAAAGCACCTTAGTACAGCGCGTATTTATGGTAAATAAAGGTGAGAAGACCACGGTTTTAGCGCACTTGATAAAAAGCCATAAATGGCGCCAAACGCTGATTTTTGTGAATGCAAAAAAAGATTGTGAGCATTTAGCAAATAAGCTTGAAAAGCGTGGCATCAATGCACAAGTATTTCACGGTGATAAAGGCCAAAGTGAGCGTACTCGCGTAATCGAAAAGTTTAAAAATGGCGAAATCGAGGTATTAATTGCCACTGATATTGCAGCCCGTGGTTTAGATATTGCTAAATTGCCTGTAGTGATTAATTTCAATTTACCGCGCAGTCCTGCCGATTACATGCACCGTATTGGCCGAAGTGGTCGCGCCGGTGAAGTAGGGTTAGCGTTATCATTGATTGATTATGAAGACTTTCATCATTTTAAAATCATTGAAAAGAAAAATAAATTTCGTTTAGAGCGTGAAGAAGTGCCTGGTTATACCTTAAATAAAGCGAACCTTGATGCCGCACAAGCACTTAAAAACGACAAGCCCGTAGCGAAACCTGCGGGAACAGGTAAGAAAAAGAAAAAAAATAAAGCTAACCAACAAGACGATGTTTGGAGTGGCTGGAAGAAACCTTAATAGCCTTAAAATAAACCCCGCATTGCAGCGGGGTTTTTTCTTTTTAACAACCAGTTAAGAATTAAAAGTCAGTCGGTGCTGGTGGCACGGTGAGTGGCTTTTTCGGGTTGTCTTTTAGCTCTTTTAAAAGCTCTTCTACGGCACGCTCTATCGATGGATCTTTACCTTGGTAGATTAGCTCTGGGCGGTCAACCACCTTGATATCTGGGGTGACACCTTCGTTTTCGATGATCCAGTTGCCATCGTTATCTAAAATGCGGAATGTTGCCGCGATAACTTGGCCGCCATCGACAAGGCTTGGATTACCTGAAATACCAATTAATCCACCCCAAGTACGGGTACCAATAAGCTTACCTAACCCCGCTTGGCGGAAGTAGTAAGGAATAGCGTCACCGCCTGAACTTGAGTAACCATTGATCAGCATGGCTTTTGGACCATCATGAGCAAATTGTGGTGTTTTAGTTGGCTCAACACCACGGCGCTTCCAATAATTAAGCGGTTTACGGGCAAGCCAGGTGATCATGTGCTCAGGAATAAAGCCGCCGCCATTGTATCGGTCATCAATAATCATGGCGTCTTTGGTGGTTTGCGGCATGTAGTTTTTGAACATGGCGCGGTTACCTTCGTAGGCTGTATTTGGTAAGTGAACATAACCAATACGGCCATTTGATAGCTTATCAACGTAGGCTGCACGAGAGTTAACCCAATCTAAATAACGCAAACCTTGTTCGCTCGCTACAGGCTTAACGGTAACTTGCCATGCGCCTTTGCTGCGCGGTTTACTGTTAAGAACTAGCTCAACTTGCTCACCTTGGGTGTTCTCTAGCAATTCGTAGAAGTTAGCTACGTCTTTTACTGAGCGGCCATTTACGGCAATGATGTAGTCGCCGTTATGTGCTTTTACCCCTGTTGTACCAAGTGGTGAGCGGAAGTCTTCATGCCAGTTTTCGCCTTGGAAGATTTGCTCAATTTTTACGTATCCAGATGGATCGCTGGCAAGTTTTGCACCTAATAAGCCGTGCTTTTTACGCTCTGCTTTAGGCATATCACCCGACTGCACATAAATGTGGCCTGAGTTAATTTCACCTGCGATTTCACTGAGAATGTAATCTAAGTCACTACGGTGTGAGATAGCATCAGCCATAGGTTGATACTTGGCTAAAATTGCGTCCCAATCTTGGCCGTGATGGTTTTCGTCGTAGAACCAATCACGTAATGTACGCCAGCCTTCAACATACATTTGCTGCCATTCGATTTGTGGCTCAATTTTTAAGGTCATGTTACTAAGATCTAGCTTATTCGCTGCTAGGTCTTGTTTTGCTTTAGGCTCAATTAAGCTGTAATCGTTACCCGCATGCACTAACAGGTGCTCACCATTGCTCGAAATAGTGTAGCTGCTTACCCCTTTAGCCACAGTTTCAAGCTCGCTGTCGTGAGCTGTGCCTATTAATTGTAGGCCGCCATTAGCCAGTGTTAGCACGCCATCTTTTACAGCCGTTAAACTGCGATAATCCCCAGCCGGTGCATTTAAAGCGGTTACACGCTGCATAAAGTCGCTGCTTTGCAGGGTATTACTGTTTTTCTTATCGTCATCTTTTTGTTTATCGCTGACGATCGCTGTTTCATCACTTTGTAGTGCGATAAGTGGTTTGATACTGTCATTTACGGCAGCGGCATAAATACGCGTTGCACGATTAAACATGTAGTCAAACTCGTAGCTGCTAAAGGCTAAGTTAAAGTCGCGCTCAGAGCTGAAGTACAGGTATTGACCATCAGGAGAGAAAGTTGGGTTTTGCTCATTGGTCATTTCATCCGTTAAGCGAGTCACTTTCTTTTTATCAATATTGTAGTGCCACAGTGAGGCATAGCGGTTTTCATTGTTTTTTACATACACAATGTCTTCGCTATTTGGCGACCAAGTATACTGGCGAATACCTTCTTCATCGTAGATGCTGGTATCAATTTTGTGCTGTTTACCCGATTTTGCGTCTATCCACCAGAGTGTGTGATTCTTATCTGCAAATAACAGTTTTGAGCTATCAGGTGACCAAATTGGTGTAAAGCGCCAAATAGTGCCGTTGCTGGTTAGCTGCTTAGTGGCATTGTTGTCGCTGCGATCTTTTAAGTAAATTTCGTATTCGCCGCTTTCATCGCTCATATAAGCAATATAACGACCATTTGGCGACCAGCTTGCGTCAATCTCGCGGCCTTTTGCTGTGTAAGATAGGTTACGTGTTGGGCCTTGTTTAACCGGTACGCTAAATAGCTCACCGCGGGCAGTAAAGAGTGCACGTTTACCATCATGAGAAATCGACATTGAATCGATAAAGTCACTCACATTTTTTGTGTACGGCATTGCGTATTGACGCACACCAGCAATGTTAATGCTCAGCTTAGTGCTTTTTTGAGTTTTTGGGTCAAAGCGATAAAGGTAACCACCATTTTCATAAACAACAGCATTTGGGCCAGCTGATGGCCACAGTACGTCAAAGTCTTTATGGTTGGTTAGCTTCTTAGGCTCAGCACCTTTTTGGTATTGATACAGGTTAAGGGTGTAATCACGGTCAGACACAAAGTAAATGTTGTCGCCAACCCAGGTTGGTTGCTGATCGGTTGCGCGGTTACTAGTTAGCTGCTCTGAGGTATTGTTTTTTAGATCGTAAACCCAAACATCTTGTGCGCGACCGCCCCGGGTGCGTTTCCAAGTACGAAATTCACGGTCAATCGGGGTGTAAACATATTTGCTACCATCTGGCGAAAGCATACCGCCGCCCGTTTCAGGGATAGCGAGAGGCTGCTCAAGGCCACCGTCAGCAGGCACCATGTATGGACGACCCATACGTTTACCCCACGGTGTGCGGTTAGCACGAAATACCACATTTTTGCCATCTGGTGTCCAATCGAGAACACGATAATCAAAACCACCGCGTGGTGGCATTGGGCCAACATCGTTGTAGTAAGTGAGTTGTTTTAAGCCAGAACCATCGCTGTTAATTACATAAATTTGGCGGCTGCCATTGTATTCGGCTGCAAACGCAATGCGTTTACCGTCAGGTGAAAACTTCGGAAAGGTTTCAAAGCCAATATGGTCGGTTAAGCGTTTGCTCTCGCCTGTTTGCGTATTAGCAATGTAAATATCACCACCGTACACAAAGGTAACATTTTGATTATGAATATCTGGAAAACGCAATAAGCGCGTATCTTTTGTTTCGTAAGCTGATGCCCAAGGTGCCAGTGTCGCAGCCATGGCCAGTGCCAACGTTGTTAGTTTTTTCATGGGATTACATCCTATTTTGGGAACTGTTACATCATAACAATTCAGTTTTAAATAGCGATGCAGTTGCGATGAACGCAGTGTTACAAAATGTGTCTAAAAATCAAACGATGGAATGGGGCTATGTATTTAGGGGAGTGTCGGCTAAAGCAGGCTTTAGCCGACAAATCATTACTTGTAGAATACTTCTACAGTGCCTTTTACTTTTAATAGTAAAGGTTGGCCGCGGCGATCTAGCGCTTTTGGAGAAGCGATTTTGATCCAGCCTTCGCTGATATTATATTCTTCAACGTCAAAACGCTCTTTGCCGTTAAGTTTTACACCAATTTCATGCTCGAAAACTTCTTCCACATAAAATTTACTACGTGGGTTGATAGAAAGTTGGTTTGGTAATTCTGGTTTTTGTGTATCAGTCATAGTTGCGATCTGCATTGAATAAATTGTGCGCCATTGTAGGCAATACCTGGCATTGGCTCAAGTATCTAAATGGCAAATTTATTGTTTACTCGCAGGCTTGTTCTGAATGCTCAACACACATAGCTATAGCCTCACTCTTTTTGTCGTAATCGAAGGTGAGGCAGTAATCAAAACGCATGGTTAGCTCAAGTGTTTGATCATCAGTACGTTCAGGCCATTGCCAATCTCTCACTATTTGCCTTGCTGCTTTTCTAACGTCTTTACTAAAGCGCTTAGGTGCTGAGTTCACGATATTAAGGTTTTTCACAACACCATCGGGAGTAACTGCAAAGTTAACAATCGCGCAGCCACTACCTTGCTGATTAAGTAGCCCAGTTGGGTATTGCACATAAGGTATATGATCAAGACGTTGCCATGTTGGCTTACCTGTGGAGGTGTCGAGTACCTGTGCTTGAATATCAACAAAAGGGTTTCGGCCTGATAAATCAGGGTTAGCGAATGAACTTATAGATGTGCATACGAGCGTTAATGCGAAAAGTGATTTATTCATAGTTTTCCCTAACTTGATTGTTTTTTATTCATTTTTTGATACTAGAGGTGAATTTGCATTATGTAAACAAAAAAAGATAGGTAAAAATTCGGAACAAAGTGATTTGTTATACTATATCAATCTGTTTATTTATGTTATTTTATAACAAAACATATCTATCAATTTCTACAATTAAGCCTTATGAAGTACTCAACTCTTAGTTTAGCATTAGCTGCGGCGTTTGCAGCGAATACATATGCAGCTGATAACAGCGATATAGAAACGATCACCATTGAGCATAAACAAGCGTTCCGTGGTGATATTCCAACAAAAGATTTACCACAGTCGATCACCACATTAAGTAAAGACATGCTCACCGATAACGGTATCACTAAGTTTCGTGACGCACTGGATTTTTCTGCCAGTATCAGCCGTAAAAATAATGGCGGGGCGCTGTGGGATAGCTACTCAATACGTGGTTTGTCGGGTAACGAAAATATGCCGTCTGGATATTTAGTTAATGGCTTTAGTGGTGGTCGCGGTTTTGCAGGCCCGCGTGATGTATCAAATATTGAATACATCGAAGTATTAAAAGGGCCGGGCTCAGCTCTTTATGGTCGCTCGGAGCCGGGTGGCACAGTAAACATTATTACTAAAAAGCCCCAGTTTTATCAGCAAGGGCAACTTCAAGCCGAGTTAGGTAGCGATGATCACAAGCGTATTCAAGGTGATTACACTAATGGTCTAAGCGATGATTTAGCATTTAGAATCAATGGTGCATGGCAAGATAGCGACAGCTTTAGAGACTATGTTCACCATGACAAATTCGTCATTACTCCTTCGCTTTATTATCAAATTAACGATAACTCATCACTGACCTATGAGTTTGAATACGTTGACCAACAGCAAATGTATGACCGCGGTATTGTGGTGCTAAATGGTGATTTTGATACCGTGCCTGAATCGCGCTTTTTAGGTAATCCAAATGATGCGCCAACTAAGGTGCACTCACGCGGTCATCAATTAAATTACAGCAACGATCTAAACCAAGATTGGAGTTTGTTATTAGGCGCCAGTTACCGTACTGCAACATTAACGGGTTTTTCGTCAGATGCTGAGCTTTCACCATCGCGACAGTCATTATTTGATGATGGTAGAACTTTAACTCGCCAGCACAGATACCGTGACTATGAGTCTGATGATTTATCGCTGCGCTTTGAATTAAGCGGCCATTTTGATGTTGCCGGTATCACCAATCATGTACTGTTTGGTGTTGATGGTTACGACTATGAGCTACGCACGGGGCTTTATCGCTACCGTGGTGGTAATGGCACTTACACCATTGATATCTATGAGCCAGAGTACAGCACCACTGAAGGCCCTGAAGTAAGCATGCAGTACGAAAATAACGAACAGCAAAATGCGTACGGTATTTACCTGCAAGACCAACTAGATCTAACCGATAACTTAAAAGTGATGTTAGGTCTGCGTTTTGATGAAATTGAACAAGATATCTTTGAAACTAAGTCTGGTGTTGCATCAAACAGCAAAGAAAACCGCATTAGTCCACGTTTTGGTGTGGTTTATGCCCTTAATGACGACATTAACTTTTACTCAAGCTATTCAGAAGGCTTTTTACCACTAAGTGGCACCGATGCCGAAGGTAAGCCATTTGGTTTTGAAGAAAGTGACTCGTTTGAAGTGGGTGTTAAGTTTAGTTACGCCAATATCAGCGGTACGCTTGCTTATTTTGATGCAAGTAAGAGCAATATGCTGGTGGCAGATCCAGTAAATGTGGGTTATTCAGCACCTGTTGGTAAAGCAAATAGCACAGGTTTTGAGTTAGACTTAACAGGGTCATTGGGTGATAACACTGAGTACACCCTATCCTATGCTTATGTTGATGCCGAAACTGCCACAGACAGCATAAATGTTGATTGGTTAGTGCCAATTCCTAAAGGCAGCCCGCTTGTGAACGTACCGAAGAATAATCTTTCGATTGGCTTAAACCATGACCTAAGTGTATTTGCACAAGACATAAAGGTTGGCGGTCATTATCAATATGTGTCTGACCGTTTAGGCGACCCAGCTGATTTAACCTTCCGATTACCTAGCTATCAAACCGTTGGTTTATTTGCTAAATGGCGAGCGACTGAACGTACAACGGTGTCACTGAATGTTGATAACGTGTTTGATGAGCAGTATATCGCCAGCTCTTACAATGCATTGTGGGCCTACCCGGGTGCACCAACACAATTCAAATTAGGTTTAAGCTATGACTTCTGAGCAAGTTAAAAGCCGTATTCACAGTATCGACATCATGCGTGGTGTCGTTATTCTGCTGATGTTACTTGATCACGTGCGAGAGCGGTTTTTCTTGCACATGCAGGTGGCCGATCCCATGGTGGTTGATACCACTTCGCCGGGGCTTTTTTGGAGCCGCTTTGCTGCGCACTTTTGTGCGCCAACCTTTATCTTTTTAACCGGTTTGTCGGCGTGGCTTTATAGTCACCCAGCAAGTGGCGTGGCGCGCTCAGCACGAAGCTTTTTAATCAAGCGAGGGCTTTTTTTAATCGCCCTCGAAGTGACACTGATTTGTTTTTCGTGGATGGGTTACTATCACACCATTTGGCTACAAGTGATGTGGGCGATTGGCCTTTGTATGCTGGTGTTAGCAGCATTGATTAAGCTGCCACGCAACCTATTGCTGGTGCTTGGTTTAGTTATCGTATTTGGCCATAACTTACTGACCCCAATCAGCTTTACGCCCGATGAGTTTGGTTACTCGCTGTGGACGATTTTGCATGACCGAGGCTATCTATCACAAGGCGGTTTAATTGACGTAAAAATTAGCTACCCAGTGCTGCCTTGGATTGGCGTAATTTTATTGGGTTACTGTGCAGGCCCTTTATATGCGCACACTCAAGCGGCAGATTCGCGTAAACGAGCATTACTGCTGTTAGCCCTGTTATGTGTGGGATTATTTGCGCTGCTGCGTGGTTTTAATATTTATGGTGAAACCTTGCCGTGGCAAACGTTTAGCACCACAACCGAAACCATGATGTCGGTATTTAACGTGACTAAGTACCCACCTTCACTGAGCTTTTTGCTGATCACGTTAGCAGGCATGTTTGTTGGCTTATGGTTATTTGAAAGACCACTTAACCGCTTTACTAATGCGCTGCGAGTGTATGGCTCTGTGCCTATGTTCTTTTATATTTTTCACCTCTATGTACTGCTGTTTATGTATCAAATAGGCATGCTGATCTGGGGGGCAAATCAAGGGCAATATTTAGGAGTCAGTGATATATCAGGTATTTGGTTTATTACTTTGTTGTTGGCAGTAGGGCTTTATTGGCCAACCAAGAAGTTTAGTGAATACAAGCGTAAGGCTAACAAGCCTTGGTTAAAGTATTTATAATTAACAAATAATAGGTTGCTAGCTCCTGTTTATACGGGGGCTGGCGGTTTATTAAGTTGCTATTTGGGTGAGTTTTTGCGATATTAATTATATTATAATATTAACAGGAAGCTAATAAGATGACTCTGCCTAGTTCTCAATCTGCAAATGCTATTCGCATACTTGCTGTCGATGCCGTTCAACAAGCTAACTCTGGCCACCCAGGTGCGCCTATGGGTATGGCTGATATTGCAGCGGTATTGTGGCAAAACTTTCACCGCCATAACCCATTAAACCCAGACTGGTCTAACCGTGACCGCTTTGTGTTATCAAATGGCCATGGTTCAATGCTTCAATATGCATTGTTACATTTAAGCGGTTACGACGTAAGCATCGAAGATATTAAGCAATTCCGTCAGCTTCACTCTAAAACACCGGGTCACCCAGAATATGGTTACACACCGGGTGTAGAAACAACTACGGGCCCATTAGGTTCTGGTATTGCTAACGCAGTTGGTATGGCAATCGCTGAAAAAACCTTAGCAGCGCAATTCAATAAGCCAAAGTTTGATATTGTTGATCACTTCACTTACTGCTTTATGGGTGATGGCTGTTTAATGGAAGGTATCTCGCACGAAGCATGTTCGCTGGCAGGTACGTTAGGTCTAGGCAAGCTAATCGCATTTTGGGATGACAATGGCATCTCTATCGATGGTGAAGTAGAAGGTTGGTTCACCGACGATACACCTGCACGTTTTGAAGCTTACGGTTGGCAAGTTATCCGTGATGTTGATGGTCACGATATGAATGCAATTGCGGGTGCAATTGAAGCGGCACAAAGCAACACTACGCAACCAACACTAATTTGTTGTAAAACAGTGATTGGTTTTGGCTCGCCAAATAAATCAGGAAGCCATGACTGTCACGGTGCACCACTTGGTCACGACGAAATCGTTGCAGTACGTGAGCAGCTAAACTGGCCGCACCCTGCATTTGAAGTTCCACAAGAGGTTTATAACGAGTGGAATAATCAAGCGAGAGGCCAAGAGCTTGAAGGTGCATGGCAGCAAAAATTTGCAGCTTATAGCAAAGCACACCCTGAACTTGCAAAAGAATATACACGCCGTGTTCTTGAAAAAGCATTACCAGCTAACTTCGCTGAATTAGCTGATGAGTACATTGCTAAATGCCAAGCCGACATGCAAAACATTGCGACACGTAAAGCATCACAAAATGCGATCACCTTCTTTGCTAACCAGCTTCCTGAGCTAATGGGTGGCTCTGCCGACCTTGCCGGTTCTAACTTAACCTTATGGCCAGAAGCAAAAGGTTTACAAGATGCTGCTGATGGTAACTACGTATTCTATGGCGTACGTGAGTTTGGTATGAGCGCAATCATGAATGGTATTGCATTACATGGTGGCTTCATTCCATTTGGCGCAACTTTCTTAATGTTTATGGAATACGCACGTAATGCAGTACGTATGGCTGCATTAATGAAAGCGCAGAGCATTTTTGTGTATACCCATGACTCAATCGGTCAAGGTGAAGATGGTCCAACTCACCAACCAATCGAGCAAATCGCTAACCTTCGCATGACACCAAATATGACTGCATGGCGTCCGTGTGATGAAACTGAAACTGCGGTAGCTTGGCGCCAAGCGTTATTAAAAGAAACCGGTCCAAGTTCACTGATCTTCAGCCGTCAGGGTACAAAAGCAATGGCACGTGATGCACAGCAAGTTGCTGATATTGCAAAAGGGGGTTATGTACTTGTTGATAGCGAACAAACAGCTGAACTTATCCTAATTGCAACGGGTTCTGAGGTAGAGCTAGCTGTGAATGCTGCCGCTGAACTGACAGCACAAGGCAAGCAAGTTCGCGTGGTATCTATGCCATCAACGAATCAGTTTGATAGCCAAGACAAAGCATACCGTCAAAGCGTGTTACCAGCTGGTACACCAAAGATTGCTGTTGAAGCTGCACACCGTGACTTCTGGTTCAAGTATGTTGGCCAAGATGGTGATGTACTAGGTATGGATACATTTGGTGAGTCAGCGCCTGGTGCAGTATTGCTTGAACACTTTGGTTTCACAGTGGCAAACCTAGTTGCAAAAGCAAACGCATTACTTGCTGAATAAAGTGACTGGTAAAAAATTATCGTAATCGCAACACGATAAGCCTGCTTTTACTAAAAGGCATGCAATAAAAAAGCCCGCAAACCTTGGTTTGCGGGCTTTTTGCTGCTTAAACAATCGGCTTAAACTAATTCGCTTAAGATTGACTCTAGTTTCTCTTGGTCAATTGCGAACTGACGAATACCTTGGCTTAGCTTTTCAGTTGCCATAGCATCTTCATTCATTTCCCAGCGGAAAGCTTGCTCAGTCATGGCTGCTGGCGCTTCTGCTTTTTCAGTTGCTGGTAATAGTTTTTGAGTTAAAGGTGCGTCAGTTGCAGCTAGTTCAGCAAGTAACTTAGGGCTGATAGTTAAACGGTCACAACCTGCTAATTCTTGGATTTCACCGATGTTACGGAAGCTTGCGCCCATTACAATCGTGTCGTAGCCGTGCTTTTTGAAGTAGTTATAGATATGCGTGACTGACTTAACGCCCGGATCGTTAGCGCCGTCGAAATCAGCGCTTGCATCTTGTGCTTTGTACCAGTCAAGAATACGACCAACGAATGGTGAAATTAGGTAAGCACCTACTTCGGCACAAGCGCGTGCTTGAGCAAATGCAAATACCAGCGTTAGGTTACAACGGATACCTTGCGCTTCAAGTACTTTAGCCGCTTGAATACCTTCCCATGTTGAAGCAATTTTGATTAACACGCGCGATGTGTCGATACCTTGCTCTTTATATAGAGCAACAAGCTCAAGTGCTTTATCAATGGTTGCTTGAGTATCAAATGATAAACGCGCATCCACTTCTGTTGAAACAAAACCCGGCACTTGCTCCATTAATTTAGAGCCAATTAATACCGCTAGCTTGTCAGCTGCTTTTGTTACAACTTCAGCTGCGTCACTGCTTTGTGCTTTTGCCCATGATACGGCTTCGGCAGCAAGTGGGCGATATTTCTCAATTTGAATCGCGTTTAAGATTAGTGATGGGTTCGTTGTTGCATCTTGCGGTTTATATTCGTTGATTGCTTCAAAATCACCCGTGTCAGCAACAACGGTTGTCACTGCTTTAAGTTGTTCTAATTGACTAGACATAGTTTTCCCATTCTTATCATACAAAAGTTAATGTAGTGGCTTTAACCTATTATTTGTGCTGAAAAAACAATCTAATCTTCCAGAAAAACTGCGCAATAAATCGCCCGCCAGCAGCAAATAATCCTGTTAATAATATTTTTATAATACCTTTACAATCTGGTATTGTTGATATTATCATACAAATAAAGATAATGACTAACAATGTTAGTAAGTAATTAGTGAAAGGTAATTATGTCTCGTTATACGTTGGGATTAGACTACGGGTCGGACTCGGTAAGAGCATTACTCGTTGATGTTGCGACTGGTGAAGAACTTGCCAGCCATTTAGTAAACTACCCGCGCTGGGCACAAGGTTTATATTGTGACCCAAGTAAAGATCAGTTTCGTCAGCATCCACAAGACTATATTGATAGCCTTGTAGAAGTAGTAAATGGTCTTTGGTCACAAGTTCCAGCAGGTACTGCAGACAAAGTAGTGGGTATGAGCTTTGATACGACAGGCTCAACACCTGTAGCAATTAATAGCCAAGGTACACCACTGGCATTAACTGAAGAATTTGCAGAAAACCCAAATGCAATGTTCATTTTGTGGAAAGACCATACGTCTATTAAAGAAGCAAATGAAATCACTGAAGCTGCAACTAACAACGATGTGAACTACCTTTCACACATGGGCGGTATCTACTCTTCTGAGTGGTACTGGGCCAAAGCATTACATATTTTCCGCGTTGATAGCAGTGTTAAAGCAGCCACTTATTCATGGGTTGAGCACTGCGATTGGATGACCGCGCTAATGTGCGGCACAACACACCCTGAAGCATTAAAGCTAGGTCGTTGTGCAACGGGCCACAAACAAATGTGGAACGAGCAGTGGGGTGGTTTCCCACCAAACAGTTTCTTCAGCAATATCGATCCACTATTAGATGGTGTTGTTGATACGTTAAATGCAACGACAGAGCCAAGCGACCAAGTTGCTGGCAACTTAACTGCTGAGTGGGCCGAGAAGCTAGGTTTACCACAAGGTATCGTGATTGGTTACGGTGCATTTGACTGTCACATGGGCGCAGTAGCAGCCAATGTTCGCCCTGGCGTTCTAACTAAAGTAATGGGTACTTCAACTTGTGACATCACAGTAACGTCTAAAGAACAGCTAGGTGATACCTGCGTTAAAGGTATTTGTGGTCAAGTTGATGGCTCAGTGATCCCTGGGCTAATTGGCTTAGAAGCCGGTCAATCTGCATTCGGTGACTTATACGCATGGTTCAAAAACCTAGTACTTTGGCCAACTCGCCAACTTACAAATCTATCTGACGCTGAACAAGCGTTAGTTAACAAGCTAGAAGATTCAATCTTAGTTGATCTATCAAAAGCTGCGGCAGCACTGCCTGTAACAAGCAACGATGTAACTGCGCTTGATTGGGTAAATGGTCGTCGTACGCCAGATGCTGACCAAAGCGTTGCCATGGCATTAACAGGCTTAAAAATGGGCACTGATGCACCTAAGTTCTTCAAAGCACTTGTTGAAGCAACTGCGTTTGGCGCACGTGCTATCACTGAGCGTTTCCGTAGCGAAGGCGTACCAATCGAGTCAGTGGTTGTTATCGGCGGTATTTCTAAAAAATCAGACTACGTAATGCAAACTTGTGCTGATGTTTGGAACTGCCCAATCGACGTTTTAGAAAGTGAGCAAAGCTGTGCATTGGGTGCGGCAATTATGGCTGCGGTTGCTGCGGGTGAGCACGCAACAGTGGCAGATGCTCAAAAAGTGATGGCGTCGTCTGTATGTCATCAATATTTACCAAACCCTGAGCGCGTTGCTGTGTATGACGAGCTTTATGCCAACTACCAAGCACTTGCAAGCTATGTAAACGGAGACAAAGCATGAGTTTTACTGAACTAAAACGTGAAGTCTATGAAGCGAACATGGAGCTGCAACGTCGTGGCTTAGTAATTTATACCTTTGGTAACGTATCGCAAATCGACCGCGACAAAGGCGTGATTGCGATTAAACCAAGTGGTGTATCTTACGACCAAATGAAAGCCGACGACATGGTGATCGTCGACCTTGAAAACAACATTGTTGAAGGGTCTATGCGTCCGTCTTCTGACACCAAAACACATGTTCATTTATATCGCCACTTTGATTCAATTGGAGGTGTAACACACACGCATTCGACCTATGCAACTGCATGGGCGCAAGCAAAACAAAGCATTCCTTGCCTTGGCACAACTCACGCTGACTATGTACACGGTGATATCACCTGTACTCGTGAGCTAACCGATGAGCAAGTGAATGGCGATTATGAATTAGAAACCGGTATTCAAATTACTGATGCGTATCAAGACCGCGATCCGAAAGCTGCACCTATGGTGATTGTTGCGGGTCATGCGCCTTTCACGTGGGGTAAAGATGCCGCTCAGTCTGTATACCATGCCGCGCTACTCGAAGAGATTGCACGCATGGCGTATTTAACACGCACTTTAGATCCACACGCAGCTGAACTTAAAAAAGCAGTGATGGATAAACATTATCTACGTAAGCACGGTAAAAACGCGTATTACGGTCAGAGCAAATAGCAAGAATTTAGAGGATTATTAACATGACGACGATGACGAAAGAAGTCTGGTTTGTTACCGGCTCACAACATCTTTATGGTCCTAAGGTGTTAGAAACGGTTGCCAAAGACAGCGAAGCAATTGTAGCGGGCTTAAACAGCGAAGCGAACCTACCAGTAAACTTGGTATGTAAGCCTACTGTTAAGTCACCTGAAGAAATTCACGCTGTTTGCCAAGCGGCAAATACGGATCCTAACTGTGTTGGTTTAGTTTTATGGATGCACACTTTCTCACCTGCGAAAATGTGGATTGCTGGCCTAAGCGAATTACGTAAGCCTTGGTTACACCTTCATACTCAGTTCAATGCAGCCCTTCCTTGGTCTGACATCAACATGAACTACATGAATACGCACCAAAGTGCACACGGTGACCGTGAGTTCGGTTTCATCGGTACTGTAATGCGTAAAGAGCGTAAAGTTGTTGCTGGTCACTGGCAACGTGCTGACGTACAACAGCAGTTAGATGACTGGTGTCGTGCGGCAAAAGGTTGGGCAGAAAGCCAAACACTTAAAGTTGCGCGTTTTGGCGACAACATGCGTCAAGTTGCAGTTACTGAAGGTAACAAAGTTTCAGCGCAAATTACTTTTGGTTATGAAGTACACGCCTTTGGTGTCGCTGAGCTTGTAAAAGTGGTTGATACTATCACTGAAGAAGAAGTTGATGCACAGTTAGAGCTTTATAAGCAAGACTACGTAATTGCTGACGAAACTCTACAAGACGATTACGCAGTGAAAATGCTACGCAACGAAGCACGTTTAGAGCTTGGTATGGAGCGTTTCTTAGAGAAAGGCGGCTTTAAAGCATTCACAAACTGTTTTGAAGACTTATCAGGTCTTTCTGGTCTTCCGGGTCTTGCTACACAGCGCCTAATGTCGAAAGGCTATGGTTACGGTGGTGAGGGTGACTGGAAAACAGCTGCTATGGTTCGAATCATGAAAGTAATGGGTGAAGGCCGTGACGGCGGTTGTTCATTCATGGAAGATTACACTTACAACATGGGTGAGACTGACCAAGTACTTGGCGCGCACATGTTAGAAGTGTGTCCTTCAATTGCAGCACAAAAGCCACGTCTTGAAGTTCACCAGCACACTATCGGCGTGAAATGTGATGTAGGTCGTTTATTGTTTACAGCAAAACCGGGTGCTGCAATCAACGTATCACCAATTGATATGGGTAACCGTTTCCGTATTCTAATCAACGAAGTAGATACAGTGGCTCCGCCAGCTGATTTACCTCACTTACCGGTTGCTTCAGCGCTTTGGGAACCAAAACCAAATCTATCTGTAGCATCAGCTGCATGGATCCACGCCGGTGGTGCACACCACACTGCATACAGCCAAGCAGTAACAACCGATATGATTATCGATTTTGCTGAAATGGCTGGCGTTGAAACGATGATCATCGATAACGATACGACGATCCGTGGTTTCAAAACAGAGCTTCGTCATAACGCAGCTTATTACATGCTAAAACGTGGCCTGTAAAACGAATATTTAAAGTACTTGGGCATGTGTTTAGCATGCCCTGTCAAATTTTGTTGTCGATTAAGCCAGTGATGAGCCTTGCTCCTCGCTGGCTTATGCTATTGTGAAGCGAAACTTTTTAGGAGTAGATATGATCGATTTAAGCGCCTACCAAGGCATTATTTTTGATATGGATGGCACCTTAATTGACTCAATGGGCAGTCACTTACAGGCATGGCAGAAAGCTTGCGAAGCCTATGGGTATCCATTCGATTACGACTACATGTATAGCTTAGGCGGCATTCCGACCGTTAAAACAATTGAAATGCTTAACGAAAAATTTGGTTTAGATCATGACCCCTTGGTTGTGGCAAAAGATAAACACCAGTTTTGGGTTGATTTACAACATCATCCACTAGTGATTGACGAAACCGTCGCAGTACTTGAAAAGTACCATGGTGTATTGCCTATGGGTGTGGGCACGGGGGCTGACCGCGAGCATGCAATTGATCATCTAACAGATACTAATTTAATTAATAAAATTGGTGCCTTAGTGACTGCCAGTGATGTTAGTAAAGGCAAGCCGAACCCAGAAACATTCTTAAAAGTAGCAGAGCTTTTAGGTGTTGAACCAAGTAAATGCGTAGTGTTCGAAGACACGCAAATTGGTTACCAAGCCGCCAAAAGTGCGGGGATGGATTGCATCATGGTGAAAGACGGCAAAATCCAACTTTAGCGATTAAATTTGCAATGACACCCTTATTTGTATTATAAAACTATAAATACAATTACAAAAAGGTTATTCATATGTCATTGCAATGTGTTTTCCAAGGTTTAAAAACAACTCATCAAACAGCCAGTTCGAACACGAAAAAGTCGCGCGGGCTTTATGCATTGTTGGTGACATGTGGGATTGCCCTTACACCAGCGTGTGCTCATCAAGGAGACAATATGACTACTTCCCCTTCAGCATCAATGACGGCCTATGGCGTACTGGCTGATCAAACGCCAGTTAATCAAGTAACGCTGACTAACAGCAATGGTATTAGCGTTGATGTAATCAATTACGGCGGCATTATCACGCGTATTGAAACGCCAGATGCAAAAGGCGAAATGGGTAATATTGTACTGGGTTTAGATAATCTAGAAGCATACACAAAAGCGACAACTTACTACGGTGCAATCATCGGTCGTTTTGGTAACCGTATCGCAAACGGTAAATTCACCTTAAACGGCACTGAATACCAATTAGCGACTAACGATGGTGACAACCATTTACATGGTGGTGTGCAAGGTTTCGATAAGAAAGTATGGAACATGACACCGTTCACGACGCAAAACAGCGCTGGCGTTACTTTAAGTTTAGTGAGCCCTGATGGTGACCAAGGTTACCCGGGTGAAGTAACGACTGAAGTAACTTACACGCTAACGAATAACAATACGCTAGATATGCAGTTTATTGCTACAACAAGCAAGCCTACCATCATCAATATGACGCAACACAGCTACTTCAACCTAGCGGGTAAAGGCGACATTCTTGATCACCAAATGCAAATTAACGCAAAAGCAATTACCCCTGTCGATGGCGGCTTGATCCCAACTGGTGAGTTGATGGATGTGGCTGGCACACCGTTTGACTTCCGTACTGCTAAAGCAATTGGTCAAGATATCAAAGCAAGCAACGAACAACTGAAACTTGGTAAAGGTTATGATCATAACTTTGTGCTTAAAGACACGCCAAGCAATAAGCTTATCGAAGCCGCGACGGTTTACGAAGCAAACTCTGGTCGTACGTTAACAGTTTACACAGAAGAGCCTGCGGTACAGTTTTATTCAGGTAACTTCTTAGACGGTAGTACTCAGCAAGCGTCTGGCTTAGTGCATAATTTCAGAAGTGGTTTTTGTTTAGAGCCACAGCATTTCCCTGATGCACCTAATCAGCCAACGTTCCCAAGCACAACATTACTGCCAGGTGACGTGTATTCAACACGCATCGTGTACGAATTTGGTACAAAATAAAGGAACACAAACGTGAAAACAACAAAGCTTAAAAACGCAATGCAAAAGGCTGGTTTAGCTAGCCTATTTGCCTTGTCGTTTGGTGCACTGACTGGTTGTCAGACTACGGCTGAAGACAACACAGCCAAAGCAGATGTCGCAGCCACAGCAAAAGCGCCAATTCAAGATGATGGTATTTTTACTAATCCTCTTTTCCCAAATGGCGCCGATCCATGGCTTGAGTATTGGGATGGTAACTATTACCTAACTACAACAACATGGACATCTGAGTTAGTGATGCGTAAATCACCAACACTAGCTGGCCTTGCTGATGCAACACCTGTCAATGTTTGGTCTGATTCAAACCCTGAGCGTTGTTGTAACTTTTGGGCGTTTGAGTTCCACCGCCTAAAAGGACCAAACGGCTACCGTTGGTACATGATGTACACAGCCGGTACTGATGGCACTTTAGATAACCAACACTTAAACGTATTAGAAAGTGCCGGTGATGATCCTATGGGTCCATACGAATACAAGGGCGCATTAATGCCTAACGTATGGAACATCGACGGTAACTATCTAACATACAAAGACAAGCTATATGTGATCTACTCACAATGGCAGGGTGATCAGCAATTAAACATTATTGCTGAAATGGAAAACCCATGGACTCTGAAGAAGAACTCACCACATACGGTGATCACGCGTCCTGAGCTAGATTGGGAAATCAGTGGTCGTAAAGTAACTGAAGGCGCTGAAATTTTACAGCACAATGGCCGTACGTTTATGACGTACTCAGCAAGCTTCTGTAATACCCCTGATTACAAACTAGGTATGCTTGAGCTTGTTGGTGACGATCCGCTAAAAGCGAGCAGCTGGAAGAAATACGACAAGCCAGTATTTGAGCGTACAGAAGAAGTGTTTGGCCCAGGCCATAACGGCTTTTTCACGTCGCCAGACGGCACAGAAGATTGGTTAGTTTATCATGGTAATGATTCGGTAGAGCACGGTTGTAGCGCGACTCGTTCATTACGTGCGCAAAAATTTACTTGGAACGACGATGGTACACCAAGCTTTGGTAAACCATTAACACCAGGTGTTGAAGTCGCACCGCCATCAGGTGAATACGGCCCACTGGTAACGCGAGTGCAAGGTCAGCGCTACCAATTAGTGAATGCAACAAGCGGCTTATGTTTAGACATTGCAGCTGATCCACAAGATGCACGTGCAGTACAACGTCAGTGCGCAAGCACCAATGGTCAATGGGTTATTGATGCAACAACAGATGGTTTTGTTCGTTTAGCTAACCGTGAAGACAGCAAGTTCTTAGAGCTTGAAAGCTGTAATGATGCCGATAACGCTAAGGTGCAATCTGCAGCATGGCGCAATAACTTCTGCCAGCAATGGAAAGTAGCACCAAGCACAGATGGTAATGTATCTATTACTAACCGTTACACAGGCAAACCATTAGCGATTGCTGGTTGTTCTGCTGCACAAAACCAAGCGGTTTTACAGCAAAGCGACGCAACAGCGTGTGGTGACTGGCAATTACGCCCAATGGGTAGTGTTGTCGTATTAAGCCAACAAAGTGGTAAAGCACTTAGCGTGGCTGGTACGGTTAAAGCAGGTACCAATGTTGAGCAACAAGCTTACACGCATAAAGATGCACAGCAATGGTTCTTCACACCAACAGATACTGGCTATGTAAGCCTTAAACAAAGCGCTGACAGCGAGTTCTGTGCTGCGATAGCTGATAACGCCTTAGTACCAGGTGCCAACGTAGAGATGGCGTCTTGTGCGGCGAAAACAGCACAGTGGCGTATTGCTCCAGTAGAAGGCGGTGGTGTTATGCTGATCAACCGCTACACAAAGCAAGCACTTGGTTTAAGTAACTGTGGTTTAGCTGAAAAAACTAACTTCGCACAACAACCTGATTTAGGTAATAAGTGCCAAGTGTTCCATCTGCGTGAACCAAATTAAGTTATAAGTAAAAAATCGACTCAACCAAAGCCACTTCATTTATGAGTGGCTTTTTGTGGCTGAAGACTGTAAGTTAGCGAGAGTAAAGTTCCAAGCTGAGCGGTGGGGTTGTTATGTGTGGCGTACCTCTCAGCACTTGCTCTGTTCATTTTTGGGTAGGTTGGGTAGAGCGAAGCGAAACCCAACATAATCCATCCACACCTTCATAACCCCTAATTAATTAAATAACCTAAAGGCTGCCATTGGCCACTATTTTTACTCAGGCTCAGAGTTTCTAGGGCATGCTCCTTATTGGTGAAGCTTGTTTGAAATTGAACCACTAAATATTCGCCATTAGGCATTCCGGGTAGTGATGAATATTCTTGTACATCAAAATAAGTACGAGACATTACGCGACCAAGGGGAATACGAAGTTGCTCTAATGCCAAGCGCCATTTTGGCTCTGGTGTGGCTGTCTGAAATATGTGATCTGTTTGCTGCCAACTCTGCAAGTATTCGCCGCTATCAACAAGCTTAAGCCATGCTCTTGCTGTTTCAATTGAAGTTGAATCTTTTGCTTGAGCAAAAAAGCTCATCCATAAACATGTAATCAATAAACATGCTTTAAACGTAAATCCATTTACTGAAACTAATAAAATGTTACGCATAGAATGACCTTACTTAATTCATGGGATGCAGCCATCTTACGTTTGGGTTGGTTAAATTCTATACTAAAAAAGTGCTATGAGAGGGTTTTTGAAGTGATGTATTAATGCTTATTTCTTATTTTGTGTTTTTGCTCGTTTTAACTGAGAGTGAAGTGTTTAGGTTTATTTTAAATTATATGCTTTTGTTTTTTAAATATAAAAACTATGTTTCTTCACTGCTTATTTTTTAAAGTAGGCGCTTAAAATATTGTGTTTTTAATGGTTAAGGAAGTTTCGTATTTGCTTGATCGATAATTCAGAGCCCGCATTTTCACTGTATTTTGCCCCTTTTTAGGGAGGTAAGAGGGAGTTAGCGATGGGAGAGTTACAAGAGTAAAGTTGGCTTTGGCCAGAAATATACTACCCAAATGTTGGGCCTTAGCTATTTGCCGTCACTTGAAAACCCTGATAATGCAAACTACCCTCAACGATGAACCAGCAAGGGTAAACTTTATATGGATAGTTCGCTTAATTCGTTACGAAAAAAAGCTGAAAAAGACCTGAGTAAAGCAACGCTTGATAGCAATGTTGTTTTGGTTGAAGACAGTGATCTTGATTTTACTATTATCAACAAAGTGTTATCACCTCAATATAATGTTAGCCGCTTCTCAACAGCTGAAGCATTGTTAGAGCAATTAGGTGATCTAAAAGTATCACTTTTCTTATTTGATTATCGGTTGCCCGGTATGGACGGTATCGACCTATGTCAAACCATTCGTAGTGTTCCTGCGTTTGAGCATACGCCCGTAATCATGTTGACGGGCGAAAATTATACAAACTTTGAATATAAGTTTTGGGACGCAGGATGTAATGATTTTATTGCTAAACCCTACAGTGCCGTAACACTTCAAAAACGTGTAGAAAAAGAGCTGAAATACAGTGCTTTGCTTGAGCAACATAAAGAAGCATCAATGATTGACTCGCTCACGAAAGTTTTTAATCGACGCTATTTAGAAGTGGTGATGAATCAACTGAGTGCAAGGTACGAGTCACCCGAAGTCTCTGTGTTATTACTGGATATTGATTATTTTAAAAAATATAACGACCGTTATGGCCATTTGGCAGGTGATGCAGCGCTTGTATCAGTTACTAACACTGTGAAAAGAGCATTAGCACGCGACACTGATTTTATTTCACGTTGGGGTGGTGAGGAGTTTGCTGTTGTTCTTCCACACACTAACTATGAAGGCTGTCAGTTGGTGGCAAAACGAATAATAGACCTATTGCACGAAGAGCATTTACCTCATGAAGGTTCACCCTGTGGCTACTTAACTATTTCAATTGGCGGGGTGACGGTTCCTGAATCTCCAAGAGATTGGAAGACACTTTTCTTAAAGGCCGACGAAAACCTGTACGAAGCTAAAAAGAGCGGTCGTAATCAATACTGTTTAAAGCCAGAGGTCTGAACTTTATACCAACACACTCATCAATACACCGGGATCGCTTATACCTGCTTCTTTTAGCGCGTCGCTAATTGATTGGCTAAGAGACATTATTTGCGTATGGATTTCCATGACCATTTTGGTCTGTGTTTCAACTTGCACTTTAACCGCTTCATCTTCTTGGTTTTTAAGTGCTTGCAGTTTGGCTAATTGCTCTTTGGCAAGTTCAAGCTGTTCTTTGAGTTTTTCTAGTTGTTCAACCATTTTGCGGATATGCGCAGGGAGTTCGCTAGATATTTCTTCTTTTTGCGTGGGCTCTACTTCACGACCTGAGAGTTTATTCATCTCTTGGCTGCTGAGTTTGTAGCCTACTTTTGAGTTGGTATTACTGACTGCTGTATCTGCGTTTGAGATATTTAACGCACTTGCTAATGAGTTAATAGCCATAATGAGAGCGATGAAAGTGAATGATATGTATGTATCGGCAAGGGGTACTAAAGCTTTAGAAAAAAGCCGGGTTTTCACCCGGCCTTTCCAGACAACAAATAGTTGAGGTGAGGCAGCTCACCTCACTTTGTTACTCTTGTGCAGCAGCTGCATCAAAGAGTGCTTTTATTTCTTCAGCGCTAATCGCACCGTTGAAAATTTTCAGTTCATCGATAGCACCGTTATAAGGTGTATCCCAGTAGTTAACACCGAGTGCAAACTCATTTGTTTCACCAGGAACCGTGAATACACGCGGGAAGCCATCGGTTTCTAGCTGTAATTCGCCGTTAACATACATCTTCAACACATCACCATTCGTACCATCAACAGTGAATGCAACATGTGTCCATTCTTTTGCTGGAATACGGCTATCTAGTTCTGCATTATCGAAGAAGGCACCGTTATTTGCCCATAAACGAGTTAGGCCTGTACCTGCCATAGATGGCACATAACTTAACCAAGAGCCTGCACTTGCACCTGCGAAGAACGCTGTAGTGTAATCAGTGAAGGTTTCAGGTTTTAACCACATAGATACTGAGTAATCATTGGTCGTGATTAAGTTATCCGGTAAACGAACACCTGAACCTTCTAGGAATACTGCTTGACCAATTACACCGTCAACAAAAGTTACGTTACCACCAGTATTGTTGATGAAACCACCCGTTGGTTTACCCGCTGCATACGCACCGTTTAATGCACTTAGGTCACCTTCGAAGCTGTATTCAGCAGGTGCAAGTGATTTTAAGGTTACATCGAATGACTTAGTATCAGTAAAGTCTTTGTACTTAATAGTTGCAGTTAATGTCACTACTTGGTCGCCAGCAGAGGCGCTAGGTTGAGTAACAACAGCTGTGCCATTAACCGGTTTTAAGTACTCTTCGTTGTTTGACGTCCAGCTAATACCAGATACAAATGGACCTACACGCGGTAACTCAAAGCTTTCACGTACTGCCGATACATCACCTAAATCAAGCGCATCAGTAATGAAGCTCTCAAATTTAGTCGGATCTGTCAGGTTATTGATAGCCGCACCATTAATATCTAGGCCGTTTAGCGCGTAGTCATAAACGATGAATTCATCAATTTGACCTTGGAAAGGTAAGTCCCAACCGTAGTTCACACCAAGGGCAAAGTTACCTGTTTGTTCGCTAAAGAAGTCAGGGCGAGGCATCGAACCTGCACGTACACCATCACGATAAAGTGTTGCAGTGCCATTAGCATAAGTGATTGCAATGTGATTCCAATCCATTACCGCTGGAGAGTCAGAAATGATTTGGTTCCACATATCAGTGCCATCATCAGCTAAATAACGGCTCCATAGCATTGGTGTTGACGTAAAGTGTGTACTACCTGGGATCAAGCTCATCCAACGTGCATCAGACGTTGATGCGAAGAATGTAGGCGTAAAGTTAGTTAGTACAGTTGGCTTAAACCAATACGAAATAGTGTACTCATCGCCTGTTACTAACTCATCAGGTAAACGTACGCCCGTTGCACCGTCAAAGTTAAATGCTTTACCTGTTTGACCTTCTGCGTATGCAGCTGTACCAGTACCCACATTTAACATGTTATTATCTGTTACGCCCGCATCATCAAGGTTACCTAAACCATCACTTAGCGAATCTTCGAATGCATAGTGTGCAATCGCATTTTTAAACTCTGGTCGCGCTTCTAGATTTACATTAAATGTTTTAGTCGTGCTTTCACCGTTTAAAGAGATATTAGCCGTTAAAGTAACCGCTTTATCACCGCGATCTGGCGTTGGAATGAATACTGAGCCTTCACTGGTGATGTAGTATTCATCACTGCTTTCCCAGTTAATTGCAGCACCGTCTTTACCTTTGGTTGGTAATGAGTAGCCTTCGTCAGCAATTGATAATTCAGTTTTGATATCAAGTGCTTCTTGAACAGTGCCCAGCACGTTTGCAGTATCCGTAATTTCATCACGTTTACTTGCCCAAATGGTAGCGCCTTCGCTTGATGTAGCTGATACAGTGACAGCCATTGCTTTAGTTGCATCATCCCATTGCCATTTAGCCACGCCAAAGTAAGTACCAGAATCTAACTCAAGTTTAATATTTGAGTCATCAATCATGTACCAGATACCTGGATCATCACCGGTTACTGAGTGATCTTCGTTTAAAGCAATATGCATTGAGCGAATAGCATCTGTATTTACATCATTGCCATGGTTGATAAATTTGTAATAGCCGTAAAGCTCATCTGCCACAACCATGTTGTCGCCTTCAAGCGGCACATAACGTTGTGGAGAAGCCATAGGCCAACCTAATGAGTTAATGAACATTTCATGTACGCGAACTTGGTGCGCTTCTGAAATGGTTGGGAACTCAGTCGATGTTTGCGGGAAACGCGTATGCGTAACTAAGATATGACGACCTGTCGCTTCATCGTAGTAAGCAGAGTTATGGCCCGGTGATTGGTAGCCCCATGCTGGTGCTGTTTCGCCAAGTTCTTGCGTGTACTCAAAGCCGCCCATTAGTTTTTCGCCGACCTCCAGACCGCCGATAGCTGCAATGTCATTACCTGCGTTATCTAGATAAGGGCCATCCGGTGTTTTTGAGCGAGCAACACGGATGTTGTAGCCACCATTAAGATCAAAACCAGCAACAGAGAAGAATAGGTAGTAGTATTCACTTTCTGGGCTGTACATGACAAATGCACCTTCCATCGCACGGAAGTCACCGCCAACTAGCTTTTTACCATAGCCTTGACCTGCTTCTGGCATACCTGTTTCTTCGTCCATTGCTAGCACGAAAATACCGCCAGAGTATGAGCCGTAAACCATCCAAAGTTTGCCATCAGCATCATAGAAAGCTGCAGGGTCAATGGCGTTAGGATCAACGGCACCATTCCATGTTGTCTGGCCATTATCAAGTGGGTAAGCTGCAAACTCAGCTTCTGTACGATAACCGCTGCGTAAGAAAATACCTTTGTTTGTATACGGACCTTCGATATTGTCAGCTTCAGCTAAACCAAGGTAAGAGCGGTTCCAGCATACTTCATCAACAACATCTGGTGTATCTGGGTTATCTTGTGCACAATGATTATAGTAGAACCAGAACTTGCCATTTGGCGCCTGAATAACATCAGCAGCCCAGTTTCCTGTGAAACCGTCTGTCCATTCAATGCCTTCGGCAATTTCACCTGTGTAGTTGTAATCAAATAATGGGCTTTCATTAACGGCTTCGTTAGCTGAAAGACTCGAAATCATTTCCCAGTTCAAGAGATCAGTCGATTTAGCGGCAGCAAGGTGTGACCCGAAAATATAATATGTGTCGTCGACTTTAACGACAGAAGGATCGTGCACGCTTACATTGGTAACCATTACACTACCTGATTCAGTGTATTCAACACTGCTGCTTACAGTCGGTTTTGCACTTTGCGGGTCGGCAACCGCTGGTGCTGTGTCAAGCTTAGTACCATCTTCTTTGCCACAACCTGTCACAGCCAAAGAGCAGGCTATGACCATGGCTAATTTATTTAATTTCATTTTATGTGTCCTCTTGAAACTGGGATTCATTTTTTTATTCGATTGTTGTCAATAAAATTGCCGCGCGCCTATATCAAACTAATAAGAACGTAGTATTGTAATTTTATAGTACGATTTAAAATGTGCAAATACTTTTGCAAAGGTAATTGATATGTAAATATGAAGTATCAGTGTTTACAATATGTACAGCGTGATTTTAATTTTTTCAAGTTGCCATTTTTGGCGTTTTTTTCGCTGTTTTTGCGCTATTAGGGAAGTTTTTGCTTATCTGAAAGTGGGGATTTTCCGTTAAATTTGCTTATTTGTATTACATTTTAGCATTAAAAAGGGCTCTTAAAGAGCCCTTTTTGATATTACTTGTCTTGTTTACTCAGACCTTCAGTGGTCATGATAATGCGCTTAAGTGTGCCATCTTCGTTGTAGTAAAGTGGCTCAATCGCCACTGAACGACGAAAACGCCCGCCACTTGGTTTGCCATCAATCGGTGGTACGGCACCCGTATGGTAAATAAAGTAGTCTTTACCTTTGTATTCGATAATTGATTGGTGGTTGGTTTCGCTGTTACCGGCTATCTCATTCAAGATACCTTTATATTCCCACGGTCCATGAATGCTTTTGCTCATGGCATAACAGATCTTCTCTGGGAACTCACATGCGTACGAAACATAGTAATTGTCGTTTTTCTTATGAACCCATAGCGCTTCGGTAAAGTTTGGTAAATCAAGCGTTTTAATTTCACCATCAAGAGACAGTAAGTCGTCGCTCAGCTTTACGTATTTTGGCATTAGGTTACCAAAGAACATGTAAGTATCGCCATTTTCTTCTGTATAAATAGCCGGGTCGATGTCGTCCCAATCATTTGGCGTGTGCTTGGTCATATCATCAGTAACAAGCGCGTGACCAATCGCATCTTTAAAAGGGCCTGTTGGTGATTTAGAAGTCGCAACACCAATTGCAAAACCTGGTTTTGTATCGTTGTGGCGAACTGTGGTAAAGAAATAGAAAGTGCCATCACGCTCAATCATGTGTGAAGCCCATGCTTCACCTTTAGCCCATTTAAAGTCTGTTGCTTTCATGATTGGGCCGTGTTTTTTCCAGTTCACCATATCTGTTGATGAAAAGGCTAACCAGTCGTGCATTTCAAAAAACACGTCATTATTAGGGGCTTCATCATGGCCTGTATAAAGGTATACGGTGTCATTGTGAACAAGTGCCGCAGGGTCTGCAGTAAATACATCGGTAAATAATGGGTTTTGTGCAACAGCTAAGCTGCTCGAAAAAAGTAATGGTAGCGCCAACGCTTTCAATTTCTTCATGAGTGTCCTCTGTGACTAATAATTGTTGTTCGAACTGCAGCTTTTGTACTTAGAGCTCGCTCTAAATGACCAGATAATACACAGTGTATGCCTGATTATACTGAGTAACTGATTGTTTACATCGAAACAAACCAGTAAAAGTGCAGCAAAAAATAACTCTATATTGTATTATTGTATTTTTATCATAGTAGCATCAAAATACGCCGGGTAAATAACTTGTTAGCCCTTTTTTTGTCGCTCTGGATGAACTAAAGACAAATTAAACAAGCAAAAAAATAAACGCTAAGTGACTGATAATAATGGGTCTATATAAATTCCCAAAATAAAAGCGCAGCCCTTTTTGAGTTTGTAACGTGTTATAATTACAACGTTTTTTGTAAACATAATGGCACTAATTTTAATTTGGCTTTTTGAGTTGACTGTCAAATAATCATACAATATGATTAAAGTTCAGGCAGCAATGTATTAACATAATAAAATGTAGACACACTCGCGCACCGTTTTGACAACACACGATGCACAATGCAGTGGTCACTCTTCGGTAACTGAATGGGGAAAGTTCAGCGGACCGATATAACTATAATTTGGAGAACACCGCTTATGTTTAAAAGAACACACATAGCCAGTGCTGTAGTTATGGCATTTACCTGTCAATTTGCTTTTGCACAGGAGGAAGCACCAAACACTCCTGAGAATAACGTCGATGAGATGGAGGTTATTCAAGTATCAGGTATTCGCGGCAGTTTAAACAAAGCGCTAGATGAAAAACGTGCAAGCGTTCAAATCGTGGATGCAATTGTTGCTGAAGATATTGGTAAATTCCCTGATAACAACGTAGTTGAAGCACTACAACGTGTGACAGGTGTACAAACAACAGGCCGTGGTGCTGGTGAAGTAAGTGCGGTTTCAATCCGTGGTCTTACTGATGTTAATACCACAGTTAATGGCCGCGCTATCTTTACAGGTGCGGGTCGTGATGTGGCGCTGCAAGACATTCCTGCAAGTTTACTTTCAGGCGTAACAGTTTATAAAACCCGTTCGGCGGATCAAATTGAACGTGGTATCGCAGGTGCGATTGATATTAAAACCCACCGTCCTTTCAACTTCGAAGGTGAAAAAGTTGTTTTAGCGGCACGTGCGATTTACTCAGATCAACCAGATGAAGTTGATCCAAATATCAGTGCATTACTTTCTAATCGTTGGGAAATCGACGGTGCTGGTGAGTTTGGTGCACTTTTCAATATTTCTTATGCTGAAACACATTACCGCGATGACACCATCACAGCGGGTGCAGCGTTCCCATTCTTTACTGATAAACCACAGTACAACTACTCACCGTACTCACGTGTACCAAATGAATTTTGGACTCAAGGCACTGAGTTAGGTCTACCGACTGCGGCAGGTTCTACTTTAGACGTAAATGGTGAGCCAACTGAATACCTACTTGCACGTGATGCTATTTTTGGTACTTCATTCACTGGTCTTCGTAAGCGTCCAGCTGCGTCTGTCTCTTTACAGTGGGCACCAGATGAAACCCTAGAAATCACAGCTGAAGGCTTCTACACAGGTTACGAAAACGAATCGCAAAACGCGATGTGGTTCTCAAATACATTCGAAAACGGTAACGGCTTCATTGAAACTCCAACGGTGTTTGATGGCACTAATGTGGTTAAAGAAAAGCAAGCGATTGGCGCTGGCGGTTTCCAAAGTGGTGACTACTCGTACGGTAAAACAGATAGCTACTTATATGCGCTAGGTGCCGAGTGGCAAGCAAGCGATTACCTAACCATTAATACAGAAGTCGTTTACCAAGATAGTGAGTACGAAACAGACTTCTTCGCAATGCGTTTTGACCGCACTGCATATGGCTTAGATGTAGACTTTAACGATAAAGACGGCGTACCAGGTATTGCGTTTTGGGATGATCCAAACACAGCGGTAAACGAAGCAGATATGGCTGCTATCGAAAACTGGAATGCAGGTACTATTTATGACAATGGCGGCGGTAACGCGGGTGACGCATTAACCTTCACATTTGATGCTGAATACCTAATTGGTGGTACTTATTTTGATAAAGTGAAATTCGGTGGCCGTTACGAAAAACGTACTGCGCAAGAGTACACGCGTGGTCAAGATACTGGCATTGCAAACACATCTGTAGCTAGCTTAATTGAGCAATTAGCTGCAGCTGGGGCATCTGGTGATGGTTCTGGTATTGTGTTCCAAGTTGATGATTATTTCGATGGCCGTGCTGACGTCTTCGACAGCTTTGTAACTGCTGACGGTGGTTACATGCTAGATAACGGTGATGCTGTTCGTAGCGTATACGGCCTTGAAGCTGAAGACGTATACAAAACATTTGATATCGAAGAAAACTCATACGCGCTATATGCCACAACTAACTTCTTCTTAACTGAAGATATCAGCGGTGAGTTTGGTTTACGTTATGTAAGCTACGAGCAAGATATGGACTTTATTGCTGAATCTGGCGGCATGAACTCAAATGTATTTGAAGAAAGCTCAGCAAGTGCTGATAGCAGCGCATTACTACCAAGCTTAGTACTTAACTGGAATATCACTGATGATGTAGTGGGCCGTGTCGCGTACACAGAAACATTACGTATGCCTAACTTTGCTGACTTAAACGCGCTGCAATACTGGTACGATCCATTAACAGAAGGTGCTACATACGGTACTGGTACGGGTGGTAACCCAGAGCTTAAACCAACAGAATCAAAGAACTATGACGTATCACTTGAATGGTACTTCGCAGATACAAGTTCACTTTACGCAGCTTACTTTAAGCGTGAAATTGAAGGCTTAGTTGTTGCGGGTCGTAAGCAAGTAGTGCGCGAAGGCGATGATGGCGTAACACGCCCATATGTATTAAGTGCACCAGTGAATGCTTCAAACGGTGAACTATCTGGTTTAGAAGTTGGTTTAGTTTACTTCCCAGAAAACTTACCAGAGTACTTAAACGGTTTTGGTGTGCAAGCAAGCTATACGATGCTTGATTCAGAGCAAGATACACCTGAATTCAATGAGCTAGGTGAAATCTCTGGTTATGTTGATTCACAAATGGCTGGTGTTTCTGATGAATCGTACAGCATCGTAGGTATCTACGAGCGTGACTCATTCGATATGCGCTTATCTTATGTATGGCGTTCTGAGTTCTACACAGGTAATGAAGCGGCAATCTTTGCTAACCCGATTCAATTCTGGAGTCGTCCTGAGCAAAGCTTAGATTTCCAATTTAGCTACAATGTGAATGATGATTTAGTGGTTACTTTTGATGCAACGAACATCCTAGATGACGTATATCAAAACTACTATGGTGAAGGTAACGACAACCTGTTTAACTTTGGTAACGGTATCTACTCACGTACATTCGCACTTGGTGCACGTTATTCTTTCTAATTTTCTTAAATAGACCCAAAAACCCCGGCTTAGCTGGGGTTTTTTATTGGTTTTTATAAACCAAACCATCGGTCGAAAAGAGTTGCGATTTAATAAGTATGATAATACTATTAATTAGATTAGCATTAAATTTACAAAAATAACGAACGCAATGGCCAAGCTGTGTAATATCTAGGGCTATAAATTTATTTGATACGCAATGTTGAAAGCTTTTTAGCATTGCTTGAAATAGTGAGCGGCGGCTCATTATTGACCAATTAGGGTGTTGTTGTATGGAATCTCAAAAGTTATCCGTTGTAGAAAAGGTCGGCTTTGGCGCCGGCGACATGGCAGTAAATGTCATGGTTGCAGCGTTATTCTATTTTATGTCTTTCTTTTACACCGATATCTACGGACTTGATCCGGTTGATATGGGTGTGTTGTTCTTAGTGGCGCGTTTTGTTGATGCCTTTACCGATCCATTAATGGGGGTGATCACCGACAAAGTGAAAACCCGTTGGGGTCAGTTCCGGCATTGGTTCTTATTTTTATCTGTGCCTTATGGTTTATCGGTCGTACTGTTATTTACCACGCCTGATTTCGACTACAACATGAAGTTAGCTTGGGCTTATGCCACGTACTTGTTTGCGACCTTGATGTTTACCGGTGTTGCTATTCCTTATATCTCTTACATTGGTGTATTAACTGCCGATCCTAAAGAGCGTTTGTCAGCTAATGGTTACCGTATGTTCTTCGCTAAGATTGCCAATGTAGTGATCGTATTTTCAGTGCCGCTACTTGCCTCATATTGGGGAGATGGCAGCTTGTCGTATGGTTATAAACTGGCAATGGCATTGGTATCGGCATGTGCCGTAGCACTATTTTTGTTTTGCTTCTTTACTACTCGCGAACGTATTACCCATGAGCCACAAACCGAAGGCGTACTTACGCAATTAAAAGTACTTATTAAAAACGACCAATGGTTACTACTGTGTGCAGCATGTGTGCTTGGTACGCTTGGCTATGCGATTCGTGGCAGTGTTGCTATGTATTACGCAACCTATTACTTAGGTGTACCAGATTTAGCAGGTGCCTTTACCAGTGCAGGTATTGCAGCATCTATTGTCTCAATGGTGGCAAGTACGTGGATCACCCAGCGTTACTGTAAAATGAAGCTATTCCGTCAATCACAAATTGCCGTGCTATTTATTTCATTACTAATGTACTTTGTAGTGCAGCCTGGCGATGTAATGACGGCGTTTGTGCTTTATATCATCTTGTCATTTGTGGTTGATTTACATGCGCCAGTGTTCTGGTCTGCCATTGCTGAAGCCGTTGATTACGGTGAAATTAAAGACGGCGTTCGTGCATCAGGTCTATCGTTTGGTGGTATTTCATTCTGCCAAAAAGCCGGGGGCGGTTTAGCGGGCTTAGCGGGTGGTTTATTACTGGCATTTTTTGAGTACAAGCCTAACGTTGAGCAAACCGAATTTACCCTAATGGGCTTAGCACTGATGCTAACTATCATTCCTGGTGTATTCCACGCCTTGCTAGGTCTGATCTTGAAAAAATACAAAATTACCGATGAGTACTATACGGATATGGTTATTCATAAACGCCTACCAAAATAACCACTCTTTAAACGCACACACTAAATAAGTGTGTGCGCTTTGCTCTTTAAAATAACAATTCGCTGGGAGACAACAGTATGAACACATTCAAAGTTAGCTATTTGGCAAGCGTTTGCGCTGCAATATTAACTGTGACCGGTTGCAGTGAGCTGCCAACAGACAGTAAACAAGCCGCTTCTGTGGAGCATGCTGAACATACCAGCGAACAACATTTATTTGCCCTAAATCAAGTAAGTTTAAGCGCCAGCCCGTTTTTACATGCGCAGCAAACGAATGTGCGTTATTTATTAGCTCTTCATCCTGATCAGCTGCTTGCTCCTTACCTGCGTGAAGCCGGCCTTGAGCCAAAAGCGCCTAACTATGGCAACTGGGAAAGCACTGGCCTTGATGGCCATATTGGTGGTCATTACCTTTCTGCCTTGAGTCTTGCGTGGGCAGCCACCGGTGACGAAGAATTAAAGCAGCGTTTAGATTATATGCTAAGCGAGCTGGAGCGCGCCCAACAAGCCACAGGTGGTTACTTAGGTGGTATTCCAAATGGCGATGAAATGTGGCAGCAGATTGAAAAGGGTGAAATCAAAGCCGACTTATTTAGCTTAAATGACCGCTGGGTACCGCTTTATAACATCGATAAAATTTTCCATGGCTTGCGTGATGCATATGACGTAGCCGGTAGTGATAAAGCCAAACAAATGCTATTTAAGTTAGGCGAATGGTTCTTAGCGACCACTGCAAAGCTAACTGATGAACAAGTTCAACAAATGCTGTATTCAGAGCATGGTGGCTTAAATGATGTGTTTGCTGACATGTACTTTATTAGTGATGATGAGCGCTACTTAAAGCTAGCCCGCCAGTTTTCTCATAACATCATTATCGAACCTTTATTACACAAAGAAGATAAGTTAACGGGCCTGCATGCCAATACGCAAATTCCAAAAATTATTGGCATGTTGAAAGTAGCAAATGCCAGCGATGATGAAGCATGGCAGCAAGGTGCTGACTTTTTCTGGAAAACAGTCAGCCAAGAGCGCTCAGTATCAATTGGCGGTAACTCAGTACGTGAGCATTTTCATGATAAAAGTGACTTCACGCCAATGGTTGAAGATGTTGAAGGCCCTGAAACCTGCAACACTTACAACATGATGAAACTAAGTAAGTTATTGTTTTTAAAAAGCGGTGATACGCGCTATTTAGACTATTATGAGCGCGCCACATATAACCATATTTTATCATCACAACACCCAGAGCATGGTGGTCTTGTTTACTTTACCTCAATGCGTCCTGGTCATTACCGTATGTATTCTTCAGTGCAAGATTCAATGTGGTGTTGCGTAGGCTCAGGTATTGAAAATCACAGCAAATATGGTGAGCTGATTTATAGCAATACTGGCAAAGAGCTATGGGTGAACTTGTTTATTCCAAGCACGTTAAATTGGCAACAGCAGGGTTTGCAGATCACGCAAGACAGCCAATTTCCAGATGATAACAAGGTTTCACTGACCGTGAATCGTTTGTCTGAGGGGCAAAGTGCTGAGTCGGTAATTCATATTCGTAAACCGTCTTGGCAGCAAGGTGAGCTGAGCTTTACTTTAAATGGACAGGCTGTAAGCGCAACCGAAAAAGACGGTTACTACAGCATCAGCCATGCATGGCAAAGTGGTGATAAGCTTGCCTTTGAGCTTAACCCTAAGCTTTATACTGAGCAGCTCCCTGATGGTCAGCATTATTATTCGGTGATGTACGGACCTGTTGTAATGGCCACCAAAGTACAAGCATTTGCCAATGAAAAGCTTAACTTTGTTGCTGATAATAGCCGCATGGGCCACATTGCTGCAGGGCCGACTTGTCCGCCAGAGGCTCTACCAATTATGCTGAGCGAGCCAGAAAAATTTATTGCCGATCTCACTCGTAAACCGGGCCAAGAGCTCGCATTTATCGCCGATAAAAATGTGGCGATTGCTAAACAAGGTATCGATAACACTAAGAGCACAGAGCTAATTCCGTTCTTCCGCTTACACGATAGTCGCTATCAAGTGTATTGGCCGCAGCAAAGCGAAGCTGAGTTCACGCAATTTGTTGCCGATGCAAAAGCGGCTGAGCAAGCGAAAGAGCAGCTTCGTTTATTAACCGTGGATCAAATTACACCGGGTGAGCAACAGCCAGAAGTTGAACACGACTTTAAAGGTGAAGGAACCCGCGCAGGTGTTAATAATGGCCACCATTGGCGCGATGCGACAGGTTGGTTTGAGTATCAGCTTAGTAACCCAGAACAAAAAGCGGTTGCTTTGCGTGTTCGCTATTTTATTGGCGATGTGAATCGTCATTTCTCAATTAATTTAAATGGTGAGCAATTAGCAGCAGTTAGTTTGCCTGTAGGTAAACCAACTGATGAGTTCTACACCATTGATTACCCGTTAACAGAAGCAATGAAAAAGTCGAAAACGCTGACCTTACGTTTTGCTGCCGACAAAGACTCTGTTGCCGGTGGTATCTATGGTATTCGTTTAATTAACGCACAATAAAGAGTTGGCTATGTTAAGCAACAATGTGTTTGCGACGGCTAAAGAGCATGTTTTACCGTCGCTTTTAGATAATAGCGCTGAGCAACACAGTTTTTACCGAACACCGACAGGGCTTGGTTATCGAGTAATTGAGCAAGGTCAGGGGGATAAACCTAGTTGGGATGCCACAGTGACTGTACATCAACGGGTTACCCTTAAAAATGGTCGGGTGTTGTTCGACACTCGCAAGCAAGGCGCTGCTGTAGAGTACGAAATTGCAGAGGCGATAGTGGGCTTGCAAGAAGCGTTGCAATTAATGAATAAAGGCAGTCGCTTTGAGGTTTTAATCCCTGCACACCTTGCGCGCGATGTGTACAGCTCATTTATTGATAAAAAGCATCAGCAAGGTTGTCAAAGCCCCATGCTAGTTGATATTACCTTGGTTGATTTTAATTAATAATATCTAACTGGAGCCTCAAGCTAGCTCGCTTGAGTAAATAAAAAACCTGCAATTTGCAGGTTTTTTTGGTTTGAATAATTACTTTGTGAGCTTGGTTTTGAGCTTATTTAGGTCGGCGGGGTTAACAACCGGCCAATCGTTTTTCCAGCTCATAGGTAAAATACGTAGCTTTTGCACGCCGTTGTCGGCTGTTTCGTAGGCGTGTAATACTAAATAGTCTTTACCATCAAAGGTGTATGCAGCATTGTGGCCAAGAGCAGCCCAATCTTTATTACCTTCAATAACTAAGCTACCACCGCCATCAACCATAGATCGACCTTGCTGATCTAAATATGGCCCTTCAACGTTTTTGCTGCGACCTACGCGTACATTGTAAGTACTTTTTACCCCTTGGCAGCACTTATCAAATGATACAAATAGGTAATAATAGCCATTCTTTTTGAAGATATAAGGTGCTTCAATCGGACCATGTTCCGTGTTTGGACGACTCGCAATGTGGTGCCATTTTTCAGGTTTTGCTAAGCGCACCATGTCATCATCAAGTTGTACTAGTTTTAAACCGCCCCAAAACGAACCAAAGCTCATCCACGGTGTACCGTTATCATCTTCAATAATCGCAGGGTCGATAGCGTTCCAATCGTCACGCTCTGGCACAGACTCGACTACAATACCGTAGTCAATCCACTTGTAATCAGGTGACGATGGGTCAAGAGTTTCGTTAACTGTTACACCAATTGCCGAAGTGTTTTTGCCAAATGCAGAGACTGAGTAATAAAGGTAAAACTTACCATTTTTCTCGTACACATCGGGTGCCCATAAGTGGCCACCAAAATTAGGTGACACGCGTTTTGCCCAGCTAGGCTCGTCTTTAAATACCCGGCCTGTAAGTTTCCAGTTGGTTAAATCTTTAGATTCATAATAGGTAATACCAGGGCCTGTGCTAAATACATAATATGTATCGCCTTCTTTCGCCATCACTGGGTCGTGTACTTCAACTTGCTTTGCAGATACGGCTGCGGCAGAAAAAAGTAGCCCTGTTGAAAGCCACTTCATCGCTTGTGTCACGTTACTTACGGGTCTCATGCTTGAATACCTTTTGTTGTTTTAACTCTTGTGTTCATCCAGCTACTATATAATATGTAATACAATATTAACAATAAAATCGAGACGAAATACAGGACACATTATGCTCAAAAAAATATCTCGGCTAACGCTTGTTAGTGCGTTAAGCGCCTCGTCATTGTCAGCCCTTGCTGATGCTAATAGTAGCAAGACTTTAGCGCCTATTGATAACCCCATTGTACTTAAACGTGCCGATCCTTGGTTAGTTCGCGATGATAAAAGTGGCTGTTACACGTTTATAGGTAGTTCGCCGAAATTTGATGAAATTGAGCTGCGCCAAGCTTGTCGTTTAAACGATTTAAAATTAGCTGAGCCGAAGGTTATTTGGCAAAAGCGTGATAAAGGCCCTATGAGTGTCAATATTTGGGCCCCTGAGCTACATCAGATTGATGGCAGTTGGTATATCTACTTTGCCGCAGGTGATATCGAAAAGCCGTTTAGTATTCGCATGTATGCACTTAAGAACGACAGTGCTAACCCGATGCAAGGTGAGTGGCAAGAAATGGGGCAAGTCACCAGCCATCTTGATAGTTTTTCGCTTGATGCCACAAGTTTTACGCACAAGGGTAAGCGTTATATGATTTGGGCGCAGCAGAACCAACCTGCAACCTATAACTCAGCTTTATGGTTAGCTGAAATGGACTCACCAACATCAATTAAAGAACCGATTATTGCGATTACAGAGCCAACTCTTGATTGGGAAGTGCAAGGCTATAAGGTGAACGAAGGTGCTGCAGTCATCACCCATGGCGATAAAATATTTGTCACTTATTCAGCCAGTGCCACCGATCATCGATATGCAATGGGCTTGCTATGGGCAGATGTGAATGCTGACTTACTTGACCCTGCTAGCTGGCATAAAAAGGCTGAGCCGGTGTTCACCACCAATGCTGAGCTAGGTCGTTTTGGTCCCGGCCACAACAGTTTTGTGAAAGCTGAAGATGGTGTAACCGATTTAATGATTTATCACAGTCGTGATTATAAAGAGCTCAAAGGCACACCACTTACAGATCCTAACCGCCATGCGCGAGCACGTATTATTACGTGGGATAAAAACGGTTTTCCAGTGTTTTCACCTGAACTCGCTGATTAAAAAAGGGCGCCAATTGGCGCCCTACAACTTTGGGAACGAACGATTACCAGAAGCGGTAGTAAATAAAGGCAGTAATACCAATAATACCCGCGGTATGAATGTAATCCCACTTATCTAAGCCGGCAGCTACTTCTTTCATAGTTGCTTTATCTAGGCTTGAGAAAGTAAGACCTTTCAATTGTTCTTCGTCTGCTTGTTTGGTGAACATACTTACCACAATCATAATCGCAACGACCACGACAAATAGCAGAATACAGTAATATAACCAGTTCATTGTGGTGATCCACGCAAACGATGAACCTGTTAAATCATCTTTAAATGGCAGTAACACTAAGCGGATCATACCCAGTACAAACCCTGATACTAAGCCCACAAAACCCGCTGTTGGAGTGATGCGTTTACTACATAAACCTAGTAAGAATACCGCAGCAATACCCGGTGCAATAAGAGACTGCACACTTTGCAAGTATTCATAAAGAACATCGGCAATTAAGCTCATCACGGGTATCCATAGAAGGCCTAAAACAACAATCACGATAGTGGCAATGCGGCCTACTTTAAGAAGGTGCTTCTCAGTTGATTCTGGTTTGAATTTTTTATAGAAATCAATGGTGAACAAGGTCGCTGATGAGTTAAATAATGATGCTAAAGAGCTCATAAGAGCCGCTACTAAACCACCAATTACAATTCCCTTAACACCAGCAGGTAATAGCTCAGCAACTAACGTTGGGAAGGCTTGGTCAGCACTTTCATAGCTAATAATACCTTTAACATTTAATGCGTATGCAATCATGCCCGGTACTAAGAAGATAAATACAGGAAGTAGCTTTAAGTAACCGGCAAACATGGTACCACGACGGGCTTCTTTAATGCCTTTTGCAGATAAAACACGTTGTACGATGTATTGGTCTGTACACCAATACCAAAAGCCAATAATGAATGAACCAAACACAATGCCAGGCCATGGGAATTCAGCATCTGAAGCACTACGAATAAGGTGCATATTAGCATCGTTGATACGCTCAACTTCTGCCCAGCCACCTACTTTATCTAAACCAACAACTAATATGACTAAGGAGCCAATAATCAGCACAGGGGTCTGCAACACCGAGGTCCACATGATGGCTTTCATACCGCCAAGTACCGTATAAATACCAGTGATCACCACAAGGCCAATGGCTGAAATCCAAAAGAAATCGATACCCCAAATACTCTCAATACCTAAGATCGTTTTAAACGCGATACCACCGGCATACACTGTCACCGCAACCTTGGTTAATACATAACTAATCAATGAGATAACAGATAAGAAGGTACGTGATTTAGAGTTAAAGCGGCGCTCAAGGAACTCTGGCATGGTGTAGACTTTACTACTCCAATAAAAAGGCACGAAAATCCAACCGAGTAGTAGAATGATCCACGATTGCATTTCCCAGTGAGCCAGTGCCATACCCGATTGTGCACCTGAACCTGAAAGGCCCACTAAATGTTCCGAGCCAATGTTTGATGCGAAAATAGAGGCACCAATCACTAACCAACTTGCATTACGACCCGCTAAAAAGTAATCAGCGGTGTCTTCTTCTTTTTGTCGCATAGACATCACGACAACGCCAAGTAACAGGACAAAAAATCCTGCTAGCACTGCCCAGTCTAAGGTACTTAGTTCGACCATCGTGTGTTCCACCTAATTTTGAAAGAGAATTTTTGCTTTTTTAGTTGTCTAATAAAAATATTATATTATAAATAGGCCAAGTGAAAGAGATTTGTTAAAATAAGGTGACACTATGTAGTTGAAATGGTGACTTGATTGCGCAATTTATAGACACTTGTATTAGGCTATTTTTTGTTTGTTATTGATTTTAATCAATTATTTCCAGGATGACGGAATAGCTTTATAGATGTATCATATTACTCAGATCTTTTGAGGAACACACATGGCGCGCTTAGAAAATTTAAACCTATCACAACAAGTTACCAATGAGCTTGGTAAGGCAATTATTGTTGGAGATTATAACTCTGAAACGGGGCTACCAACCGAAGCACAATTATGTGAAGTGTATGGTATTAGCCGCACAGCTGTTCGTGAAGCAGTGAAAATGCTTGCAGCAAAAGGACTGATTTCTTCTCGTCCACGACAAGGTATTCGTGTTGAGTCGGCGGATAACTGGAATTTATACGATACAAGCGTATTAAAATGGTTGTTAGAAAGCAGCCCATCGCTGTACGTACTAAAAGAATTCTTACAAGTGCGCTTGGCGATTGAGCCACAAGCAGCAGCACTTGCAGCAAGAAGAGGCGACCAAGCAGCCATTGCAGAAATTAAAATTGCACTCGATAAAATGCAAGCGGCAGCAGAAGAGCCAGAAGGCGTAATGCATGAGCCAGATCTTGCCTTCCACACTGCAATTTTACATGCCAGTGGTAACCGTTTCTTCTATCAATTACGTGATTTTATTAGCACCGCATTACACGTGAGTATTCAACATACTACACCTGCTAAGGGCAATAAGAAGGCCATCGCTGAAGAGCACTTTAAAGTGTATAACGCGATTGCAAGCGGCGATCCTGAGCGTGCTAAAAACATGATGACGTACATGATTGATGAAGCAATGGCGTTTATTGAAAAAGAAATCGCTGATAAAGAAGCGGCTCAATAAGTATCGCTTTTTGACGTTGTAATTACTTTAAAACAAAAGGTTATCATGCCAAATTCAAACGAGCTAAAAACAGTTTACCCAAGCCTTGTTGGTAAGAGTGTGTTTATTACTGGCGGTGCATCGGGAATTGGTGAAGTAATGGTAACGCGGTTCTGCGAGCAGGGCGCGAAAGTCACCTTTGTTGATATTGCAACCGAGCAAAGCGATGCGTTATGTGCGAAATTAGCTGGTAAATATGAGTTTGACCCGCAATTTATCCATTGCGATATTCGTGATGTAGAAGCCTTAAAAGCGGCCATTGAGCAAACTCGTCAGCAACAGGGTGACATTGGTGTGCTAATTAATAATGCAGCCGATGACACCCGTCATGCCGCTGAAAATATGGATGTGAAATATTGGGAAGATAAGTTTGCTGTTAACTTACGCCCGTGTTTCTTTTCATCGCAAGCTGTGGTTGAACAGATGCAGCGTTTAGGTGGTGGTAGCATTATTAATATGGGGTCGGTTAGCTGGCGTATTAAGCAAACAGGTATGCCGGCTTATACAACTGCCAAAGCGGGGATCGAAGGTTTAACCCGTTCATTGGCTGCTTCATATGGTAAAGATAATATTCGTGTGAATTCACTGGTTCCGGGGTGGGTGATGACTGAGCGCCAAATTACTCATTGGCTAACCCCAGAAATGATTGAAGATGTTCGTTTAAGTCAGTGTATCAACGAAACAATTCAACCAGATCATGTAGTGAATGCCGCGCTATTCTTGGCCGCTGATGATAGTTGCATGATGACAGCACAATCACTGATAGTGGATGCAGGTTGGACTTAACTAAATTGTCAGTTGCATTAACTTAAAGCAAAGAAAAAATTTTACACAATTCAAATGATACTATAATAATAAATAATTATTTAAAACATTTGAAATCTCATAGTTAGGAAGGTGGTAAGAAAGTTTGACCGACTTTGTGCTTGTTTATTTAATTCTGATTATTGGCGCTTGCCTGCAAAGTGTTATTGGCTTTGGTTTAGGCATGTTATGTGTGCCAGTGCTTTACTGGTTAATGCCAGAGCTGGTGCCGGGACCAATGATTTTGAATGCGCTGTTTTTAACGTCGGTGTTAATGATTAAACACCGTGGCGCGATAGACATGAAACAAACAGGCATATCCATTATTGGTGGAGCTGTGGGGGTTATCTTTGCTGCTATTGTGATGTTGTATGTCAATGCGAAGCAGTATCAGCTATTGCTTGGGGTGAGTATTTTGGTGGTGGTGGCATTGTCTATCATAGGTATGAAACCGAAAATTTCCACCATTACAAGCTTGCTAGCGTCGATGTCGTCGGGCTTTTTAGGCACCACGACTTCTGCTGGTGGCGCGCCAATGGGGCTGCTCTATCAAGCTGAAGATAAAGACAAAATTAAAGCTAACCTAAGCGCCTTTTTCGTATTTATAAACTTGTTTGGCATTGTTGTACTGATGCTTACAGGCTCTGCCGATATGGCTGATGTGAAGTTGTTCTTTTTCTGCTTACCGGCAATTTTAATTGGCTGGGGCTTGTCGTTTGTGATCAACAATAACCTCAATGAAAAGGCCATTCGCGGCATCATCTTACTGGTTGCTGGTTTATCTGGCCTAGCACTTATTTTCATACACAGATAGAATGAGGATAGTTCAGCAGTTTGTGTAATGAAGCCTATGCTCGATGACACCATTAAAGTAATCATTTCTAGCCAATGCCAATTAGGCGAAGGTGCCTATTTTGCCAAGGCGCATAACTGTTTATTTTGGGTCGATATTTTAGGGCAACGTTTGTTTCGTTTAGATTGCCAATCAATGCGCGTTAGCCAGTTTACTATGCCAGAACCTATTTGCTGGGTGATGGAAACCGAGCAAGGCGAATTAGTAGCAGGCTTTGCTAAAGGTGTTTATAAGCTAAATAGTGAAGACTTTAGCCGCGAGCTAGTTTATGCAATAGATCACGAACCGCTACAAAATCGCTTAAACGATGGCAAAACGTCTCGCCAAGGCTTTGGCTTTTTTGGCTCAATGGACTCTCAAGAGCAAAGCAGTAGTGGCAAGTTATACCGTTTTGGTCATGGCCAGACTCCGACAGCGGTAGATCATGGCTACACTATTAGTAATGGCCCTGCGGTAAGTAAAAATGGCCAGTTTCTATATTCTACAGACTCAGATAAACAAACAATCTACCGCTTCACTCTGAGTGAGCAAGGCGAACTTGCTGATAAACAAGAGTTTATTCGCTTTACTGACAATATGGGCTTTCCTGATGGCATGACCGTCGATAGCGAAGATCATCTTTGGGTTGCCGCATGGAATGGTTATGGCATTTATCGTTTTGCTCCAAGTGGTGAGCAGGTGCAGTTTATTCGCTTGCCCGCACCGCGTGTTACGAGTGTCGCATTTGTCGGCGAGGAGCTCACGCATCTCGCGGTGACAACAGCGGCGGTAGGGCTAGAAGACTCAGTACTCGTTGATTACCCGCACAGTGGGGGCGTGTTTATTCTTGAGCCGGGCGTTAAAGGTATTGCTGAAACGCCTCTAAAACTATAGGTTTTCCATCACTTGATAACGCAATTCGCCAAGAAATGCGCGTGCTGCCGGACCTAGTTTGTCACCATCTTTAAAGAGCAAATGTAACTTAGCGCTGCGACTACTGTTATGAGTTAAATTGAGCGCTTTCATTTGCCCAGCAGCGAGTTGCTTTTCTATCGCAATTTTTGGTAGCCATGCAAAGCCAAGTCCATTACTGATCATATCAATCGAAGTGCGCATATGAGTAACGGTCCAGCGCTGATCGGCACCTAACCAGCCACCATCTTGTTTGTGTTTTTTTGCTGAGTCGCGAACAACAATTTGGCGGTGTGACTTTAAATCTTCGAGAGTGATTTCACGCTCTATCGCATGTAAAGGGTGATCTGGGTGAGCTACAGCGATAAATTCGATATCGCATAATTCTTCGTGAAAGTTTGCCGCTATCGGAAAGCCGGTAATGGCAATATCAACCTGATCGTTTTCGAGCAGCTCATTGCCCCCCATCAGCACAGACTCATGCAGTTCAATACGCAGTTGCGGGTATTGCGACGAAGTATCGTTAAGCACTTTATAAAGCAATTGCTGCGGAAAAATAGCATCAACAGCAATGCGTAATTTACTTTCGATACCTTCACCTAAGGTTTGACCTATGGCCTCAACTTTTGCAGCTTCATCAAGTAAGTAATTGGCACGGCGCAGTATCATTTCACCGGATTCAGTGAGTACTGTTTTACGGCCTTGGATACTGAATAACTTTACATTGAGTGCAGATTCAATCTTACCAACCGCATTATGAATACTCGATTGGCTTTTATGAATGCCTTGTGAGGCTTGGTTGAAGCCTCCAAATTCAACAACAGCACGAAACATGCGCCACTGCTCTAGCGTAATTCTTAGCATGATGTTCCTTTGCTTACTTAACTGCTTAATAGTACCTGTAAATGCTGGAAAAGTTTACTTTTTAGCAGTGGGCAACTCAATATACTCAAGCTCATCACCGGGAATGCTTGCAAAGCGCTGTGCTTGCCAATCTTGTTTTGCTTGCTCGATACGCTCTTTGCTATAAGCAACAAAGTTCCAGTGCAAGTAAGGGACTTTATTGAATTTACTGCCTCCGAGTAAAATAAAGCGGCTGTGCAGCAGAGTCGTTATTTCGTGTTCGCTGTCATCAAGTAGCACAAAGTCGCCTTGGCGATAGCGCGTATCAGCAATACTAATTTCACCGTAAATAACATACACGGCGGTTTCGTGATGAGGGTTCGGTTTAGTTATATGGCTACCTTGCGCGGCTACCGTATCTACATAAAACATCGGCGAGTAGCTTTTCACCGGCGAGCTTAAGCCATAGGCATCACCCACGATAAGTCGCATCAACACGCCTTTTTCTATTTTTTCAGGTAGTTGCTGTTTTTTGATATGTTCAAAGCGCGGTGCTATTTCGGTCATACTCTCAGGTAAAGCAACCCAGCATTGCAGGCCATTGATGTCGTGCTCGCTCGCCCGCACCTCAAGGCTTTCTCTTTCTGAGTGCACTATACCGCGACCTGCTGTCATCCAGTTAACATCGCCGGGTTCTATTTGCAGGCTATTACCTAGCGAATCGCGATGGTATATGCTGCCCGTAAATAAATAAGTGAGCGTTGACAGGCCAATATGAGGGTGAGGCTTTACATTTATGCCTTCACCGCGAGGAAAGTGATTCGGCCCCATGTGGTCAAAAAAGATAAATGGGCCTACCATTTTCTTGTCAAAATGCGGCAAGATGCGTTTTACATCGAGCCCACCAATATCGTGGCTGGTTGCTGTTAATAATTTTGCCATGCTCGCGCCTCTTAAAAATAAACTCAGCCAATAACCTAGGGTATTGGCTGGGATTAATATTATGCCTGACTACGCTTTGAAACTAGTTGATCTAGGCTGATTTTGCCTGCCCCAACACTCGCTAATGCTAAAAAGCCGCCAGCCATTGCAATGTTTTTGTAGAACATTAAAAATTGCATTTGATCATCAAGTTGAAAGTGGAATAACAAAGCACTGACTAGGCTGAAACCAGCAAAAGCGACAGCGGTTAGTTGTGTTAAAAAGCCCAGTAAAATAAATAACCCGCCCACAATCTCAAATGCAATCACAAACGGCAGTAAGAACTCTGGTAAACCTACTGATGCCATGTACTGTGCTGTTGCATCAAAGAATTCTATTTTGCTAAAGCCTGTTAGTAAAAAGATCGCCGATAAACCAATACGTGCCAATAAAGTGCTAATATTTTGTAATTGTGGTTGTGCTGTTATTAAAGTAAAAAGTTTCATAGTAGGTATCCTGTTTAGTTAAGCAGTGTGTCTGCGATGGAGTAACTATAAGTTCACTTTAAAAGAATTAAAAATTGTAAAATTAGTGTCAATCATTCTTTAAAAGAGAATTTAAAAGGAGGTTGAATATGAAGTTGTTGTTATTAATAGGGTTTAGTTTTTCGGTGGCTGTAAGCAGCTTGGTGTTTGCTAATCAAAATTTACCAAATAGCCGTCATTATGAGTTATTAGCTTCAGATATTGCGGTGCAGCAAAGCTGGCAAGTTAAAGACACAATTAAAGGTTATGAGATGCTGGAATATCAAATAAACCTTAATAAAGGCAATACCTTAATGGTTGATTTGGCTCCTTCAAACTCGAGTAACTACTTTAATATTTTACCAAAAGGTAATCCAACCGCTTTGTTTGTTGGCCCGGCAAAAGGAGATCATGCCGAGGTTAAAATTCCTGATAATGGCGATTATGTGATTCGGGTGTTTTTGATGCGCAATGCCGCGCGTCGTGATGAGCAAAGTAACTTTACAGCCGATATCACGGTAATAAAAAGTGCACTAAAAGGCATGCACCCAAGCTGGGATGTCGATGGTGATGGGATTAATGATTGCGAGAAAGACGGTAGCTGCGATCACACTGTTGACTACAGTCTTCCTCGGAAGTCGAATTAGGCCGCGTTTAGGCCTAATTAAGCGTATTATTCAGGCGCCACTTCAAGCGTTGTGAATAATGAGTAGCGTACGTTATCGATATCTGCCTCTGTTGGCTTTTGATCAACAGATGCTTCAATCAGATACATGTCGGCATGAGCGAAAGTCACCGTAAAGAAGCCTTTTTTATCGGTTGTTACTTTAACTTCGTCACGCTCATTACGGTAGCGAGCACTACCACGAACAATAGCAAGCTCAACGTCAGCAGCTGGTTTGCCATCCATTAATAATTGGAACTTAGCCTCTTCACCTGCAAACAGATCGTTCGGGTGAGTTGGGCCTGAAATTTCTAAGCCCTGACCAAGCAATGTTGGCTTAGAAGTGCCATTTCGGCTTACAAAAGTATCAACCGTTGCGATTGATTTTACAGTGCGTACGTCGGTTGCACCTGCCGGTAGGTCTGCTTCTTTTTTACCTGCAAACACACGACCGCGATTACCGTCTTTGTCTTTATAGAAAGTCATCAGCATTGGTTTTTGCTGCATAGCAATATGGTAAGTACCGTCTTGAGATAAAGTCACTGCCGCTGAATTTTTGCGTTTTAAGTAGTATGCGCGAATTGTTTCTTCAACCGGTTTACCATCTGGAGCAAGGGCAATTAATAGGTTGTCGTCGTACTCTGCGCCTTTTTCTTTCGGGCGGTATGCTTTATCTGGGCTAAACAACTCATTTGAAATACTGGCATCGATCATCACATAGTGAGTTTTCTCACCTGATAAAGAAGTGTGAGATGGCATTAACCAACGGGCATGTGCTTGTGCATAGCCAGACGCGATTGCTGTGAAGGTCACTGCGCCAATCAGCGCTGTTTTTAATAATTTTAATTTCATTGTTTGTCCTTAATTACTGGTAATGGTAACAAAGCTAGTAGCGAACTCTTTTTCGCCTTTAATTGTGACTTTGCCGTCTTTCGTTAAGTCGATTTCAACGCGGGTGTAATCTCGGCCACCTTCTTCACGAACAACCTCGACATTAAGCAGGTAGCTACCAGGTTTAACTGGATTACCTTTTAAATCTTTTCCTTGCCACTCAATGGTATAAGTACCAGGGCGTTTTGTTGCACCCGTCACACCATCGAAGTTGTCGTTGCTACGGCCGGCTTTTCGCCACCATTGACGTAAGTCTTTAAACCATTCAGCTTTTTCGACCCAAAGTGCAATAGTGGTAACGTGTTTACGTTCAGGTGTTTCTAGCCATAGCGCCACGTAAGAGCGATGATATGGGGAAACATCTAGCTCTGGTAAGGTGAACTCAACGGTTAGGTTGGCGTCTTTTGCAAAGCTCAGTGGGCTGAATAAACAGCTGATCAACAGAGCGGCGATTAAGTGGGCTTGTTTCATTAAGATACTCCTTTAAGTTGAGGCACCCAAACTAGATAAATGACCAAAGGCGTGGCAACACCAACAAGCGTTAACCAAAGGCCTGCGGCCCGTTTTTTACGGTTTTGAAAGAGAATAATTAATCCGGTGATGGCAAACAGAATCATCAAAACAGCCGAGATATCAATGACCCAGCTCCATGCTTTACCTGTATGGCGGCCTTTGTGTAGGTCGCCAATCAGGCTCATAAAGCCACCGGTTTGATAATCAATATTAAGTTCGCCCGTTTGAAAATCGATTTCGGCGTAAGCAAAGCCTGCTGGCAGCGGGTAGTCGAGCATCACCAAAGCATCTTCTTTTTCCCACTCAATACTTTTTACATTACTGAGTGAAAATTGCTGCTGCATGTACTGTTCTATATCAGGGTATAGGCTCGGTAACGTGTCGAGATTAGCTTGTGCTTTTTCGAATAACTCCGCAGAAACAAGTAGTTGGTTCTGACCATTATGTTTATCATTTTCGAGCCAACTAACGTGATTCAGAATAATGCCGCTGACACAAAATAAAATAAGTAAAAAGAATAGGGCAGTTGAAAGGTATATATGTAAGGCGCGGCTTACACTATAAAAGCTGCGTTTATTTAAAGAAAACATAATTAGGTGTATTTGTTTGTTATACGTATATGATAATGATTTGCATTAGTGATAACAAGCAAGTTTACGTTCTTTACATTTCTTTGCGTTAGAAATGAATAGCAAGATAAGCCATTACCGCAAGTTGCGAGCTAAGAAAACAAGCAAGCAACATTAAGCGGGTGTGTGTGGTCAGTTTAGTTTGAATTAGGGTTGGTTTATTTGGCGCTGATGGGCGGTTAATTAAATAGGCTAAAACGCTTAATTCAATCACCGCCACCAAATACATAACCCAAATTGGCGCGGCACTTTGTAGTAAAAAAACATACCCGATAGCCATGCCCAAACCTGCTAAGAACTTAGCGCGAGTAGGAACGACCTTATATTCTTGCCAAAACCTTAAAGGCTGGCCGTATCTAGGGTGGTTTAGCAGCCAGGCAGAGAGCTTAGGTGATGAGCGGGTAAAGCACGCCAATGCTAGTATAAAAAAGATAGTTGTAGGCATCACAGGTAATGCAATACCTATGATACCTAAACCCACCATCAATAACCCGAGTAATTGATAGCAGCCATTTTTATAGGCGGTAAACGCCGCTCTCACATTCATCAATAAAATTGGACCTGATAAAACTTAAATCGTTGCAGTGCTTGCTCTGCACCTTCTATCAAGGTGGCCTGTTGCTGTTCACTGAGCTCAAGGTTATCAATAAGGTGACTTAGTTGACAGCCTTTAGAGTACTTACTGGCTTTAGCAAGGTAGCGCGCACCACGTTGATTATTTAACTTTAGCTCAGCTTCAACTTGTTTACCTAATGTAGTTGCAGAAAATTGCGACCCTTCAACTACATACAGCCAACCAAGTACATAGGCAAAGTCGGCATTTTGAAAGCGACAGGGTTGATATTTATGATTTGGTAACGGGTGTTTTAAATCGTTTAAATCCTGCTCGATTAAAGATAATCGCGTACGATCATGCAAGTTATCTATATACTGATGTAAACCAGCATGTTCGTATAGACCTTTTAATTCTGATTGAAAGGCATACTGTAAGGTTAAAAACTTTTTATAGTTATCTAAATCAGCACTAGGCGCTAGTGCTAATAGATGATGGTCAATATCATCCGTGATGGTGTTTATCGCTTGTTTTAGCTTTTCAGCTCGAGAAAGTAGCTCGAGTATTGACATGAATATGTTCCTCTGCAACGTCTTCAAAGTAAATGCACGGGGTAGTTGATGTTGTCATAGGGTCTATACCCATAATTTCTAAGAGCTAATTTGATATAGCTACTATACAGCTTTTATCAATAAATTTAGCTCAGAATGGCGCTATATAATAATGATTTTCATTTGTATAGCTAGAAAATGTTTTTGCTAGAGGTACAGATCGGACCTGCATGAATAGAACTGTCAGCACTTGGGTCGTGAGGTAAGAAGTTTGCTAGTAACTACAGAGCGCTAAAAGTAGCGTAGAATTGTTGTGTGTTTTCGAGTAAAGATAAAGCAAGGAGACTAGCTCCTTGCTTATGCGTATTGGTGTTAGAAATAATAACCAATATTGATATTGAAGCGGGTTTCAGTCTCGTCGCTGTCGCCAGCAATTGAACCACCAACAAATGGTTGGTTTTTCGCTTGTACAAAATCAAAGTAAGTGAATAAACCACCTGCAGCGACAGATACACCGGTTACGTTCATCCATGTATCTTCGCTGTTGTCTGACTTGTCGTAAATAATGCCGTAGTCATTATAAAACTGCAGGTTCGTTACCGGACCCCATTCTACTGGAAGGCTATAAGCGATATTGGCATTGGTCATGGTCGCTTCTGCGGCGATACTATCGTAAAAGGCATAAGCACCCACGGCCATGCGGTTTACGTTATCAATATCGTAGTTATACTCACCATGCTGTAGTTGGAAATTCCATGGACCAATTGTGCTGTTTAAGTGCACAGCCCAGGCATAGTAATCGCCGGCTTTATCTTCACCATCATGTAGTCCGCCAGAAAGAGCTGAGACACCAAGCTCTGTTGTGCCACCGTCATGTTCAAAGTGATAGCCATATCGGCCAGAGAAAGTGTTGTATTCACCAATAGCATTGCCTGGTTCAGCGTATACACCTTCTTCGGCTGAGCGAAAACCAACTACATCGTAAGAGTAGCGGTCACTTCTGTCGCTTACATAACCGTCAACGCCACCTAACTCATCATTTTTGAAAAAGCCAAGATCAATTTGCCAGTTATCGGCCAGTTTACGTTTAAATAGTACACCTAAGTCGTGGTCATCTTCTAAACCAACATAGTAAGTGGTACCAAAAAAGTAGTTATGTGAATTATACGGCCAGTTACCAAAAGGGACTTTGGTAATACCTGCCTGCACCTGCCAATCTTCGGCAAAGTCATAGGCTGCGTAGGCATACTTAACAGCGGTCATGTAATCGAAAAAACGGATCTCAGCGTTTAGCTGCACATCACCAACATCACCTGCAAAATTAAGCCTGAAAATATCAAAGTCGAAGTCGCCACCACGATTTTTATTACCGTCATTGTAAGATGTATGACTAAAGTTGGTACGTACAGCGCCACCCACTTTAATACCTGATTTTTTCTCAGGTGTTGCTACAGCAGCTGTTTGCTGCTCAAGTTGCTTTTGTTGCTTTGCTACTTGTGCATCAATTTGCTCTTGCTTTTCAGCTTGCTGTTTTGACTTTTCTTCTGCTGCATCTAGCTTTTGCTGAAGTTGTTGCATTTGTTGCTGAAGAAGCTGTAACTGTTTTTGAAGGTCATCGATTTCAGATGCCTGACTAAGACTAGAAGTAGTGCCCAAAGCAATAGCAAGGGCTAACTTTGAAAGTTTAAGCATGAATAATCGCTAGTATTGGAATCGGTACTATAAAGCATAGATGATATTTGTGATGAACCCAAGACTAGCCACATAAAATTAATATTAATCAACTAGTTTAAATTTTCTTTATGGTTCAAACGTCTTTGTGATTGCGCCAACTTCTAGAAGTGGTGAAGCATCGAGCTGATCAGCATCCATCATAGCAGCGACTCGTTGCATAGATGAAAGTAGTAAGCTTTGCTCCCACTCTTCAAGGGCGGTGAATTTCTCTATGAAGTGTTCTTGTAAGGGCTGCGGAGCCTGATTAAGCAGCTGTTTTCCGCGCTCGGTTAAATACAAACTGACACGACGTTTATCAAGTTGACTGCGCACGCGCGTAATGAGCTCTCGGCTCTCAATGCGGTCTAAAATATTTGTCACGGTTGCAGGGCTTAAGTTCACATTCTGGGCAATGCGACTTGCCGTAATGCCATCGGTTTGTGCAACTTCGTTCATAATGAGTAGTTGTGGGCCGGTCAACCCTGATGTTTTATTGAGTTGTTTAGAGTGTAGGTCGATAGCTCTAATCACCTTACGTAACGACACTAATAGCTCGTCATACTTTTGCATGTTTCTGTCTCTTAAATTGGCGACGCTCACAGCCGCAATCGCGAAATATTACATGTCTAATAAATTGAGTTCAAATAAATAATGGCTATCTAAGCTATAAATACTGTTTAATATCGCTGGTTTTGAGGTGGATTATTTGTTTAGAGTAAGAATAAAAATTTAAATTTAGTCAATTAACTTTAGTAAATGTTCTTAGTACTTAACATGCACTTATAAAGTGACTTACCTTTTTGTAGTAAAACAATTTATGTAAATAACTAAATATTATTTACTAATGACGGTTGCATTGGGTAAGGTTGGTTTTTCTTTCATCAAATGGGACGAGTTATGAAGTTATCGCCATCAGTTACGATTGAGCAAAGTGAAAGCGGACTTGAGTTTATTAAGGTTGCAAGCGAGTTTTGTACAGCGACGATTTTTTTACAAGGTGCACAAATTACTGAGTTCACGCCAACCGATAAAAAGCCACTATTATGGGTCTCTGAATTAGAAGATTACCAAGAAGGTAAAGGTGTGCGAGGTGGTATTCCGATTTGTTGGCCATGGTTTGGTGTAAGCCAACATGAAGGCTGGCCTGCGCATGGTGTTGCTCGCACAAGTTTATGGCGTGCTGAAGAAGTAAAAGAACAAGACGATTCTATTTATATCAGCTTGTCATTGCCTATGACGCAAATTGATGAAAAGTATTGGCCTTATAAAACTAAGCTATTAGCCGAGTTTATTTTAACCTCTAGTTTAGAGCTGCGTTTAACAACCACAAACTTAGATAACCAAACCGTAAAGTTTACTCAAGCACTACACACATATTTCCCAACGCCTGCAATCGAAGAAACAAAAGTAGATGGTCTGCAAGGTGCGAAATACATCGAATTTGCAGAAGGGCCATTTGAGCAAAATGAACTCGTATCGTTTGCACGTGAAACAGACATGGTTTACACCGAAGCGAAAGATACGCAGCGTATCATCACGCCAGATGGCATTATTGAAGTAGGCCGCGAAAATTCAACATCGTGTGTACTGTGGAATCCATGGATCGAGAAATCAAAACGGTTATCAAATTTTGCTGATGACGAATATCACGTGATGTTGTGCCTAGAAGCCGCTAATGTACTTGACGATGCAGTAGAGCTTGCACCCGGTGCAAGCCATACACTTGCAACAAAACTACGCTGGGTATAATTTATAACATATAAAAACTCAGTGTTAGCACGTAAGGCCGGCACCGCTGGCCTTTACAAGGAATTACCGTGTTTAGTAATCAACAAATAGAAACCCTTCCAAAGCATCAAACGATTCAATTTCAGCCACTTGCAGAAAATGCTATCTGGCAAGTACAAATAAATTGGCTATTATTTTACATCCCATTGATGCTCACAATTATTGTGGTTAGGCACTTAAATCAAGGTTTGACCGAGGCTGTTGCAGCACCTTGGTTAGCTATTTTACCTGTCCTTGTCGTAATCTCCCTGAGCTATAACTATTTTAGTGTGCGCGCCAAAGGCGTGGCTGTACGCGAACATGATATTGCATTTAAACGAGGTTTAATTTGGCAACAAGTTACCCTATTGCCTATTTCTCGCGTGCAGCACACCGAAATTCATCGCGGCCCAATTGAGCGAAAACTAGGCTTAGCAACACTCAGGCTTTACAGTGCGGGTGGCATGAGTGCTGATCTGCATATTAGCGGGTTAACTGACGAACAATGCAATGATGTTCGCCAGTTTGTGCAGGGTTATGGTGATATCACATCAGCTCAAGATAATGAGTTTGCCGATGAATGATCAGCAATGGCAACGTGTCTCGCCATGGGCAATACTGTACTTTATTGTTCATTTTGCACTGCGCTTTATCAAAGATGGCCTTTTGAACTTATTGCCAATTTTGGTGCTATTTGTCACTCAAGTAGAGCAAAAAATGTTTTGGGGGCAGGTAGCCGCTTCAGTCGCTTCAGTATTTTTAATGCTATATGCCTTTGCTTATTATCGTAATTTTAAATATCGCATAACGGATGGTAACGAAATACTGCTCAATAAAGGGGTATTCAAGAAAGAGCGATTAACCCTAAAATTTGCTCGAGTGCAAAACGTAAATATTGCCGAACCTTTTTATTTTCAGCCGGTTAATTTAGTTAATTGTATATTTGATGCTGCCGGAAGTAGCGCTCAAGAAGCTGTGATCCCGGGAGTAAAGCTTAGCTATGCCGAGCATGTACGCGAACAAGTGATGGCGTTTAAGGCTCAGTTAGAACAACAAGAACAGCCGCCTATTGAGCAAAGCGAAGCCGTTGACAAGTCGCACACCTTAACGATTAGCAATGCTGAAATTGCTAAATTTGGTTTGATGTCGAACATGGCGATTTTGGCCTTAGCCGCACTGGCTCCATTTATGAATGTGATTCTTGAGTACCTCGAAAAAAATATCATAAACCGCCTTGAGGCCATGCTTAATGAGCAAGCTGCTTTTGTTGGCAGCGCCGCTGCAATAGCAGTGTTAATCATGGTTATTGCAATTGTTTTATGTGCCATTTTACTGTCTGTAGTGATGGCTTTAGTGCGATTTTTTAATTTTAAGCTTTATTTTCAGGACGATAAGTTTAAGCGTGTGGCAGGTTTATTTGAGCGTCAGCAACTATCGATTAGTGTTTTGAAAATTCAAAGTGTGCAAATCAAACAGAATATTATTGCGCGTTTGCTGAATCGCTTTACCTTGATTTGCCCACAAGTAAGTAGTGGCGGTATAGCCGCTGGGGTCGCGGCACATAAAAATAAACAAACTTTTGTGATGCCAGTCTTAACTAAAGAGCAAGTGCAAACTGTGTGTCGTTGGTTATTTCCTTGGTTTGTTGATTTAACAGAGCTTCACTTTATAAAGCCAGAGCGAGCTTTACTTTATAAAAACACACTTTTATACGTGCTACTGCCAACTATAGTTTCTGCTTTAATTTTCAATACTTTATTTAATGCTACTATGATGCTTTGGAGCATTTTAGTGGCTCTGTTGTTGATGATTGGTGTGTTTTTAAGTTATCAAAAAACAGGTATGGCGATGTATGAACATGATGGCCGTTTCTTTGCTGTATTTAAAACAGGCATGTTAGGTATTCAATATCGTGTTTTTGAAATTTACAAAGCGCAAAGTGTTACAACAACAAGCACTTACTTAATGCGAAGATCGCAGTTGAAAACCTTGTATATACAACTAGCTTCTGGTTCTGTATCAATGCCTTACTTAAAAGCAGAGCTGGCTGAGCAGTTTGCTGATTTCGCCCTATATGAAATAGAAGGCGTTGAGCGGAGTTGGTTTTAAATGAAAATAATTCTCAATAACTTTATTTTTGTGTTGATTTTAGGTATGATAGCGCAGTGTTAAGTAACTGGGCTCATAATGATTTATTTTTTACCTACTCTAGCTATCTTCGGTGTTGTCGCTTTATTGTACTTTGTTCACTCTAAAAAAGAGTGCACCGGGTTGTGTGTTAGCTTTGCTGTGACAGGCATCGCTTTGTTGTTAACAATGACCATGATGCTGGCTGGCTTAGGTGCGCTAAGAAGTAGTTTAATGTTTGCTGCGACTATTTTTATAATCTATCAACTGCTCGGTTTAGTTAGGCCAATTAAAATAGATTAATTTCTTACATTTTTTTACTACAATCACTTAAAAAATGTACGCATACTAATCCTTGAACTAAGCAACTTGCTAATCAAGGATTGTGATGAAAAAAGCCCTATTAACGTTGGCGCTACTTGCCGCTGGCCACGCTTCAAGTCAAGAGACTTGGCAAACTATTCATACCGAACACTTTAACGTACATTTTAGTACGCAGAACCAGCAATGGGCCCGCTCCGCGGCAACCGAACTTGAAATTGTCCGCGATAAGGTATTAAAACAGCAAAACCGTGCCCTTGATGAAGTCGTCGATGTGTTGGTTTTCGACCCATTCAACGCCTCGAATGGCTTTGCTCTACCGGTGACAAACAAGCCTTTAATGGCCTTGTTTACTACACCACCGCAATCTGACACCGTGATTTCTAATACTGATGGTTGGCAGCAACTATTGATTTTGCACGAATATATTCATTTAGTGCACCTTGCTCAGCCTACACGAAGCGATTTACGCCAAGCTATTCGCAATAGTTGGGATATTTACGATTTAGTTGATGGTGAAATGCCGCGCTGGGCCGCCGAAGGGTATGCAACCTTACTTGAGTCGAAAATGACTGGTCGCGGGCGTTTATACGATAACCTTTCAGAGGCAATACTGGTTGAATTTGCACAGCAAGGTGCGCTGCCTCGGTATAGCCAGCTAAGCAGCACCGAAGGGGGCTTTTTAGCTGGTTCTATGGCGTATTTAATGGGGTCTCGCTTTCTTGCATGGCTTGAAGAGAACTATTCAGCGCAAACTCTTGATGCAGTTTGGACGCGCATGCAAGCGGTTAAATCGCGTGATTTTGATGAGGCCTTTAGCGGCGTATTTGGCGACTCACCAGAGCGACTCTATCGTCGTTTTATTGCCGAATATACCTACAAAGCTATGGCTAAAGAAGTAAGTGAGCAAGCACTTACAAGTAAGCTTTGGTTAGAACTTGATTTATACGCCTCGAACCCTGTTTTAAGTTTAGATAACAGTAAACTTGCTATTGTTGAGCGAAACAAAGATGACGAAACGCGTTTAGTTATTTACAGCACTGATGATAATCAACAGGCAGCAGATGACTTTGCGAAAGAACAGCAAGCGCTACTCGATGATGACCCTGCTGATATTGCTGATAAAGCACCGCGTGTTTTTAAACGTAAACAAAAACATGTGCTTCATCAAATTAATAGACAGGGCATAAAAAACCCACAGTGGTTAGACGAAAATACACTGTTCTTCACCGCCACCACAACCGTTGCTAAAGGCGCAATTCAGGGTATTTCTGACTTATACCGTTATGATATCGAGACCGGAGAGGTCAGTGCATTGACGCATCATGCAGGGCTGCGCCGTTTTACAATTAGTGATAACGGACAAACTGTTTACGCTGAGCAAGCTAAGCATGGCTTCTCGGAGCTGGTGCGGTTTGATCTCAATACGGGTGTCGCAACACCTTTATTTGAGAAAAGCCTAGAAACGGTTTATGACTATCCATTATTAAGCCCTAATAAAACTCAGCTTGCTTATTTAAAAGCGACATTGAATGCTAATTGGCAGTTGTATATACAAGATTTGGATGGTCAGCAGTCTCATGCCGTGCCTATGCCTGAAGGCTATCAGTATGTATCACAGCCCAACTGGCAAGCTGATGGCAAAGGACTTTATTTTGTAGCGGGTAAAAATAAAGCTCTCGATTTGTATCATTATGATCTTCAAAGTAATTCACTAAGCCAATTAACACAAGGACAAGAAGCTGTCGCACACCCAATGGCAATGAACAATGGTGAACTTTTGTATTTATCGATCACTGCTGAAGGGCCTAACATTAAGCATTTTGCTGAGCAACCACACGGATTAGAGGTTGTTGAGTTTGCTAAAAGCGCAGCTCCGCCGCGAGGAGATGTAACGAGCGAAGTATTACCTGAGGCGAAGATTTACCCGCAAAGCCCAACTGAGCCAGCCAATTATGATGTATGGCAGCAAAAGCCGACTTTTTCGCTGGCATCTCAATATTATTCAGCTTCATCTTCACTTCTTACCCTTGGGGTTAAAAGTAGTGACTTTTTAAAGCAGCTTGATTTACAAGCAGGCTATAGTGCTGATTTACATGATAAAGCATTGGAAGGGGTATTCGCGGCGGTTAAGTACTCGAAATTTGATTTAAAATTTAAAGCGTTGTTATTTGATTACGACCTTGAAACAGTAAGGCAATACCATTCTCAAACGTCGCTGGACTTAAGTAACACTGGGGCACATTTTGCCATGAGTTACCCAATGCAGTTTCAACAACTTAGTATCACACCGAGCCTCAGCTATAACTACAGTGATTTTAGTGAAGGGGATGATCAATGGTTAACAGTTGGACTTGAACAAAAATGGCAACATGATAGGCAGCGTTATGGTTTTGCTCAGTCTGTGAGTGCCCAGTGGTTGTCCGGTGATACTGACTCAAACAATTGGCAGGGCTATAACTTTGCCACCGTATTAAGCGGTTATGCCTTTGATATTCCTGTTTATGTTAATTTCGCTCAGCAATATCGCGATGACAGCGCACTTGCTTTAGGTGGTTATGAGTCAAATTTAATTAATCAAGAAACGCAAAGTGGCTTTATTGTTGCTCCAGAACTGCCGTTTATTAGCCAGCTAGGTGAGCGCTATAAAGGTTATGGCGGGGGCATAAGTTACAAAGATTCACTGCCTTGGCTTTACTACCAACAGCATCAGGTTGATAACCGAGTCTATGCGCAAAGTTACGGGCTCAAATGGCAGGGAGATTTTAGTTTTGGTATGGGGCCTGCGGGCTTGAATGATGTAAATATTGACTTTGGCGTCGCCCGAGTAGAAGGCGACGACTTTGAAAATGATTTACGAGCATGGCTAAGTTTTTATTACTCGTTATAACTTAGTGTTTTTCAGATAAAGCGAAAAGCTTGGTGTGATAAAGCGCCAGTTTTTCGTCTTTATTTTCTATCTCTATGGCTTTTTCTAGCCACTCTTTACTGCGTTGTTTATTGCCTTGCTGATAACTAATAATTGCTAATTCAATATAGGGTTCAGATAAGTACGGGGCTAACGCAATAGCATTTTCAATCTGTTGCTTTGCTTTGTAATATTTACCATTGTTGCGAGCGTTAATCGCGGTTGCTAGCAATTCAAACGGATCTTGCTCAAGCAAAGCCAGTTGTGAGTTGATTTGCTCAACTAGTTCAGGATCATTAAGTTGCTTGGCGAGTACTGCGTAGTTGTGCAGTAAATTAGTATCATCAAGGTCATAGTGTATAGCTGTTTGGTAAATTCGCTTTGCGCCCGCTAAATCACCCGATTGGCGATGTAAAACTGCGGCTAAATTATAAAGTGAGGGTGCATGTGGTGTGTATTCGTTAGCTTTTAAAATGTAGCTGTAACTTAAATTGAATTGCTTTTTAGCCAAGGCCTCGCTTGCTAGGTTACTATAATAACGGCTAATTAAGTCTTTTAAATCGGCACGGCCTGAGTAAAAGCTACCACGCGCTGGAAAGTAATCGATGACAGTGCCTGGTTTTACTAAGTAATGCTCGTCCTCATTTAGTGGTGCGTAAACTTTTGTTCGAAAATGGCCCGATACATACACTATGTTGCTTTGTTTACTGTAAACCGGTTCACTCGACACCGCCTGAAAGCCTGTTTTAAGCCCAGCAAGCTGAGCATAAGCTTGGGTTAAAATGGCGAGACTAATACAATTACCTTGCTGCCTACGTAATGCCTCTTGCGCACTAAGGGTGGCACTATAATAGTTAAAGTTAGTGAGTTTATTTTCTAGGTAGTGATAAAGAATTTCATCGTCTCTTAAGTAGCCACCTTGGCGCTGCGTGAAATAATCAAGGAAACGTTTTTGTTCATCAGCAGGTAAAGTAAATAACGCGGGATCAGGTAATTCTACTTGTTGAAATTTCTCTGCGGCCATCAAGCTTGCGACACTAGGCGGCGCAGCAAGTTGTTGTTTAGTGCTTTTACAGCCAATCAAAAAAGCACTTAACACTAATGCATATATAACTGATTTCATTGCTTTCTCCTGCTGAGCACTCTTTGTTCAATGTACCCATATTGCCATAACTATTCAAGCTGCTTAAAAAGTGTCATTGATTGTAAACACCCTGTATGGATATCTTGCCAGCAAGCGGTTGTTTGTTTTTTATTCTTTATTGCATTCTAGCGTTCTCTCATTACAATGCCGCGCTCTTTTAAAATGCATAAAAAACAATGGTTTACTTTGTTTTTATGGCTAATTTATAAATTGCTAACTTATTAACTAAATTGTAACGAGAGAGGTCTATTTTGGCGCATTTTTTGCCGGTTATTTCATGCTTTATTTTGGCGTTTAGCTTTTATCCGCTTTTAAATAAAATCCGTAAAAATCGCAGTGTGTCGGGCGTTTCGTTATTAATGATGAGCTTTGGTGTTGCGCAAAGCGTGTATTTCATTACTTATAATCTGTTCTTTCAGCGCTTTTATATGGCACTACCATTTATTGTTACTGGTACGCTAAGCGCACTGATCCTTTACTACTTTGCTCGCTATAACGCAGCTCGTGCGCAGCGGTTACAATTGGTTGGATTGCTATTGCTGTCGATGATCCCTTTTTCTTTATTACTTAGCCCATCTCTTGAAACTGCAACAGTACTCAATTGGTTAACCTATGTGGGGTTAGTCATGAGCTCTATTCGTGTTATGCCGCAGACTTATAAAACCATTAAAAGCGGTGATATTAGTAATTTAAGCGCCCGCTACTTTAGCCTGCAATTTGTTGCTGGAAGCTGCGGCCTCGCTGCCGAGCTTGCTATGGCGACACCGAGCGTGTCTCACATACTGACCTTTGTAATGATATTACTGACTAATGCTGCACAACTAGGGTGTATTCAGTATTATAAATCGCGCCCTGCAATGGCTTAAATGTCTAAGTAATATTCCGTTTATTAACTTGTTGCTTTATGGCACAGTATCTTATCGCTATCGAAAGGATAAGATATGAATTGGAATCAATTAGGCTATTTATGTCGATTATTATCGCCAATGAGTGGCCTAAATAAAGCACAGCAAGAAGCGCTTAGCGCCCCGCAACACTTAGAAATTTATAATGATGGACAAAAGAATAGTCCATTAGCCACTAAGCTTGCAAAAAACCTTAAAGAAGCTGAAGGTGAGCAGCAGCAAAGGTTAGCGTTAAGTTATGCAGCGTTATCATCAACACTAAAAGAGCACTCTTTCGACTATAAAACCAAGTTGCTTTATCTGGGTGTACTTTTCTCCGTTTTCATCCTTGTTAACTTTATTTACCAGCAATTTGTTATTCCTTCGTTCTCAAATGTGTTTAGCCAATTTGATGTGCAAGTTACAGAGCACATGGCTAATTTAGCTAGGTTCTGGCTGGTAGCAAGTATTGCGCTCGGCTTGTTCTTGATGGTTATTATATTGACTGTAAATGCGCTTCGACAGTTTGCAAATCTGACTTTACTGAGTGCTTCATCAGCCCAATTAGGGCTAATAATCCCCAAACAAATTAGGCACAATTATGACGCTTTAGTCGCGTTAATTGAGTTTCCATTGTATGGAACACTACAGAACGATAATCGTGAGTTATCTCATTTAAAAACATGTCAAAGTAATGGCTTGGATATTGCCGAAGAGCTAGAGCTCCTCGTCGCCAATAAACTTGAAGGCCTACGCGATGAAATCACAGCGCATATCAACAGACTCATTACTGCATTTAGTATTTTATTGGTGATATTAATTGCCCATTTCTTAATGGGAGCATATGAGCCTCTATTCTTAATGGGAGAGATAGTATGAAAAATAAAGGATTTACGCTGATTGAGTTAATGGTTGTAGTCGCCATCATCGGCATTTTAGCTTCTGTTGCATTACCACAATACAGTCAATATATTCAGCGCAGTGAACTAGCGGATCCCTTAGCTATGGCGTCAACTATTCGAGAAGACGTTACAACCTTTTATTTGGAGCACGGCCGCTTTCCAAAAAACAATGAGCAAGCAGGTGTCCCTGCAAGTAAGTTTTTAATTGGTAATCGGGTTACGGGGATCACTGTTGAAGACGGAGCGATTCATATTAGTTTGGGTAATAAAGTATCGATGCCTTTGCAAAATACAGTGTTAAGTTTTCGCCCTGCCGTTGTTGTCGGAAGCCCAACAAGCCCTATCGCTTGGCTTTGTGGTTTTGATAAACCTGTAACGGGCATGCAAGCGGTTGGTGAGAATAAAACGACTGTGCCAAAAGACATATTACCCTCGTCGTGTATTGATAGACGTTAACTTTAAAAACAAAAGGCTGCCAATTGGCAGCCTTTTTTGTGTTGCTTTGCTTATGCTTCGAGGGCTTTACTAATTAAGCGATCGATATATTGCTTATGCGCTTTAGCTGCGGTGTCTGCACCCCATGGCACGCTCATATCAGCAATTTGATTTAACTGATAAAGCGCAGCTGCTTTGGCTAGGTTGTCGTGCTTACTCGCTTTACCTAAACCAGCAATCGCGATTAGCTGATTCACATATTCAACTTGTAGATTGTGACTTAAGGTATTTGCTTTTTTGCTGTCTACAAAAATGCTTGCTGTTAAGTCATTCATAAATTGGTTAAGTGAATACTCGTTGCCATACATAGCGCTATCTGAAATACGCAGCATGACAGCCGGGTGTAATAACTGAGCAAGTACCAGCTTTTGCATGCCTAAAATCATGCCATGTGGTTTAGGGTCTTCGTTTTTACCATAATGGTTAAAACCACGACGTTGTTGTAGCAGGTAGTTATAAATTGGCTGCATGCTTGAAAGCACATTTGGTGAGAACACTTTGTCAGCTAAAATTTGCATTGCATGTTGCTGACGCTCAAGTGGCACTGGCGTAAATGGTGCGCCATTTTTGTCATCGCCCACCACATTTCGCTCTACATAAACACCACCAATTTGACGAGATACTACGCCAGCTTGTGTGCGGTAGCTTCTAAATAAAATGTTGGCTGAGGTAACAAGTTGTTGGTATGACTCACCATCAACAGTGGCTTTGTCTTTAAGCTCAGTAAACAGCTTATTGATAAGCTCCATACGATCATCAGCATAAGCGGCAGGGTTAGATGACATATCGCCAATCATCACACGAGGGTCGATATGACGCCCTGGAGCACGCATGTCATCAGCATCATTACCAAAAGCTAAAGCGTGCTCAGATGAACGAGCGAGAATTTTTTCAAGGCGCTGTTGTTCGGCATCTTTATCAGCTAAAGCTGGGCTATAGCCGTATTCAATCGCCCAGTCGTCATAAGGGCCAGGTTTTGTTTGGAATATATCACCTTGCTGCATGCCAATAGGGGCAATGTTTGCTGGTGCATAATCCATCACCGAGCCAGTTACGATACCTTGGGTTTTACTTTTATCGTGAACTTCTTTTTCATCCCACAAAATTGACGATTTCATATTGTGGTTAAGGCCAAGGGTATGACCTACTTCGTGTAACACCAGTTGAGTTAAGCCTTGGCGTAAAATTTCTTTGTCTTCAATGCTTGCACCTGTGCCTAAGCCTTTAGCAAGTATCATGTTTTCTTGAATACTGTGACCCAGTGAACAATGCAGTTCTGAGGTGCTTGGGCTGCTTTGAAGTGTTGCTGCACCTTGCGTGTATAAGGTGTCGTACATCCAGCGGTTTTTCATGAAAACATACTCTAACATGATGTCAGAGCCTAAGATCTCACCGGTTAATGGGTTCGCAAGAGCAGGGCCATAACCGCCAAATGGAGGGCGTGGTGATGCAGTCCAGCGCAATACATTGTAGTTAATATCGCCAGCATCCCAATCAGCGTCATCAGGTTGTATTTTTACTTCGATAGCATTTTTAAAGCCTGCTTTTTCAAATGAGCTGTTCCAAGCTAATACTGCATCACGAATAGTATCTCGCCACTTAACTGGCGTAGTATTTTCAATCCACCAAGTAATTGGTTTAACTGGTTCAGAAAGTGCGGCTGATGGGTCTTTTTTCTCTAGGTCCCAGCGCTTGATTACATCTTCATACGGTGCCCAGTCTGCAGATGTCATATTATCGAATTGATTGGTGAAATAACCAATTCGTGCATCATCTAAACGTGGTTGATAGTTGTTGCTTGGCAGTGCGACAAATGAGTGTTGTACTTTAATTGATACATTACGTGGATCGCTTACTGCACTTGAGCCACGTACTTTTGGCTCGGCATTAGTAAACACGTAATCAACAACAACATCGAGATTATTTGGGTAAGGGCGTTGCGTGGTGATGCGTGATTTTTTGTCGTCTAATTTTCCAAGTTTAAAGCGTTTGCTAGCATCTTTATCTTTTGGATTTACCCAAGGTGATACCTTATGCAGTGCTTCACTTAAAAAAAGCTTATCAACGTTAAATGCTATTTTGCCGTTTTCTTCTTTTTCAATTTTAATACTAGCAAGTACAGCTTCGCTTATGTTGGCATCGGCAGCGCGAGCAAGCGCTGAGTTTTCGTCAAATTTGTAGCGAGGAGTTTTACTTACAATATCAATACGGTCAAAATATTTACGAAATTCAATTAATTTTGTTTCACGGTATGCCCCTCTGAAATGACCCGCATCTGTAACACCGTCAACTGTGTGGGCAAAGTATACAAAGGGTGTATCAAGCTGAGATTGGTCTATAACCATTAGGTTATTACCGGTCTTGTCATCTTGGTAGAGAGTAAAGATACCAGCATATTCACTTTTATCTTTGATCATTTCGGCAAGTGTTTCTGGCTTTTTTTCTTCTTTTTTAGCTGCAATAGCATGGCCATTCATGGCAAGCGCTAGGCTTAATGCCAAAGCAATATTTGTTATTTTCATTCTAATTGTTCCTTTAATTATTTCTCAAATCAGTTTAATGAAATAAACCCATGATAAAAGGTTATTTGTTAACAAGTGTAAGGGCTGCTTTGTAATTCTTTGATATTATTTTACTTTTGTTTGTAACAAATTGTTCTTAATTGGCGTTTTTTAAATTTGTTGCCAATTTTGCCTGTTTTGTAACAGTTACTTACAAATGTCACATTAATGTTTCTGTCAGCTTTGGTATGATATGGGCAGTTAAAATATTAAAGGTGTAAGTTATGAGCACGAGATTACTAAAATGGATATTGCCAATCGTTGCTTTAGCGGTCGGTATTATTGGCTTTATGGGTATCAATGCTATTGCCCAAGAACCAAAAGACAAGGAAGTGGTAGATGTTCGACCTCTTGTCCAAGTTGAACCTGTTGCCAGCGATGATCATCAAGTGGTTATTAATAGCTACGGTGAAGTGAAGCCACTTGAAAGTACATTATTGGCATCGCAAGTCGCAGGCGAAGTGACCAGTTGGCACCCAAACTTTGTACCCGGTGGAATTGTCGCTCGTGGTGAAGTGTTATTCACTATCGAGAAAGACAACTACGAAGCCGCTGTACTTCAAGCTGAAGCATCATTAGCAAGTGCTCAAGCAGCTCTGATTGAAGAGCAAGCACAAGCTAAAGTTGCATTGGATGAGGCAAGACGCTATCCAGAGCGCGAGCGCACGGACTTATTCTTACGTAAACCTCAAGTTTTAAGCGCGCAAGCAGCTGTTAAATCAGCGCAAGCAGCACTTAAACGTGCTGAGCGTGACCTTGCGCGTTGTGAAGTGAGAGCACCTTACGATGCGTTAGTGATCAGCCGTGAAATTGGTGTCGGTCAATACATAAATGTAGGTAGCCAGGTTGCTGAGCTAAATAACATTGAAAGTGCAGAAATCATTGTACCAATTGCTGGCTTTGACAGCGTGTTTTTACCTAAGCGCTTAAAAGGCGTTAAAGCGACCATTATCAATAAAGGCTTAAACAGCTTTACTCGTGAAGCAGAGATTGACCGCGATCTAGGCGTTGTAGATAACGCGACACGTATGAGTAACTTAGTGGTTCGTGTTGAAGACCCATACGGTTTAAAGCATGACGTACAACCAATTAAATTTGGTGCTTATGTACAAGTTAACTTTGCAGGTGCCATGTTACAAAATATCTATCGTTTACCGCAGTCTTTGGTAAATAACCAAACAGTGTGGATTGTAAATGATGAGAATAAACTTGAACCACGAAAAGTAACTGTAGTGCGTGAAGAAGGTGAGTACTTCTACATTAGTGATGGCCTTGAAGTGAATGACCAGCTTGTTCTTACTTTACCTGAGTACCCTCAAGCGGGTATGGAAGTAAAGATTGCTGGTATGAAAGAAATGACAAGCGATGCAGAAACTGCAGCGGTTGAAAAGCTTTAAGGTAACACTATGACTGATACAAACACAGAAAAGCAGTCAGGCCTGATAGCCTATTTTGCTAATAACTCGGTCGCTGCTAACTTAATGATGGTGTTTATCATCATCATGGGGATCATTAGTTATTTCACTATTCAGCGTCAGATGTTCCCGAATGTTGAAATTAACTATATTGAGGTGCAGGCGAATTATCCGGGTGCATCACCACAAGAAATTGAAGAAAGTATTCTGATCAAAATTGAAGAGTCACTAAAAGATGTTACCGAAATTAAGCGCGGTGTTTACCGCTCGTTTCGAAATAGTGGCCGTGCCAGTCTTGAGATAAACACAGATGCTGAGCTCACTGATGTGCTCGACAAAGTGAAGTTACGCGTCGACAGTATTGCCACGTTCCCTGCGGGAATGGAGCCTGTCACCATTAGTCAGGTTGAATTTCGTCAAGACGTGATTGGTATGACGCTCGTTGGTGATATTCCGCTGACAGAGTTAAAGCCTGTAGCAAATCAAATTGAAGATGAGTTGCTGCAATTATCAAACGTATCGCTGGTGCAAAACGATGTGCCGTTAGATGAAATAGCGATTGAAATTGACCCAGACTCACTGCGCCAATACAACTTAACGTTAAGTGATGTCGCTGGTGCTGTTCGTCGTTATTCAGCCAACATCTCTGCCGGCCAATTACGCACTGATGCAGGTATTATCTCTGTTCGTGTTGAAAACCAATATTACAGTGGTGAAGAGTTCCGCCAAATTCCAGTCAAGGTGGGGGCTAATGGTGCGAAGGTATTGTTGCAAGATATCGCTGTAATTAAAGATCAATTTATTGAAGGTGAACGCTACTTTAAATTTAACGGCGAAAATGCGGTTTATTTGTCTGTAAAAGCAACCAAAGAACAAAACATGATCCCGGTTGCAGATTCAGTGAAAGCGTATATTGATAAGAAAAACAAAGAGCTGCCTGCGGGCTTGCGTCTTGAACCTCTTATGGATATGACCTATTACCTTAACGCACGGTTAGACATGATGAAAACCAACCTAATTCAAGGGGCTATCTTGGTTGCCATTATGTTGTCTATCTTCTTACGCTTTAAGTTAGCGCTTTGGGTAATGATTGGTTTACCTGTGTGTTTCTTGGGCGCAATGATGATGATGCCATTATTTGGTATCAGTATTAATATCGTGTCGTTATTTGCATTCATTATGGTGCTGGGGATCGTGGTCGACGATGCCATAGTCATAGGGGAAAGCGCCTACACCGAAATTGAGAAAAAAGGCGGTGGTGTTGTCAATGTAGTGAATGGTGCAAAACGTGTTGCTACCCCAGCTACATTTGGTGTATTGACTACGATTGCTGTGTTTGCACCGTTTACATTATCAAGCGGGCCAGAAAGTGCATTTTTCTTTGGTATCGCGGTGGTGGTTATTCTGTGTCTAATATTCAGTTTGATTGAGTCGAAGCTTATATTACCTGCTCATATCGCCCACACTAAATTTCCGCCTATTAATCCAAACAGCTGGCGTGCTCGTTTTAATAAGCGCTTTTTTAAGTTTGTAAATGGTCCTTATAAAGCATTTATCGTACGTTGTGTTGAATGGCGCTGGCTTGTTTTATTTTCTTTTGTGGGCTTATTAATTATGACGTTTGGTTTGATTTCATCAAATCAAGTGCGTGTTGTTCCAACCCCAAAAGTACCGCATGATTTCCCGCAAATTCGTTTAGAAATGAATGAAAATGCGTCGGATATTCAAACCATTAACGCAATTCGAGAAATTGAAGCGATGGTGGTTAATGTTGATAAAGAAACCGAGCGTGAATTTGGTCAAAAACTTATTCGTGACATTTTAGTCTTTAACCAAGGGCGTACTGAAGCGCAGCTTTTAGCGCCACTTGTTGATGAAGATCTTCGTCCATACAACGCATTTGAATTATCTCGTCGCTGGCGTGAGCAAATGCCAAGTATTGCCGGTGTCAAATCATTACAAATTTACGATGATGTGAATGGTGGCGGCATGGATGGTGAGTTTGGTTACTTACTGTATGGGCCTGACATCGATACATTGAACGAGGCAGGTCGTCGCTTTATTCAATTACTGCAACAGCAAAAAGGCTTATTTGATATTAGCTCAACCATCGACCCGGCGAGCAAAGAAGTGCAATTAAGCTTAAAACCTGTGGCATATGATTTAGGGTTAGATCTTGCCAATATCGCAAACCAAGTTGGCGCAAGCTTCTACGGTGGTGAAGCGCAACGTGTTATTCGCCGTGGCGAAGAAGTGCGCGTAATGGTGCGTTACCCTAAACTGACACGTGAAGCATTTGCATCTCTTAAACATGCAGTAATTACAACACCTGAAGGTAAAGAAGTACTATTAGGTGATGTTGTAGAGCTGACTGAAAAGCCAGGTATTAGCTATATTCGCCGCGAAGGAGGTTATCGAACTGTGTATATTTATGGCAGTATCGATGAAGAAGCGATTGAGCCAGGTGAAGTTGTTAAGCAAGTTAAAGAGACTCTTTTACCGCAACTTAAAGAAGAGTATCCATCAGTAAAAACTGAGCTAGGTGGCTCAATTGAAGAGCAGCAAGCACAAGCTAATGAGCAAATTATGTTCTTCATTGGTGGTATGATTTTAGTGTATATCTTGCTTGCAGTACCGCTTAAGAGCTATTCGCAACCACTCATTGTAATGTCGGTTATTCCATTTAGCTTAACCGGTGCAATTTGGGGTCACTTATGGTTTGGTCTAGACATTAGTTTAATGTCGGGCTTTGGCTTAATCGCTGCTGCAGGGGTGGTGATCAATGACTCACTGGTCATGACTGACTTTGTAAACCAAGCGCGTCGCGAAGGGCTTTCTACACGTGAAGCAGTTATAGAAGCAGGGTGTGCACGTTTTAGAGCAATCACACTGACTTCAATTACGACCTTTGCCGGTGTATTACCAATTATGTTTGAAACCAGCTTACAAGCTAAGTTCGTAATTCCAATGGCAGTAGCACTTGGTTTTGCGGTAATGTTCGCAACCTTAATTACATTAGTACTTGTTCCATGTTTGTACATTGTGATGAGTGATGTGGGCAATGGTGTTCTTAATATCTTCCGTGCAGGTTATAGAGTGGTTACCAGAACAAAGCCAGCTCATAATTAGTACAGACTAGCTATTTAAAAGCCAACCAAACGGTTGGCTTTTTTGTTACTAAAATATAGTAACTATTTGCTATATATAATGTTTGATTACATTCTTTTGTTTGATTTGTTTTCTGGTCGCGATTATACTCATTTTGTTTTTGGCAAACTAACTGAAAGGTTAGGACGCAAAGTTTCCGGTCTAAGGTTTTAAGACTATGATAGCGGGACCGCTGATAAGCACATAATCTACGTGCTTTGGTTCTTTTGCCTCAAACTTTACATAAATATTTTGTTCGATTGTTACTATAGTACCTATTCGTTGCTCTTAGGGTGATATTTTGTTTATGCATACGTCAATGGCCTCTGGAAGATGGTTGCCAATTGGTTGCTTAAATCATCATACCCAACTTTTTGTTGGTGATAAGGTGATAGTGACCTTTTATGACATGCAAGGAGAGCTAGTCGATTTATCATTCGAATATGCAATTGTGAGCTCAGATGATGGAGAGCCTCATAATTGGCCTCGCTCTGTGGCTGAACATATTAATGTGCATATTCCGTTGGTTAAAGCGGGCAAAATGACAGAGCAAGGTTTGGTGGTTGCATACCGTTCAAACCAAATTTATGCCCTAGAAGGTTCGGGTATAACGCATGTAAAAGTGGCGTTTAATTGCATCGCTAAATGTGAAGAGCGAGTACAAGATAGATTAAACGAGTATGACTATGTCTACCCACAAGCATGCAATGATTACAATGCAGGTGTAAAAGTACTTCAACCTAAAACGGGTCATATTTACATGTGCAAGCCATGGCCGTTTAGTGAGTTTTGCCGTGTTAAAGATTCACATAACCCACTCTTTGAACCGGGAGTTGGGAAAAGTTGGGCTATGGCGTGGCAACAAGTGTCACATTAACAGTTTCCCCCTAAATGCTATTTTAGCATTGCTTAGCCCACTCAATTTGAGTGGGCTTTTTTAATACCAACCCGCAATAATACTTAATCATTTTGAGGGATTAAACCTGTCGCTAACTGCGTTAAAAATTTCTCATTTAGAACAACTAAATAACGAAATTTTTGCCTTGTTATCAACGAGGTTTTATTGCCTCAAAATAGACTGCTTAATTAAGCTGATTGGTATAATTCTGTGATAAACTGCCAGCAATTCGTTTTTTACTTTGGTTTTTCCCTGTGTCATCAAAATCGTATTCTTTGTCTTTATTAGCGCATCCACCTGTTGCCAAAAAACACCCTCATCAATTAACTGCTCACCAACAGACTCGCACCGATAATTATTATTGGATGCGTGATGATGAGCGTGAAAATGAGGATGTATTAGCGCACCTAAATGCCGAAAACGATTATTGCGACAAGCAACTAGCAGACATAAAACCTCTGCGCGAACAATTATTTAATGAGTTAAAAGACCGTATTGTAAAAGACGACAACACGGTACCTGTGAAAGATGGTCAGTATTGGTATCACTCAGAAGTACGTGGCGATGATGAATATGCGCGCCATTATCGCAGCAGCTCAATAGAAGCGCGCGATAAGCACTTGTTGTTAGATGTAAATCAATTAGCCGGCGATTACGAATTTTATGAGTTGGGCGAAGTGGCTATTAGCCCTGACGAACAGCTACTTGCTTACTCAGAAGACACCGAAGGTCGCCGTATATATACCGTGCGTTTTAAAAATATTGCCAATGGTGAGATGTTTAGTGATGTTATCGAAAACACCGAAGGTCAAGTGGTATGGGCTAATGACAGTAAAACCGTTTTTTATGTGAAAAAAGACTTACAAACTTTGTTGGGTTTTCAGGTTTACCGCCATGTTTTAGGCACCTCGCAAGCTGATGACGTATTGGTTTATGAAGAACAAGATAAAAGCTTCTTCATGGGGCTTGGCAAAAGCCGCGATGAAAGCCTTATCATTATTGACCTTGCGACCACAGAAACAAACGATACTTGGGTGCTAGATGCTAATAACCCAGAGGGGGTGTTTAGCGCTTTAATGCCACGCGAAGAAGGCCATGAGTTCGATGTCGATAAGCTAGGTGATACCTTTTACATTGTGACTAACTGGCAAGCGAAAAACTTTCGCTTAATGACTGCGACACAAAGTACCGTTGGCGATAAAAGTCTTTGGCAAGAACATACCCCGCATCGCGAAAACGTGTTGTTAGAAGGGGTTGAGATATTCGATGACTACCTTATCCTCACTGAGCGAGAGCTTGGCCAAACACGTTTTGTGGTAGTTAATCAGCACGATCAGCGCCTTACTTTAGAGTTTGATGATCCTTGTTATTATGCCGCAATTGCAATGAACCCAGAGCCGAATGTGAGCACTGCACGCATTTACTATTCGAGCTTAACAACGCCGGGTTCTTTGTATGATGTCGATTTAAAAACCGGGAACAAAACCTTATTAAAGCAACAGCAAGTACTCGGCGAGTTTGACCCGCAAAACTACCGTTCAGAGCGTTTAATGATCACCGCAAGAGATGGCGAAAAAGTACCGGTGTCTTTGGTTTATCGTATTGATAAATTTAATAAAGATGGCACTAACCCACTACTGCAATATGGCTATGGTGCGTACGGAATTACCATCGATCCTAGCTTTTCAAGCAGCTCATTAAGTTTGCTAGACCGTGGCTTTGTTTATGCGATTGCGCATATTCGTGGTGGCGAAATGCTAGGCCGTCACTGGTATGAACAAGGTAAAAAGCAATATAAACAAAACAGCTTTAGTGACTTTATTGATGTTACGCGTGCTCTTACTACGCTAGGCTATGCACACCCAGAAAAAGTATTTGCCTCTGGTGGTAGTGCTGGAGGGTTACTGATGGGGGCTGTAGTAAATCAAGCTCCTGAGCTTTATTTAGGTATCGGTTGTCATGTGCCATTTTTAGATGTGCTAACCACTATGCTTGATGAGAGTATTCCTCTTACTACGAATGAATATGACGAGTGGGGCAATCCAAATGACCCTGCGTTTTATGATGTGATTCAGGCATATTCGCCGTACGATAATATTAAGCCGCAGGACTACCCTAATATTCTCGTAACTACCGGCTTTCATGACTCTCAAGTGCAATACTGGGAGCCAATGAAGTGGGTGGCAAAACTGCGTGAATTTAAAACTGATGACAACATTTTGGTGTTTAAAACCGATATGGATGCAGGCCATGGCGGCGCATCTGGTCGTTTTAAAAGCCTTGAAGAAAAGGCATTAGAAATGGCGTTTTTTATTGCTTTATTACCGAATTAAGGCTTAGATAAATAAGTAAATAACGTTTATAAGCGTAAACTTAAGTTGTATTTCAAAGGGGTAAGCATGTTTAAAGCCCATGGTGATTGGCGCTATTTTGTTGAGCCGCCAGTGATTTATGTGGAAATGAGCGGCAGCTTTAACAAAGAGGCGGTTGCTTCATTTAGCATTGAAGTCGGTCAAGAAATCATGAAATACCCTGAACAATCAATTCAGTATGCGGTAGTGAATTTGGAGCAATTTGAATTAGCGACGGCTGATAGTATTGAGATTGCAAAGGCTTACTTTCAGGCCGTAAAAGCGCGGGGCTACAAACGTGTTGATTATATTAAAGCAAATATCATTGCCCGCAATTTGTTAGAGGTAGTTTGGTCGGGGGTAGAAATGGATATTTATTTTCACCCAGATGCCGAGAGTCTTTTTCAAGCAAGGCCCGAGTACGAAAATTTAAGAAAGTGGTTAAAGTAAAAAAGCCCTCAATTGAGGGCTTTTTAGTCTCTGTTCTAAACATTAACCAAGGTAAGCTTTTAACATCCAAACAAGTTTCTCTTGTTCTTTAATGTAGTCGCCCATTAATGATGCTGTACCTTCGTCGTCCGCATCACCTGCTTGCGCTAAGATTTCACGCTGCATCTGAATAAGCGTGCTGTAACCCGCTAAAAGATTTTCAACAGCAGCAGTACCTTCAGTGATATTTTTAGCTTCACTGATCTTGCTTGCTTCAATGTACTCAGAGAATGCATGCACAGGTGTACCACCTAAGGTTAAAATACGCTCTGCAATCTCATCTACTTTCTCAAGTAGTAAGTTATAAATTTCTTCAAATTTAAGGTGTAATTCAAAAAAGTTTCGACCTTTGATATTCCAATGAAAACCACGTGCGTTCATGTATTGAATTTGGTAGCAGCTTAGTAAAGAGTTTAGTGAATTTACGATGTCTTCACTTTTTGCGCTGTTTAAACCAATTGCATTTACCTGTGACATAGATTGCTCCTTAAAAAAACCGTTAATTGTTTACTTGCTAGTGCTTGGTGTTAAGTATTAGCCATCTTGGTTAATCTGTAAAATGGTTTAATTCGAACACCGTGATAGGTTTTAGCTATCAAAGGCGGTTTTTACCCGCTAGTGCACTATCAACATAACATTGAATTACCTGTTATATAGACTTGGGGTAACTGAGCAAAAAATCTACCTTATTTTGCAGATATGCAAAAATTAAGCAGAAAGTATGATCTAAAACAAAGTTTGTATTAGCTGATAAACACGCCGATTTAGAACTTGATTTAGGTCAAAAAAGCAACGAAATAGAAGCGCATAATGACCTTACCGCATTTAATCAGGAGAATAAAAATGGACGGTAAAACAGTTAAAGAAAGTAAAGCTGAAATAGTTGTTGTAGTGATTGCATTACTTGCATTTGTTATCGGTTTAGTAGGTCATTTAGCCGGCGCTAGCTTCGCAAACTTTGATACCTTTGGTTACATTGCTGCACCAGTACCACTGATTTTAGGGATCATTGTATTAATCTCATACAAAGTGGCTGCAAGTGCTGAAGATTAAAGTATCACTCACTTTGATTTATAAGCTTAATAATGTAATCCATCACTTGGCGTGAGTAGATCATACTGGTGTGACTCAAATGAAACACCTTATGCTCTGCCATGCCATTGAGCTTGGTTTCATCTATCAAAACCGTACCATCAGAAACACTGCCTTTGGCAATCAGTGGCATTAGCCCTATTGGTAAGTCGCCAGCAATACTATAAAGCTTGGCATTAAACGGCCAATCGCCATTCTCTGATAATAAAAATTCCACACTGTTTTTTAACAGCATTTCAAAGCCTTTTTGCTGCATTTGCTTAGCAATATGGCTGCCTTTATGTGGAGTGCCTAAGGTGATTACCTTTTCGACATGGCGACTTTGTAGTGAATTGGCTTCAAGGTAAGCGCGGGCGACTAACCCCCCCATTGAATGGCAAACCAAGGCGGTTGGCTTACCATTAATAAAGCGATCAATCTTATTGAAAATTGCAGCTCTATCGGGGGAGAGTGTATTGTAGGTCAAATTGAGTATTTTAAGCCCTGACTTTTCGAGACGCGCACACAGAGGGCGCATCACAAAGCCTGACATATAAAGTCCGTGTAATACTACAACCTGCCTAATTGCCATCGCATTCCTTACATTAACTGTTGCGGTTTAATTTCGATATTTGCTGTATCTGAGCTAACCCATACTTCGCCATCTTGAACTGTGATGGTGAGCTTAATATTGCGATCGGCTAACTCTGCTAGTGCTTGGGTAGCAGTATAATCGAGACTAAAAATACTCAAGTTTTTAAAATCATACAACTTAGGCTGATGTTTTTGCCACCAAATTGCTTGGTTATTTTCACCGTAAGTATATAAAACAACTTGCTTGGCTTTATTGCAGGCTTTTTTCAGACGTTTTTCATCAGGTAAACCTAGCTCAATCCATAATTCAATTTCTTCGCTGTAGTTAATGTGCCAAAGCTCTGGCTCGTCATCGGCGCATAAGCCTTTCGTAAACTCTAAGCCTTCACGAGCATTAAGTGCAAAAGCTAACAAGCGGATCATCAAGCGTTGTTCGGTTTCTGATGGATGTTGTGCCAGTGTTAAATTGAAATCTTGATAAATGTGGCGGTCCATATCGCTTAGCGATAATTGCGCTTTAATAATGGTTGATTTAAGAGCCATAACTGCTTACTTGAAAAAATTTGCGCCATTATAGCGCAATTAATCTTACCGACGCTTAAATATCTCCAGCGAAACTTTTGGTTAATCCTTATTTATTATCACGAGCAGCTTTCATAAACCTAAATTACGTCGGTGACATTTTAGTCACATTTACTTTGCTAACGTCTAAAGTTGATTAATTCGAATTCAATAATTAGGGCTATTTGGGAGGATGAAAGTATGTGCAAGTTATTGAAATCAAGATCATGGTTGATGCCAAGAGGGACGCAATTATGAAAGAACAATTTAGACAGATACTCTGGTCATTTGCATGGCTATTGTTGAGTAGTTTGGCATTTTACTCTTACGCAGTAGAAGAGCCAGGGGCAATAACGGTTATTGTTAAAAATCAGACTACAGATCGACCACTTCCAAACGCACAAGTCATACTTAAGGAACGAGAAACCTCAGCAATACAAACCTTACAAACTGATCTACAAGGGCGTATTGTTGTTGAGCAACTCGACCCGGGCCTTTACTCAATAAAGATTACAAAAAGTGGCTTTGCGGCTTTATACGAACCAAGTATTCGTGTTGTAACTCGTAAAAATACGAAGGTTGAATTTGACCTTAGAGAACAAGCCATAGAAGTAGTTGAAGTAAGAGCCCAACAAGCTGATACATTTACTTCAGGCTCTAGCACCTATCTCGACAGAGAATCTCTGCGAAGTGCCGTGGGAGGAGGTGCAGATCCACTACTTTCTCTAGATGGATTGCCAGGTGTCGCATCTGACAGTGAATTTGCAAGTTTTAGTGTGCGTGGTCGAGGCCCAAGAGATAATTTACTCTTTGTTGATGATTTTCCTTTTGATAAAGCTATTCACTTTGATGCGACGTTAGGTGAAGAGGAAGATGTAGGCGGCGGTGGTCGCTTTTCTATATTTGCCCCCAATGTGATAAATGGAGCAGAATTTTCACCTGGCGGGTGGCAAGCAGCTTATGGTGGTCGTGCAGGGTCTTTACTTAAGCTAGAAGTGGCCGATGGTAACCCTAGCCCATCTGCCAGTTTTCGCTACGACCTTGCTGGTTATGAAGTTGGTTATGACGGCCCTATAAATATCACTGATGAAGCAACTATGCTTTTTTCTGCAAGGCGGTTAGATTTTGGTGCCTTGTTTGAAACTATCGAAGAGCTAGATATTGGTGAACCTGTTTTAAGGGATATTATTTTTAAATCAGTGATACCCATTAATCAAAATAACACTTTTGAAGTGTTACTCATGGATACGCATGAGAAATATACTCGTGGCGTTGAGCATGTTTCTGAATCACCTAATTTTGAAGATACTGCATTGCAAAATGCCGAGCAAGATAGTGACTTGTATGGTTTAACATTGACCACGTTACTTGGTGAAACCGCTGTTTTGACTAATAAAGTTTACTACCGAAAAAGTGATAAATTGAGCTCTGAAGGTGAGGCTTATCCAGATCTTGTGCCCGAGGGAACGCCAGCTTCTGAATACCCTATTCGAGAAGACATTATCACTATATCTGAAGGTGAAACAGAAATTGGTTGGAGAAGTGATTTCGAGGTAGAAAATCAATTAGGGATGTTGAGCGTCGGTGCCCGAATTACGCAAATTGAACTAGATTACAGCACCTTTTTAGATGGTGAATGGAATCGGTATGTTTATGATAGTGACGATTATAGACCAGACCCACAGCAAAAGTTTATTGTACTAACCCCTGAAAGCCTTAATTCAGTCACGTCTTTGAAAGAAGTAAACTATACAGGCTACATAGAACAAATTTTTGAAATGGGTGATTGGGATTTTGGTACAGGTTTACGATTTGAACGAGATGGGTTTGCTGATGAAAGTTTTATATCACCTCGATTCAGCATCAACTGGATGCCAAGTCAAAAGGTAAGGTATTTTGCAACGGCGGGGTTATTTCATCAGTCACCGCGATATTTAGAACTTGCAGCTAACGAGACTAATAATCTTAAAACTGAAAAAATTACCCATACGAGTGTTGGTTTTAAATATTTCCCTAATGCCAACTGGTCATTACTAACGGAAGTTTATTATCAGCAACTTAGCGACTTAGTGGTTGACCTAGACCGTACCAGTGGAACTTATGCAAATGATGGTGATGGTACTTCATATGGTGCTGATTTTGTGCTTAATGCTACTATTTTCGAAGGTCTTTACGCCAGTGCAACCTATTCTTACAATGATGCGGTCGTAGACCGAAAGGATGGTTTTGGTGACGTAGCTGCTGAATTTAGTCGTGAACATGTTGCCACGTTAGGGCTGACATGGGAGATAAGTGACCGTTGGAAGCTTGCTGGACGATATAAATACCTTTCTGGCAGACCAGATGACATATTTATTGTACATGAAGATGTTTTGGGACCAGGACAGCCTTTGCGTTACTCTAAGGAAATTACAGAGCGTAATGTTGGCCGTAAAGAAGGATCAGGCTCATTGAATGTTCGTGTAGATTACCGACGTGCCTTTGGTCCTATTGATGTTACCGCCTTCCTTGATGTTATAAATGTCACGGCAGCTTCATCAGCTGATGACACTGAGTTTGATTACCGCCGAGGAATTGAAGTCGTTGACGATAGCGAAGCTGAACCGCTGATCGGATTGCGATTAGATTACGCTTGGTAAGGAAGAAAAATGCTAGATGCTTTGAATACTGAGCCGATCAGAGCTTTGATTGTTGAAGATAATCGTGACATTAGTGCGAATATTGCTGCGTATCTAGAAAGGCACTGTTATCTCTTGGACTTTGCTTATGACGGTATAAGTGCAATGCAACTAGCGATGAACAACAAGTTTGATGTCATTGTTTTAGACTTAATGCTTCCAGGGATGGATGGCTTACACTTTTGTCAAAAGTTGCGAGCTGAAGCTGACGTTGAAACACCTGTACTTATGCTCACTGCGAGAGACACGCTTGATGATAAACTGAGAGGGTTTGCAGTCGGAGCCGACGATTATTTGGTAAAGCCATTCGCATTGCAAGAGTTACATGTGCGCCTGCAAGCTCTTTATAAGCGGAGTCACGGCAATACCAACAAGGTATTGACTGTGTCTGATCTAACGATGAATAAGTCCACCTTGCAAGTACATCGTGCAGGCCAGCTTATTGAGCTTAATCCTGCAAGTATGAAGTTATTGCAGCGGTTAATGGAGGTATCTCCTTCTGTTGTTACACGCGATAGTCTCGAAACTTTATTATGGGCAGATGAGCCTCCCGATGGTGACGCGCTTCGTTCGCACATGTACAAGTTAAGACAGGCAATTGATAAACCATTTGATACGCCATTGATTCATACTGTGCACCGTATTGGCTATCGAATTGCAAAGGACGTGCAATAATGTATCGGCATAGTTTGCACAAACGTGTCGCTATCGCATTTGCAATGTGTGTGGCTGTGCTCAGTATTGCATGGGGGTTTGCTTTCTTTGCTGCAATAAGATTGAGTGAAGATCGTGTGCTAACCCAGCAATTGCAAGTTGCATCAGATAACTACCCTGCTATTACTACAAATCTTAAGGCGTACGATAAAGTAGATAACTTACCTCAATCACTTCATGCGTGGGCGCAAACAAATCCAGCAGTAGGCTTGTATGAATTTGATAGCGAAGAATTACATGTTGCCGTAATTGATACAGGCAATGAGCAGTCACCTGGGTTTGTAGTGTTTGATGTCGCGCAGATTGAGGCTTCTTCGTCAGAGGATTGGTGGTTATTACTTATTATTAGCAGCCTTGTAGGAACATTGGGGTTATTAGGCTTTGGGCTTGGAATTGTTGTGATGCGTCGAGCTTTGGCTCCCGTAACTCAACTTGCTAAAGCTGTGGCCGACATTGATCCTGAGCAATTATCAAACGAAGAGTACAAGCGTATACATGCTAACCGATATACAAATGATGAAGTTGGCATGCTCGCAAATACAATAGAGCAGGCTTTTGAGCGAGTGAGTGCATTCATCGCAAGAGAACGCTATTTTACAGACTCAGCAAGCCATGAATTGCGCACGCCAGTGACAGTCATTACCGGCGCCCTAGAGCTTTTAGAACAAAGCCAATTGACTCCTGCCGATATGAAGGTGCTAGATCGTGTAAGGCGGGCAACACACGACATGAATACAATGATCGAAATGTTTTTGTGTCTTGCTCGTGAAACTGATGATGGCTTGTATGATGAGCAGTTTTTAGTAATGCCACTGGTAAGAAAAGCAGTAGAGCAGCAACGCTATTTGTTAAACGGTAAGCTCGTAGGTGTTGAACTTGATGAGCTCGCCAATCCCATAATTTATGGGCATGCACAGGCATTTTCTATTGCGGTTAATAACCTGGTGCGAAACGCGTTTGAGCATACCCTTACAGGACAGGAACCGATTGCAATTTTGATTAAAGAGCATGAATTATTAATCACTAATCAGTTCAGTGGCGGTGATACCCAGTATACGGCGACTGAAACAGCTTCTCACGGCTACGGCTTAGGTTTAGGTATTGTGCAACGCTTATGTGAGCGCAATGGTTGGTCATTCTCACTGCATGCAGATACAGCGCATGTAGTCGCTCGTCTTTCGTGGTGATGGAAGGCATGATTTTATTTTTAAACAATCCTGCTTGATGTAGTAAACTATACCTATCAGCAAAATCCCCATGGCGTTAGCCTTTAAAATAAAGAGCTTAATAATCTAATGAGTAGAGCAGGAATACAGTGGTTCCCGGGTCACATGAACAAAGCCCGCAACGAAATTAAAGAAATCATGCCACAGATGGATGTGATCATTGAGGTACTTGATGCCCGTATTCCTTACAGTAGTGAAAACCCAATGGTTACTGCGCTTCGTGGCGATAAACCGGTGATCAAAATCATGAACAAGGCGGACTTAGCTGATCCTAAGTTGACGCAAGCTTGGAAAGACTACTTTGAGCAGCAAAGTGGCGTGAAAGCGATTGATTTTGGTAATGATAAAGCGGGTGAAGTACACCGTATTAATGAACTTTGTAAAAAATTAGTGCCGCATAAAGTGGGTGCTGATAAACAAATTAAAGCCATGATCATGGGTATTCCCAATGTTGGTAAATCAACACTTATTAATACCTTAGCTGGCCGTATTGTGGCAAAAACAGGTAATGAGCCTGCGGTAACAAAAGCGCAGCAACGTATTAAGCTTGACGATGGCATTATGCTTTACGACACGCCGGGCATGTTGTGGCCTAAAGTAGAAAACGAAAACTCAGGTTATCGTTTAGGAGCAACCGGTGCAATTCGTGATACCGCTATCGATTACGAAGAAGTGGCTAGTTACACCGCTGAATATTTACTGCATGCATACCCAGAGCTTTTAAAAAGCCGTTATAAAATTGACGAGCTACCAGAGTCTGACTGGGAGTTTGTTGAAATGGCAGGTAAAAAGCGTGGCTGTATCCGCGGTGGTAATCAAATCGATACTTACAAGATGTCTGAAATTCTTATTAACGAATTACGCGATGGCATTATTGGTCGTATTACCATGGAAACACCGGCCATGCGTGAAGAAGAAGAGCAAATAGTTGCACAGCTTCGCGCTGCTGCAGAGGCAAAAAAAGCCGCAAAAGAAGAAGAGAAAAAACAACGCCGAGCGCGTGCGCGTAAGAACCGTCGATAAAGTTAACGCATTAACTTTTAGACATAAAAAAAGCCCTGCAAGGGCTTTTTTAGTTTCATATCTACCGTCACCGATATGAGCAATGTAGCAAGTAAAATAGTAGGGCGATCACCTGTTGCCAATATCAAGGGGCGTTGCGATTAGCAACAGGCGATCTTAGCTTTATCGTGGGCCACACGTGTTTCAGGGTCGAGAAACAAATCAGTTTATTCCGAACAAGTCATAACACTTTACTGTCTTGTTGATAGTGATTATCAATTAGATTTACGTGTCTGTCAACACTCAATTGAAAATAATTCTCATTTCTTTGTGTTTGTTTTTTAAACTTCAGCAATACAATGCATTAGCACTAAAGTTAGGCTGTAAATTACGCGCAATAAAAACTATGCTGGTGCTATAACAATTAAAATAAAAACACACGATGTTCTCAATTTGGTCAATAAGCCTTCTTGCAATTGTATATCTGGCAATTTTATTTGCGGTTGCAGGCTGGGCTGATAAAAGAAAAGTATTGCCTTTTAAAGGCTTAACCTATGGTTTATCGCTTGGAGTTTACTGCACCTCTTGGGCGTTTTTTGGTACCACAGCACAAGCTGCATATAATGGCTGGTGGCTAGCACCGACTTATGCCGGCACTATTTTGCTATTTATTTTTGGTTGGCAAGTGTATTGCCGTATAGCGCATATTTGTAGGCAGCAAAAAATAACCTCGATGGCAGATTTTATTGCTACGCGATATGGTCAGTCGTCGAGCTTATCTGGGCTCATTTCATTGATTTCAGTGATTGCCATTGTGCCTTATATCTCTTTGCAGCTAAGTGCTACCGCACAAAGTATTAATTTATTAACTAACCGTTCAATGATGCAAAGCCATGAAGTATGGGCCGATAGTACTTTTTATATCACGCTTGTATTAGCACTGTTTGCTATTTTATTTGGTGCAAGGCGCTTAAAGCCTAGCGAACATAACCCCGGTCTTATTGCAAGTATTGCCTTTGAATCTGTGGTTAAGTTATTGGCATTTTTAGCTGTGGGTTTGTATGTGTGTTTTGCGCTATTTGATAGCCCTGTGGCACTGTACGATAAAGCCTATGAACTAAATATTGATCAGCAAGTGGCTGCTACACAAAGCCCGACCTATGTGTATGTTGCCCATACTTTACTTGGTATTTTGGCGACCTTATGTTTGCCAAGGCAGTTCCACATGAGCTTTATCGAGAAAAATAACGATAAAGAATTGGCCTCGGCACGTTGGCTATTCCCGATTTACTTATTACTTATCAACCTGTTTATTCTACCAATTGCATACGCTGGATTAATTTACTTTCAAGGTCAAGAAGTCGGTTACGACACCTTTGTATTGGCGCTACCTATGGCTGCTGATGATGCCTTTGTGGCGCTATTAGCGTTTTTAGGCGGCTTTTCAGCGGCAACCAGTATGGTGATTGTGTCATCCATTGTGCTTTCAGTGATGATCACCAATGACTTTATTAATCAATTTATTTTACGCCGCTCACAGCTCACATCGAGTAGCCGCGGACTTGATAAAAACAACCTATTACATGCGCGTAAAATCGTTATCGTACTGATTTTATTGCTTAGTTATTTTACTCACCGGGTTCTTGGCGAAAGTACAACCCTTGCCAATGTGGGTTTAATGTCGTTTACCTTAGTCGCACAATTTTCACCGGCCATGATCATTGGCTTATGGTGGCGACAAGCATCCTGTCGCGGTGCACAATTGGGCATTTTAAGTGGCTTTATCATTTGGGGTTACACACTCTTACTGCCAAATATTGCTGGAGGTTTAGGTCGCGATAGCTTATGGCTTGTGGATGGGCCTTGGGGAATTAGCTGGCTCGCGCCTACCGATTTATTTTCTTTAGGCATGGAAAGTATCAGCCAAGCCTTGTTGCTGTCGTTAGGTGCGAACTGTTTAGTGTATTTTTTAGTGCCGCTATTTAGTCGTGCAACCTTGGCAGAACGCTTACAGAGCAATAAGTTTGTATCGCAGCTGAGTGATTCACGGGTGAGTAATCATCTGCAGCCCTTGAGCTATCACGACCTAGGTGCACTTTTGCAGCGATTTGCCGAAAAAGAAGCGGCGCAGTCTTTGGTTAATCATTACTTTCCTGATGATAAAAGTAAGTGGAAGCGTCCCGCCAATGTTGAGTTAGAGCTACTGGTTGAGCGCGAGATGTCAGCGGTGATAGGTGGTGCATCGGCGCGGCTTATTTTAGATGTAGCCAAAGATGAGCAGCGTCAGCCGCTAGAGCAGGTTGCTGAATTTGTAGATGAGGCAAGCCAAGTACTCAAATTTAATCGTGATTTACTGCAATCAACAATCGAAAACATTCAACAAGGGATCAGTGTAGTTGATAGTGAGCTGCGGCTGGTAGCCTGGAATCAAGGCTACAAAAACATGTTCGCCTACCCAGATGATGCGCTCTACATAGGCCGCCCAGTTGCTGACATTATTCGTTTTAATGCCGAGCGAGGCTTATTTAGCGGCGAGAGCATGACCAGCGAAGTTGAAAAACGCTTAGCCTATTTACGCCAAGGCAGTGCTTATAAATACCAGCGCTCGCACAATGATGGTCGCGTGTTTGAAATGCAAGGTAATCCACTGCCAGGTGGCGGCTTTGTAACAACCTATACCGACATCACCGAGTTCGTAAAACAACAAAAAGCGTTAACCGAAGCAAATGTTAGCCTTGAAGAAAAGGTAGCAGCACGCACCTTGGCGCTAACACAGGCAAACCAAGAGTTGTCGATGGCAAAGCAAGTGGCAGAGCAAGCAACGGTCAGTAAAACCCGGTTTTTTGCGGCTGCCAGCCACGATTTATTACAGCCTTTTAATGCCGCGAGTTTATTTTGTTCTTTAATGAATGAAAAGGCCCAAGACACCGAGCTTAAAGAGCTGGCGATGAATATAAAAAATTCACTGGGCAGTGCAGAAGAGTTGTTATCGAGTATTTTAGAGTTAACCAAACTTGACTCTGGCTCGTTTAAAGTACAAATGAGCGAATTTGCAACCAGTTCTCTTGTTGAACCACTTCGCAATGATTACGAAGCTTTAGCGCGTGAAAAAGGTTTGAAATTTATTGTTGAAACCTGCGATGTGCGCCTGCATACCGACAAAGCGCTATTACGCCGAGTACTGCGTAACCTTTTGAGTAATGCGATTCGTTACACTGAGCAAGGTGAAGTGCGCTTAAAAATGCAGTACGAAGATAATCATGTGTCGTTTATTGTTGAAGATACCGGTATTGGTATTGCTGCTAATGATCAGCAAACGATTTTCCAAGAGTTTAAACAGCTTGGTGCAAAACCAAGTGCTGAAGGCTTAGGTTTAGGGCTGGCTATTACCAAACGTATTTGTGATTTGCTTAAAATCCCCCTAGTGATGGGATCTGAACTTGGTAAAGGTACGCAATTTACCCTGACTTTACCTTGTAAAGTCAGCGCTGCACCAGCGCAAGCCAAAGGTGCAGAGGCATCACAAGAAACAGAGCTGGGGCAATTGCGTATTTGGTTGCTTGATAACGACCGCAACGTGTTAGAGGCATTAAAACAGTTACTTGAGAACTGGGGCTGCGAAATCTCAACGGCCACTAACTTAGCGGAGCTTGAGCAGCTAAAGGCAAGCCAAGCCCTGCCGCAATTGTTGATTATTGATTATCAGCTGGATGATGGAGTAACAGGCCTTGAAGTAATTGAGCAAGCCGCACTAACACGCTTACCAGCTATCGTTAATACCGCAAATCATGATGAAGGCATACGCGAGTTAGTGCTCGATGCGGGCTATCCATTGCTTTATAAGCCTCTGAAAGCGCCCGCCTTAAAACGCATGATTAAGCGACTGACTTAGTCACAGTAATTGTAGCTTGTGTGCCTTGCTGGGGTTTTGAGTTTATTGATAACTCAAAACCTTGGTTGCGCACAAGTTCTCGGGTGATCACCAGCCCTATACCTGTGCCATTTGCTTTGGTTGAGTAAAATGGCACGAACAAGTTATCGGGGTTTTGAATACCACAACCTTGGTCGCTAATTGCAATACTTAAGTTATTACCTTGTCTCGACCAAGTGAGGGTTGGGGCTGAGTTGCTACCTGCTTCAAAGGCATTTTTTATCAAGTTGATTAACGCTTGTTCTAGCTGACCTAGGTCGGCATTAAAATGTAACTCTTCGCTGCTATTTATCACTAGTTCAGGAAAGATAGCGCTTAAACGTGTGTTTAATTGCTCGCTACTTATTGCCTGCTTTTGTGCGGGTGGTAGCTTGGCAAACGCACTGTAACTGGCCACAAAATCAAGCAAGTGCTGAGCGCGTTTTTCTATTACTTGCAGCATATCTTGGGCGAGATCATCGTGACTGCTAATTTGCCCTTGGCGTTTAAGAGTTTGCAATGACTGACTCATTGAATAAATCGGCGTGAGTGAGTTACGCACTTCATGATTTAACACTCGAATTAACCGTTGCCAAACAAGTTGTTCATTATCGCGAAGCTGTTGCTCAATTGAAAAGAAGGTTAGTAATTCAAAGTTTCTGCCAGTCCGCCAAAAAGTCTGCGATGAGATTTGAAAGCGTTGTTTAAACGGTGAATCACTGTTTTGTTGCCACTCGCCATCATGCAGGGCGATGCCTAAGTCGCTGGCCGATTTACCTTCAATCTGGTGATGGTTAATACTGTTTTTAAACGCCTTATTACTAAAATAAATCAAGCTATGGGGGTCTAGGATAACGATGGGTAAGTCCAGCATGCTGGCAAACTCAAAAACAAACTCTTCTGTTTGCATGTAATGGCGTTTGTTCTTGGCTATTTTATTGCTGAGCTTGGCAAAATCTTGTTTAAGTGCTGCGACTCGCCCACTTTGATAAGACGCTAAATGCCAACTATTACTTTCGTCATTTGCCAGTGCATCTAGTTGCAGACCAAAGCGTTCAACCACATCGGTGATCACACGGTAGCTTTTAATTAAAGCAAAAGCGCTTATCCCGATAAACGGCAATAATAGACTGATACTGGCAAACCAATCTAGTTTTAAGCTGAGCGAAAGGGCAATACCAAGCGTTAATAGCAGCGCTATAACCATATAAAAATAGCGTCGAATACGCTGCTCTAACGACAACTTGCTACTCATTTAGCGTTCTACTTCTTTTAAATCGAGCTGATGTTTATCAATGCGACGATAAATCGCCGATTTACTTAATCCTAAAAATTCTCCTGCGGCGATAACATTGCCATTAAATTGCAGCAGCGCTTTTTGAATCATTTGTTTTTCAAGTTCTTCAAGGGGCAATAGTGGCAAAGCCTGTTCGGCATTGCTATTCGGTTGCTCGCAACTTGGTTGATCTAAAATGAGGTCATTGGCTTGAATATTGTTGTTATCGCTCATGATCACCGCGCGTTCAATACAATGGCTTAGCTCACGAATATTACCAGGCCAACTGTAATTTTTTAGCGCCTTTAGGGCATCATTACTGAGCGCCATATTTGCGCGTTGATATTTTTTACCATGCACTAACAACAAGTGTTCAGCTAAGGGAGCGATGTCGTCTTTTCTGTCGCGAAGCGGTGGAATGTGCAGTTCAATGGTATTGAGTCTAAATAGTAAGTCACGGCGGAATTCACCCTGCTCAATGGCCGAAGCTAATTCACTATTGGTAGCAGAAATAATGCGAACATCGGCGGTTTTGGTTTGGCTTGAACCTAGCACTTCGAATTCTTTGCTTTCTAGCACACGGAGCATTTTACTTTGTAGCTCGAGGCTTAACGTTGCAATTTCATCTAAAAATAAGGTGCCGCCTTCGGCAATTTCAAACCGTCCTAAGCGGTCTTCTTTGGCATCAGTGAAAGCGCCTTTCTTATGACCAAATAATTCGCTTTCGAATAGCGTTGGGGCAATGGCGCCAACATTCACGCTTACATAGCGTTTATCAGCTCTGAGTGAATGCTGATGAATATAATGTGCCAATAAGCTTTTGCCTGTGCCATTTTCGCCGGTAATTAAAATACTGGCATCGGTTTTTGCAGCGCGCTCAGCTTTGGCGAGTAACAGCTGCATGATTTCTGATTGGGCTATGTAATGTGCTTGTGAGTCACTGGTAAGTGCCTTTAAGCACGCGTTGTCGTGATTACTTTGCTTAAGTTTTAGTTGTTGTTGCACAACGGCGGTTAAGCGTAGGTTATTCCACGGTTTTTCAACAAAGTCGACAGCCCCTAATTGCATGGCTTTTACGGCAACATCTATGCTAGCCCATGCGGTCATTACAATGACAGGTATGGTTGAACCTAATTGATTTAGTTGCTTTAAAAAGCGTAATCCCTCTTCACCTGAGGTAGTGTCGAGCTTGTAGTTCATATCGAGCAAAATCAGGCTAATGTGCTCGGTTTTTAATAACTCAAGCGCATGTTCAGGGCCTCCGGCCTCAAGGCATGGTAAGCCTAGTTGTTGTAATGCAACAATAGCAGCCAGACGTACATCAGCTTGATCGTCTATGACTAAGATTTTGTCCATGATGTTTTCTTATTATCCTGTTGAGGTGGCTTAAACTTAAGCCACCATTTGTGCTGTTAATCGTTACGCAGTGCAGCCATAGGTTTTGCTTTAAGTAGTAAAACCAAAGGTCTAAAGCAAGCAAATAGCGCAATACATAAGGTAATACTCCAAGCGAGTAATTGCAGTCTTACATCAAGCACCAGCCACGACATTAGCTGCCCTTGTAACATGTAAAAGCCCACCATTACCGCAGCGAGCGCAACTGCAAAGCCAATGAGCACAGGAATAATGGCTTCAACACTCATCAGCTTGAATAAGCGCGCTTTTTTCGCACCTAATGCCATGCGAATACCAAACTCATAACGGCGCAGACCAAGGTTATAGCTCAGTACCCCAAAAATACCGATTGCTGCTAATAATAGAGTAAATAACGCTAAGGTACTACACAGAACCACAGTCAGACGGCTCATATACAGTAAATTGTCGTACTCTTGCTGTAAGTCGTTAAACTGCCACATGGTTAAGTCGCTGTTCTTTTCTTTCAGCGTATTAAGTATTTGTTTATTAGTCAGCTTAACGCCATCAGTAGCTTTAATAGTAAACATGTAGCTATATGGTGTCGCTGGCCACCAAATGTGACGACCAAACGACTCATCGTAGTATTTAGGGTGATTAAAATCTTCGGTTACACCCACCACTTCATACATCTTTTCTTCTAAGCCTTGGTAGCTCTTGCCGATAATATTTCGATAGTCTTGGCCTGGTAATAAGTTTTCTGCCACGCTGACTGATACCAGTATCTCGTTAGTTTCACCGCGTATAGCTTGCTCGGTAAAGGTGCGGCCAGCGAGAATTTTGGTATTAACTAACGCAAAGTAATCAGGCCCTACCCACTGACTAGGGAAGAAAACTGAGCTTTTGCCGTTTACATCTGTCAGGGTGTTGGCGTTTTGTCTTTGCGAAACAGGGCTGTGACCCAGTGCAACATCATCAATGCCTTGGCTATCAAGCAAAACCTGCTTATATTGCAGCATATGTTCGTAGCGCTCAGCCAATGACATCTGATTATTTGGCTGGAACAGGTTGGCAAAATACAGGTTTTCGGTATCACTACCGAGTGGACGGTTTATCGTGCCCATGGCTTTACTGACTACCATCACAGAAAAACTAACAAGCAGCGCGGCAACAAACATTTGTGAGCCAATTAAAATCCGTACTGTGCGGCCTGATACCTGCGAAACTCCGCCTTTACCACTGTTCTGCATTTGCGTATTTAGGGTTTTGTAATTTACCAAACGCGCTGTAATTACAGAGAAAATATAAGCAAGAGCAATACATAGTATGATGGCAACAATGACCAACGTGCTATCAACCGCCAAGCTGTTAACCAGTGGTAATCGTCCTTCTGCTAATACTTTAAATAAACGTATGCCCCATACCGATAAAAACAGTGCTATGCTTACCGATAAAGTCATTAAAATCAGTGACTGTAAAAAGATACTTTTAAATAACGTGCTGCGTTTAGCGCCTAACACTGCCTGCAAGGCGAGGGTTTTATGTTGAGCAAGAGCGCGCGAGAAGAATAAAGTGCTTACATTAAGTACCGCAATAATCAGTAGCCCTACTGCACCGGCTAACATCATTAAGCTTAAGTCATCGTTATTACCCAGCTCAACGTCACGATAGGGGGTTACTTCAGGTTTTACATCGGTGATACCACCATTGTTTAGCCACTCTGATTTAACCGTATCAATTTGCTGTTTTAAATCGACTTTAACTTGATCTATGGTGACCCCAGGCTTTAAAACTGCAATCAGTTTTAGGTTTTTAAAAGTGTTTGTCCATGGACTTTGCCAATCGTCATTGTGAAAGAAACGGCGGTCCGCACTTGATGGAAACCATACTTCAACATCACTTGCTTTAAACATGTAAGGTGGGCTGAATGAATCATCAACAACACCGACAATACGGTGAACATAATCGGTTTCACCCGCCATGACTGAAAGTGTTTTACCAATAATGTTCGGGTCGCTGTTGTAATGCTTGCGCCAGAAGTTAGCAGAGATAACAACCCGATCATCAGGTGTTTCTAGCGTTTCTCCAAGGTCAAAACCCTGTCCCATTAAAAATGGCGTGTTTAATAAGTCAAAATAGTTGCCGCCAACATACAGCACAGGCTCTTTTGGCTCGCCATCGAGGTTTGCAAAAATTTGCTCACCCGCATTGATCATCATACTTTGTTCAAAGCTTTGATTATGCTTAAGCCAATGCACCATCGACTGATAGCTTTGAAAGCCGGTGGCATCGTAGTCATCATAAGTAAGTGATTGCTCAACCACTACCATGCGGCTTTCATCGTACACATCAAGGGGCTTTAAAAAGTAGCTGTTAACAAGGCTAAGCACTACAAACAAGGTGGCAAGTGTTAAAGCAAGCGTTGCGATAACCGCAGTGACAAAGCCCGGTGCATTCATTAATGATGCCCACGCTAAGCTCAGTTGGGCGCGTGTTTTGGTTAATTTCATTACATCACCTCGGCGCTTTCGAGTACTTGCTCTGTGGTGTCGCTGCTAGGTGCTTGGCGAGCTTCTGAGTAGGAAACAATTTCACCATCTAGCAATTTAAGTTGCGTTTTAGCACGTCCGGCATAACGTAAGTCATGGGTTACCATACAAATGGTGGTGCCTTTTTTATTCAGCTCATCAAGCAAGTCCATGACGGCATCACCATTTTTTGAATCTAAGTTACCGGTTGGCTCGTCCACTAATAAAATACTTGGCTTGCCAGCCAGTGCGCGGGCAATGGCAATACGCTGTTGCTGACCACCGGATAATTGATTGGGTTTGTGCTGGGCACGGTGGCCCATTTCAACTTCATCAAGGGCTTGTTTTACTGCAAGCTCTATTTCGCTAGGGCTCATGGCTGGCTCTCGGTAAGTGAGCGGCAGTGCCACGTTGTCAAAAACCGATAATTCATCAATTAGGTTAAACGACTGAAATATAAAACCAATATGAAGGTTTCTAAGTTCAGCTTGCTGATCCATATCGAGGGTTTTTGTGTCGACTTCTTTAATGAAATAGTCGCCAGCAGTTGGGCTATCAAGTAGGCCTAATAATGACAGCAGTGTCGATTTACCACAGCCAGATGGGCCGCTAATACAGATATAGTCACCTTGGTTAATATTCAGGCTGATGTCTTTTAATGCATAGGTTTCAACATTTTGGCCGCGATAAACTTTGGCGATTTTGTTTAATGAGATAAGCGTATTGGTTTTCATAAACTGTCCTGTTCGATTTTTATTGTTGCCAAATGCTGCCATTTAGAAAGGTCTGAAATGATCAGCTGTTCGCCCACGGTGGCACCGCTTAAAAGTTGAATTTGATTGTCACTGAGTGTACCAAATTCGATATTGGTTGGCGTTGCTAACTGGGTATCTGGATTAAGTTTAAACAGCGTGGCTTCGCTATTTGCTTGTGCTTTTTGTGGCACGTTAATGGTTAATGCATCGGGAATAATGTTGCTAACCACATAGCCTTCAATGCTTAAATCGGGGCGGGCATTGGCAGGCAGTGTGCCTTGTAAATCAAGTTCGATAATAACTCGACCATCGGTAACGATAGGGTCAATTCGGGTGACTTTGGCATCAACTTCACCGTGGCTTGCTTGACTAAAGGTGTTTACTTTTGCTGCCATATTAAGTGCCACTTTTTCGGCATCAGCTTGCTTCACGCTTAGCTCTGCTTTAAGTGCTTTATTTGAGCCAACCACCGCAAGGCGGGTACCCGGCACGAGATTTTGGCCAAGTTCAACATTCAATTCTTGCAGCATGCCATCGATACCTGCCGTTATTTGCAGCTGATCAAAAGCTTGTTGCTCAACCTGATAATTAAGCTCAAATTGGCTTAATAGTTCTTGCTGTATTTTGCTGCGTTGTAAGTGCATTTCTTTAAGCTGTGCAAGGCGTTGCTGCTCGATACTTACTCGCTCTGTAAGCTGTGCTACGTTTAGTATGCTTCGTTTGTAATCGAGGCTTGAAACAATTCCTTGTTCGATCAGTTTGCTTTCGGCATCGACTCTAAGCTCTGCGCTTTGCAGCTCACTTTTTAAAATGGCGAGATTTGCTTGGCGCTCAAGTAGCTCACTTTGCTGATTAATTCTTTGCTCATTAACACTGGCTTTTTGGCGAGCAAGTTCTAGCCTAGCGACCGATAAACGCTGCGCTTGCTGTGGGTTGACGAGGCTTAAAATCACCGTGTCTTTTTTAACGATAGTGCCGGGGTATACATGGATAGCTTCGACCATTGCGGTGTCGGTATTGGTTAAATAGCGTTGATACTTTGGCTTTAAACGACCAAAGCCACGTATTTTCACCACAAAATCGGCTTGTTCTACGGTTGCAATTTGCAGTTGGCTTGCAGCAACCACGGTGGGTGTAGCCCATTGATATACCATTAAAGCGCCAAGAGCTGACACGCCAATAGCTGCACCAAAAAGCCATTTTTTAGCTTTTGATTGCTGAGGTTTGCGTTTTAGTGTGCTGTCTAAATCCATTGGCTATATTTCATTGTATTGTAGGTTTAGCAACACAAAAGCGAGGAACGTGCCAAGGTTTAATTTATTGATTTTAAAGGTTTTGTTATTTTTCGGTGAGATGGGTTTTCCCACTTTTGGGATTAATAAAATCAAAAGTGGGACAGATATAAAGTGCAGTCTACTGTAGTAACTTTGCAAGCTTAGCCAGCTGCTTTTTAGCATGTGTGTTATCAGGTTTAAGCTTTAACACATGGTTATAATTGGCGGTTGCTTGCTTGAGATCACCGAGGTACCAGTATGCCTCTGCTAAGCTATCAAAGGTATTGTAACTATGTGGGTAAAGGTGCGTATTTAGTTTAAAAATCGCTAACGCTTCATTGAGTTTGTCTTGGTTAATAAGCGAATAACCCCATAAGTTAATATCGCTTTCAGTAAATTGGATCTGCTCGTCTTTAGCTAATTGATCCGCAGCTGTAATTGCATTTTCATAGCCTTGCACTTCAAGAACTTGCCATAAGCGTTTAATATTTTTCGCTAAACCAAAGCCATTTTCTTGTTTCATTTCAGGGATATAAAAGCCCGCAATTTCATCTACAAATTGCGATGGCATTGCGCCAATCAAGTTGGTTAAGATTACTATCGACATATTATCTTCAGGGTAAACAAAGATACCTGCTCTGTTACCACCTATGGCAGCTAATGCCGGATGTTCTTCTCGTCCCATTACAGGCCAACCAAGACTGTAGCCATTTAAGCGCTGATTAAAGCCTTGAGTATGACCATTTTTTAGTCGAGTCGGGGTCCACATTTGTTGAATACTTTGTGCATTAATAAATTGATTTGTTTGTAATGCCACTAGCCAATTTGCTAGCTCAGTTGCTGTTGAGGCCATACCTGCGGCGGTTTGTAGCATTGGTGAGAAAATGGCTTCTCTTGAATTTATTAGTTCATTACCTTGTGTTTCGTATCGTCTAGCCGAGTGTTTTACAACATTGTTGAGATTGCCAAAGCCCGCTTGAAGTGTTCTGTTCATCTCAGTTTTTTGTAACTGGTTTTTTGCTATAAATTGCTGAAATGGCATCCCAGATAACTTATTAATTAACTTACCAATAATGACGTAGTTTGTTTGGTTATATTTAAAACGGGTGCCGGTTTCGAACTCTAATGGTTTAGTTTGTACTTGTTGCCATGCGTCATCGGGTCCTTGATCTGAGATTAGATTGGCAATTTCATCTTTTATGATGTCAGGTAAACCTGATGTATGGCTCATTAATTCTCTTGTTGTTATAGCATGCCACTGAGTTGGCAGCTCGGGTAGGTAAGTGCCAATAGGTGCATTAAGGTCTAACTTCTTTTGCTCAACAAGTTGCATCAGTGCGACACCAACGAAGGCTTTAGTTGCGGAATTAATCACAAATAAAGTGTCGGCATCAACGGCGATATTATCTTCAATATTTGCAACTCCGTAGCTGGCAACTTTAATTACTTTATTATCTCGAACGACAGCAAGTTGTAGCCCGGGAATATTTCTTTTTTGCATTAACTCAACCAGCCATTGGTCAAGCTCATCTGCATGTGCAGAAAAGGCACTTAAAATAAGCGATAGAAGAGTAATCGTTGGAAGGATTAATTTTTTGCCAAGTTTTTTGCAAGCTGTGTACACGATGTTGTCCTTAGTGTTCATTTGTATCTATTATTTTTACTTAGATAGTTTTTGATGTGAGCACTAAAGCGAGGAGTATGCCAATCTTCAAGGTATTGAAGTTAATAGCTTTTATTGTTTTTCTTGGTTTTAAAATTCCCATTTATGGGAATTTCAAATTAAAACTGGGAGTGATTGCTTAAATTAGCTTTCTTCGATTTTGCCAACTTGCGAAAGCTGATTAAACAAAATGCCTGCCTGGGTGCGGTTATAGACATTGAGTTTACGTAAAATCGCTGACACATGTTGTTTGATTGTGGTTTCTTGAATCGACATTTCAAAGGCGATTTGTTTATTCAATAAACCGTCGGCAATCATCGCGAGTACGCGGTATTGCTGTGGAGTTAGTTTTTCAAGGTTGCGAGCAAATTCACTTTGTTCGTCGTTGATCACTACATCGGTTAAATCTACTTCAGGTGGTAACCAAGTGTCGCCGTTGAGTACATGACTAATAGCTTCGCTGATGACATCTAAAGAAGATGACTTAGGAATGTAGCCTGCAGCACCAAGACTCATTGCTTGTTTTATGATGGCTGGTGTCTCATTGGCAGAGACCATAATCACTAAAATATCTGGGTAGTGGTTACGCAGTTGCGAAAGGGCTTGTAGGCCATTTGCACCAGGGATGGTGAGGTCTAAAAATATCAGTTCAATCTCAGGGTGAGCGCTTAACAGTGCAAACAAACCATCAATGTCACTGGTTTCTTTGATATGTTCTTCTGGCACTGATGTCGCGGCAGCTTGACGCAATGCACTTCTAAATAACGGGTGATCATCGGCGATTATGGTGTTCACAGCTAAAGACATTCCCTCGATTCTCCAATGCGTTATGTTATAAGTGATTTTGCGTTTTGAAACAAGGTTTGCCTGAAGGGAAGTTTCAGACAAACCTTTCTCACACAAGGATTTAGGTTCTTTTTTAGAAACGGTAACCAACAGTGAAGGCTACAGTGCGAGGGTCGCCGTAGTAACCGATCAGCGTATTATCACCACCTAAACCTGGGGTGTATTTGCTGGTATCTGTTGGGTCTGTTGGATCAGGCGCTACGAACTGGTAACCACCAATCATGTACTCTTCATCCGTTAAGTTTTTACCGTAAAGACCAGCAGTCCAGTGGCCATCAGTGCTGTACCAAGTGATACCCATATTAAAGATACCGTAAGCATCTTGCGTTAATAGGCTATCTTCTTCGAATAGTGCGTAGTCACCTCTGTGGTAGTAGTTACCATTGATAACAAAGTCACCCATTTCTGTGTACATACGGTATGTTGCACCCAGATTAAAGGTTAAGTCAGGTGTGTTTGATACACTAAAGCGATCTGATTTATCGAATGCTTCACCCGTTTCTGGGTTGTAGTCAATTACGTTATCAAAGCTACTATCGATGTAACCTACTGACGCATCAAAACTGAGTGACTCTGTTGCAACATAGTTAAGCTCAAGCTCAATACCATCTGATGTTGACTCACCAATGTTACCTAAGCGTTGGTTTAGATCTGCTGCGCTGTCGCCCGGTAATACCGAAATATATTGACGGTCTTTATGATCAAGGGTGAATAGCGTTACGTTTGCACGTAAGTTGTTGTTCCACTCACTCTTCATACCGATTTCGAATGAATCAACGATTTCTGGTTTTGCTGCTGGCTCTGCAGTAGTTGCACGTGGGTTGAAAGTACCTGACTTAAAGCCTTGCGCGTAACTTGCAAAGAACATGATGTCGTTTGAATATTGATATTCAACACCTGCACGCGGTGTGAAACGTGACCACTCTTCTTCATCATCGAGTACCGTTGGTACAAGTTGGCCTTCTGGTCGAGTGTAACCTGGCACCCAACCTGACTCTGGATAAACAATGTCAAAGATGAGGCCGTTGTTAACCTGTGCTTCTTTTTTATCTTTGGTGTAACGCGCGCCAAGTGTCATTGACCATTTATCGGTTAAATCAATCGAGCCTTGAATATAGGCTGCTTTACTGTTTGAGTTACTACAACCGCTTACTTCACGAGTCAGGCCTGGTGCACCTAGGCTTTGACCTAAGATACCTAAAATAGCCTCAAATTGACCACATGATTCACCATCATAATAGTAAAGGCCTGATACAAGCTTGTAGTTATCCCCTTGATGATTTAGCTGTAACTCGTGAGTGGTTTGCTCATCATCGTAAATAGCCGGTACATCGAAAATTGGCAACGAGGTATTGTCAAAGTCGATATTTGTTGGAGAGTAACTTTCGCGGCTTGAACCTATGTATTTAATACTTGTGCTATCACTCATATCCCAACGTGCAGTCAGGCTGTAGCCTTCAAGTTCAACTTTGTTCCATGTAGGCAAGCTGGTGTATGAGTCATACACGCTGTTTGGCACTGGCGCATCAGTTAGTAGACTAGGCAGTAAACGATAGCCGCCTTTCGCGTTAGATTTATCTTCTGTTTTATCCCACGCTAAGCGGAAGAAAAGATCATCGGTCGGTGTGTACTCTAAGGTAACACGAGCTGCGGTTACGTCTTTGTTGTAGTTTTCGCGGTCTTGGTTATCAAGAGCCGATGTTAAAAACTCACCAAAGCCATCACGATTTAGCGTTGCAAAACCAAACCCTACGTAAAGCTTTTCGTCAACAATCGGTAATTGGCCGGTAATTTTTAAATCTTTTTGGTTATAGCTACCTACAGTGCCTTGAATGTTTAACGTCGCATCACCGCTCATTTCTTTGGTGACGTATTTAATTGCACCACCAATGGTATTTTTACCGTAAAGCGTCCCTTGTGGACCACGTAATACTTCGATTTGTTGCACATCAAGAAGGTCAAGTACGGCACCTTGAGGGCGAGCAAGATAAACATCATCAATATAGATACCTACACCCGGCTCATAACCCCAAAGTGGATCTTGCTGACCTACACCACGAATAAACGCAGTAATTGTAGAGTTAGTACCACGACTTGCTTGCAAGGTGGTATTTGGCGAGAACTGCTGAACTTCGGTCATAACGACGATGCCGTTTTCTGCCAGTTCTTCAGCACCCACTGAAGTGACTGCGACAGGAACTTCTTGCAGGTTTTCAACAGTTTTACGTGCTGTTACCTGAATGCGTTCAAGTTCCCCTTTTTTTGCTGCAGGTTCGGCTTGTTCTGCCGCTTGAGCACTGACACCTGCCAAAGCAAGTGATACAGCCAGAGTAAGTGGCGCGACTTTTGGGTTAAGCTTTATCATGTTGTATTCCTTGTTATTGTTGTCATTAGTCTTATGGCCACTCACATTGATGTTGCCGAAGACTTAATAAGATTTGCCCGTGTCACCTGTCAGTTAATGTAGAAGATAGTTGCAAAAATTGAATTAGTACCATAGTGCTATACCCGCCACAGCCCTTTATTTATCAAGCAATTAAGCTATTTTTAAAGCAGATAGTACCTTAGTGTTATGTATTTTTTGAACGCTTAGGGTAAGACTGAAGGCATTATTCCGATGTCACCTCATCTGTGTAATAACAATAATTATAGGAATGTCTATGCTGAGCATGATAGGACTGTTAGGCGGTTTGATACTGCTGATCATTTTAACGCTGCGTGGGGTAAATTTATTTATCGCTGCGCCAATCTGTGCACTATTAGTTGCACTTAGTAGTGGCATGGCCATTTTCCCTGTATCGGCAGATACAAACTTTATTAACGCCTATATGGATGGCTTTGCAGGCTTCTTAAGTGCGTGGTTCTTTATGTTCTTACTGGGTTCGTTATTCGGTAAGTTTATGGAAGACACCGGTGCTGCAGACAGTGTTGCAAGCTACATTGTGGGTAAACTAGGTATGAAGCACGCGGTTCTTGCGGTTGTGATTGCCTGTGCAGTTTTAACCTACGGTGGCGTGAGCGTCTTTATCGTTGCGTTTTCTGTTTACCCAATGGCATTAAGTCTGTTTAAAGATGCAAATTTACCGCGCCGCTTTATTCCAGCAACGCTGGCATTTGGTTCGGTGACCTTTACCATGACCTCGGCAGGCTCGCCAGAAATTCAAAACTGGATCCCGGTTAAACACCTTGGTACGTCACCTTATGCAGCATGGGAAGTGAGCTTAGTGGTGGCTATTTTCATGGCGACAGCAGGTTACTTTTGGTTAAACAAGATGATCAAAAAAGCCGTTGCTAACGGCGAGACCTTTGAAGCGCGTGATGATGATCCTGTCATTATTGAGCGTCGTCGTCCGCACCCAATTACAGGTGTGATCCCGCTGATCGTGGTGCTACTTTTATCATTTACACTACATGATGTACTACAGCAAACAGCGCTTATTGTTGCCTTGCTTGGTGGTGTGTTGAGTATTGTGATTATCAATTTTAAGCATTTTCACGATATGGGTAACGCTATTAATGTTGGTACAACTGGCGCTTTAGTAGCAATCGGTAACACCGCTGCTGTGGTTGGTTTCGGCGCTGTGGCGAAAGTATCACCGGCATTTACCGCCGCTGTCGATGTGATGACCCATATGCCGGGTAATGAGTTGGTTGGTGCTGCGGTTGCGGTCAGTGTAATTGCTGGCTTAACAGGCTCTGCTTCAGGCGGGCAAGCCATTGCATTACCACTTGTCGCACCGGGTTATTTAGACATGGGTGTAAACCCTGAACAGCTGCATCGTGTAGTGGCAATTAGTTCTGGAGCCCTCGATACCTTGCCGCATAATGGTTATGTGGTCACAACAATACGCGCTATCTGTAAAGAAACACATCAACGAGCGTATTGGTCAATGGCAGCGCTGACTGCGGTTATTCCGCTTATCGGTGTCGCATTGGCACTCGGACTCTTTATTTTCTTTTAAGGAACAGCAATGAAAACCAAATTAATAATTTTGCTATGGCTAGTTGTATTTAGTAGCACTGCGTTTGGCGCTGCCAACAAAGCCGACACCATGCTGGTGGAAAAACAGCATTTTACGACAAAAGATTTTACCACTGTGTCTGGTGTGACTTTAGAGCAAGTGGACATTGGTTGGGAAAGTTACGGAAAACTAAACGCCAATAAAGATAACGTGATTTTAATAACCCATTACTTCTCTGGTACTTCTCATGCCGCAGGTAAATATAAAGCGGATGATGCCTTACCGGGTTATTGGGATGCGATTATCGGCCCAGGTAAAGCTATCGATACCAATAAATATTATGTGATTAGCTCAGATACTTTAGTGAATGCCAACTGGCATGATGAAAATGTAATTACTACAGGCCCTGCGTCAACTAATCCAAAAACAGGCAAACCTTATGGTTTAGATTTTCCTGTGGTTACGATTACTGACTTTGTGAATGTGCAAAAGCGCTTACTCGACAGCCTAGGTATCACTAAATTACATGCTGTGATGGGCGCATCAATGGGATCGTTTCAAGCACTTGAGTGGGCAACACGTTACCCAGATAAAGTAGAGCGTTTAATTCATGTGATTGGCGCTGCAACTATGGATGCATGGACAGTCGCGGCCCTTGAAAAATGGGCGTTACCAATTCGTTTAGATAAAAATTGGCAGCAAGGTAATTACTACGGCAAAGAGCGCCCATTAGATGGCTTAGCGGCAACCATGCTTAATATTACGCAAGATGCGATGCATCCAATTATTTATAACGCGAGCTTCCCTGACTTTAATGTATTGGATGAAGGTGCATTAAAAGATATTCGTACCTTGCCTAAGTTAAACCAAGTACTCGCTCAGCGCGCAATGGCACGAGCTAAAACGCAAGATGCAAACCATGTACTTTATTTGGTCCGGGCATCACAATTATTTACCGCTGGTATGCAAAGCGATTTAACAACGGCACTTAAAAATGTCTCTGCCAAAACATTATTACTACCCGCAACGAACGACTTACTGCTTCGCCCTGAAAACATGCGCACCGTGTTTGACACCATGAAAGCGGCAGGTAAAGACGTTGAGATTTCAGAAATTGAAGGGGGTTGGGGACACCTTGATGGAATTTTCTCAATCGCCCCGAAAGCGCAGCTTATCAGTGAGTTTTTAGAGGAGTAGCCCGATGAGCAAAACAGTTTTAATTACCGGTGCAGCCAGTGGTATTGGTTTATATGTTGCACAGCAACTGGCGATGCAAGGTCACACTATTATTGTGACTGATTTAAATCAGCAAGCAGCACAACAAGCGGCAGCAGGCATTGTTGAACAAGGCGGCAGCGCTGAAGGGTATGCACTTAATGTGGCAGATAGTAATGCAATAGAGCAGTTTTTCATTGAGCTTAATCAGCCAATTGATGTACTTATTAATAATGCGGGTATTCAGCACGTTGCGAAGCTTGAAGATTTTCCGGCTGATAAATGGCAGTTCTTACAGCAAGTTATGCTGGTTGGCCCGGCGATGATGACCAAGGCAGTACTCCCTCGCATGCGTGAGCAAGATTTTGGTCGCATCATTAATATTGGTTCAATCCATGCGATGGTGGCGTCTAAATATAAGTCGGCTTATATCTCTGCAAAACATGGCTTAATCGGCTTTGCTAAAACCATGGCACTCGAAACTGGCGATGCCAATATCACGATTAATACCGTGTGCCCAGCCTATGTAAAAACGCCGCTTGTGGAGCAACAAATTGCCTCGCAAGCCAAAGAACATGGCATTTCTGAGCAACAAGTGATCGAAACAATTATGCTAGCACCGATGCCGAAAAAAGCATTTATCGGCTTAGATGAGATCCTGCATACCGTTAGCTTTTTAATGGCCGATGCAGCTCGCAATATTACCGCCCAAGCAATCGCCATTGATGGCGGTTGGACTGCACAATAGGAGGAGCCAATGGCAGGTTTTGATAAAGTAGTTACAAGTTATAGCGAAGCGATGGCTGGCCTTGAAGATGGCATGACAGTGATAGCCGGTGGTTTTGGTTTATGCGGCATTCCTGAAGGGCTGATTGCGCAAATCAAACGGCAAGGCACCCGAGATTTAACCGTGGTATCGAATAACTGTGGTGTTGATGGTTTTGGTTTAGGTGTGCTGCTTGAAGACAAGCAAATCAGCAAGATGGTTGCTTCTTACGTTGGTGAAAACGCGCTATTTGAGCAGCAACTATTAAATGGTGAACTTGAAGTTGAGCTCACTCCACAAGGCACCTTAGCTGAAAAAATGCGAGCTGGCGGTGCGGGCATTCCTGCATTTTATACCGCAACTGGCGTGGGTACCCCGGTGGCTGACGGTAAAGAAACCCGCAATATTAATGGTCGCGATTATTTATTAGAGCCAAGCATTACTGGCGACTTTGCGATAGTTAAAGCGTGGAAAGCAGATCGCTACGGTAACTGTATTTATCGTCATACGGCGATGAACTTTAATCCGATGGCAGCAACCGCAGGCAAAATTACGGTTCTTGAAGTTGAAGAAATTGTTGAGCCAGGGGAGCTAGAGCCAAGCCAAATTCACACGCCGGGTATCTATATTGACCGAGTGATTAAAGGTGAATTTGAAAAACGCATCGAGAAAGTTACCACTAAGCAAGAGAATCAATAAGGAGCACGCTGATGGCATTATCACGAGAACAAATCGCTAAACGCGTGGCGATGGAACTACAGGATGGTTACTACGTTAACTTAGGCATAGGTATTCCAACCTTGGTCGCTAATTATGTCCCTGATGGCATCGAAGTGATGCTGCAATCTGAAAATGGTTTACTCGGTATGGGGCCATACCCAAGTGTAGACCAAGTTGATGCCGATATGATCAATGCAGGTAAAGAAACGGTCACTGCAGCAAAAGGGGCGGCTATATTTAGCTCCGCAGAAAGCTTTGCCATGATCCGCGGCGGCCACGTTGATTTAACCGTGCTGGGTGCGTTTGAAGTGGACCAAAACGGCAACATTGCCAGTTGGATGATCCCGAAAAAGTTGGTTAAAGGGATGGGCGGTGCGATGGATTTAGTAGCCGGTGCTAAAAACATTATTTGTACTATGACCCATGCTAACAAGCATGGCGAATCAAAACTGCTGACCGAATGTAGTTTGCCGTTAACGGGCGTTGGTTGTATCAATAAAGTGATCACCGATTTGGCACTTTTAGAAATCAAAGACGGTGCATTTCATTTATTAGAGCGTGCGCCAGGTGTCTCGGTTGATGAGATTATTGCTAAGACACAGGGCAAACTTATTGTCTCTGGTGACATTCCTGAGATGACTTTTAGCTAGTTTTGCAACTTTTAAACAGCTAATTTGCCTAGATTTTATACTAACCCCCAGTAATGTGCTTTTTGTTCATGAGTTTTATGAACAAAAAGCCATTTATCACCATCAATGCAACTTACCCCCTAAACATTTCGTTAATCTATCGTTAACACTATGCTCCAAACCAGATCGCCATTTGCAGTAGGCCGATCAATGACAACAAATAATTATAATCTGGTGTGGAGTAATTCATGAAAGCAAGTAACACACAGCTCGCTTTAGCCGTTGCAGCGGCGTTAGCAAGTACATCAGCATTCGCACAAAGCGACACTGAACAACTACAGCAACAACTCGATGCACTTCAAAAAGAAGTGGATTCATTAAAAACATCTAGCGGCTTCAACCTAGAATTTGGTGGTCGCGTGCAACTTGATTACAACTATTTCGACGGTGCTTACAATGCCGACAATGATGGCGCTGGAGGCAGCGACTTCTTCCCTCGCCGTATCCGTACTTATGTTGAAAGTGAACATGGCAACTGGGATCACAAATTACTACTCGAATTTTCTGAAGGCACGGCTGAAATCGTGTTAGCGCGGGTACGTTATGCATTCGACAACGGCTTAAAAGTAAAAGCCGGTAAGATCCGTGAAGACATGTCGCTCAATGCGCTAACCAGTTCTAAACACATTAATACTATTGAGCGTAGCACCCTTGCTAATACCTTCTCGCCTTTCTTCCGCTGGGGTATTTCAGCTTCTCAATACTTTAAAGACTCAGGCTTACGTTACGCGGTGGGTGTTTACAAAAACGATGCGTTTGGAGCTTCAGGCCATGACGAAAATGACAAACTGACATTGGCTGTAACAGGTCGCTTAACCTGGTCAAGTGCAGCGCCGGGTGATGTTATCCATTTAGGTGCTTGGCACTCTTATCGTGATATGGGCGGCAATGATTTAAGTGCTCGTTTTGCCCGTGGTGAAGTGCGTGAAACCAATGTTCGCTTAGTGGATTACGCAGTCGGTGGTGAAACGGCAGCGCTTGATAGCATGTCGCAAAGCGGTCTTGAATTTGCCTACCAAGCTAATGCATTCACTCTAGAGGCTGAATATGCTAGCCGTTACCTAGATACTGTTGATAGTAGCAATGAACTTGATGGTGAGCGATTTGATGGCTTTCATGTTTCGGCAAGTTACTTCTTAGGCGGTGAGCAGCGTCGTTATAAAGCAGGTTCAGCGTTATTTGTACAACCAAAAGGGATTAAAGACGCATGGGAACTTGTTGCCCGTGTGTCACAAATGAATGCCAGCAGCAAACAGCAAGGTACCGACGTTACCACTTATACATTAGGCACATCTTATTACCTAAGCAGCGATATCAAATTTATGGGCAACCTGATTTACAGCGATGTTGATGGTACCGGTGCTTCTACGCTGGTTGGTGATGAAGATTCAGGTATGGGCATCAGCGCTCGTATGCAGTACTTATTTTAGGAGTCGTGCATTATGACTATGTTTAAATCATTAAAAAGATCTGTTTTAGCAGCTTCATTATTAGTAGCCAGCCCACTGGCATTGGCAAACTTACACTTTTTGGTACCGGGTGGCCCAGGCGGCGGTTGGGATACCACAGCACGTGGTGTCGGCGAAGCAATGGTGAAAGCGGGCATTGAAGACAATGCATCGTTTCAGAATATGTCGGGCGGCGGCGGTGGTCGTGCAATTGCTTACTTGATTGAGTCGGGCACTAAAAAAGGCGATATGTTGATGGTTAACTCAACACCTATAGTTCTGCGCGCATTATCAGGCAAAATTCCTTACAGCTATCGCGATTTAACGCCAGTTGCCAGCATGATTGCTGATTATGGTGCATTTGTTGTGCGCAATGACTCGCCATTTAAAACATGGCAAGACGTTATTGATGCCATGAAAAAAGACCCAGGCTCTGTAAAAGTGGCGGGTGGCTCTGCGCGCGGCAGCATGGATCACTTAGTGGCAGCACAAGCGGTGAAAGCGGCGGGTATTGATGGCCGTCGATTACGTTACATTCCTTATGATGCCGGTGGTAAAGCGAAGGCAGGTTTATTGTCGGGCGAGGTCAACTTACTTTCAACAGGCTTAAGTGAAGCACTCGAAGTCGCAAATGGTGGTCAGGCACGTATTTTAGCGGTTACTTCTGCCGATAAATTGCCAGATTACCCAGCAATTCCAACCTTAAAGTCGCTAGGTTACGACATGGAATTCGTAAACTGGCGCGGCTTTTTTGCAACTCCAGATTTACCAGCAGACAAACTAGCCCAGTACACAGAAAAGCTACGAAAGCTGCAGCAAACCCCAGAGTGGGAAGCGGTTCGTGCCCGTAATGGTTGGCTAAATCTATTTCAAGAAAAAGAAGCGTTTATTAAATCGCTTGAGCAGCAAGAAGCGCAATTACGCGTTGTAATGAAAGAACTTGGTTTTATCCGAGGCTAAGGTTAGACGATGTTAAACCGTGAACTAATTGGACCAAGTTTATTCTTGGTCCTCTTTACCCTCTACGCCCTTGTGGCTTGGCAAATTCCACTTATGCCATTTGAAGAGTACGAAAGCGTTACTTCAGCAACCTTACCAAAAGTGTATGCGGTATTCGGTATTGTGGTGTGTGTACTCTCGATTGGTGCCAACTTATTAAAGCAAGCACCAGCAGAAAAAGCAGAGCTACTCAGTAAGGGCAACTTACTACGTACCTTTGCACTGTTGGTGTTGATGGTTGCTTATAGCGCCATGCTTGAACCGTTCGGCTTTTTAATTGCCACCAGTGCCTTTTTAATTGCTGGCTTTTTTATTATGGGTGAGCGCCGTAAGAAGGTGTTGTTGTTTGCCTCTGTACCTGTGGCCGTGGTTTTTTGGTTTTTAATGACACAAGTACTGGGCATTTACTTAGTACCTGGCAATCTGTGGAGTTAAGTTATGCTTGATGGAATTATGTTAGGTTTGTCGACCGTACTCGACTGGAACAACTTGTTATATGTGATTGTTGGCTGCTTTGTTGGCACGTTCATCGGTATGCTACCTGGGCTTGGGCCAATTACTGCGATTGCGTTGATGATCCCGATCACTTACAGCATCGGTGCTGATTCGGGCATGATTTTAATGGCGGGTGTTTACTACGGGGCTATATTCGGTGGCTCTACTTCTTCTATTTTGATTAATGCGCCGGGTGTGGCGGGGACAGTAGCGTCATCGTTTGATGGTTACCCGCTAGCAAAACAAGGTAAGGCAGGTAAAGCTCTGGCTATTGCAGCTTATTCATCCTTTATAGGCGGGACGATTGGCGCCATTTTACTGATGGTGGCGGCGCCATTATTAGCGAAAGTGTCATTAAGTTTCCAATCGCCTGATTATGTTGTACTGATGTTTTTAGGCTTAACGGCCATTGCTGCATTCTCTAATAAAGGGCAATTTTTAAAAGCCATGATGATGACGGTATTTGGTTTAATGCTGGCAACGGTTGGTATTGATCCCTCTTCAGGTACCGAGCGCTTTACCTTTGGCCAAGCTGATTTATTAGATGGGATTAGCTTTTTATTAGTGGCAATGGCAACGTTTGCGTTGGCTGAGGCACTGATTAATGTGGCGCGCCCTGAAGCTGAGCCAGATAAAAAAATTGATGATCCTGATACGCCAAAAATTGGTTCAACAAAACTGACTAAAGAAGAAGTAAAAGACATGGCTCCTGTGGTTGGTCGCTCATCTTTACTTGGTTTTATTGTCGGTGTGTTACCGGGCGCAGGGGCAACCATTGCCAGCTTCATGGCCTATGCTACTGAACGTAACCTTGCTCCAAAGGCACTGAAAGATAAATTTGGTAAGGGCTCAATGCGTGGCTTAGCGGCACCTGAGTCTGCTAATAATGCTGCCTGTACGGGCTCATTTGTACCATTACTGACTTTAGGTATTCCAGGCTCTGGTACGACTGCGATTATGCTAGGTGCATTAATTGCCTACGGTATTCAGCCGGGCCCTATGTTAATGCAAGAAAACCCAAGCGTGTTTTGGGCTGTCATTGTTAGTATGTACTTTGGCAATATTGTACTGCTGATTTTGAATCTGCCGTTGATCCCATATTTCGCTAAAGTGTTGGCAATGCCTAAATCTGTGCTGACAGTAATGATTTTATTCTTCAGCTTAATTGGTGTGTATTTAGTGTCATTTAACACCTTTGATTTATTTATGATGGTGGGCTTTGCGCTGGTGGCTTTGGTGCTTCGATTATTAGCTTTCCCGATGGCGCCTTTATTACTGGGCTTTATTCTCGGTGATATGATTGAGCGAAACTTCCGCCGTGCAATGATGATTTCAGATGGCTCGCTGAGCTTTTTATGGGACCGCCCATTAACACTGAGTATTTTTGTGATTTCGATCTTAGTGTTGTTGTTCCCACTGAAAGACTATATTGTCCAACGTCGTAAAGACAAAGCAGCTACGCAAGCAGAGCAACATGCGTAGAACAAGGCACTGATATGAGATACACCAATAAGCTAAACCCATTTCAGCATATGGTTAAAAAACCTAAGCGCTTAGAAACGCGACTCATCATTTGGGTTACCGGTCTATGTGTTTTGCAAGCTGTGTTGTTTGGCGCTTTGGTGTATCAGATCACTGCAGAAAGCTTGCATAGCCACATGGGTGATAAAGCACTTTCGCTCGCAACCAGCATTGCCTCACGAGATGACGTGCAAAATGCATTACAAACCAAGCAAGGGCTTGATGAGTTAAATACGCAAATAGAGCATATTCGTGAACTCACCGCAGCGAGCTTTATTGTTATCGGTGATAGGAATACCCGCCGTATTGTTCATCCCGACTCTGACAAGCTGGGTAAGCCTATGGTGGGTGGTGATAGTAAAGCGGCGCTACGTGGTGAGCGGTATGTCTCGATTGCAAAAGGGAGTTTGGGCGAATCTATCCGTGGCAAAGTACCCGTGCTTTCAGAGCAGGGCGAAGTTATCGGCTTGGTTTCGGTTGGCTTTTTAGTGCAATCAATTGAACCGCTTATTCGTGCTCGTAGTGCTGAAATCATGCTTTGGGGCTTGTTGTTAGTTGGTTTAAGTATTTTGGCTGCGGTGTATATCGGTCAACGGGTACGTAATGCTATTTTTGGTTTACAGCCTGACGAAATAGCACGGTTGTTCTCTGAGCAAGATGCTATTTTGAATACCGTTCGTAGTGGCATTATCGCCCTCGATCCTGAAGGTAACGTACGTAACTTAAACCAGCGCGCTTGCGAAATCCTCGGTAAACCGACCAGCTGTATCCATCAGCCACTTAAGCTTGAAGATTTGCTTCCTGAACATGCTGAATTTTTAATGCATAACCAACAGCGTCCGATTGTTGGTTTTGAATTATTTGCCGCCGATAAACGCATTGTGTTGTCGCGATATGCATTGCAAGTGCAAGGTGAGGCTGATGGTATTTTGCTGAGTATGCGCCCTGCGGATGAGCTTGAATATTTATCGCAGCAATTAACCAAAGTACAAGCTTTTGCTGAGTTATTACGAGTGCAAACTCATGATTACTCAAACAAGCTAAACTTAATTGGTGCGTTAATTCAAATGGGGCAAACAGAGCAGGCCATTGAGTTAATTGGTCAAGAAAGCAAAGGCTCGCAAGCGCAGATCCATCACTTACTCGAAAGGATCCAAGATCCAGTGCTAGCTGGTTTACTGGTCGGTAAATACCACAAAGCCCGTGAACTTAATGTAATCCTTGAGCTTAATCCAGACAGCTTACTAGGATCGATCACCCGTAAAGATATGCTAGAGCGGGTTGTCTCGATACTTGGCAATTTGATTGATAACGCAATTGAAGCTGCTATTAGAGCCAGTGATACACGTACCCCTAAGGTTCGTGTTACGGTTGACGAAACCAGTAAAACATTATTGTTTGATGTTGAAGACAGTGGCTTTGGTTTAGGCGATGACAAGGATGTAGTATTTACACCACAATACAGCTCTAAGTCAGGGGCTGAACATGGTATTGGCCTTTATTTGGTTAAAACCAACTTAGATTCGTGTCGTGGTAGTTTAGAAATAGGTGAGTCTGATCTCATGGGTGCACGTTTAAGTGTCTACATTCCAAAATAATAAAAACGATCAGCCTATAAATAAAAGGTAAAGAACATGACTTACTCGGTTGTCATTGTTGAAGACGAAGTAGAAGTTGCCCAGTTATTGGCGCAATACTTATTACTTCCTCATGGCGTTGCTGGCCAACAAGGGGCACGGCAAACACTGCGTCAGGGGCAATATCAGGTTGTGGGTATTGCAGGCAATCTTGCCACAGCGAAAGCACTGTTATCGGCAATTAATGCTGATTTAATTTTGCTAGATATTCATTTACCTGATGGCAATGGTCTTGATTTACTCAATGAACTACGCCGCGAAGAAATGAAAAGCGAAGTAATGCTGTTAACTGCAGCAAAAGAAGTAGAAACTCTTGAAAAGGCTATGCAGCTTGGTGCCTGTGATTTCTTGGTTAAACCATTAATGCTAAATCGCTTAGATCAAGCGCTGGCAAGATTTGAAGCGAGACAACAATGTTTGTTGGGTGCTGATGAAGTTACCCAGTCAATGGTTGATACTTTATTTGGATCGCAAGAACAATTAAAAGCGCCAGTTAGGTTACCAAAAGGGGTGGATCAGCTCACTTTGCAAAAGATCTTAAAGGCTTTTAAAGCGAATATTGGCACGGCTTTTACTGCTCAGCAAATGGGTGATTTAGTGGGGGTTAGTCGCTCAACAGCCCGACGTTATCTGGAATATCTGCTTGAGGCTGAGCAAGTCAGTGCTGATCAAAGCTACGGAAGTATTGGCCGACCCGAGCGCTGTTACAAAATGACAAACAGCTAATTGCATCATTTATCGGGTAAATTACCGTTCAATTAACGATTTTAGTCATATAAATTCATTAATCGGCACGATAAAAAGTGCCGCTTATCCTGAGCATAGAAAAATTTTATAAAATTGATTGCATTTTAAGCGACTTCGATGGTGATGTTCGCTTTAAGTAATGCTATACTCCCGCCGAATAATTTTTCGACTTTATTAAGAGTAAAATAATGGCAGATTTATCGAAGTACAGAAATATTGGTATTTTCGCCCACGTTGACGCGGGTAAAACTACCACCACTGAGCGTATCCTTAAGCTTACGGGTAAAATTCATAAGACTGGTGAGGTACACGACGGTGAGTCTACGACTGACTTCATGGAACAAGAAGCTGAGCGCGGTATTACAATCCAATCAGCAGCTGTAACTTGTGAGTGGAAAGGCCACCGCTTAAACGTTATCGATACTCCGGGACACGTTGACTTCACAGTAGAAGTATACCGTTCACTTAAAGTATTAGACGGTGGTATCGGTGTATTCTGTGGTTCTGGTGGTGTTGAGCCACAGTCAGAAACTAACTGGCGTTATGCGAACGAATCAGAAGTTGCACGTGTAATCTTCGTAAACAAACTAGACCGTATGGGTGCTGACTTCTACCGTGTAGTTGGTCAAGTTGAAAAAGTACTTGGTGCTAACCCACTAGTTATGACTTTACCAATTGGTATCGAAGACCAATTCTGTGGTGTTGTAGACGTACTTGAGAAAAAAGCATACGTTTGGGACGAGACAGGTCTTCCTGAAAACTACGAAGTACAAGACGTTCCAGCTGACATGGTAGACAAAGTTGAAGAGTACCATGAGATGTTAGTTGAGTCTGCTGTTGAGCAAGACGACGACCTAATGGAAGCGTACATGGAAGGTGAAATGCCTTCACTAGAGCAAATCAAAGCGTGTATCCGTAAAGGTACTCGTGACCTTGCTTTCTTCCCAACTTTCTGTGGTTCTGCATTCAAAAACAAAGGTATGCAATTAGTACTAGACGCGGTTGTAGATTACCTACCTGCGCCTACAGAAGTTGATCCACAGCCTCTAACTGATCCTGAAACAGGTGAGCCTACTGGTGAAGTTGCAACTGTTGATGCAGATGCGCCACTTAAAGCGTTAGCGTTCAAGATCATGGACGACCGTTTCGGTGCACTTACGTTCATCCGTATCTACGCTGGTCGTATGAAAAAAGGTGATACAGTACTTAACTCTGCAACTGGTAAAACAGAGCGTATCGGCCGTATGGTTGAGATGCAAGCTGACGAGCGTACTGAGCTTACTGAAGCACAAGCGGGTGACATCATCGCTGTTGTTGGTATGAAGAACGTTCAAACTGGTCACACTCTATGTGATCCTAAGCACGAATGTACTCTTGAAGCGATGATCTTCCCTGATCCAGTTATCTCAATCGCTGTTGCTCCTAAAGACAAAGGCGGTAACGAGAAGATGGGTATCGCGATCGGTAAGATGGTTGCAGAAGATCCTTCATTCCAAGTTGAAACTGACGAAGATTCAGGCGAAACCATCCTTAAAGGTATGGGTGAGCTTCACTTAGATATCAAAGTAGATATCCTTAAGCGTACTTACGGCGTAGACCTAATCGTTGGTCAACCTCAGGTTGCTTACCGTGAAACTATCACGAAAGAAATCGAAGATAGCTACACGCACAAGAAACAATCTGGTGGTTCTGGTCAATTCGGTAAGATCGATTACCGCATCAAGCCAGGTGAGCCTAACTCAGGTTTCACATTCACGTCTTCAGTTGTTGGTGGTAACGTTCCTAAGGAATTCTGGCCTGCAGTTGAGAAAGGCTTCGCATCAATGATGCAAGAAGGTGTTCTAGCTGGCTTCCCAGTGTTAGACGTTGAAGTTGAACTTTTCGACGGTGCTTTCCACGCAGTTGACTCATCAGCAATCGCGTTCGAAATCGCTGCTAAAGGCGCTTTCCGTCAGTCTATCCCTAAAGCGGGCGCACAACTTCTTGAGCCAATCATGAAAGTTGACGTGTTCACTCCAGAAGACAACGTGGGTGACGTAATCGGTGACCTTAACCGTCGTCGTGGTATGATCAAAGACCAAGAAGCAGGCGCAATGGGCGTTCGCATCAAGGGTGAAGTACCACTTTCAGAAATGTTCGGTTACATCGGTCACTTACGTACTATCACGTCTGGTCGTGGTCAGTTCTCTATGGAGTTCTCACACTACGCACCATGTCCACAGAACGTAGCTGAAACTGTAATCGCTGCAGAAAAAGAGAAAAAAGCTGCTAAGTAATTAGCCTTTTAACTTCTTTAAAAAAACCCGCACTTGTTGCGGGTTTTTTATTTCCTCAAAATCGATCACTTAATTAAGTGTACTGGTATTAACCTTTTATTCAGTCCTTCTTGATTATTGTATCCACCGCAACTCATCCTTTAGTTATTATTTTTGTTTTTCGTTGATTCTAAAGTGTGGGTTGGTGTTTTTTAATATTATTTTCATACAAAATTAATGTTGAGATAAAAGACAGTACTTTTAGGGAGTTGCACTCTAAAAGTAGAAAGACGCAGGCTAAGTCGTTTTTATTCGCTTGTGTACCTATTTTGACCTGTGTAGAATTGCAAAATCAACCTGTTTTTTAGTTATTTTGTATTAATTTTCACCTTTTAACTATCAATTAAAGATTTATACTCATGAAAACGATTAAGTTAGGTCCGAATTGGATTTTACAAGGAAGCACGATCGCACTGGCTATACTTATTGCATTGATAAGCAGTTTTTTTGATGCTTCGTTATTAATTTTTATATTACCTGTGTTGCTTTTTTTTCCGGTATTGAGCTTGTTAGGGATGCGTTTTTTGTATTGTTACAATGCGGGAATATGCTATTCATTGGGCATAGGCAAGCGTTATATCAATGCTGAAGACATCAAGGGTGTAGAGTTTAAATCAACGACCTTTATGACAATATTTAAGGTTTTTCTTGAGAATGGTAAAACATATAGCTTTTTTAATTGGCAAATCGATGAGCAGCAACAGAGCGCAATAACAGCTCTCTACCAACCAGATGAGCAACGTAAAGAAGCAATTTAAGCATCCTGTTACTCCATTAAAAAATTAAAAAGGCCGCAAAAGCGGCCTTTTTAGTTATTGATTTTGCAGTCTATTTTTTCATACGACGGCGTAATACAAATGGTAAAGAAAGTAAGCTTAACCAAGCAAATGAACCTGAATCATTATCTTTCGGCTGTTCTTCAACTTCGTCAGGAGTATCATCTGCTTCATCGTTAGTGATATTGATGTTAAGTTGCTGCTCTTGTGACAAGTTACCCGCACTATCTTCAGCACGAACCATGAGTGTTAATGTATCTTGTTGTTCGTAATCAAGTACTTTAGCTACAGTGATTTCACCTGTTGCGCTGATTGCGATTGCATCAGCATGCTCACCAGTAATATTAAAGCTTACAACAGGTGTGTAATCAGCATCACCATCAGAGAATACAAGTTGTCCAATAACAGTACCTACCTCGCTATTTTCAACAATATTAAACGTTTGGTTTGCCTCGATTACTGGCGCCTGCTCTGCAGGAATAGGCTCTGCAGATTTAATATCAACAATCACAGGATCATGGTCTGATGCACGGTATGCGTTATCAGCATAAAGACCAGCTTGCTGTGTTGAAGACTTAAATTCAAGGTTATAGTCTAGGCTGATTGGTTCGTCCGCATTAATGTGCCAATCTGTCGCCGCAACGACTTTGCCAAGTAATGACTCAGATACTAGTGCGTGGTCAAGGCTACCAATTCTGCCAGAGAAGCTATAAGAGTAACCTAAGGTGTCGCCGTCTAATTCAGCAACTGCACTCTTAAGGCCTTTATCTGCAAATGCACGGATTGGATCTTCCATTGCATAAGCGTTCATATCACCTACTAAGATGATGTCTTCATCTTCAATGTCAGTTGGGTAAGTCGCTAACCAATCGGCATACGCATTGGCACCTGCAACACGGATTTCATTCCAACATGCTTGGCCATCACCTAAGTCAGCATTGTTGCCCTCAGCGCTGCCACAGCCACCTTTAGATTTTAAGTGTGCAACTGCAACCGTGAAGATTTCTTCGCTTTCAAGCGATTGGAAGCTTTGTGCAATTGGCGGGCGATTGCTGTAATCGAAAGGTGCTACTGTGGTATGAGCAGCCTTACCAACTTCAGTTACTTTATTTGAGCGATAAATCAGTGCTGTTGTGATTGCATCAGTACCAATTTGATCAACTTCAAAGTCCACAAAAGCGTAACTATTTTCTGTATCTTCATCATTGAGTGCTGCAACGAGGGTGGCGATAGCACTGTTTTCACCGAAACCATCGTTTTCGATTTCCATTAAACCGATTACATCCGCCTGAATAGCAGTGATTGCGCTAACGATTTTCGCTTGCTGACGAATAAACTCTTCTTCGCTGTCTGCTCCACGGCTTGTTGGGAAGCCACCGCCTTGACCGTCGCCATTAAAGTAGTTTAATACGTTAAAGCTAGCTACTCGTAAATCAGCACCTTCTGCAAGCTCTGGTGCATCTGTACGCGGGTTTGATGCAATAAACTCAGGTTGTACTGTCGGGTGAATACGGTAACGGTCGAAGCTGTAGCCCATCACACCGGTAATAGTATTAACAGTGTCACCTAAACGTAATGTGTTATAGGCATCAAGACCAGTGCCAGGATAGGCAATTGGGTCAAGATTTTGTTTTGTTGAACCATCATCAAGTAAGATTTGTTTTTTCAGGTTTTCAGTTTCAACAGCATTGGCTGCATCGCCTGGCAGCGCAACTTGAGTACCTTGGTATAAACGTTCAGTACCTAAGTCAACTTCACCATAGCGACCAAGACCGTAGTTGTTATTAACCACGAGAGGTTGCGCTATGGTAACTAACATACCTTCGTAAGCTTCAAGGTCTGCAACGTTGGCAACTGGCAGAGTGATAGCGGTTGCATCGGTAGATAAACCTGTCGCACAGATCTCTACTTGGCTAACATCGCCTAGCTGTGTTGCGCTGAAGTATTCAGCCACGCTACCTTTAACACGTACGTGGTCACCAACAGCAACGTCGGTATCTGCGAAATAAACGAATACACCTTCAGAGGTAAGTGGGTTTGTATCAACATCAGCAGCCAGTGAGCTAATGAAGAAACCTTTTAGTTGCTCATCACCTTGGAAGTCAGCTGTAACAACACCTTCAACTTCGACCTCAGTGTTAATTAGTGGGCTATCACCCCCTTCACCTTGAATTGCGCTAATTAGCGTTTTTGTTGCGCCACACTCAAGTGGTGTTACTGGATCGGGTTCAGGTGTTGGCTCTGTGCTATTACCGTATAAACCAATATTGCTGAAATCGTCTTGGTCGAATTGTTGCCACTCATCGCTTGGATTGAATGCTGATGTTGCATCAGTACGACCCGTGGTCACGCTTGCTTTACGGCGTAGAGTTTTATTTTGTGTAGAAACGCCGCCTTCATTCCATGCTGAACCTGGATCAACACCTAGTTGGCCAAAGCTATCAACAATTGCGCCGTCTTTAGTAAGAACTAATGCATCATCACCGTTGAAATAAGTGATTGTTGATTCGGTATTGCCTTTTGCTTTTAATTCATCTGCAGAGCTTGGGTTTACAATAACGTAAGTCGCATTTGCGGCAAGTGTACCAGTTAAATCTAAGGTGTTATTAGGAGCACTAAGATCGCCATTACCATTTGAGTATAAAGAAATGGTGTAACCATCAAGCGATAGTTCTGCACCTGAGGTGTTGTATAGTTCTACCGCTTTATTGTTAGAACTTCCTTCAACGTATTCAGAGATGATTAGGTTAGCTGAAGCCGGCGCGCTCAGGCTTGCAATTACAAGCGCGAGCGGCGTCAATTTAGTCTTTATCATTATTTTTCCCGTGTATGTAAGTTAATAGTCCCAAAATGGGACACATACTTTAAGGAAAATCTATGACAAATTAAATACAAATTGTTAATAAAACGGTAATAGTTGTACCGTTTTATATATCTAACTTAGCGTTGGTTGTTTTTCAACCATTGGGCTGCTTGTTTAGCAAAGTAAGTAAGAATGCCATCGGCGCCAGCACGTTTAAATGCTAATAACGACTCCATGATTATTGCTTCTTCTGCAAGCCAGCCGTTATCAATAGCCGCTTTATGCATGGCATATTCACCGCTCACTTGATAAGCAAATGTTGGTACGCCAAACTCGTCTTTCACACGACGTACAACATCTAAATATGGCATGCCAGGTTTAACCATAACCATATCTGCACCCTCTTGTAGATCTAACGCTACTTCACGCAAGGCTTCATCTGAATTTGCTGGATCCATTTGATAGGTTTTTTTGTCGGCACCTTTTAAATTACCTGCTGAGCCTACCGCATCACGGAATGGTCCATAATAGCTTGAAGCGTATTTAGCAGAGTAAGCCATAATGCGAGTATGGATATGGCCTTCGGCTTCTAATGCTTCACGAATTGCACCGATGCGACCATCCATCATGTCTGAAGGTGCAACTACATCAGCGCCTGCTTCAGCATGTGACAATGCTTGCTTAACTAAAATTTCAGTTGTTACATCATTAATCACATAACCATTTTCATCAATGATGCCATCCTGACCATGCACGGTGAAAGGGTCAAGCGCAACATCAGTGATCACACCAAGTTCAGGAAATGCTTCTTTTAATGCACGTACTGTTCGCTGCGCTAATGCATCTGGGTTATAGGCTTCTTCAGCCAGCAACGATTTTTTATCGCTCGGTGTTACTGGGAAAATCGCCACTGCTGGCACACCTAATTCAACGAGTTCTTTTGCTTCTTCAAGTAGTAAATCAATAGAAAGACGGTCAATGCCTGGCATAGACTCAATGGCTTCGCGGCGGTTTTTACCTTCTAACACAAATACAGGAAAAATAAGGTCATTAACGGTTAGTTGGTTTTCAGCCATTAGGCGACGAGAGAAGTCATCACGACGCATGCGGCGCATACGTGTATAAGGGAAAAGGTCGAGTCCTGATTGGGCCATTCGTTGTGTACTCCTAGTCTGGTAGAGGATAACTCACTACCCGATTACGCCCTGTTTGCTTGGCATGATATAAGGCTTTATCGGCATAGTCAGTAAATAAACTTGGATGATTGATGTCATCAGCTATTGCACTGTAAACACCTGCGCTTAAAGTAAATTTGAGCGTTGTTCCGGCCACTATTATATCAGCATTCTCAGCCGAATTGCGTATTTGTTCAGCAATTTCTATGGCTCCATCGAGTGGAGTATTGGGTAAAAGTACTACAAATTCTTCACCGCCATAACGAGCAACTTCATCAAGTGGCCGTTTTAAATGTGCTTTGATGATATTGGCAGCTGCTTGAATTGTTTGATCACCGGTTAAATGGCCATAAGTATCATTAATTGCTTTAAAATGATCGATATCGAACATAATAATGGCCAATGGCGTTTGTTCTCGGCGAGAGCGACGAACATCCATTAGTAGTTTCTTATCAAAGTAACGGCGGTTTTTGGTTTTGGTCAGCGCATCTTCCATATTGAGCTGTTCAAGTTCGCGGTTTTTCTCCTCAAGCTCGCGCAGAGTGACTTGTAGCTCGAAAGTACGTTCTTCAATATTGGCTTCTAGGTTTTGTCGCGCTTGTTCTTGAAGCTCTAAGCGTTCTTGCATCAGGATATCTTGTGCTTTACTTTGCGCCAAAGCTGTCTGTTGTGCGGCTACTTCTGCATCTCGTTGCATTATAAAAAGCTTTATAACAGCATAGCTCAAACTCAAGCTGCAAATTAAAAAGAAAATGAAGATCAGAGATTGCTCATTGATATATAAATTGAATGGATTAAATACAGCAAATGCACTGTAAATAATGGCAGAACAAAATGCTAATAGCCCAATAATAAAGGCAATACATGGCTGTTTATAGTCGCGATTAAACTGCTTAATTGCTATCGCTGTGAAGGCAAATAGCAGAATAGGTAAGCTTAATAAGCATAGCGAAATTGCAACATAAACAGGTAAAAGCCATAACACGAAAGTGGTGGCAACAACACTCCATGCAAACCAATTTTGCACGCGGCTTAAGCGAGTCTTTTCTGCTCTAAAAATGTAACGTTGTAAGGGGACAAACAGTGCACAGCAAATAAAAAACAAGCTTGGAATTGTTAATTGCTGAAATGATGCCCCACTAGGTTGCAGGTAACGATAGCCAAAGCCATAAAGGTAGGCGAGTGATAGCCATAACAACATCAGCAAAAAGCCAGTATAGGCAAAATAGCTGCGCCTTGAAAAACCATAAAGCACTAAATTAGTGATTGCTAAAGAGAGAATAAAACCCACCAGTAAACCATAAAGTAAATTGAATTTACTCTTATGTTTTAGGTACTCAGAGGGTTCCCACAGACTTAAAGGCACTCTTAGGCCGCCGTTATTTTTAACTCTTAAATAAACAACTGAATGACTTGCTTTAGGAAGCGTCAAAGACACGAGGAGTGATTCATTCTTAATTTGTCGATTTTCTAAAGGAAGTGCATCACCAATTCGCGTGCTGAATTTGACATGATCACCTTGCAGGTGAAATACACTCACTTCGTCTAGTAACGGGTTATCAATAGATAAAATCAGCGGCAAGTCATGTAACGATGTATTTTCAATTGGCAGCTTTAGCCACAAAGGACTTAAGTTCATACCTAGGTTGAGCGTTTTGCCATGGTTAGTTTGCCAAGACACGTTATGATTCGTTAATGCTTGTTGCTTTGTAATGGGATCAAGCGTGTACTCAACATTTAGCGAATGAAGAGACTTAAAGTGTGGGCCAACGGTAATCGAGTTAGCCAGCAAGTAGGGAGTAAAAAAAACAACGAAGAGTAAGCCACATAGTGACCATAGGCGCTTCATCTTAACCCTTAGTGGTAAATAATTGCTGAAAGTTTAGTGTAGTGTGTTTTGCGACATCAGTAAATTCACAGCCTTTTAAATCAGCAATTTGCTGACATATATAAGGAAGGTTCTGAGGCTCATTGCGGCGAGACTTAGGCTTTGGTCTGATATTTCGAGGTATTAAGAAAGGGGAGTCTGTTTCTATCAGTAATCGTTCGAGAGGAATAGCAGGAATGAGTGCCTGTAATTGCTCGCCTCTTCGTTCATCACAGACCCAACCCGTAACACCAATATAAAGCCCCAACGCTAGGTAATTCTGTAATGCAGTTTCATCACCTGTAAAGCAGTGTAGAACGCCTCGGACCTTATGTTCGTTCAAGATTGCAAGCATATCTTCACTGGCATCTCGCTCATGCAGATATACGGGCATATCTAGCTGCTCAGCCAGTTGAAGTTGTCGCCTAAATACATTGCGTTGAATATCTCGAGGAGAGAAATCACGATTATAATCAAGGCCGCACTCACCTATAGCCACAACTTCATTATGTTGACTAAGGGAAATTAACTGCTCTTCCAGCCGATCATCTGCGGTTTTTGCATCGTGGGGGTGAACTCCTGCTGTGCTAAGCTGCGAAAATTGCTTAGCAAGGCTCAGAGAAGCTTGGCTGCTTTGTAAATCGCAGCCAATCAATAGCATTTGTGTTACACCGGCATCGCTTGCACGTTGTAACACTTCTTGGTGACGGTCATCAAACTGATGATTGCTAAGGTTGACACCTGCATCAACCAGTTGAATGTTCATTAATCTGTTCGTTTAACGCGAATCGAGCGGTTTTGACCTTCAATCCTTAATAAGAATGAATTGAAGACACCACGCTCAATAATTACAGTTTCATTAACTTTCAGTTTTATTTTATCAGAGCCGATTTGACGCCATTGTTGACCATTTTCAAGTTCGATGATTAGCTCGCCATAAGGCGCAGTTTTTACGCTTTTAACGATGGCGTTAATTTGATCATCGTTTACTTTTGCAACTTCTTTATGCTCTAAACCAAAGTCTTCATTTTTTGTTTTTACAATTTGCTCGCTTTGTTTAGTTGCAACTGTTGCTGCGGCCTCAGTAGTCGCAGTGGTAGCTGCACTAGCTGCACTAGCTGCACTAGCTGCGCTAGCTGCAGAGCTCATTTTAGGCTGCTCAATTTGTTGCTTTTTTACCGGCTTAGATAGCGACTTACCTGCCATTACATTGTCGTAACAAAGTAAACGGTTAAAGTCGTTTTCAACAAAAGTACAGGCTTGTAATGCCTGTAAGTTAACCTCGTTTGCTTGGGCAGTACCAGCAATTGTTAGAAGAGCGACGAAAGGGATGAGTTGTTTTTTCATTTTATTCCTCTGATTCCTGTTGAGGTTTGGCGGTATAAAATGCAGCCAAAATTAAGCCTAATTCAAATAGTAACAGCATAGGTAATGCTAGTAATGTTTGTGACAATACATCGGGTGGTGTTAAGAACATAGCAATCACAAATACACCTACCACGATATAAGGCCGTTTTTCTTTTAAACTTTTCGTTGTTGTTGCGCCACTCCAGCATAACAGCATGATGGCAACAGGTATTTCAAACGCAATACCAAAAGCAAAAAACAGTTTTAAAGCAAAACTTAAATAGCTACTAATATCAGGCGCTAATGTCATCATATCAGGGCCAGTGTTAGTAAAAAACCCTAAAATAATCGGTAGCACCACAAAGTAGCAAAATGCGATACCACCATAAAATAGCAAGATACTAGAGGCCAAAATAGGCATGAGCATACGCTTTTCGTGTTGATACAAGCCTGGTGCTATAAAACTCCAAACTTGATGCAGTATCATAGGAATAGCAGCAAATAACGCCACAAATAAGGTGAGTTTAAACGGTGCAAAAAATGGGGCTGTTACATCCGTTGCGATCATAGTAGCAGTGCTTGGCAAGTGTGCGATTAATGGGGCCGCAACAAAGCTATAAATATCGTTGGCAAAGTACACCAAGCTAATAAATATAATCAAAATGCTTAACAAAGCTTTCATGAGTCGATTTCGTAACTCAATTAAGTGGCCAACAAAGCCTGTGTGAGCTTGCTCGGTCATAGTTTACTATTCATCATCGTTGTTATTGACCACAAAAACAGAGTTTAAATTCACTTTTTTTCGTCATTATTATTAGTTTCTGCTTTTTCAGGCGTGTCTTTTTTGTAACTGTGGGTGACTGACTGAGCAGCCTTTTGAAGTTCGTTTACAGAGTCTTGCAGCTCTGGTGACAGTTCTTGCAAGTTTTGTTGCTCTGCCTTTTTTAAATTTTCGTGAAGCTCATGGATACGGAGTTCTTCGTTCACTTCAGCTTTCACTGAGTTGGCGACTGACTTTAACGTTTTTATCCAGCGGCTTACTGTACGAATTGCCACAGGCAAACGCTCAGGGCCTAATACAATTAGACCCACGATCAGTACGACAACAAGTTCCCACATCCCCATGTTGATTAAGCCTTATGGTCGTCTTTGCTTTTCTCTACGGTTTCTTTGCTTTGCGTGTTAGAAGCTTGTTCTATTTTCTCGCTTTTAGCGTTAGCTTGGTCATCATCAGACACCGCTTTTTTAAAGCCTTTTACTGCGCTACCTAAATCACCGCCGATGCCACGAAGTTTTTTTGTGCCAAATAACAACACGATGATTGCCAAAATAATGATTAATTGCCAAATACTGATACCACCAAAACCCATGGGTTACTCCGTTTTTATCAAATTTATTGAATAGACTTGTTTCGATTATACTCACCAAAACATAAATAGCACTTAGTTTATGCGCTACGCCATGCTGCAATAAAGCCTGCTACAGCAAGGCCTGCCGTAATTGCACTGGCGACTAAGTCATGCTGTAAATAACATAAGCCTGAAACAATCAAACAGCTACCAGCAAAGATACTTAGTAACAAAGGCTTAGCTGATTGCGGTGCTGGCAATTGTACAGGTTGTTGTTGACGTTTTAAGTTTTGATAAATTAAATCTGGTAATTCGGGCATTTTTTCTGCCCAAAATGGCAAATTCGCATACATTTTTTTCATTACAGCAAGCGGACCAACTTGTTCTTTGACCCAATCTTCTAGAAAAGGTTTAGCGGTTTTCCATAAATCAAGCTGCGGATACAGTTGTCTGCCAAGGCCTTCAACATACAACAGCGTCTTTTGTAGTAACACTAATTGTGGTTGAACCTGCATATTAAAGCGACGAGCCGTATTAAACAGGTTGACTAACACATGACCAAAAGAAATTTCTGCCAGTGGTTTATTGAAAATTGGCTCACATACGGTACGAATCGCAAATTCAAACTCTTCAATGCTGGTATCGGCGGGTACCCAGCCAGAATCAACGTGCAGTTGCGCTACTTGGCGGTAATCACGATTGAAAAAGGCAATAAAGTTTTCTGCTAAATAACGCTTATCTTCGCGATTAAGGGTGCCTACAATACCGCAATCAATGCCGATGTATTTTGGGTTGTGTGGGTTTTCACGAGACACGAAGATATTACCCGGGTGCATATCTGCATGGAAAAAACTGTCACGGAAAACTTGCGTAAAAAACACTTCGACACCGCGTTCAGCCAGCAACTGCATATTGGTATTTTGTGCAAGCAGTGCGTCGGTATCTGACACCGGAATACCGTAAATACGCTCCATAACTAATACGTTATTACGGCTAAAATCGCTGTAAACAAAAGGAATGTAGAGTGATTCAGAATCTTCAAAGTTACGGCGTAGCTGAATCGCATTCGCCCCCTCGCGCATTAAGTCGAGCTCATCCAGCAAGGTTTTTTTGTATTCGTTTACAACCTCGATAGGGCGCAAACGTTTTGCTTCTTTTAATAATTTAGCAACTAAGCGTGCGACTTTTTGCATTAGCATTAAGTCGGCATCAATTTGCTCTTTAATATTTGGGCGAATGACCTTAATGACAACATCTTGAGGTGCGCCATGCTCATCAATTAAGGTTGCTGTGTGAACTTGTGCAATCGAAGCTGATGCCAGAGGTGTTTGCGAAAAGTCACTAAATAACTCACTGATATCATTGATACCCAGTGCTTTTTCGATAAGTTGCTGAGCAAGCTCACCTTCAAATGGTTCAACCTGATCTTGAAGTAATGCAAGCTCTAACGCGACATCATGAGGGAGTAAATCACGGCGTGTCGATAGCATTTGCCCAAACTTGATCCACACCGGGCCAAGTTCTTGCAAAGCAAGTCGAAGGCGCATACCAGCAGGTTTATCTTTATGCTGGTTACGTAACCAAAATAAGCTGCCACGGGCGAGCTTTGCAAACCAAGGCACTCTTTTTCGCGGAATTAATTCGTCTAAGCCATAGCTCAGTAGCGTTTTTGTGATGTAATAAAGACGAGCAGACGACACACAAGTTCCTTAGCGCATTAGCGTGACTGTAACAGCGCGTTAATTCGCATCTCTAATTGAGATACTTGGCTTTTTAATTGGCGATTTTGCTGTTTGAATTCAGCAAGTTCTAGTGGGTGAATCGTCACCGCTAGCTCATCTTGGCAAAGCGCTGTTAAGGTATTTTCTAGCTTACTTTTTGTTTGTAGCCCACGGCGTTTTAAGGCTTGTAAAGAGAGCCATAGTTGCTGCGCTGGGGCATCGCCAATATAACGAGAAAAGTGTTCAGGCCAGTCAATATTAATCTCTGCAAACGCATTGCTAAAGCCTTGCGCAAGATTTAAATCGCCTTGTAAATCGAGTTTATCTTGGCGAATTAGCTGGGTAAGCATTGATGGATCTTTAAGGGCCAACAAGGTGTTGATATCGGCGCTGATCATGCAATCAAAACTGCGCTCTTGCGTACTGTATAAGTGAATTTGCTCGTCGCTGTAAACGCACAAAATGGACTGTTGCCAATCGCGTATTTCAATTAAAAGTTGCTTGTCAGCAATGCTGGCAAGCTTGTTTTTAACAGCGGGATCTAATTGCAACACATGATTAATAATGCGTTCTACAAGTGACAACAGAGCGTTAGCTAACATCACATTACCTGCTTAGGTTTAATATTTAAAACCACGGTGTAAAGCAACAATACCACCCGTTAGATTTTGATAACTGGTTTGTTCAAAGCCGGCATCTTCCATCATAGCCTTTAACGTTTCTTGATCTGGGTGCATACGGATTGATTCAGCAAGATACTGATAAGACTCGCTGTCATTCGCTACCAGTTCACCCATTTTAGGTAAGATATTGAATGAGTAAAAGTCATACGCTTTGCTCAGCACTTCATGCTCAGGCTTAGAAAACTCAAGCACTAGCAAGCGACCGCCAGGCTTAAGGATGCGGTACATTGAACGTAATGCTTTATCTTTATCGGTGACATTACGTAGCCCAAATGCAATCGTGATTAAGTCAAAGCTATTATCTGGAAATGGCAATGCTTCTGCATTCATTTGCACGTATTCAATATTGCCTACGCGGCCTAAGTTGCGAAGTTTTTCGCGACCAACTTTGAGCATTGAAGAGTTAATATCGCCTAAGATAACTTGACCGGTTTCGCCAACTAACTGACTAAATTTAGCGGTTAAATCGCCAGTACCGCCTGCAAGGTCTAATACGTAGTGGCCTTTACGAACACCTGAACTTGCAATAGTTTGGCGTTTCCATAAACGATGAATACCGAATGACATTAAGTCATTCATAACGTCATATTTTGCTGCGACTGAGTGAAATACATCAGCAACCATCGATGCTTTGTCGTTTTCAGCAACGGTTTTATAGCCAAAATGCGTGGTCTTTTCTTGATTCTCGTTCATGATTAATCTCTATCGTGGCAATAAAGACTAGTGTACTTGATTGTAGCTATGGGGTGCAATTTGATTATAACTAAATCATCAGATTAGCGTTGTATTTAATGACTTAGAACAGGATTAGATGTTATTGACCTGCAATATAGCTACTCTGACCCAATGATTTTGCTTTTGCTGCTGCTAATGAGGCTTTTCGTGCTAGGTAATTAAAATCATTACCTTCTTCGTGCTTTGCTATACCCAAAGCGAGCGTGATAGCAGGTAATTTGGTGCCATTTTTTGAACTAACAAAACGCAGCTTTTCAACACCATTACGTACTTTTTCAGCGATTAAATTTGCTGTTTCAGGCTCAATGTCAGCAAGAAGGATAGTAAATTCGTCTTTGCCAGTACGACCCGGTAAACCGCTCTCTAATACATACTTTTGAACTTGTTTGGCAACTTTACTCAAAATCACTTCACCAATCACATCACCATAGTTGCTTATAAAGTGATCAAGGTTTTCAATTTGAATTGATATGGCACACACCGCCTTGTTTTGCCCAATCCATAATTGCGTTTGCTGATTTAAGTAATGGCGTTTATATAACCCGGTTTGTGGATCAGTGATGTGTTGTTTACGAAGTTGAGTGAGCTGTTTTTGGGTTTTTTCTTGGAGTGATTTAGCTTTTGCAATTTCTTGTTTAAATTGTCGGTGCTGATTTAGTAATACTTCAGACTGCTTGCTAAGCATTTTCAGTGCGTGGCGAGTTTGCTCTAGGTTGTTTTCATCTATGGCATGCACGCAATCAGTAACTTGATCAGCAAAGCGGATCATGTTTTGCTCATTCGTATTCGCATTACGAGATAATGAGTTTATAACGGAGTCGACATTACGAACAATTGCTGTATTCATTTTATAGCCTTGTTCCATAAAATCGAAATACAGTTGTTCTACGTAAACGCTGTCGATTGTTTTCTTTTGAGCAATAGCACGGTCTATTGCGGTATTGAGTTTTTGGTTAGCTTGGCTGACATAGGTATAAACGACGTGGTAGTTAAGTGGTGACGGCGGTAATGAATGATGTTCTAAAAAGATACATACCTTCGTCATTTTTTCTTGAGCAATAGCCATGGAATCATGGAACATCATTTTTCAATACCACTAAATACGCATATCAACTAATTAATCATCTTGTCCCTAAAGTGCATTTGCTTCCAAGCATAAATACTGAGTCTACAGTAATCTGTAATCAGTCTATTTAAAAGCAAAATTGCCAAATTTGGAACTTAAATTTGTTTTGTTTGGGTCTATTAGCTGATTTTCTCTACAACTTTGCCATGTATAAGCATAAATTGTTTAAAGCTTGTTCATTCGTTGCGTCAGTTGGGCGTTTATTTGAGCGTAATTAATCTGAGCTTGGTCGCATTTGCTTGGGTTTTAATCTGAGCTGAGCTAATTTAGCTGCACAGATCAAAACGAATAAGAAAGTTATGAAACACTCATTATCGCAAACTGTAAATCTATCGCTAATTGCTGTTGCGTTAGCTTGCACTTTAAGTGCCTGTCAGGTTACCAAAATTGACGCTGATCAGCAGTTTAATCAAGTCGCAGAAGAAATTGTTAACTATCGTCAAAGTATTAGCCCTTATGGAAAGGAAAATGGCGTTGACGGTTATTTACTGGAAAACTTGTCGGCTGAATTTTTAGAGAAAAAGTACAAAAAGAATACTCAATTACTTGCCGAGCTAGACGCTATCGACCGTGATAAATTATCGGAAGAAAATCGCATTAACCTGACTATTTTGCGTGGCCAAGTGCAAAATAGTGTCGATGAATATGTGTTTAATGCGCACTATATGCCGCTGACTTCTGAGTACGGTTTTCACTCTAGCTTATCATTTATGATTTCCATCTCAGATTACACAAAAGCAAAAGATTACCAGCTATATCTTGCAAAATTGCAGCAAATTCCCCGCTATTTCACACAAAATATCGGTTGGATGCGCAAAGGGCTTGAGGTGGGGCTAACCCAACCTAAGGCTGTGTTAGAAGGCTATCAAGACTCAATCACGGCTTATATTGTTGATGATGCTACTAAGTCTGAATTCTACAAACCATTTTTAAATAACACTGCGGGCCTGAGCGATAGCGAATTTGCAGCTCTACAAAAGCAAGCGCAAACCATTATTAAAGAGCAGGTTATTCCAGCTTATCAAGGTTACTTAACCTTCTTTAATAATGAATATCAACCGGGTGCACGTACAGAAATTGGTATTTCAAGTACGCCAAACGGTAAAGCGTTTTACGAAAATCGCGCAAGGTACTACACCACCACAGATATGACGCCAAAAGAAATCCATGAGTTGGGTTTACAAGAAGTCGCGCGTATTCGTGCAGAAATGGAAAAAATTATTGAGCAAGTAGGCTTTGAAGGCTCGTTTGCTGATTTTGTCCACTTTTTACGTACTGATCCGCAATTTTACGCAAAAACACCTGAAGAGCTACTAAAAGAAGCGTCTTACATTGCCAAGAAAATGGATGCGCAGTTACCTAAGTTGTTCCACACCTTGCCGAGAATGCCGTATGGTGTTGCACCGGTGCCAGCGAGCATAGCTCCAAAATATACAACGGGGCGTTACTCAGGGTCTCGTCGTGATGACCAAGCAGGTTACTACTGGGTTAATACCTATGCGTTAGATAAGCGCCCGTTGTATGTACTTGAAGCATTAACTTTGCACGAAGCTGTACCAGGGCATCATTTACAAATTTCACTTAATGCTGAGCTTGAGTTATTACCAAGTTATCGCCGTAATGCATATTTGTCGGCATTTGGTGAAGGTTGGGGCCTATATTCGGAGTTTTTAGGTATCGAAGCGGGCTTTTATCAAGACCCATACAGTGATTTTGGTCGTTTGACTTATGAAATGTGGCGTGCAGCACGTTTAGTGGTTGATACAGGTATGCATATGTATGGCTGGAGCCGCGAACGCGCAATGCAGTTTATGAGCGAAAACACCGCGCTTTCATTGCATAACGTGAAGACCGAAACTGACCGTTATATTTCATGGCCTGCACAAGCGTTGTCATACAAAATTGGTGAGCTAACCATTAAACGTTTACGCCACGAAGCTGAGCAAGCACTTGGTCAAGATTTCGATATTCGTGAATTTCACCATCAAATATTACGACATGGCTCAGTGCCAATGTCGGTGCTTGAAGAGCAAATTCAACTTTACATTAAAGCTGAATTAGCCAAACGAGCAGCATAGCAGTATAAAAGACGAAAAGGCGTGATTTACATCACGCCTTTTTTGTTTATTGCACGTAATATAAACACCTTATATGCTTTGAAAGATGTCATTTCACAAAGGGGCCTTGGATGAGTGATTTTATAATTTTTAGTATCGATGTATTTGCCAGTTTATTTATTTTTGCACTAGGGATCGGATTACTGGTGATTGTGTGCTTTTACATTAGTGATGTGACGCAATCTAAGCAGGCGATTCGCCGTAATTACCCGGTGATAGGACGTTTTCGCTATTTCTTTGAACGCCAAGGTGAATTCTTTCGTCAGTACTTCTTTGCTATGGATAGGGAAGAGTTACCATTTAACCGCGCAGAGCGAAGCTGGGTTTATCGCGCAGCAAAAAATGTTGATCGCACTACTGCGTTTGGTTCAACACAAAGCCTAGAAGCCACAGGGACTGTGATGTTTATGAACTGCGCCTTCCCAAAACTGGATGAAGAGGCGTTAGAGCCAAGTTATGTCACCTTAGGTCCATACTGTGAGAAGCCCTATTCTACCAATGCATTATTCAATATTTCGGGCATGAGTTTTGGCGCTTTATCAAAACCCGCTGTGCGTGCTTTATCACGAGGTGCAAAATTAGCCGGTTGTTGGATGAATACGGGGGAAGGTGGACTGAGTCCTTATCATCTCGAAGGGGGAGCTGATATTGTATTTCAGATAGGTACGGCAAAATATGGTGTGCGTGATGAGCAAGGAAAGCTAAGTTTAGAAAAGCTAAAAGCAATTGCCGAGCATGAACAAGTTAAGATGTTCGAAATTAAAATGAGCCAAGGCGCAAAACCGGGCAAAGGCGGTATGTTGCCTGGGCGTAAAGTGACCGCTGAAATCGCCAAAATTCGGGGGATCCCCGAAGGGCATGACTCAATTAGCCCTAATGGCCATCCAGAAATAAAAGAACCAGCCCACTTACTCGATATGATTTCGACAGTTCGAGAAACAACAGGTAAACCAACAGGTTTTAAAGCAGTGATTGGTGAATACACTTGGCTTGAAACCTTGTTCAGTGAAATTAATAATCGAGGCATTGAATCAGCGCCTGATTTTATCACGATTGATAGTGCCGACGGTGGAACGGGCGCAGCGCCTCAGCCGTTAATGGACTCTGTCGGTTTACCGCTGCGAGAAAGCTTACCTCTTGTTGTAGACCTTTTGAAAAAACATGGTCTAAGAGAGCGTGTAAAGGTTATTGCATCGGGTAAGTTAATTGTGCCATCAAAAGTTGCTTGGGCATTAGCGCTGGGTGCTGACTTTATTGTTTCGGCTCGTGGTCATATGTTCTCGCTTGGCTGTATTCAAGCTCTACAATGTAATAAAGATACTTGCCCGACAGGTATTACAACCCACAATGAGCGCTTACAACGAGGTTTAGATGTAACAGACAAGGCTCAGCGTGTTGCTAACTATAATAAATATATTCATTATGGGGCAGGTTTGATTGCCCATTCATGTGGTGTATCCAGTGCCAGAGAATTGGCTCGTCATCATGTGCGCGTAGTGCAAGAAAATGGCTTGTCTGAGCCGCTCGATAAAATGTACGAGCATTATCAGTAAAGTATTTAGAAAGGCGCGTTTAGCGCCTTTATTTTTAGTTTAGCAAGCTAACCAGTAAAGAAAAAAACTCATCTTTATTATTGCAGCTTGTCGCGTTAAGCATTAATTGCTCACCGAGTACCAGCGTTTGTTGTTGCACAGCAAGGCGAGCGCCTACATCGTCAATGCCATCGATATCGGCAACATGGGCTAAACCTATGGTGCGGCGAATAAGCTCAGCGCCACAGTAACCAATCGCATCGTGTAATACTTGTTGTAAATAATCTTTCGTAAAAGCGCGGTTTGCAAAGCTAATATCTGTTGCTTCGTTACTTGCCAGGGTTAGCCAATGTTGTTCAAATTGGCTGTAACAATCCTGCAAGCAAGTTAGAAGGTGGGTTTGATATTGACGGCGTGCTGCCTGATTTGTAATACGGCCATTTTGTGCGCAGTAATTAAGCAATAAATTGCCCATAAAAGAGCCGATATCGAAACCAACAGGACCAAAAAATCCGAACTCTGGGTCGATCATTTTGGTGGTGTTTGTATCGACAAAAATACTGCCGCTATGCATATCACCGTGTAATAAAGTTTGTGGGCAAGATAAAAATTTAGCTTTTAATTTGGCTGCGGCTAGTTTTAAAGCGTCATTATTGCGAATGCTTTCGACGTGCTCATTAAGCTCAGCAGGGAAATTATTGCGCTCATGCTCAATGTAAGGGTCAGTAAAGAATAAATCTTCAGTGATCTTACATAAATCAGGGTTGATAAACTGACTCACTTTGGCTTTTTTATCTTCAGCAGATAAATAGAAGTCTGAGTTATAAAAACCAGTACGACTCAAATACAGTGCGACATGACTTGCCAGTAGCGGAAATTGCTCTGCGTTGATTTGCGCGCCTCGTAAAATCTGCAAATGCCCTAAATCTTCCAGCACTGTTAAGGCAAGTTCTGCATTATGGTGCAAAATAGCGACAGTATGTTCTGGGCATAAGGCACCGTGATTAATGAGCACATCAGCTTCTATGCGTGCGCGATCAAGTGATAATGGCCATGATTCGCCTACGCAACGAGCATAGGGAAGGGCTTGTTTTAAAATAACACTATTATTGTGTTGATCCGTTACACGAAAAACCAGATTTAAGTTTCCGTCTCCAAACTCGTATGCAGTCAGTATTGCATCAGCAGGGAAAACTGAAATCAGTTCACTTTTAACAAGTTCTTTAATGTAATCAACAGCATGCTCTGAAGTGAAGGCGGTGTAATCAGCCATGGCTCTATCTCATAAAACAATAAACTTTAAGCATTCTATACTTGTAACCATTTAGATGTCCATACATCTAGCTTGTTAGTTGTCAAAACTGATGTAAAATAACTATTCACTTAAATTAGTTTTTCATTAGTAATTCGGATTCAGTATGCAAGATCTCATCGCCAGCAGTATTAAATATCAGCAAGGTACGTTAACCGTACTTGACCAGTATTTGTTGCCACATCAACAGCATTGGCATGTGTGCAATGATGTTGAAACGATGAAAGATTTAATTTTGACACTGAAAATTCGTGGTGCACCGTTAATAGGTTTAGGCGCTAGTTTACTCGTTGCACATTTAGCAGAGCAGGGCATGAGCCAAGCCTCACTCGCTATCGCCATAGATGAGCTAGAAGCAACCCGTCCAACAGCTGTTAATCTAATGCACTGTATGGCCAAGTTACGTACAGCACTGACAGAGACTGATTATGTTGCTGCTGTTGTCGCGACTGCTGAACAGTTATTTAAAGAAGATATTGCCCTTTGCGATAGCATGGCAGAACGTGGTGCGGCTTTGGTTGCCAAAGGCGACAATATTTTAACTCATTGCAATACTGGCGCATTAGCAACAGCAGGTGTAGGCACTGCATTAGGTGTGATTTATAAAGCGCAGCAACGCTATGGTGATATTCATGTTTGGGTTGATGAGACTAGACCATTACTGCAAGGTGGCCGTTTAACTGCCTTTGAACTTGAGCGTTGGCAAATTCCTTATACTTTGATTTGCGATAACATGGCAGCTAGCTTAATGGCGGCAGGTAAGGTTGATAAGATTTTTGTAGGCGCTGATCGCATTGCTGCAAACGGTGATTTTGCTAACAAAGTGGGCACTTATAATCTTGCTGTATTAGCGCATTTTCATAACATTCCATTTTATGTTGTTGCGCCATTGACTACGCTTGATACGCAAACGACATGTGGTAATGACATTGAAATTGAGCAGCGTAGTGTAAATGAAGTGCGCGGTGTTAGTGGTAGTTTTGGTGAAGCAATGTGGGCACCGACTAATGCACAGGTTTATAACCCAGCGTTTGATGTAACACCTGCTAATTTAGTAACAGGTTGGGTGCTCGATACCGGGGTTTATAACCAAGCAGATATCGAGCAAGGTATTTTAAAGCAGTTAAAATAGCGGATTTATTCAGCGCTTTTTTCTGTGTAAAGCTCAATGCTGTTTTGACTGTTTGCTGTTAAGAATGAAATTGCGAGCTTGTCATTACTTGCATTGAGCTGGCTAATAAAGTGCAAAGGCTGCATTTGCAGAGCTAATTCGACATCCTGCAGGTTTGCTAATTTAATGCTATACACTTCAGTTTCCGTGGCAATATACAAGCTGTGTTGGTTGCTTGTCATTGAGATAATTGAAGGCTTCAGCTCGGTTAACTTATCTGGCGTTGTTAGTTCACTGTAAGTATTGCTGTCACTATCTAAAAGCAGGTATTTTTCATATTTAGAATGCACTATTAGCTGAGTTTCGTCATACCAAGCAATTGCCAAAGGGGTGTCGATGGTACTTTTGACAACTTCATCGCTGTTAGTATGCAAAATCATTATTTGGTTTTGCAGGCTACTAAGCTCGGTATAAATAACGGCAATCTTATTACCTCTGACAGCTGCCAGTTTAGTGTTCCCTGGTAGTGTCCAATGCTTAATTTCTGAAAAATCATTCGCATTTAGTAGCGTTAATTGCTGATTGGTTTTATTAAAGCTAACAAGCTTACTACTGCTACTATTTGCAGCAATAATCGCAGTATCTTCACCAAGCTTATCGGTTATATCGATATATTGGTTATCTTTTCGAAGCCAGTGTTGGCGTTTGTAGTATTCAAAGTCAGCGAAATACACATCATTATTAGTTAATGCAACTAAGTCATCCTCATGCTTATTTGCAGTCGCAATATAGCTCATTTGTTTTGATTTTAAGTCAAATAAAGCTGCATCACTGTCGTGTATATCTGTGCTAATTAGCACGCTATGTTTATTAAGAGGGTAAGCGTAATTAGCTCGTTTTACAGGGGCTTTAATAGGTTGCCCGCGGCTCATGGTATCAAACGAAAATGATTCAATCGTCAATTTACCGCGGTTATACCAAACAAGCGAGTTGCTTTGCTCATCGTAAGTCGCAGCCCAAGAGCGGTAATTGTTAGTTGTTAATAGCTTTAGTGAGCTGCCGTCTAAATTAGCCATGTAAATTTCTGCTTGGGCAACATTATGGCGTTCAAAAATAATGCGGCTAGGGTTTTGAATCGTCGTTAATATAAAGTCACCCGTGCCTGTAATATTAGGTGAGGTAATGCGAATCTCTTCACCTGTTTTTAAATCTTGTGCATACAAAGCATATAGGTGAGTTAAACCACGGTAATTATTACGCCTTGTAATTGCCACATTGCCGACTTCCATGTATTGGCTTGGGGTGCGGTTTAGTACAGATTGATTTGTTCGAGGCTTTATTAGTGCTTCGTTAGATAGCAGGTTACTCGCTTGCCAAGTAATACAATCGTTGTAATCATCCCCTTCACATGAACCATAAAATAAGCGTTCACCGTCTTCAGACCAACCTTGTAAAAATAGCTCCCCTGATGCAATCTGGTACTCTCGTTTAGTTGTTAAGTCGACAACATAAAGGTGTTTCTTATCATTTTGCAGTATGTAAGCCAGTTTCGTTTTGTCTTGGCTTAGCAATAACCGATAGTGCGTGCCTTTATGCCAAGTAATGGTTTCGGCTTGAAGATCTAAAAATGGTACTTGCTCTTGGGTTTCGACATTGGCTTGGGGTTGTTGTATATACAACCAAGTAGCAGCAATCAATAAACTTAATACTAAGGCAACAAAAGGCCATGGCCAGCGCGATGAGTGAGTGTTTTTCTCGCTGATGGTGTTAGTGCTTAGGTGAGGTTTTGTTTCTTCATTTGCCGCTACTACTGGTTCAGCAATAGGTGCCTGCTCAAGAGGTCGCACTGCAATGAATAAGCTGTAGCCTTTACGATAATGGGTTTTAATGGTTTGACCTGGCTGTTTCTCTGATTTGAGTGCTTTTCTTAGTTCAGAGATAGCTCGGTTTATAGCATTGTCATCAACAAAACTTTGTTGCCAAATATTTTCAACCAGTTCTTGGCGAGTAATTATTCGCTCGTTATTTTCAATAAAAAAGCAGAGCAATTTAAAAAGCAAAGGTTCTAATTCGCGGGTGTGAACACCGTCACTGATAGTTTGCTGTTTTATATTAAGTTGCCATTCGCCAACAAAAATAACATTATCGCGTAAGGGTGAAAGTGCCGACCCCATTTTTAGTCCTTTAGCAAATAATTAGTACTTATTAATGGGGTCGATAATAACAGAAGTTGTACTGTAATTGGGTTTTTTTGTTTTATTTTTGTAAATTAAAGACTATTTTTTGCAACATATACCCACGCATTAGTATGGCAGAGGAATTTTTCTGCAATGCGTTGATAGTCGTCCACTTCGTATTTATCTGCTTGTGCAAGCTCTTGCTCTGTAATTAAGTAGATTGTGCCGCTCACAGAATCGCTTTCATTACCTGTTTTTAATAATGCAGGATGAAAGCGTTGCCCACTGCTTTTAAGTACGGCCTCGTCGGTGATCTCTACTTCGCCAACTACATACCCTGTCAGCGTGGCTGGTTGACCTTCGAGCAAACGCCCAAAGGTATCTAACTGAACTTGTGGGTACTGCAAGGTACCGTACGAAAATAGCTTTTCCATATTAATCCAAAAGGGGAAAGTTGTTAGCAATATCAGACTCAGTACTTTGCGCGACCCAGCCTTCAGTATTATTGAATAAGCGAATTGCTGTGAATTCAGGATCACTGCCCATATCAAACCAATGTGGTGTAAGCTCAGGTACTGAAATCAGGTCGCCTTGTTGGCAAAGAACTTGATACACTTTATCGCCCAAGTGTAGGCAAAATAAACCTTGGCCTTTCACAAAAAAGCGCACTTCATCTTCACTATGAGTATGTTCAAATAAGAACTTGCTGCGTAATTCGCTGGCATTTGGGTTCCCTTTTGCAAGCGAAATAACATCCACTGTTTGATAGCCACCTTCAGCCTTAAGGCGTTCTATATCGTTAGCATAGGCAGTTAAAATAGCGTCATGACTGGTGTCTTGATCAATCTGTGCCGTTGCTTGCCATTGCTCAAAGCGAACGCCAACCGCATTAAGCTCTCTAGCAATAGCGCTTAAATCTTCACTATGAAACAGTATGTTATCTGCGTTTGTATCATTAAAAATAGTTAATTGACTCATACTAAAAGCTCCGCGCTGAATGCTGTGAAATCGTTAATATCTGGGTGGATATCACTTGCTTCTTGGCCATCTCGAATAAGGTGAAGCGTTCGCAGACCTGCCGCTTTTGCAGCATCAAGCTCTGCTTCAACATCGCTTAAAAATAGCACCTCTTCAGCGTCAAAAGGCAGTTCAGCAATAATATTCTCATAAGAGCTTTGCTGTTGTTTTGCGCCTACTTTAGTATCGAAGTAACCACTGAATAAAGGTCTAACATCACCATAATCAGAAAACTCAAAAATCAGGTGTTGGGCTTTTACTGAGCCAGATGAGTACACATAGAGACTTTTGCCCGCTTGTTTTTGGGCTTGTAAAAAGTCATAAGCATCAGGGTAAAGGTGGCCAGTAAAATCACCATTTTCGTAGCCAGTTTGCCAAATTAATCCTTGTAATTGCTTAAGTGGAGTAATTTTTTGGTCCGTTTCTATCCAATGAATTAAATGCTTAATAACCGTGTCAATATCGGCTTCGGGTTGTTCAATATGTGCTTTAACAGCATCAATTTGGGCTGCAACTTCTGGGTCTGTTTGATGTGACTTTACAAACTCGGGTAATTGCCCTGCAGCGTAAGGGAATAAGACGTCTTTGACAAAAGAAATGCGGGTAATTGTGCCTTCAATATCGGTTAAAATCGCTTTGATCATGGCTGAACTCCAGCTTGAATGCCTTCTAGTTTTAAGCGCTCAAGTTCACAGCTAAACAAAAACTCTAAGCCTTCTAAATGACGCAGTACTTCTTTGATATCGCGACCAACCACGTATAAACCGTGGCCGCGGATTAATACGGCATGCTCAATAGGGGTGTGAAGGTGATGATCACTGACAAGTAAACTTAAACGGTCGATGTCTTGGTCGTTATCAAAAATAGGAATACTTAGCGTATCTAAATGCGATTTAACACCACTTAAAGACTTTTGCATTTCGTAGCCGTGTAAGTTGATAGTATGGCCTTTAATAACACGCGATAACACGGTTGCCGCTACCGAATGAGTGTGTAAGACATAGTTTGCTGATGGGATCAGCTTATACATATTTAGATGCAGCTCAGTTTCAGCTGAAGGATTACCTGAGCCTTTAGTGCGATTACCTTCATGATCAAATTCAATAAACGCATGAGTGCCGAGTTGGCCTTTATCGAAGCCACTTGCTGTGACAACATAGCCACTTGCTGTGCGGGCTGAAAAGTTACCACCAGTAGCAGGGACCCAACCGCGTTGACTTACCCATTTACCGGCTTCAATTAGTTCTGAAATAGCGGTATTGTTATGCATATATTCCTCGACATTCTAAAAGTTATTTAGACGGCTATACATCTGTTTTAAGCAATGATAGCATCGCTTCGGGCGCAAAACCATCTTTAAGGAACCTCTGTGTTTGAAAGTAAATTGCCGAATTTAGGCACCAGCATTTTTAGTCAAATGACCGCTCTGGCAAATAAGTACCAAGCGCTTAACTTATCTCAGGGTTTTCCTGAGTTTGATGCACCTGAATTGCTAAAAAAACAGCTTAATCATTATGTACTTGAGGGGGTAAATCAATATGCACCTTCAAGTGGTGTTGCAAGGCTGCAGCAGCAAATAGCCGCACTGATTGCTAGAAAATACCATAACAACATAAATTATGAGCAACAAGTTACTGTCACTTCAGGAGCAACAGAGGCATTGTTCGTGGCGATTCAAGCACTTGTCAAAGAGGGTGACGAAGTTGTGGTGTTTGACCCCGCTTATGATTCGTACCAGCCAGCAATCGAACTTGCCGGTGGTCGCTCAGTTCACGTTGCCTTGCATGCGCCAGATTACAAAATTGATTGGCAAGCCGTAGCCGATGTCATTACAGACAAAACGCGTGTAGTTATAATCAATACGCCACATAACCCAAGCGGTAAAATCTTTAAAACAGAAGATATTAATGCCCTTAAAGCACTTGTTGCTAAGCATGATTTATATGTAATTAGTGATGAAGTGTATGAGCACATCACCTTTGATGGCGCTTTGCATTTAAGTGCGCTGACCGACCCTGAGTTATTTGCACGCAGTTTTGTGATCTCAAGCTTTGGCAAAACCTTTCACAGCACCGGCTGGAAGATGGGTTATTGTGTTGCGCCTGCTCAGCTAATGGTGGAGTTTCGTAAAATTCACCAATACGTGACTTTTTCAAGCTTTACGCCTGCCCAGCATGCACTAGCCGATATGCTTGAGTTAGAGCCTGAGCATGTTGATGAACTGAGCCTTTTTTATCAACAAAAACGCGATTTACTTAGCGAAGCACTAGCACACAGTCGCTTTAAAATATTACCAAGTGAAGGCACCTACTTCTTATTGCTCGATTATAGTGATGTATCTGATCTTGATGATGTTGAGTTTTGCCATTGGCTGGTAGAGCAAGCAGGTGTTGCAGCTGTGCCGCTTAGTGTGTTTTACAACAGCGTAAGCAGTGACAAAGTGATTCGTTTATGTTTTGCAAAAAATGATGACACATTAAAACGCGCCGCGGAGATTTTATGTCAACTTTAACCTTAGCTTTAGTGCAGTCCTCACTGCACTGGCTTGATAAAAACGCTAATCTTGCGCACTTTACTGAGCAGCTTGACAGTTTAAACGAGCAAGTTGATTTAATTGTCTTGCCAGAAACATTTGCTACTGGTTTTGCGATTAATCTAGATTGCAGTGAGCCTGAGCAAGGCGAGGTACTTAGCTGGTTAAAAGCTACAGCTAAGCAAAAAAATGCTGTGGTTGCAGGCTCTGTTTTAGTCGCAAAAGGTGATAAAAAGGCCAATCGCTTTTATTGGGCTTGGCCAAACGGCGAAGTAAAGTATTACGACAAACGCCATTTATTCTGTTTAGGTAATGAAGGCAATTTTGTTGCGGCAGGCACACAGCGCGAGATATTCACTATTAATGATTTTCGCATTTTACCGCAAGTGTGTTACGACCTTCGCTTTCCTGTATTTCAGCGTAATTGCAACGACTATGATGTGATGATAAATGTAGCTAATTGGCCCGCTGCTCGTCGCCATGTGTGGGATACCCTGTTAAAAGCACGCGCAATGGAAAACCTCTGTTATGTCGCAGGCGTAAACCGCATTGGCGCTGATGGTAATGATGTTGCCCATAGCGGAGGCACTGCTGTATATGATTTTAAAGGTGATACTTTGGCTGCGCTTGAAGATAACCAATCGGGTATCATTATTAAGCGCTTAGAAAAATCACCTTTAGATGACTTTAGAAAGGCTTTTCCTGCTCATTTAGACGCTGATCAATTTCAGTTACTGTAATTGCTCGAAGAAGCCTACTCAAAAATTTGTTAAACTCATGGTTGGATAATTTACTTTAAGCAATCATGAGTCGCAAAATCACCCCCGTTATTCTTGCTGGTGGCATAGGTTCTCGTTTATGGCCTTTGTCACGTAAAGCGATGCCTAAGCAGTTTTTACCTTTGCTTAGCGACAAGTCACTGTTACAGAGCGCGCTTTTACGTGTGGTTGACTCACGATTTAATGCGCCGATTTTAGTATGCAATGAAGAGCACCGTTTTATTGCTAAAGCGCAAATTGCAGAAATCACAGATAGCTATACTCTACTGCTGGAGCCTGAAGGTAAAAATACCGCGCCAGCGATTGCCTTAGCAGCTGAATTTGCATTGCAAAATGGCCTAAAAGATCCCTTACTAGTCATGCCTGCTGATCACCACATAAGTGATTTTGATAAGCTTATTGCATGCTTAGATAATGCTATAGCGCTTTGCCAGCAACAACAGTTAGTGACCTTTGCCATTACACCCACTGAGCCACATACTGGTTATGGTTATATTCGCCAAGGTGAGCAGTTAGCCCATGAAGGCTGCTTTAAGGTGGCTGAATTTAAAGAAAAACCAGCCCGGCAATTAGCCGAGAAATACCTTGCCAGTGGTGAATATGGCTGGAATAGCGGCATGTTCTTATTTTTGCCGGATGTGTATTTAAGCGAACTTAATCGTTTTGCGCCAAAGATTGCTGACAGTGTCGCAAAGGCGGCAAGCTTTACTGCAGATTTAGGTTTTCAACGGCCTGTAGCGAATGCGCTTACAGCATGCCCAAGTGATTCCATTGATTATGCTATTTTGGAGCGTAGCGCTAACGTTGCTGTTATTCCTGTTGATTTAAATTGGAGTGATGTTGGCAGCTTTTCAGCACTCTCTAAAATCGCTGAAAAAGACTGTCATGGTAACTATTTAGCCTCGCAAGGCGTGAGTTTAGATAGCGAAAATAATCTACTCATCAGCGAAGCCGACCACACTATTGCGGCGCTCGGCGTGAGTAATCAAGCAATTATTCATACTCATGATGCCACTTTAGTGGCAGATAAAAGTGCGCTCGATAAGCTTCCTGATTTACTTAAGCAGCTTGCTGTTATTGATAATGACAAATTGACTCACCATCAAGCGGTATTCAGACCTTGGGGCAACTATCGAACTTTAATTGAAAGTACTGGCTTTAAGGTAAAGAAAATAATCGTCAACAGCGGTGCAAAACTCTCAACTCAACGCCATCAGCACCGTGCAGAGCATTGGGTTGTCGTATCTGGAGTGGCAAGTGTGCGAGTAGGTGATGACGAGTTTGAGCTAACAGCCGATCAATCTTGTTATATTGCGGCTAAACAATTACATAGCCTCGCTAATCAACAAGCCACACCTCTGATCGTTATTGAAGTACAAACCGGTGCAATACTTGATGAAAGCGACATCGAGCGATTTGATGATAGGTATGGTAGGGACTAGCTATAAGTTTTAACTAAATTGAGCCGGTTGTTTCTTTATTGAGAACAGCCGGCTTAAACTTTTATTGGTTAGGTTTTAACGCTTCCGCTTTCCTTAAGTTAATTCACTTCTTACATGTTTTAAGTAGGCTTGAAGGCTGTCTTGCCACAGCACAAGTGTATCTGTAAGCGAGTCTTTAAGAGGTTTGTTGTCGAGTAACTTACGCTCTATTTTTTTAAGCTCTAAGCCGTAACGGTTAAAGCCTAATTGCAAAGCGGTACTGGCTTGGCGGTGGAGAAGTTTGATGCACTGTTCTTTATCATCTTCTACAAGTTGTTGACAGCGAATCAACTTGTTACGAGCTGATAAAACAAATTCGTTGTAGATTGATGATACTTCATCTTCATTAAATGAGCTTACAAGTGTCGCTGCAGCCGTTTCATCGTACAAAGTGTCGCGCAGCTCGACAGCTATGCTCGCAGCCTGGTTCGTTTGTGAATCGCTAAGTGCTTGGCGTAGCTTTTGTTGCTTTATTGGTTTTCCGACAATATCTTTAATTCCCAGCGCCAAGTATTCTTTTATTTCATCGGGGCTAAGGCTTGCTGTAAAGGCAAGCACCGGTGTTCGTTGATTTAAGTGGTCAACAGTCTTGAGTTTTTTTAATACATCCTGCCCACTGAGATCAGGTAAATTCATATCAAGTAACACTACGTCAAAGTGGTGCTTTTGCATTAACTCTATAGCACTTTTGCCATCTTTTGCGAGCTTAATTTTGTGCTCGTCATCGGCCATAAATTCGATAGCAATTTTTTGGTTTAGATCGAGATCTTCGACCAATAAAACGTCAAGCCCAGTGACATAGTCTTTTGATTGGTGGCGCTGTTCAACAAGACTTAACTCACCAATCGCAAGTGAAATATCGAAACTAAAAGTACTGCCTTTATTTAGCTCACTGGTTATATTAAGTTTACTTCCAAGCTTTTCGAGTAATCGGCTTGTTATTGCCAAACCAAGTCCCGTGCCGCCTTTTTCTTTACCTGCACTGCTTTGTACATAGGGTTCTGTGAGAAAGATAATTTCTTCGTCTTCGATACCCGGACCTGAGTCGATAACACTGATGCGAACAAGATGATCTAATTGTCTTTCTTTAAGTAACGTTACATGTATTTTTACTGCGCCGTGGTCTGTAAATTTAATCGCATTACCTACTAAGTTAATAATAACTTGTCTTAGTTTTTGCTGGTCGCAGTAGTAACATGCTTGAGCAGGTAAATCGTAAATAAGCTCAAACTTTAAATGTTTTTGTTCTGCAAGCGGGCTTAGCAGTAAGCATAAATTGTTTAACCAAGTTTTAAACTCAACATCTTCTTCATAAAGCGCTTCATCACGCTGATCTAGACTTGCATAATCAAGGACTTTATCAACCAGTAAATTGAGAGATTCTGCAGAGTTGATAATCGCTTCACAGTAAGGTTTATCGCGAGGATCACTTGATTGGTTCATGATAAGTTGTGCACTCCCTAAAATACCATTTAGGGGGGTGCGAATTTCATGGCTAATTGTTGACAAAAATAAGCCGCGAATTTCAAGGTCTTTTTGTGCTTTTTCAGTGAGTTGATTTAAATTCTGTTCTCGGCGTTCATTACATAATAATGCCATACCCGTGGCATAAAACATGGGTGCGATAACGCCGTTAATGAATAGGGTAATACTAAACCAGTTTGCCGATAATAAGTCTGCTTTAGCAATATCGCCCATTAATAAAGTGCGGCCAGTAAAAACAGCAAGAATAATGCTGAGTATTAAAATATAGACAATGCTGCCATTAGGGTAGTTTTTGCGGCCATTGCGAATGAACAGTGCCAATAAGAACAGCGCTTCGATAACATGCTGTAAATCAGAAACTAAAATGCGACTTCTTAACTCTGAATTGTCAGTAGAGAGGTAGATCATAAGTAGCGCAAATGCTGCAGTTATACCGACAAAAGCTTTGAAACCGACACACTTAGCATTGAAAAATTGGCAAACGGCAAGAACATGAATGATCGAGGCACAAAAAAGTAGTGAGTTGGCAATCGATATACTGGCTACATTATTAATATGACCATGTAATGCAAAGCTCATTACTGATGCAAACATGACAAGAGGGTAGAAAATATAAAGAAGTGTACCCGGGGTATTATTATTTGTTCGCCAGGTTAAATAGTTCAGTAACGTCATTACCGCCATCATAGCGGCGCTTACATAATATAAAGTAGCTGAATCTAGCATTATTTTTCCGGCAGTCTGCAGTCAGCTTGAGAATAAGGTCTATTGCCATGTATATCAACTACAAGATACAAAAACAGACGCTAGTAGCGTCTGTTTAACTTAGTAGGGTGTATTGTAGCAATTGGCAATAATACTTGACGAAGCGTATTGGTTTTAACGGATCTCGTCAGGAATATTTTGCTGTGCCCATGACAATAATTCGATACGGTTACGGCATTTGGTTTTTCTGAATGCACTGTACAAGTGAGTTTTTACTGTGTGTGGGCTAATGCTTAAGTCTTCAGCAATCTCTTTATTTTTCGAACCTTTACTCATTAGTGAAATAATTGCTTTTTCACGTTTAGTAAGTTTAACCGGCTCGATGTCGCCATCTGTCAGTTTATGTAAGGCATCTTTATTAAACTGCAGCATGCGATTTAATGCATTACACATGATTTCGCGGCGATACCATAATTGATCTTCCAGCAACAAACGAATGCCTTTCATTAACACATCAGCATTGTCTGTTGTGTAAAAAACACCACGGATACCACTTAATAGAGCACGGTTAGCTAATTCAGGGTTTTCATCTAAATTGAATAATACGATATCGCATTTCATGCGCAGATGAACGAGTTGCTCTTTAAGCTTACCCCATGGATCAGTGCTTGATGTTTCAATGAATAACAAGCGTGTGCCTTCAGGTACTTCAGAAATATCAATACCAGATGTGACGTCTAGCCCCTGTGTTTTTAAAAGTGGTTCTAATACATTAACACCAATTGTGTTAACCGGTTCTGGATCTAATAATAAAAAGGCTGAACTACTCATATATATACACTCTTGAATAAAGTTGACAGTTTCATCCTACCACGCAATCCACCCCTTTCGTATTAGAAATTTCTGAGAGTTGTGCAGGAAAAGTGCAGTTTGTGTCTATTTTGTGTCAAATAATACAGTTAGTTAACTTAATGCAACGTGTTAACTAACTGATATATATATAGTATAGTTCAAATTAATATGTTTGTACTACTTTTTACAGTTATTTACATATTAAAGTGCTAGATGCTTTCTTTCATCTTATCTTGGTAAGGAGGCCAACCCATTGGTTTGCCCGCTAACATGTGTAGGTGTATATGGTACACCGTTTGCCCGCCATGTTCGTTACAATTCATCACAACACGAAAGCCATCCTCACTAAAACCAAATTGCTTAGCTAGTTTTGCAGCAACGACATACAAGTGACCAACCAAGTGGGCATTTTCTTCTGTAACGTCATTAACAGTCGCAATTGGTGTTTTGGGAATGATCAATACATGAAAGGGGGCTTGTGGATTAACGTCTTTAAAAGCCAGTGATAACTCGTCTTCATAGACAATATCGGCAGGGATCTCGCGATTAATAATCTTTGTAAAAATAGTCTCTTGGCTCATACTTAGCTCTCTTATAAATGTGGTTAAATGACCGCCCACTAATGACAAACTTTATTTGCAGTGTCAAACTGAAACTGCCACAAGTTGAACAACCAAGGAGTGAACATGCGTAAGTTAGTATTACTGAGTAGTGTGTTAATGCTATTGAATAGTGTTAGCAGTGTAGCCGAGACTATTCACTTTCCAGAAGAGCTTGTACCGTTACAAGTGGGAGATCGCCTTATTGAGCAATCATTTTTTAGCCGTGTTGATGATGTTGAGCTTGCCCCTGGTACCTATCAGCTGAAAATGAAATACACAGATCTATATGAGCAAGGTTATGACGACCATCAGGTTGTAGAGTCAGAGCCTTTTTGGGTTGAAGTGACGGTTGAAAATGGCAAAGACTATGATGTTGTATTTAATCGCGCCAGTAATGCTGTAGCAGCGCAGGTGTTTGCTGAGTCACCTCAAGTGAGCCTAAAAGCGAAAGGCAGTGAGCTTGCGATGCCGTTATCAATTGTTAGTTATCGTGCACAGTCAACGTCAGCGCAAGCTGTTGCGACAGCGCCTGTTGCAAGTTCAAGTAGTAAGCCTGCGACAGCGGTGCCAGTTACCTTACCTGCAAAAGTACCAGGTGGGCAGGCTGGATTAAAAAATATGCCAAATGCAGCGGCAATGCTAGAGTTTTGGTGGCAAAAAGCGAGCCCTGAAGAGCGTCGGGCATTCTTACAAAAGGTAAGCAACTAAATCTAATTATTAAAAAAGGCGCTGAAATCAGCGCCTTTTTTGAGTGTAGTGACTTATTTTGCGAATAAGTCGTCAACTGTACCTTGTGCAAGAGGGTGGTAACCCGGACGTGCTTTTAAGTACACATCATGCGCCCAGTCTTTTTTACCGTTCTTAATAAGTGCTTTATATAGTGGCACAATTAATTTACGGCGACCGATGCCAGAGAGGTGCTTATCAAGTGCAGGGTAAATTGGTTGATAACCATTACCTACCGCTAGCATAAACCATGCGAAAGCGCGCTCAGCATTAGTTGACTGTGTTAAGTTGAATTGCTTATCAAGCTCAGTCATTTTTTCAATGCTTAAATCGCGAGGTAGATTATTTAAAAAGTGTAGCCACTCATGAACAGACCAATCTGCTGTTGGTAATTGAGCTGCGCTAATCTCACCGTTTAACCATGTTTTGGTTACAGCATCAACTTTATCGAAAGCATCAGAGGTTGGATTTGGTGCATCACTTGGCAAACCTGGCTCAAAAATCCACTCATTAACTTTATCCATGCTGACCACGCCTGGGTATTTGTCGATCAGGTTTGCTTTTAAGTAAGTAACAAATTGAGCGGTTGTAAGAGACTTAAACGCAAATTGATCAAAGTAACCTTTTACAAATGGGTCAAACTTGTCACGACCATATTTGTTTTCTAGATAGATTAAGAAAAGTTGACCTTTAGTGTAAGGCACTGAGCTAAATGCATCATCAGGATCGCGGCCATTTAGTTTTAAGTTAAGGCGCGTATCTGGTGCTGGTAGCGTTTTAAGTAATGCACGTAAGCCTGCTGCATCAAGTGCTTGTTCCATCACTGCACGGTCACGGCCAAACACTTCTTCCATGATGCGGTTTTCAACGTAAGACGTGAAGCCTTCGTTTAGCCATAAATCTTCCCACGTTGCATTGGTAACTAAGTTACCAGACCAAGAGTGAGCAAGCTCGTGAGCAATTAGGTTTACTAAGCTTTTATCACCAGCAACAACCGTTGGTGTGATGAATGACAAGCGTGGGTTTTCCATGCCACCGAATGGGAAGCTTGGTGGCAGCATTAATAAGTCGTAACGACCCCATTCGTATTCGCCATACATTGCGTTAGTTTTGTCGATCATCGCTTGTGTGTCGTTAAACTCCGCAACCGACGCATCTAAAATTGTTGGCTCAGCAAAAATACCGGTTTGCTTAGACATGGCTTTAAATTCTAAATTACCCGCACCAATTGCGATTAAGTATGGCGAAATGGGTTGTGGCATATCGAATAAGTAGTCGCCGTCTTTATAAAGCGCATCTTTATTGTCAGCACTCATAACTGCACGAATGTCTTTAGGAGTGTGGATACGTGCAGAGTAAGTTACGCGCATTGCAGGCGTATCTTGTACAGGGATCCAACTACGAGCATGAATTGCTTGTGATTGGCTGTACATAAATGGGTGTGACTTACTGGCTGTTTGCTCTGGTGTTAACCACTGTAAACCTGAAGCTTCTGGGCGGCTGTTGTAGTAGATACGTGCTTTAACCGCTTGGCTTTTAAATTTAATTGTTAATTTTGAGCCCTTCACGTCATCACGTGCAGCAAGGGTGAAGTCAGCTTTGTGCCAGCTGCCTTTTTTATCTTGATACATTACTTTGTCGATATCTAAATCGCGCGTATCAAGAACAAGTGTTTTGCTGTTCGCATTGTGCCAATCTAGCGTATGCTCAACAAAACCCTCTAGTTGTTTGTCATCAAAATCAACATCTAAATCTAGTAGTAGGTGAGTGGTTGTTACGTCATCTAAGTTTGCGTAAGTGTGCTGGCTGATTGCATCTGCAGTTGCTTGAGAGCAAGCACCGGCCATAGCAAGACTTAAAAGTAATGGTTTAAACTTCATAATAACCCTGGAACACAAATGAAAAAGAGCCCGTTTTATAACATGATTAGTGCAGTGGGTTGAGTGATTTTTACAATCTAATGCGTATTTTGCGACGATAGGTTACACTAATGCGATTAGTTACCGGTAACCTTTGAGGCGTTTTGTGGCTCAGTCCCTGCAATCTTTTCATACCTTTTCTTTGCCAAGCCAATGCCAGCATTTTTATCAAATTGATGAAGTGAATCAGCTTTTAAGCACAGACTTTTCGTCTCCCTTTTGTATTTTAGGTGAAGGCAGTAATACGGTGTTTTTATCTGACTACCAAGGTTCTGTCGTTCACATGAACACGAAGGGCATAAATATAGAGCAGCAAAGTGATGGCTTTTTATTGCATATAGCGGCCGGAGAAAACTGGCATCAATTAGTCGCTATGACCATTGCCAATGACATGCCAGGGCTTGAAAACCTTGCTTTAATCCCCGGTACCGTTGGTGCTGCGCCAGTGCAAAATATTGGTGCTTATGGTGTGGAGCTCGAAAAGTTTGTTAGTTATGTTGAGTACTTTGATATTGCTACCAAAACGATAAACTGTTTAACAAAAGACGAATGCCAATTTGGCTATCGTGACTCTATCTTTAAACATGCACTTAAAAATAAAGCAGTGATCACTCAAGTCGGGTTACTGCTCCCTAAAAAGTGGCAACCAGTGCTTAGTTATGGGCCATTGCAACAGCTTACAACTCCTTCGCCACAGCAGGTGTTTGAACAAATCATCACAACTAGAAACAGCAAACTACCAAACCCAAGTGAACTTGCTAATGCGGGAAGTTTTTTTAAAAACCCTGTGATCTCTAATGAACAACTTGCGTTACTTCTAAAACAGTACCCTGAGCTACCTCATTACTATGTTGATGCTGAACATCATAAGGTTGCCGCAGGGTGGTTGATTGAACATGCTGGGTTAAAAGGCTATCAAGTTGCAGGAATTGAAGTTCATCAGCAGCAAGCGTTAGTGCTCGTGAATCACGGCAATAGCACTGGAGATGATTTAATTGCCATGGTGAAACATGTTCAGCAACAAGTCTGGCAAAATTACAAAATTGCGCTACAACACGAGGTGCGACTGATTGATGCCGATCGTGAGTGTCACATTGAATTGGGAGCTTCATCATGAAAGCGCCAGATGGTAATAAATTAGCTATTTTGCAAGCGCTCAATCAAGGTGGTTTTGTTTCTGGCCAGCAATTAGGAGAGCAATTAGGTATTAGCCGTGCTGCTGTTGGTAAACATATTCATTCTTTGCAGGAAATGGGCCTAGATATCTTTAAAGTAACGGGTAAAGGGTATTGCCTGAACAATAATGCAGGGTTTCTAAATCAACAAGCGATTACTGAGCAGTATAAAAAACTAGGTGGTAACACAGCCAACGTTGAGGTGCAGCCAATTATTGATTCAACCAACAGTGAATTAATGCGCCGTCTACAAAGTGATGTTCCGTTAACATCTGGCACTGTACTGGTTGCGGAAATGCAACAAGCAGGAAAAGGCCGTCGCGGCCGAGTATGGCAATCACCATTTGGCGCTAATTTATACTTTAGTTACTTCTGGCGCTTGGATGATGGCTTACAGGCGGCGATGGGAGTGTCGATTGCAGTAGGGCTAGCTGTATATGATGCCTTAAAAGCTTTGTATCAAATTGATGTTGAGCTTAAGTGGCCAAACGATATTTATATAAACAGAGAAAAACTGGCGGGTGTTCTCGTTGAACTTGATGGGCAACCACAAGGGCCCTGTCAATTAGTGATTGGTATTGGCATAAACCTACATATGCCCGAAAGTGTCAGCCAACACATTGACCAAGCCTGGACCGACCTGAGCCAGCATGTTCAACAGTTAGATAAGAATAAACTCGCTGCTTATTTGTGTATTTGTTTAGAACAGCGATTAGCGCAGTACCAGCAGTCAGGGCTAAACGAGATGTACATACAATGGAATAGCTTAAATGCATTTGCTAAAGAGTGTGTCGAGCTAAATACTGGGCATCGTAGTTGGCGAGGAATTTGTGAAGGGATTGATAGCCAAGGTGGTATCCGCATTCGCCAAGACGGAGAGGTAAAGAGTTACTATGGTGGTGAGATTTCATTGCGTAAGGCAGATAAATGAGACTGTTAGTTGATGTAGGTAATACTGCTATTAAAGCTGTTTTATATAATCAGGGCTGTTACAAACCGTGTGAACTGAATGCGCTGCCTTGGCCGCAAATTAATGACATGGTGTTTGCTTGTGTAGGCAGCACCGAGTTGCTTGCTCCTCTCATTAAGTTAGCCGAGCAACATAAAGTTACCGTGTACGAGGCAAAAGTAAGCGCTAAACTTGAGAATTTAAAATGTGCCTACGAGCACTTTACCAATTTAGGTATTGATCGTTGGCTTGCACTAATTGCTGCATATGTGGAGCTGCCAAAGCAACACTGTATTGTGGTCGATGCTGGCACCGCAACAACGATTGATGTATTAAACAGCGAAGGAGAACACCTTGGCGGGTGGATTTTGCCTGGGCTTGATTTAATGACAACCTCACTAACGCAAAATACGCAAAAAGTGTTCGATGATGGGCAAACTCCATTTGCAGCAGAGTTAGGCCGAAATACCCCTAATGGTTTAAAAAACGGTGCACTTGTTGCGACTGTAGGAGCAATTGAGCAAGCTAAGCGTCATCTTAATAACGAAAATAGCCGTTTATTATTCGCTGGTGGCTATGGAAAGTTGTTGGCCGAACAGTTCGCTGAGAGTGAGTTTGACAGTCAGCTTGTTTTTAAAGGACTGAATTACTGGTTAGAATTAACACTAAAACAGTAAAAAAGCCTATATTTGCCTGAATAGTGAGCGTTTAACACATAAAATCACATTTTTTTTGATTTTATTGTTGCATCACAATAAACCTTACCTTAGAATCTCGCCCCGTACTAAAGCAGTGCCGACTTAGCTCAGTTGGTAGAGCAACTGACTTGTAATCAGTAGGTCATCCGTTCAACTCGGATAGTCGGCACCACTTTCCTTTTACCGGAAGTGACTTAGTAAAGAATTTTCGTGGAGGGGTTCCCGAGCGGCCAAAGGGATCAGACTGTAAATCTGACGGCTCAGCCTTCGCTGGTTCGAATCCAGCTCCCTCCACCACTTTATTCTTGACGGTTAGAGGTAGTTTAAGAACAGGTTCCTATGCGGGCATCGTATAATGGCTATTACCTCAGCCTTCCAAGCTGATGATGCGGGTTCGATTCCCGCTGCCCGCTCCAGACTTCTGGTGTTGCTGATATAGCTCAGTTGGTAGAGCGCACCCTTGGTAAGGGTGAGGTCGGCAGTTCAAATCTGCCTATCAGCACCAGTATCGAGAACTCATCTTAATTTCTTCCTTTATCTGTCAGAAAAAACTATTTGAAATTTGAAAAAATTAAATTAATCTACCCTCGGTGGATTATTTTCATATGTAATCTAGATACACAAAACTGATAGGTTCCGTCATGGCAAAAGAAAAGTTTGAACGCGTAAAACCGCACGTAAACGTTGGTACAATCGGCCACGTTGACCACGGTAAAACAACTCTAACAGCAGCAATCACTAACGTACTTGCAAAAGTATACGGTGGTG